>Ga0315281_10010650_pt1 | contig 12661 bp, 11 predicted proteins | sample YL17G07_0_MG_FD_204540 | JGI IMG/M metagenome (GOLD analysis project Ga0315281, IMG submission 204540) | Sediment microbial communities from Yellowstone Lake, YNP, Wyoming, USA - YL17G07_0 | ecosystem: Environmental > Aquatic > Freshwater > Lake > Sediment | place: USA: Wyoming | collected... | reverse complement strand
CTCCATGCGGAAGCTTCTCACCATCCTCAACGCCATGATCAGAGACCGCACACCGTGGCAGCCCCAACCGGCTGGACCTTGACACGCAACATGGTTGCTGAGGGCTACTAGCTTAAAGGCGCACCGAGAACGTCATCCGGAAGGTTCTTAGGTATGGTGACGTCAGGCGTACAGAAGAGGCCCTGCAAAGAGCAGTTGCTCGCGAGGCCTGACGGGACGGGCTGGCCACCTCGGTTCTTCCCTGGCGGGACTCCATCCGCCGCTCCAAGGGCTCCAGCGTCGGCGTTCGAGTCCCATAGGCTCCGCAGCTTCCGGATCGACCCTACTCCGACAGGTGTCCTCAACCCCCACAGCGTGCCCACCGCGATCCCACACCGAACTCACAGGCGCTCTGTAACCTCGCCAGAACTCGAGCCGAAAAAGGAGTGGTCGTTGTGAAGACACGAGGAAAGGTCGCTCTAGGAGTACTGGCAGTCGCCTTGATCGTCCTTGGGGCGGTCACCTTCGCTGCGGAGCAGGGCTTCGCCCGGATGACAGGTCGGAGTTCCTCGAACATGATGGGAACTCAGAAAGGGTCGGGGACCCACATGTCTGGGGGGGCTGGATGTGCGGCTGGCAACGCTCAATGCACATCGGGAGGTGGGGTCTCGATGGGGTCATGCGCGGGCGGCGGAAACGCCGACGCTGGCGGGGGCCATCAGTGCACGGGCTCGAACTCCACGGGCTCCTGCAGCATGAGCATGGGGGGTTCCGCTTGCCCCGGGAGTCAGACCGGCGGGATGATGGGCCAGATGATGCGCGGATCGTGTAGTCCAGCGAGCGCGGGCTCCTGCCACGCGTCGAGCTGAGGCTGGGGAACCGGGCGACAAGGCTTAGGATGAGAAACGGCACGGCGGAGGGTCAATGGACCCTCCGCCCCTTTCTTGGGGCGACCTCCTACCGCTCTGCAGCGCCCAGAGTGCGGCTGCCTTCTCCGCTCTCCGGCAGACGAAAGCTGCCTGGCAGGCGCGCATTGATCGCCACGATCACCGTGGACAGAGACATGAAGGCTGCGCTCAGCGCCGGAGTCAGCAAGGCCCCCCAACTGCACGAGGCCCGTGCCGCGAGCGGAACGCCGATCACCTTGCACCCTGTCGCCCAACACAAGTTCTGAACCCTCTTCGCGTAGGTGGCACGTGTCAATCGGATGATCGCCGTCACATCTCGAGGATCGGTACGAGCCAAGATGACATCGCCCGATTCAACGGCTACGTCCGATCCGCCCCCGACGAGGGGTCCACTTCTCAGACTGGCCCAACCTACCTCCGGCGACGCACGCCATGGTTGGGCAGGCTCTTCTGACTTGCCCTACGACTTCGCTCCTCGGAGTCGCAGAGCATTACCGATCACCGAGACCGAACTGAAGCTCATGGCGGCTGCGGCAATCACGGGGCTCAGGAGTAGCCCGAAGAACGGGTACAGGACCCCCGCCGCGATGGGGATGCCGGCGCTGTTGTACACGAAGGCGAAGAAGAGGTTCTGCTTGATGTTGGTCATCGTCCGGCGGCTCAGCCGCCGCGCCCTGGCGATCCCGCGCAGGTCCCCCTTGACCAGCGTCACGCCCGCGCTCTCCATGGCCACGTCTGTCCCGGTGCCCATGGCGATGCCGACCTCTGCCTGCGCCAGTGCCGGAGCGTCGTTGATCCCATCGCCGGCCATCGCCACCACGCGGCCCTCTGCCTGTAGGCGCTTGACCACGTCGGCCTTCTGATCGGGCAGGACCTCCGCCATGACCTCGTCGATGCCGAGCTTGCGCGCTACAGCCTGGGCCGTGGCTTTGTTGTCGCCCGTGAGCATCACAATACGGACGCCCTCGCCATGCAGCGTCCGGATGGCGTCGGGAGTGCTGGCCTTGATCGGGTCGGCCACTCCGACGATGCCCGCGGACTTGCCATCGACCGCGACGAACATGGCGGTCTGGCCGTTGCTCTGCAGCTCCTCGACGCGGGTCCCGAACTCCCCAAGGTCTACGCCGAGGGCGTCCATCAGGGCGCGGTTGCCGAGCGCGACCTCGCGGCCGCCGACGCGGCCCCTGACCCCCTTGCCGGTCACCGACTCGAAGCCCTCCACGGAAACGAGCTCGATACCCCGCTCCTCGGCCCCGTTGACGATGGCCGCCGCCAGGGGATGCTCGCTGCCGCGCTCGAGGCTTGCGGCGAGGCGCAGGAGATGAGATTCCTCGACGCCACTGGCAGCGACCACCCTCACGAGCTTCGGCTTGCCCTCGGTGAGCGTGCCGGTCTTGTCCAAAACGAGCGTGTCGACCTTCCGCAACACCTCAATCGCTTCGGCGTTCTTGAACAGCACGCCCAGGGTGGCCCCCTGGCCCGTCGCCACCATGATCGACATGGGGGTCGCCAGCCCGAGGGCGCACGGACAGGCGATGATGAGGACGGCGACGGCATTGATGATCGCGTGCGCCATGCGCGGCTCGGGCCCGACAAGGGCCCAGACGACCAGGGTAGCGATCGAAGTGAGGACCACCGCGGGGACGAAGTAGCCGGCGACGGTATCGGCGAGCTTCTGGATCGGGGCGCGGCTCCGCTGCGCCTCGGCAACCATCGCCACGATCCGAGACAGAAGCATTTCCGCGCCGACCTTCTCCGCGCGCATGAGAAGACCGCCGGTGCCGTTGACGGTCGAGCCGATGACACGATCCCCCTCATGTTTCTCGACGGGGATCGGCTCGCCGGTGACCATCGACTCATCCACCGAGCTCGCACCCTCGAGCACGACGCCGTCGACCGGCACCTTCTCGCCCGGGCGCACGCGCAGCCGGTCGCCCACCTCGACCTCATCCAGTGACACGTCCACCTCGCGCCCGTCAGCCTGAATGCGGCGAGCGGTCTTCGCCTGCATCCCGAGCAGCTTCTTGATGGCCTGGCTCGCCCGGGTGCGCGCGCGAAGCTCAAGGACCTGGCCAAGCAGGATCAGCGTTACGATGACGCCCGCCGCCTCGAAGTAGACCGCCACCTCGCCGTCCTCGCGGAAGGAGGCAGGGAAGATACCCGGAAGGAGCGCGCCGATCAGGCTGTAGACGTAGGCCACGCTCACACCCAGGCCGATCAGGGTGAACATGTTGAGGCTCCTGTTCCTCACCGACTGAACGGCGCGCACGTAGAAAGGCCACGCCGCCCATAGACAGACCGGCGTTGCGAGCGCGAGCTCCAGTAGCGCGCGAATCCTCATCGGGAGAAGCTGCGAGATGGGCCGTCCCGGAAGCAGGTCGCCCATCGCGATGATGACGAGCGGAACCGTCAGAGCGACGGCAAACCAGAACCGGCGGCTCATGTCCTTTAGCTCCGGGTTCTCGTCGGCCTCAGCGGAGCCGAGGCTCCGTGGCTCGAGCGCCATGCCGCAAATGGGGCAGGTGCCCGGTTCCTCGCGCACGATCGCCGGATGCATCGGGCAAACCCACTCGGTGCGTTCGTTGCGCTCCGGGACGCCGGCCGGCTCGAGTGCCATCCCGCACTTCGGGCAGCTCCCCGGCTCTTGCTGTCGCACATCCGGGTGCATGGGGCAGGTGTAGCTACTCATCACTTCCCCCTTGTCGCTCTTCAGCAAACCGACTCCGCCTGACTGCTGGCGACCTTCCCACAAGCTGCGGGCGCGCGTCGCCCGCCCCCGGTGAACGCCCATCTTCTCGAGCCAGTCTAACCCACTTCCGGCAATGCGGGCCAACGCCGCAGGCGGGCCACTCAGAAAGACAAGGCCTCCACGGTCTCGGGGTCGATTTCGGCGACAGTTCGGAGCTTGCCCACCACGGGGAGCCGATGGTGGGGACTACGTCCCCTCAACCCAGGGGCGGCAGGAGTTCAAGAGGAGTCCCGTAGGGGGCACAGCGCGATCCGTCCGCACCGTGCCTTGGGCCAATCGCCGCGTGCCGTGGAGGCGTCGGCCTGCGTGCTGGAGCTTGGCTAGCCTAAGCTTGAGAAGTGGACCCTTCGCCGGAGGCGGGGCACCTGCTGCACCTAGCGCGAGGAGGCTTCGGACAGCGCCTCTCTCGGGAGCAGGTCGACCTCTCGGCACAGCTCAGGGATACGGCAGACGATTCCCGCCCCCTGGCCGCTGCCAAGGGGCTTCACCTTGTCTGCAGCGTTCCACCGGGCTGACCTTCCTCGGAGGCGGCGACAGCCTCGTCCGCCCCTTCGTGAACCTGCTAGGCAACGTAGCAGGCACTCGAGCGGCGACCGATCTCCCCGATCGCTCGTCTCGAAGCCGGCAAGGTGGCTGGCTCGTTCGTGAATGCCGGCCCGGAGATCTCGGCCGAGCCTCCGTCGTACCTCCTCGACCGCTTCTACCGGGTGGAGGCGTCTCGCTCCAGCCGTGGGGCCGGGTTGGAACTTGCGATCGAGAGAGAGATCGCCGCCGCGCACGGGGGAACGAACGAAGTAACGAGCACGATGGAACAGGGGACCCCCCTTCACCGTGCGTTTGCCCAAAACAAGCGATTCGCACATTTCCTTCACGATGGCTTCATCTCGGGGTGACAGGATAGGTCATGCGGCGCGTCGCCCGGGTACCGCGCGCAACCGGAAGGAAAAGGAGATAAGCACACATGGGGATCATCACGAGTCTAGTCGCCCTTGTCGTGGCGGGGCTGCTCGTCGCAGGGGGGCTTGGCGGAGCCGCCGTCACCCCAATGGCTCGAGCCTCCGCGCCCCACGTGGCACGGGCGCAGCTCTCCGCAGTAGAGGAACCAGCGCGAGCTCAGAGCACCGACGCCGAGGAGCTTACGGACACCGCGGACGCCGATGACGTCCAGGAAGGCGAGCAAAGCGGGGCGAACGACAGCGCGGATGTGGAGGAAGCGAACGATGAGGAGGATGCCGTCGCCACGGGCACACCCGCTATCAGCGCGGATGCCGCGAGACAGGTCGCGGAGACCTACGTGAACGCCGGGTCGGCTACCGAGGTTGAGCTGGAGGAGGAGGACGGCACGCTGGTCTATGGTGTCGAGATCGGCTCAACCGATGTGAAGGTCGACGCCACGACCGGTCCATGATCGGGACGGAGAGTGACGAGGACTAGGGCACCTGCAACATTGGCAGGGGGCCTTGGCGCTGGGCGTCCCCCGGCGCCAAGGCCCCGGCTTTCCGTCTAGCATCCGCGAAGAGAAGAGGGAAGGCAGGATCCTGGCAAGAGCGATCGGAGCGGCGGGAGGGGCCGCGCTCCGTGACGCGAGGAGGACAACCCCGTCCGCTCGCACGACGGTCTGGGCAAGCGCGGGACGGGGCCTCATCTCGGTCGCCCGAGGCGCGTCGAGACGGTTCAGCAGAGCGGGCTGCTCGTGGGGCAGGTCCGTCGGCCTGGAGAGTGCCGGTGGGCTGGCACCTCGAGGGTCCACAACGGGGCCGTGCCTCTAGGGGCAAGAGGGGGATCCTCCCGTCAGCGACGGCGAGGGCGTCGGGGTCCTGTCGCCCAAGGAGGAGCGATGGTAACGAGAGGCTTGCTTGCGGCTCTTCTCATCGGGGTCCTGCGCGTGGCTGCTGCTGGGACACCGCCGGTCGTCGAAGACGTGTACCTGACGACAGCGACGGAGACGCCTGTCGCTTTCTCCCTCTGCGCAGAGGACCCGGACATCGATCCTGCGGACCCCACCGCACATCCACTCCAGTTCCACCTGCTGGAGGGGCCCAAGCACGGGATGCTCATCGGCGACCTAGGGCAGGTCTTCTACGAGCCTGCGCATACGGCGATCGCTGACCTGATTTACGTTCCGGCGCCGGGTTTCATAGGCGTCGACCGGATCACCGTGTCCGCCACGGATCCGTTCGGCGACCCAAGACAAGGGCTAGCCGTGGTGCAGATTCACGTCGACCAGGCGCGCTGGGCGGGGCTCTTTTCGGGGACGTGGGGCTTGTCGATGAGCGCGGACGCCGAATCCTCGGATTCAACTGTGTTGCGGGGCAAGCTCGTCGAGTCCTACCGCGATGGGGAGTTCAGTGCGGAAGGGATCGCGTTCTGGAGACAGGATGCGACCTCCGGGGGGCTTGCCTTCGACGGGCTGAGACTTGTCGCAGGCTTCCCCGTCGGGGGTCTTGCCACCCTCGACTGCACGCTGGCCCTCAAGCCTGAGAGGCCCGACTTGGCAGACCTATTCGACTATTGGCAGGTCGTGAGTGAGTTCAGCCTCCTTGGCGTTGACGCCCAGTACGTGCTGTACCTTGACAGTCAGCAGACGGCGTCGTACCAGATGCTCATCGCCTCGGGGCTCTTCGGAGATGTGCTCGTGAAGAGTACGACGAGGCTCGCGCTCTCGACCTTCGCGCTTGCCTTCGAGAACGAGGAAGTGGCCGTCTCCTGGACATGGGGCGACTTGAGCCTCTCCTCATCCCTCGAGATGACGCACGAGGGGTTCGGCCAATTGACCCTTGGCGTCGAGGGGGTCCCGATCCTCGACCTGGTCGGGTCCGGGCTCGGAGTTGGCCTGAGTACGGAGCTGGTCTTCGAGAAGGCCGCCGTGCGGCTCGCTCCAAGCCTCGAGTTCAGGTCGGACTGGCTCGACTGCTTACAGATCCTGGTGGAACTCGCTTCAGGGACGACCCGCGAAAGCCGGCTCAGCCTCTATGGGGTGAGACTCGAGTACGCCCTTCCTGGCGAGGTGCGTCTCCTGTCCGCGACGTCGCTCGAACAGGCGAAGAACGCAGAGATCACGGGTTACTCGGACTACTTCGAGCTGGTGACCCTCTCCGGCCCCACGGCCTCCCACGGCGACGCGCTCAGTCTGTGGCGCCTGGCGACCTACTTCAAGTCCAGCGAACCCATCTCTTTCGATTGGGGGATGACGAGGTTCTCCTGCGACATCGGGCTGCCCAACGGGTTCCGCACCTCGGTTGAGGTGGTCGTGCGTTCGGGCGCGTTCCCCCTTGCCCCGAGCATGGAGGTGACCTTGGGCTTCGCCATCTGCTGGTAGCGCGCCAGCCAGAACCACGTCATCCTGAAGGTTCTTGGTGGGGGGACATCCGGCGTACCCCTCCAAGAGCCCTCCGCGAGCGGGATCCGTCAGCGCGTCACGTGGAGCCACCCGTTCAAAGGTCGCCGCCGCGAAGGACGCGCTCAGATCGCCGTCCTGTCGAGTTCCCTGCAGGTGCCACGTCAAGCCCCTCCCTGCAGCGGGAAGAGGGGCATTCGGCTCGCTCGGGCACGCGGGGTACAATCCCTCTCGTTTCAAAGGGAGGAATCATGGGCGAGGGACACAGGGGCGGAGCGGGCGCGGGAAGCCTGGCTGGGGTCGTGTGGTTCGGGGGGTGGCTGTTCACCATGGCGTTCGCGAAGCTGCTTTGGTGGCAGTGCATCGTCGGCCTCGTGATCTGGCCGTACTACCTGGGCGTGATGGCGCGCTAGGCTGGTCAGGCGAGGGGAGCGGCCAGACCCCGACGCAACTCATCTTGCCTCGGCCTCAGACCGCGACGGCAACCTCGAGATCCACACCGTCCGATCGGACGGGAGCGAGCTTACGCTCCTCACCTGCCACCCAGCAGACGACCTGCTGCCCGCCTGGTCTCCGTCCGGAGAATGGATCGCCTTTGTGAGCGACCGCGACGGAAACGGTGAGATCTACGTCATGAGAGCCGACGGCACCTGCGTTCGCCGGGTGACGGACGATCCTGGGGACAACATGTACCCCGCGTGGAGACCCCTCTAGGGGTCCGGTGCGCACCCAGCCAGCGTCAGCCGCCGGACTCGGAGCCGACCGGCGGCGCACAGGCGATCGCCAGTCCCCTTCTGGCGGAAGGTTGGCGACCCAGCTCACCGCGGCTTCACTTCAGCCGCCGTGGCCAGAGAGACGGATGTCCCGCGGGATGAGCAGAGCTACTGCCCCTTCCGGCTCTCCTTCTCCTGCCGATCGAGGTACTGGACGATCGCGTCCACTACAAGGTAGTTCACCGAGCGGTCGCGCTTCTCCGAGAGCTTGATCAGCCGCTCGACGGGTCGTTCCTGCATCTTCTTCTGGGGAATGTAGATCGAAAGCTTGTCTAGGATCTCCTTCTTCGTCATGTTCCTCTCTCCTCCCGGATGGGTTTCCAGATCGGCCACTATATACCGCATCGAAGGCGATTGGTCCAACCCGAGGGGGAGGGAACCGCCTCAGAGGCTCTGGATTGCGGTTTGGCCGATGGATCGACACGAACGGACCGACGAGGACGAGACACGAACGAAAGGGAGGGCGACCCCTGCTGCAGGCCGCGCTGGGGCCGGGACGCGCCGCAGGGCATGATTGCGGATCTCGAGAGGAGGGCCGCAAGGGAGGCGGAGTGAGCGGAGCGAAGCTTCTCGGACGATGGACGCAGGGCACGGAGGGATGGTACGCCTCCATGGCCCTCGCCAACCTCGCGCTGGGGACCTCCTCCACCCTCGTCCCGCTCCTGATCGCCCACGCCCTCGGCGGCTCGGTCGCTGAAGTGGGGCTCCAGTCAAGCGTGGTCAGCCTGGTCGGAGTTACGGGGAGCCTCATCTGGGGAAAGCTCGCCGACGCAGCCCCGCAGCGGAGGCCCTTCTTCTTCCTCTCCTTCTCCGTCCTGGCCGTCACGTTCGCGGGGATCGCCTTCGCGCGCTCCTTCTGGGTCCTCGTCGTCTACGGGATGGTGCAGAACTTCTTCTGGGTCGCGACCGGCGCTGTCTCGGTTCTCCTCTTGACCGAGCGCCAGGGGAAGGCGTCGTGGGAGCGGAGGATCGGCCAGTTGAACCAGATCGGGGCCCTGGGCTGGCTCGCGGGGCTGGCCCTGGGGAGCGTGGCCCTCGCGGTCGCGACGCGCTTCACCACCGAGGAGACGGCGATGCGAGGCCTCTTCCTCGTCCTCGCCCTGACGAGCGCGGCGGCGACCCTCCTCGCCGCCCGTCTCGTCCCGTGCACCGACGCCTCGCTCGTGGGCCGGCCGTTCCGCGGGGCGGCCGTCGCCCTGAAGGCCCTCCTGGCCGAGGCCGCCCAGCTCACGCCACGCCGCCTTGCCCGACGCCTCGACCCGCGCCGCCTGCCGACGCTCCTCCGCACCAAGGACGTCCACGACCGGGCGACCCGCCTCTTCCTCGCCGAGACCTTCGTCGCCTTTGCCGGGATCGGCTTCTTCGGGATCCCCCTGCCCCTCCTCCTCGCCGAGCGCTTCTCGATCCCGTCGTCCGAGGTCTTCCTGTACTTCGTCGTCTTGAACGTGGGTGTCGTGGCAGCGTACCCCTTCGCGTCGCACCGGATTGGGCGCCTCGGGAACAAGTCCGTTCAGGCAGGCGCTCTCCTCGCGCGCCTCGGCCTGTTCGCCCTCGCCGCGGGGTTCCTGTCCCTCTCTCCGTCGCCCCCGCCGGCGGCCGCGATCGCCCTGCACCTCCTCGCCATGGGCGTCTCCTGGTCTTTCTTCCAGCTCTCGGGGGTCGCCCTCGCCTCCCGCCTTGCTCGGCCGGAGCGCCGGGGGCGCATCCTCGGGCTGTACAACGCGACCGCCGGTGCCGGGTGGATCGTCGCGGGGGTGGGGAGCGGATACCTCGCCAGGGAGGCCGGATACCCCGCGAGTTTCGCCGCGGCGGCGGCCCTCATTGCCCTCTCCCTTCTCATCCTTCGCGCCGTCCCGAGCCCAGCCTCAACCGACGTAACGGAGTCGAACGCAGCGAGCCAGGAGCGGATCTGACTTCTCCCTTCCCTCCGTCGAACGGCCTGGACCCGGACTGTCCCGGTAGCGGATGATTCTAGGGACATTCCATAGGCGAGGAGGGAGCGCCGGTGAGGGGGATCGGACGCCTTCGGAACGCGATCGCGGGGATGGAGGGCTTGTTTGCCTCGCTGGGCCTGGCGAACGTCGCCCTGGGCACCTCCTCGATCCTCATCCCGCTCATGATCGTCCACGGCCTCGGCGGCTCGGTCGCCCAGGTGGGGCTCCAGTCGAGCGCGGCCAGCCTCATGGGCGTCCTGGGGAGCGTCGTCTGGGGACACCTGGCGGATACCGCGCTGCGTCGCAAGGCCCTCCTCGTCCTCTCCGTCCTCGTGCTGGGCCTCGCCTACGTTGGGATGGCCTTCGCGCGCTCGTTCCCGGTCCTCCTGGCGAGCGCGGCAATCCAGAGCTTCTTCTGGGCGGCGACGGGCTCGGTTTCCGTCCTCCTGGTCCTCCACAGAGGCGAGAAGCACGCCTGGGAGCAGAAGATCGGCCGCCTGAACCAGGTCACCGCTCTGGGGTGGCTTTGCGGCCTCGTGTTGGGGAGCGCCGCGCTGAGCGCCGCAGCGCGCTTCACGACCGAAACGGTCGCGACCCGCGGGCTCTTCTTCCTCCTCGCCGGGATCGGGGCCGGAGCGACGGTGCTCGCGATCCGCCTCATCCCGCGCCAGGCTGCATCCCCAGAGAGGATTCCCCTTCCGATCACACCGCCAGCAGGACCTGACGGAGTCCCACCTCACTCGGCGCCGCAGGTCGCTCGACGCCTCGTGGAGCGGCTTCCGGCCCTCCTCTCCGCGAAGGACGCCCGGGATCGGGCGCTCCGCCTCCTCCTCGCCCAGACCTTCCTTGCCTGGATGGGAGTCGGGTTCTTCGCCGTCCCCCTGCCGATCCTGCTTGCCGAGCGCTTCGCTATCCCCTCTGCCCACGTCTTCCTGTACTACGTCCTCCTGGACGTCGGCGTCATCGCTGCCTATCCCCTCGCCTCGCGGTGGAGCGCGAAGGCGGGGAACACGGCGGTCCAGACCGTCGGCCTCCTGTCTCGCCTGGCGCTATGCCTCGCCGGTGCGGCTTTCCTCCTGCTCTCGGCTTCCGCCCCACCGTGGATCGCCCTCGCGCTCTACTTCCTCGTCATCGGGGTCTCCTACTCCTTCCTCCAACTCTCCGGGGTCTCCCTTGCCTCCCGCCTCGCCCCAGAGGAGAGCCGAGGCCGGATCCTGGGTCTCTTCAACGCCGTGATCGGAGCCGGGATGATCGTCGCCGGCGTCGGAAGCGGGTACCTTGCGCAGGGGCTTGGCTACGCCGCGCCGTTCGCCGCGGCCGCGTTTTTGCTCCTCCTCGCCCTCTTCGCCCTTCGCACGATGCGAGATCCCGCGCCCTCCGCAGGGGAACCGGTGGGGCACCCGGCCAGGGAGGCGGCGGAGTGAGCGCACAGGAGGCGCCCGCGATCGCGCGGATGCATACAGCGGAGCACCTGCTCTCGGCCGTCATGAGGCGGCGGTTCGGGTCGCCCCGAAACCTCGAGATGCACCTCGGGGAGAAGAAGACGAAGTGTGACTTCCTCGTCCCGCGCCCCCTCACCGTGGAGGACCTCGCCCTGGTCGAGGCCGAGGTGAACGCCGAGATCGCCGCCGATCACCCCGTCACGGCCGAGGTCGTCTCCCGAGATGAGGCAGCGCGGGCCTACGACCTGTGGAAGGTGCCGCCGGACGCGGCGGAGATCCGGATCGTCCACGTCGGGGCCGTGGACGCCGCCCCGTGCGTCGGGGACCACGTCCGCAGCACGCGCGAGGTCGGGCGGTTCCGGATCACGACCGCGGACATGAAGGACGAGCGGACGGTCCGCATCCGCTTCACCCTCGAGCCCTAGGCGAGGACCGAGAGCGGGTGAGGCACCGCCAGGAGGACCTCCCCGTCGTCGATCAAGGCCTCCCGCCGACTGCCGCGGCAGGCCACGGAGAGCATCGGGCGGTGAGTGAGAAGAGGGGCGGCCGTGCACTCACCGCACATGGCCCCCACCCCGGCGGTCCGCGCCTCGCAGAGGCCGCCCGTCACTGCGGCGATCTCCCGGACGGTCAGCATCGCCTCGAGCGGGCTCAGGACGTGGACGACCACGTCGGGCGGGAAAGGGGCCGCGTCGAGCGGGAAGTACACAAAGACCCGCTCCCCGAACGGAAGGGGGCGGAGCTGCGAGATGAAGCGGCGCGCGGCACCGACGTCCTTCGCGCGCTCCCAGCCGACAAGCTTCTCGGCGAGCCGGTCGAGGGTCGCGGCGTCCGGCGGATCGATCCCGAGGTTGAACCGCGCCATCGGGCAGTCCACCTCTTCCCCCGCCGCCCAGACCGCCTTTCCCTGCCGCGCCTTGCCCACAAAGGCGCAGTGGCGCGCCGGCGCCTCGACGTGATCCACGCCCAGGGGCAGGTGATCGAGAACCGAGATCCCGACGAACTTCAGGAGCATTCCCCCTCCTTCTCTCCCCATCCTCTCCGCGGCGGGGCTCACGGTCAAGCCTAGGACCTCTGCCCGAAGATGCCGGTCCCAATGCGGATCATCGTCGACCCCTCCTCAACCGCGACCCGCCACGAGCCGGTCATCCCCATGGAGAGGACCTCCATCCGGACGCGCGGGACCGCGAGGGCCCCGACGTCGTCGAACAGACACCGCATGTCGCGAAAGGCCGGCCGGAGGTCCTCCGGGTCGCTCGTCTCCGGCCCCATCGCCATCAGTCCAAGGACCTCGAGGTGGGGGAGCCCGGCCAGGGAGCGGACGAGCCCCTCGACCGCCTCCGGGACGACGCCGCTCTTGCGCGGCTCGCGGGCGCAGTTCACCTCAACGAAGACGGGGAGGGTCTTTCCGAGCCTCCCGCACGCCCGGTCGAGGGCTTCCCCGAGCGCGAGAGAGTCCACCGTCTCTACAAGGTCGAACAGCGCGGCGGCGCGGGCGGACTTGTTCCGCTGGAGGTGTCCAATCAAGTGCCAGCCGCA
>Ga0315281_10010649_pt1 | contig 12661 bp, 14 predicted proteins | sample YL17G07_0_MG_FD_204540 | JGI IMG/M metagenome (GOLD analysis project Ga0315281, IMG submission 204540) | Sediment microbial communities from Yellowstone Lake, YNP, Wyoming, USA - YL17G07_0 | ecosystem: Environmental > Aquatic > Freshwater > Lake > Sediment | place: USA: Wyoming | collected... | reverse complement strand
CGGATAGGTTCGGCCACTTTGCGCACCAGCTCTTTCCAGTCGGCACCGCCGTCCTGTGTCACGGTGACCCATTTGTCCACATAGAACACGTTGCTGACATGGGGGATCTCGAACAGGCGGCGCGCGAGTTCGTCGTCTTGTGCCTGTGCGGCATTTTCATACGAATGCGTCACGCCCCAGGTAAGCGGCTCCCGCAGGATGAATTTCATCGCATTCGGGTTGGGTGTACTTTCTATTTCGGCGATTTTTGGCATTGCATTCTTTACTAAATTTGTCGAGATTATAGACGGCTATAGTTAACTTTTAATTACCAATTGTGTTCAGGTGGTATGCATCGGGTCGCCTTCGGCTTCGGTGCTGACTTCTTCTACCGAATTGAAGGCGGCGCGCAGCGTGTGCCATGGCAATATCGCGCACTTGACCCTGGTGGGCAGGTCGCGCACACCGGCAAATACCGTCAAGCGTGCTAATTTATTGGGCGCGTTGAGATCTAGCTTGCCGGTGGTCATGTCGAGAAAGTCGCGCGCGATTTCTTCCGCCTCGCTGCGCGTTTTTCCTTTGACGGCTACCGTCATCAGCGAAGTGGAGGATTTGCAGATAGCGCAGGCTTCGCCTTCAAAACCGATGCTCTCAACTTTGTCGCCATTCAAATTCATCGTCAGGCTGATATGGTCTCCGCACAGGGGATTGTGGCCCTCGGCATGATGTGTGCAAGGTGACAGCTTGCCGTAATTGCGCGGCTTCTTGTTGTGATCCATGATCACTTCCTGATACAGCGCTTTCATGTCGGCCATTATGCAAATACCTCCTGGACGGTTCTAATTCCTGCGATGAGTGCATCGACCTCGGCCATGGTGTTATAGAAGGCGAACGAGGCACGCGAAGTGGCCGGCACGCGGTAGCGGTTCATCACCGGCTGTGCGCAGTGGTGGCCGGTGCGCACAGCGACACCTTCCTGGTTGAGCAGCGAGCCGATGTCATGCGGGTGCACGCCATCGATGGCAAAGGAAATCACCGATGCCTTGTTTTTTGCGGTGCCGATGATGCGCACGCCCTTCATCTCGTTGATCTGTGCGGTGGCATAATTTAGCAATGCGTGTTCATGCGCGGCAATCCTGTCCATGCCGATGCCTTGCAGGTAGTCGATCGCCGCACCCAACGCAATCGCTGCCATGATGGGCGGGGTGCCTGCTTCAAACTTGAACGGGATGGTGTTGTAGGTGGTTTTTTCAAACGTAACCGACAAGATCATGTCGCCACCGCCCTTGTAGGGCTGCATGCTTTCCAGAATTTTTGCCTTGCCGTAGAGCATGCCAATGCCGGTAGGCCCGCACAGCTTGTGGCCGGAGTAGGCGTAGAAATCGCAGTCGAGCTCCTGCACGTCCACCTTCAGGTGAGGTGCGGCTTGTGCGCCATCCACCAGCACCGGCACGCCGCGCGCATGGGAAAAGGCAATCATCTCTTTCACCGGGTTGATGGTGCCGAGGGCGTTGGAGATATGCACTACACCGACAAACTTGGTGCGCTCATTGAATAGACTTTCATACACTTCAATATCCAGCTCGCCCGCGTCGTTGATCGGAACTACGCGGATCTTGGCGCCGGTTTCTTCGCAAAGCATTTGCCAGGGCACGATGTTGGAGTGGTGCTCCAGCGTGGTGAGAATAATCTCGTCGCCAGCCTTGATGAATTTGCGGCCATAGCCGTGCATCACCAGGTTGATCGCCTCGGTAGTGCCGCTGGTGAAGATGATCTCGCGGTCTTCTTTTGCGTTAATGAATTTCTGCAGGGTACGACGGGCGACTTCATATTCGTGCGTCGCGGTTTCCGACAGGTAATGCACTGCGCGGTGGATGTTGGCATGCTGCGCGATCTGGTAATGCGTAATGCGGTCGATCACCTGCTGCGGCATCTGGCTGGACGCGGCGTTGTCGAGATACACCAGCGGTTTGCCGTTGACTTTCAGCTTGAGGATGGGGAAGTCGGCGCGGATGCGATCTACGTCCAACGTGGTAGCCGGCTTGAAAGTAGGTGCGTTCATAGTTGTGTTGATGTTTGTTCCAGAACGTTCTGTTCCAGGCTGTGCTTGAGCGAGGGCACCGGGATGCGTTCGATGATTTCGGCGGCGAAGGCGTAGGTCAGCATGTTCAGCGCCTGCGCGTGCGGTACGCCGCGGCTTTGCAGATAGAACACCTCGTCGTGATCGAGCTGGCCGATGGTCGCGCCATGCGTGCACTTGACGTCGTCATTGAAAATTTCCAGTTGCGGTTTGGTGTCGACATGCGCCTTGTCCGACAGCAGCAGGGTGCGGTTGGACTGCTGCGAGTCGGTATGGTGCGCGCCGTGACGAACCATGATCTTGCCGTTGAACACCGCATGCGCGCCGCCGTCGACAACGCATTTGTGCAACTGGCGGCTGATCGCGTTAGGCTGCGCATGGTCGATGCAGGTGTGGGTGTCGGCCAGCTGGCGCGCACTGATCATGGCCAGGCCGTCAGCGCTGCATTCAGCACCTTCGGCGAGTTTCACATTCAGGTTGTAGCGCGAGATGCGCGCGCCCAGTGCGATGCTGACCGACTGGTAGTTGCTGTAGCGCGACAGCGTGGCTGCGCAATTGGCGATATGAAAAGCCTTGCCGCCTTCGCGCTGGATGCGCACATGGTGCAGACGCGCATTGTCAGCCAATACAAATTCAGTTACTGCATTGGTGAAGTAGGCTTCGTCCTGCAGCGACACATAATCTTCAATTACTGTGGCCTCGGAGCCGTTGTCGGCCAGCACCAGGGTGCGCGGGTAGCTCACCACTTCCTTCTGTGTGGCAATAAACAACAAGTGCACCGGCGCTTTGGCCTGCGTATCGCGCGGCAGCAATATCAACGCTGCGTCGCGCAGGTATGCTGTGTTCAGGGCGGCAAATACATTGCCTTCGATTTTGCTTTGCTGCGCCAGATGCTGTTGCAGCAAGGTTGAGTTTTTAGCCAGCTCGCTGGCCAGATTGCTGACGATAATTTCTTTTGCAACGACAGTGGAAAGCGCCGGCGCATATACGCCATCGACAAACACCAGGCGGTTGCTTGCTTCTTTAATATAAAAACGCTTGATTTCTGACGCGCTCAGATTGATCTCGCCGTGTGCTGGTTGCAATGAAACCTTGGTGAGCATGGAAAGGTCGGTAAAGCGCCATTCCTCGTCGCGCGTGGTGGGGATGGTCAGCTCGCTGACTGTTTCCACCGCGCTGCTGCGCAATTTGTTGAGCCATGCCTGCTTGCTGGCGGCCACCTTGGGCTGCCCTGCGAGCAGGCTTTGCAGATATCCTGAGCTGGGTTGGGCTACAACACTCATGCGGCCACCCGGGAGGCTGCCTTGTATTCGTCGCTGACCCAGTTGTAGCCGCGCGACTCCAGCTCCAATGCCAGTTCCTTGCCGCCGGATTTGATGATGCGGCCATCCACCATCACGTGCACGAAGTCGGGCACGATGTAGTTGAGCAGGCGCTGGTAGTGGGTCACCATGATGATGGCGTTATCTTTATTCGCCAGTTGGTTCACGCCCTGTGCGACGATGCGCAAGGCGTCGATATCCAGGCCGGAATCGGTTTCATCGAGGATGGCGAGGCTGGGTTCCAGCAGTGCCATCTGCAAAATTTCATTGCGTTTCTTTTCGCCGCCTGAAAAACCGGCATTCACGCTGCGGTCGAGAAAATCTTCGCGCATTTCCAGCAGCTTCATTTTGTCGCGCACAAAGTCGTCAAACTCCAGCGGATCGAGCTCTTCCTTGCCGCGGTGTGTTTGTACAGTGTTGTACATCAGGCGCAGAAACTGGCTGTTGCCGACACCGGGGATTTCGATCGGATACTGGAACGCGAGAAATAAACCGGTACGAGCACGCTCTTCCGGCTCCATCTCAAGCAGGTTTTTGCCTTCAAATAAAACAATACCGCTGGTGATTTCATAATCGGGGTGTCCAGCCAGCACCTTGGAAAAAGTGCTCTTGCCCGAACCGTTGAGACCCATAATCGCGTGCACTTCGCCGCTTTTTACGGTGAAATTCATGTTCTTCAGAATAGGCGTACCTTCAACGCTGGCGCACAGGTTGCGCACTTCCAGTATGGTTTTGCTATCCGGGTAAATCATCCGACACTTCCTTCCAGTTTAAAGCTGAGCAAGTTGGTCGCTTCGACCGCAAACTCAAGGGGTAATTGTTGAAACACGTCTTTGCAGAAGCCGTTGATGATCATCGACACCGCTGCTTCGGCATCAATGCCGCGCTGCGCAAAGTAGAACATCTGGTCTTCGCCGATCTTCGAAGTCGAGGCTTCATGCTCGACCTTGGCCGTATTGTTGCGCACATCGATGTAGGGGAAAGTATGGGCGCCGGATTCCTGCCCGATCAGCATCGAGTCGCACTGCGAATAGTTGCGCGCGCCGGCAGCACTCGGTGCGATCTTCACCAGGCCGCGATAGCTGTTGTTGGAGTGTCCGGCCGAGATACCCTTGCTCACAATCGTGCTGCGTGTGTTCTTGCCGAGATGGATCATCTTGGTTCCGGTGTCGGCTTGCTGATAATGGTTGGTCAGCGCGACGGAATAGAATTCGCCCACAGAGTTGTCGCCCTGCAACACCACAGAAGGATATTTCCACGTAATCGCAGAGCCGGTTTCTACCTGCGTCCACGAAATGCGCGAGTTCACGCCCTTGGCCAGGCCGCGTTTGGTGACGAAATTGTAGATGCCGCCTACGCCATTCTCATCGCCCGCATACCAGTTCTGCACGGTGGAATATTTTATGTCGGCATTGTCCAATGCAACAAGCTCGACCACTGCTGCATGCAACTGGTTGCTACTGAATGCGGGCGCGGTACAGCCTTCGAGATAGGATACGGAAGCGCCTTCTTCTGCCACGATCAAGGTGCGCTCGAACTGGCCGGACTCTTCAGTGTTGATGCGGAAATAGGTGGACAAATCCATCGGGCATTTCACGCCCTTGGGGATAAAGCAGAAGGATCCGTCGGTAAACACCGCTGAATTCAGCGCGGCATAAAAATTGTCGCTGGTGGGTATCACGGTGCCCAGATATTTTTTGACCAGCTCGGGATGATCTTTTACAGCTTCCGAGAAAGAGCAGAAGATCACGCCGACTTCAGCCAGTTTTTCTTTATAGGTAGTCGTGACCGACACGCTATCAAAAATCACGTCCACTGCCACACCTGCTAGCGCCATGCGCTCATGCAAAGGCACGCCCAGCTTTTCAAAGGTGCGCAGCAGTTCCGGGTCAACCTCGTCCATGCTTTTCAGTTTGGGCTTCTGCTTGGGCGCGGAGTAATAGCTGATCGCCTGGAAGTCGATTTTCGGGTAATGCGCGTTCTGCCAGGTGGGCTCGGTCATCTTCAACCAGGCCTCGAATGATTTCAGGCGGAAATCCAACAGCCATTCAGGTTCTCCGCGCTTGGCGGAAATCATCCTGATGGTGCCCTCGTCCAGCCCCTTGGCCGCCACATCGGACTCGATGTCGCTGACAAAGCCGTGCTTGTACGGCTGGTTGATGATGTTCTGCAGTGCTGCGCTCATTTTATTGATTCCACAATATCTTGGGTCGTCGGGTTTTGTACCGGGCAAGCCGCGGGTAAGTGACTGTATGCAATAAACAGTCTAGGCTTTTATACTAAAGCTTTCTCCGCAGCCACACATGGCTGTAACTTTGGGATTTTCGATTTTGAAAGTCTGCTTGAGCCCCTCTGTTACGAAGTCCAGCTTTGAGCCATCAATATATTTAAGCGACTCATTATCCAATACTACTTTGGTGTCGTAGCCTTCAAATACTTGGTCATCATTCCTGACTTCATCAGCATAATCATAGGTGTAGGCATAACCTGAACAACCGGTTTGCTTCACGCCTATACGCAACGCCAAACCTGAGCCCCGTTTTGCGAGCTGGTTTTTGATTTGTCGGGCAGCACTTTCGGTAAACGTAAAAGCCATTTCAAACTCCTGAGATTCAATATGTTGTTATATATCGACAAATGCTAATTATACCGAAGCGAATGCCGGTTTGGCATTGCTCTTGTGGTGGCTCATCGTGACAGGTGCCGATTCGGCCCCAGATTTCGCGTAATTGTCGACCAACTGTTGCAAATTGACCCCTTCCATATACTTATGCAGGATTTTGTTCAATCCCATCCACAAATCATGGGTTGTGCACTGTTTGTTGTCATTGCAGTCGCCTTTGCCACCGCACAATGTGGCATCCATCTGTTCATCCACTGCCACGATAATATCTGCAACCGAGATCATTGCGGCTGGTCGTGCCAGGTAGTAGCCACCACCGGGGCCGCGTACAGCCACCACGATGTTGTGCTTGCGCAATTTGCCGAACAGTTGCTCGAGATAGGACAAGGATATCTTCTGACGTTCGCTTATGCTGGATAAAGTTACCGGGCCATGCCCGTGGCGCTCGGCTAGATCAGCCATTGCTGTAACGGCAAAACGACCTTTTGTGGTTAAACGCATATTTCACCTCTCAAAAAAGAATATTTAAATATATTCGGCGGAACCGAATACCCGATTAATATAGTCAACTATACTAATCCTGACAAAATTAGTCAACATATTTTTTAATGCTGAGTTATGGCGCCTTGTTTCTACGCGCAATAAAGCAAAAAGGCCCTTGGGGTAGTACCCAAGAGCCTCAGTAACTTGCTTAATAGATTGGTTTTACAGGACTACTTGCGGAATACAGGTGTGCGCAACTTTAAACCGTTACTCATATATGTCAGGAAGAACTCCAGATTATTGTATTCCGGGCTATTTATTTCTTTGGGTTCAGCTCGGGTATTTTTCTGGCATCCAACAAAGCGAGTTTGCAGACTTACTGGTTCGGTACCTGCTCGAAACACAGGAAAATGTGTCGCTTGTCCAATCATCATAGAGAGTTCTTCACTACGTATGCGTTTTCCAGCATAGTCAACGTGGCAAGTTGAGCAAGAGAAATTTAGCTGTCCCTGGCGTTGATAATAAAACTGCTTTCCTCTTTCGTAGGCAGCTAAAGCTCCTGGGGTTTTAATCTTGATATTGACTTTGGCGTTGTCGGACAGACCTCTCGCATATGAGGTAACTAGTGCCATATCCCTGCTGCCATATTTGATTTCGTTCTCACCGTTCTTCTTCAGACAATCGTTAATGGCATTCTCAAAAGTAATAACAATACCCATTTTGTCGTCAAAATAAGGGTAACCCGCTGCTGCGTTGACTCCGCCAGCTTTAAAACAAGACGCAAATTTTGCACCATTTTTGAATGGCTTTTCCCACATTATTCCTCCCTGCCTGACATCTGAAACAAAAGGTGGGAATGCCATCATATCGTCGTATTGCTCCTTTGCATCAGGATTCAAGGTGAGCGCGCCATATACATAATCATCTGGTTTGACCTTAGGGAATATCTGCTTGTAATGATTAAGCAGGGAAATGCGATCCTCTTCGGGAAGGGCGTGCGCGCCGATACTTGCAAATAATAAAATCCCGGCCAATATGTGTGCGAGTTGTTTTTTCATCTGGTATTCCTCCCGTTTACTTACGAAGAATGAATAAAGTTGTAAATCTGCGAAGGTTATCAAACTACGATTGCATTGTGCTCGTATTTCATGCCCAGATTATCAACGGCGCTAATTGCGACGAAATCTCCGGCATTTGCCCCCGTTAAACGCAAGCCCAGAAACGGGTTTTTCGAGACGCCTGATGACCATTGTGCAACTAGGACGGTTTTGCTATTTAGCGTTACATTAACGTGTTTGATGAAGTGCGCTGGAATTAAATTCTTTGTTTTTGGATCCTTGCGTAGGCCGGTTTCCATGTCATGCACCAGTAATATTTTTACTTCCGTAATATCGCCGCTCTGTTTTCTGGCACGTATCTGTATCTGTTCAGCCATGATTCTCTCCTCGTAATTCTATATTATATTTTTTGCCGGAATTACATTCCGTGTATGTAGTCTGTTACAAGCTCAATTTCTTTTGTGGATAAAATTTTGTTCTTGCCAAAAGGTGGCATGCCTGTTTTAGGGTTTGCAACGGTGGCATCGAAAATTTGCGCGTAAAGTTTTGCCCGATCCGGAAAACGAACTTTCATGCTAATCAAAGGCGGGCCGATGTCACCTGGTGATTTTGCCTTTGGATCATTGGGTATGGCATGACAGGCGAGGCAGTTGCCCTTGTTTCTGTCAAAGGCCAGCTCCTGTCCATTCAGTTCCGGTTCTTTATCGGCAGCCATGGATGCGTTAACAAAACCGGCAAGACACAAGAGTGAAATCGATAGAGTCAGTTTGCTGCGCATTATTCGCTCCTACAAGAGATTTTGGATTGATTCAATTTGCCAAAAATAATCATATCATCACACCTTCTATTGGCGTTTGGCTTAAGTATACTCAAACAGGTCAGGTATTGGCAAAGCTTTTTGCCTGATATCAGACAATTCTGCAGACGAATGGTTGCATTGCATTATCGGAATGTTTGAAGGTCAAGGGATGTCGGCTGCGTCCATGTTGCCGAGTATGATTTCGGTTTTTCGCATCAGGCCTTTGGCATCACGGTGCTTGTCGTAATACCGTGGATTGGGCACCATTGCGGCGAGTATGGCGGCCTGTTCTTTTGCAAGCTGGGCGGCACTGATCTGGAAATAGTGTTGGGCTGCAGCCTCTGCGCCAAATACTCCGTTTCCCCATTCTATTGTGTTCAGGTAAATATCAAAAATGCGCTTTTTGTCCATAATGGCTTCCAGCATCAGGGTAATAAGGGTTTCTTCAGCCTTGCGCCAGGGGGTGCGGCTGGTTGAAAGAAAAAGATTCTTGGCCAATTGCTGGCTGATGGTAGAGCCTCCCGCGACAATTTTTCCGCGGGCCATATTTTTTTCGTATGCTTTTTGTATACCGTCCCAGTCAAATCCCTCATGATCTACAAATTTTGCATCTTCGGAAGCGATCAATGCGCGTTTGAGGTTGTCGGAAATATTTTTGTAACTTACCCATTTGTGTTTAAGTTTGGCCTTACTATCTTTTGCTTGCATGATGGCCAGGCGGTTTTCCATAAATGCGCTTGTTGATGGATTGTGTTCTCTCCACCAGGTGATCTGTGCGGCTACCCAGAACTGGTAGCCAATCACTAACAGGAAAATTATGGCAAAAATACGCCAGAACCAGCGCCAAACAAATTTCATCATGAGCGCAATCTGGCAATAACAGGAGCCGTGTCGGGGTGTACGCCGCGCCATTTTTCAAAAGCGACAGCAGCCTGTTCCACCAGCATTCCCAGGCCGTCTGCCAGTAGGATTGCGCCTTGTTCACGGGCAAATAGCAGGAAAGGTGTTTGCTTGCCGTACATCATGTCGTAGGCCAGCGCGCCGGGTTTGAACAGGCCGTCAGGCAACGGCGGCATTGAGTCGGATAGGCTGCTGGAGGTGGCGTTAATTACGATGTCAAATTGTTGCCCGGCCAGCGCTTCGTAACTTTTCGCAAATACGGTGCCATAGCCCTCAAATTCGGCTGCAAGCTGTTCGGCCTTGTTCATTGTGCGGTTGGAAATAATGATGGCCGCACCCGCATTAAATAAATGCCAGATCACGCCATGCGCGGCGCCGCCTGCCCCCATCAGCAGCACGCGCTTGAACAGGAGTTTGCAGCCCAGGTTTTGTTCGATGTCGGTCACCAGGCCGACACCGTCGGTATTGTCTCCAAGGATAATGTTGTCCTGAAACAGAAAGGTATTGACGGCATGGGCGGCGCGGGCCCGTCCGGAGAGTTCATTCGCAAGCCTGAAGGCTTCGTGCTTGAAAGGTACTGTAATGTTGCAACCGCTGTATCCGCTGTCCCGCAGGTGCAGTATGGTCGCCGCAAAGCCGTCGAGGGGTGCTTCGATGGCTTCGTAGCTCATGTCCTGACCGGTCTGTTCAGCGAACATGGTGTGAATCAGGGGAGATTTGCTGTGTGAGACGGGATTCCCTATTACGGCGTACTTGTCTGTCATATCGGGATTATATCGTTAATTTCCTGCTTTTCTTAGCATCAAGGAACCGCCCGTGATGGTCATTGCCCAGACAATGGCCGCACCTGCGGGCAAGTCTAGCCATATTGAAAGTAGCAAACCAAATGCATATCCCAGTGCGCCGATGGCATAGGCGACAATTATGCGATTGCGTTGCAGTTTGTAAGTGGCAAGTGCGGGCACAATCAGGCTTGCAAACACCAGATAGACGCCGACAAGTTGTACCGAGGCAGTCACCGCCAGCGCAAAAAGTGCATAGAATGAAAAATTTCCGGGATTGGATCCCAGCCACTTCCAGATAGCCAGGATGGCAGCACTGAGCATGGCGGTGGCGATGAGCTGCGTATTGCTGACCCACAGGATTTGTCCGACCAGCAGGTCTTTCAAATGTTCACCGGCATGGGTGTCGTGGCTCATCAGCAAAATTCCGCCGCTGGCGGCCAGTACGAATAGCAAGCCTATGCTGGCTTCGCGCACCTCGGGCAACAAATGTTCGATATAAGTCAATAGTGTTGCGCCCAGCAGGGCACTGGCTACCGCAATGAGTTGTACAACCAGCGGCTGTTCGGCATACCCTGCCAGACCGGCAATGACCACACCCAGGCCGGCGATTTGAGCCACTGCAAGGTCGGCGAAGATAATCCCGCGCTGTAGCACTTTCATGCCCAGCGGAACATGGGTGAGCAGTATTAATAAGCCTGCAACGAAGGCAGGAACCAGGATGGTGAAATCGGTTTCATGCATTGCAAGTCCTTTATTTTAATCCTGCCAGCAAGCGCGCAATGGTGTCGTCGAACATGCTGTACAGATCTTTCGCAGCCGGGGTGCCACCCACACTAAAGGGCAGTTCAACAGTATTCAGATGCGCGCGTTGGGCGATCCATTCCGATGGTTTGCTATCCTGGTAAGCGGAACGTATCACCATGCGGGCGGGATTGGCTCTTAGCTGTTCAAGTATTTGTGCAAGGTATGCGGCACTGGGCTCCATACCCGGTTTGGGTTCCAGTTCACCTACCTGTTTTAATTCCAGCCATGACACCAGGTAGGGGTAGGCGCGATGCTGCACCAGCACGGCCTGTCCCTTGAGCGGTGCAGCCGCCTTTTCCCAGCGTTTGATGGCAGCTTGCCAATTGAGTTTGAAGACTTGCAGGCGCTGTTTGTAGAACGGCGCATTGGCGGGGTCAAGTTCACTCAAACGCGTCGCGAGAGCTTCCGCAACAGGCAGAAAATTGCGCGGATCAAGCTGGATATGCGGGTTGCCTGCCGCATGCACATCGCCTTCTGCGCGATCAAGGCGGCTGGGTAACTCCAGCATGTGTACATGGCGGGTCGCTTCAAGGTAGCCCGGCTTGCCTGGCGCGATGTCCGGATTGGCAGCTTCGCGCAAGACAAGCGGCAGCCAACCCGCTTCAAGTTCGGCTCCGGTGCACACCACCAGTTGTGCGCGGCGCGCCTTGGCGATGAGGCTGGGGCGTGCCTCAATATGGTGAGGATCTTGCAGGGCATTAGTAGCAGCATAGATATTGGCCTTGTCGCCCGCCAGTTCCTGAGCCAACGCGGCCCATTCCGGTTCACAGGCAAAAATATTGAGCGCGGCGTGGGCGGAAAATGCAAATGACGCAAGGGTAAAAATGAATAGAGTGTTAAACAGAATACGCATAGTGTGCTCCTTAGAATTGGTGGGCGCCATGAGCGCCAAGGCTCATGAAATATTGCAGGAATAGTTGGTTGTCGTTTAACCCTTGTCGAGATTGATCCTGGGCAAGTTGCAGGCGCATACGCGAAAATTCGCTGGGGCTGTAGTCAAACATCAGTGTATAGCGCAACGGCGTGTAGGCGTAACTGGCGGGGACGTTAGTCAAGCTTGCGCCCACTTCCGCGTTGCCTGAATTGAGCTGGTCGTAACGCAAACCCGCACGCCAGCGCGGCATGAACTGGTACACGTTTTGCAGGTACCATCCAGACTGGATGACGCGGTAGGTGTCGGTAATTTTTGCGCCAGCGGTGTCATAGGTTAGCAGGCCGTTTTCCTTGCGCTGAAAATACTCTCCCTGCAATTTGAAATGGGTGGTGCGCGAGTTGCCGTTGGGCGCGTATTTCCACACGAAATCGACTCCTGCGGTTTGGCTGTCACCGCTAAAGTTGTTGGTTACGCCGAAAGCTTCGGATGAAGCACTTACACGCTTGGTCTGATGAAGTGAAACGCCCGCGCGCCAACTGTTATTTGCGTTGATGTCATCTCCCATGTGTGCATAAAGTACTTCGGCACCTGCGCCGTTGTTGTCTTTTCTGTCTGTTCCGGGATAGCCGCGCCCACGGCCCATTTCAGCGGCGAGTTCAATAAAGGTATCGGTGGACGCCAGCCATTTAAGTTGCACGCCATCTTCGCCCAATTGATTGTCCCAAAAGGTGCGGTAAACCAGCGGCTGGTCGACAAAGTCCCATGCATGGGCATGCAGTTCATTGAGGTATCCTAGGCCGGAAAAGAAACGTCCCATCCTGAGGTTGAAACCGGCGGGCAGTGAAGTGGTCTTGATATAAGCATTTTCCACACTGATGCCGCCATCGGGGGACAAGGCAAAAGTGGCCTCCCCGCGAAATTGCGGGTCGATGTTGGAAGTGATGCTTAATTCTG
>Ga0315281_10010648_pt1 | contig 12661 bp, 12 predicted proteins | sample YL17G07_0_MG_FD_204540 | JGI IMG/M metagenome (GOLD analysis project Ga0315281, IMG submission 204540) | Sediment microbial communities from Yellowstone Lake, YNP, Wyoming, USA - YL17G07_0 | ecosystem: Environmental > Aquatic > Freshwater > Lake > Sediment | place: USA: Wyoming | collected... | reverse complement strand
CGCTCGCGTTCCGCGCCTCGACGCGCTGGATGCGCCGCTCGATCTCGCGGATGTTCTCGAAGTACTCGTTGAGCCGCGCGCGATCGCTCGATCCGAGATCCCGGCGCAGCTGCGACGCCTGGCCCGAGATCCAGTCGAGAATGCTGCGATCGGTCTTGAGGTTCGTCTTCCGCTCCTCGGCCGTGGCGCCCACGCCGAACAACTGGTCGAACACCACACGTGGGTCGCGGACCATCGGCAGCGGCTGCGTCGGCGACGCCCAGCTGATCGTGTCGGTGTAGATGCAGGAGTAGCCGTAGGTGCAGCCGCCGGCCTGGTCGACGTTCTCGATCGAGAGTTGCATCGACGGAATCGGCGTGTCCTGGCCGAACCGCTTCGCGTAGAGCTGGTCGAGCGACGTGCCGGCGTGCACGTCGTTGCCTTCGGTCTGTTTCGGGTGCGACTGCGTGAGGAACACTGCGCTCGATCGGAAGTGATCCCCGCCGATTTCCGGCAGCGTGAACGCCTCCGCATTGTGCACGTCGGTGTTGCTGACGACGGTGACGTATTCGCGGAAGGGGGCGAGCGGCTCGAGGGTCGGGCTCCACTCGAAGTCGCGTCCCACCTGCACCGGCGCGAACAGGTTCTTCTTCACGCCGAAGGCAGTGCTGCCTGCCGAGCCGTGCACCATTTCCATGCAGACCAGGCGCTGCCTGGACGCCGACGCCCCGGCCGCGGTCTTCGCGAACACGGTGCGGGCCGGCACCATCGCGTCGAGCAGCGGCAGGGCCACGGTGACCCCCATGCCCTTCAGGACGGCGCGCCGCGACAGGTGCTTCTTCGAGATGTACATATGCGTCCTCTATGGTGCGGTTCTCATTGAGCGGTTGAGGCGATGGCTTCCGCCGTGCTCATCTGGAAGGCCGGGCTGTTGACGATCCCCAGGACAAACGACGAGAAGCGGTTGCCGTTCTGCGCCGCCTTCTTCACGATGGCGCGAATCGACGGCTGATCGTAGTACTCGATGCGGCGGCCGATGGCGAACGACATCAGGTTGTCGGTGACGTTCCGGATCACCGAGTCGGAGTGGCTGATCAGCGCAGACCGCAGATCGGCCGGGCCGGCCATCGTGGTGCCGTCATACAGCACACCGTTGGCGTCGACCGCGACCCCGTTGTCTTTGATGCGCCACGCGCCGAGCACGTCGAAATTTTCGAGCGCGAGCCCGAGCGGATCGATCACTCTGTGACACGACGAGCACGCCGGGTTCTTGCGGTGCTCTTCCATGCGTTCGCGCGTCGAGAGCGCCTTCCCGGTATCGGTGGCCGACTTGGTGTCCTCGAGCGGCGGCACATTCGGCGGCGGCGCCGGCGGCGGCGATCCGAGCAGCACTTCCATGATCCACTTGCCGCGCTGCACCGGCGACGTGCGATCCGCGACGGCGGTCTGCATCAGCACGCTGCCGTGCCCCAGCACGCCGCGCCGCTCGTCCGGCACGGTCACGCGCCGGAAGTGCTCGCCGACGACGTTCGGGATCCTGTACACGCGGGCGGTGCGCTCGTTCACGAATGTGTAGTCGGCCGTGAGCAGGTCGAGAATATTGCGATCCTCGCGCACGATGCTGTCGAAGAACAGCTCGGTCTCGCGCGTGTACGACACGGCCAGCTCGTGGTCGAAGCCCGGGAACAGCAGCGCATCGGGGTGAATCTTCTCGACGTCCTGCAGCCGGAGCCACTGCGACGCGAAGCGCGTGGACAGCGCCTCGGCGCGCGGGTCCGCGAGCATGCGGTGCACCTGCTTCTCGAGCACCACCGGCGTGTGGAGCGTGCCGGCGTTCGCCATCTTCACGAGCTCGGCATCGGGCACCGTGTTCCAGATGAAGAACGACAGCCGCGACGCCAGATCCACATCGCTGATGCGATAGGTCTGACCCGGCTTCGTCGTCGACGGCGTGCTCTCGAAGCGGAACACGAATTTCGGGCTCGCGAGCAGCGCCTGCAGCGCCGCCTTGATGCCCGCCTCGAAGTCGTGCCCCTTGCGCGCGTCGCCGTAGAACGTCATCAGCGACTCGACGTCTTCGTTGTTCGCCGTGCGCCGGTACGCCTCGCTGGCCAGACCCGAGAGAATCCTGCGCGCGCACGGAATCTCGTCGGCCGGCGACGTCGGACGGCAGACGAACACCTTGCGCCGGCTCGGTGTATCGGAGACGCCGGACACGCTGTACGGGCCGGTGATGCTGAAATCGCGCACGTGCGGGAGGACCGTAATGCCGGCGCTGTCGCCGTATTCGGTGTCGGCCAGGGTGTAGTCGATCGGCGCAACCAGATCGTCCACCACGCCGTCGAATTTCTGGATGAACGCCGCGGCGATGCGCTGCGGGCCCGCCTTCACGTGAATGCGCGGGGTCGTCAGGTTCAGGCCGTTCTTGTCGGTCTCGCTGATCTTGAAGTCGATGTCGAGCAGCGCCACACGCTCGCCGTTGATCGAGAGATCGATCTGCTCGTTGCGGCTGGACACGCTGCCGAACAACTGCCCCGTCGGCGTGCCGTGCAACATGATGCGGAACGAATAATCGCCGTCGGCCGGAAAGGTGTGCGTCACGGCGATGCCGCCGCGCGTGCCCCAGGGCGTGCCGTCGATGTGCTTCATCTGCGACTGCGTGCGCGGCACCTTGAAGGTGGCCTCGGACGGGCTGGCGGTGCGGTCGCCGACGGCCAGCGTCGAAATCCGGCCCGCCGCGCGCAGATACCCTTCCATCAGCGTCGCCGAAAACCGCTGCACGTCGGCGATGTTGTCGTAGCCGGCGCTCAACGTGTCGGGCGGCAGGAACGCGTTCATGTCGATGTCGAGCGCCAGGAGGTCGTGCACCGCGTGCCCGTACTCCGCGCGGTTCAGACGCTGAAACGGCCGGCGGCCGGGGTTCGGCCGCAACAGCGCGGCCGCATCGATCTTCGTTTCGAGCGCGGATGCGAATTGCGTGAGCGTGGCGCCTTCCGGCCGGCGCGAGCCCGGAGGCGGCATCATCCCCAGCCGCAGCTTGTGGATGATTTTCTCGGCGACATCCGCGCGCTGATCGGCCTGCGCCGCGTCGAAAGCGACCAGCGAGAGCCCGCCCGCTTTGCCCTTCTCGCTGTGGCAGCCGATGCAGTACTGCGTGGTGACGTCCGGTTGTGGCTCGGCGGCCGCCTGCGGCGCCGGCTTGTGCCCAACCGCCATCGCCGGTTTCGGCACGGGGGTGCTCGCCGGAACGGCGGCTGGTTTCTTCGGCGCCGGACTGGTCTGTGCAAAGAGGCTCGTGCCCAGCGCGACGACTATCGCCGCCAGGATGTCCTTGTTCGCCACCGTGGATTTCGTCATGCGTCGTCCCGAATAACGCCTGGTTCGAGGCGCTATCCAGGATGGAGTATAAGGCCGATTCGGACCCGCAGTCGCGTGTTTCTTGTCGTGTCTCGCCGCCGGTTGTCCGTAGTTGTCTCTCGACCAGGATCAACCGCCCTACACCTGCCCGAGACCGGCCTCCAACTCGACGGCCTTCGGAAACAGCACGTTGTTCTCCAGATGCACATGACGATGCAGGTCGCGCTCGAATCGCGCGAGATCGGCCATGCAGGCGACATACGCCGCGCTGCCGTCTGGCGGCGCCGTGAACCCGTGGGTCAGTTCCCGAATCGTACGCAGCGCGTCCGTCGCGTCGCGATGCTCCCGCTCCATCATGCGGATGGGGTTCTCGACCGTTCCGAACGGGCTGTCCGCGCGGGTCGTTGTCGGGTCCCTTGTGGCGAGATCGCGGACATACGGAAACAGCACCTGCTCTTCTTTCACGAGGTGCTGCTCCAGGTCGCCGCGCATCTGATCGAAGTAGACCGCCACGCGCGACAGCTCGGGATGCCGCGTGAGCTGAGCGTCCACCAGCGTGGCGAGTTCGCCCGCGATGGCCGGCAGCGCCGATCGCACGTACGCGTGGTGCGTGGACAGGATGTAGCCGATGAGGCGCTCCGGCGGCCACCGCGTCACGTCGTCTTCGCGCCCATCCGGCGGCGGCAGCGCGTCGAGTGCCCCGACGAGAGCGCCCAGATCGACACCTCCCATGCGGCACGCCTCGGCGAGCGTCCGGCGCCCGCCGCAACAGAAGTCGATGCCGAATTGTTCGAAGACGGAGGCCGTGCGGAAATCGGCGGCGACGATGTCGCCGACAGTCGTGGTCCCCAGGCGCTCGGTCATGAAGCCTCCAGGCCCGCTTGCAGAGTAGCGGGTAGGCGGACGCAACTGTATGATGCGCGTCATATGTCGGCCAACCTCGAGGAGGTCCTCCGTCAGACCGCGATTTTCAGGCGGCTGTCGCCAGACGACCGGAAACGGCTGGCCGCCGTGTCGGCGGTTCGCGAATTCGAGAAATCCGCGATGCTCTTCGCCGAAGGCGACGCATCGGATCATCTGTACGCCGTCGTGGCCGGCCGTGTGAAGGTGTTCAAGGTGACGGCGCGCGGCACCGACGTCATTCTCGAGATCTTCGGCCCGGGCGACCCGGTCGGCGCCGTCGCGGTCTACGAGTCGCGACCGTATCCGGCCAGCGCCGTGGCGCTCGAGCCGACCACGTGCGTGCTGATCCCCAGGGCGGCGTTTTTCTCGCTGCTCGAGGCGTACCCATCCATGGTGCGGGGTCTGCTCGTCGGGTTGACGCACCGGCTCGTCGAGTTGACCAACCGGCTGGCCGAGCTGTCGGGAGGGCGGGTCGAAGCCAGGCTCGCGCGCTTCTTCCTGAAGCTTGCCGACGACATGGGCCAGACGCGTCAGGGCGGGACGTTCATCCCGTTGGCACTGTCCCGGCAGGAGCTCGCCGACATGATGGGGACCACCATCGAGACGTCAATCCGGATCATGAGCCGCTGGGGCAAAGACGACGTCGTCCGCACGGAGAAAGACGGGTTTGTCGTGATCGACCGCCCCTCGCTGGAGGCGGTGGCGGTGATGTGAGCGGCGTGTGATGTCCGTCATATGAAGTCCACCGGTTCGCTGTTACAATGCCCGGCCAGGGGGGTCGGAAGATGATCAGACACGTTCTCGTCGCAATTGTGGCCTTGGTGGTGTCGGCAGGCGCAGCGGGTGCGCAGACGCCCAAGAAGGTCGAAAAGGGACCGATCAAGCAGACCCCGGCATCCGATGCCGGGAAGATGTTCGACACCTACTGCGCCGTCTGTCACGGCAAAGAGGGGAAGGGCAACGGCCCGGCCGCGGCATCGCTCACCAAGGTGCCCGCGGACCTGACGAAGCTCGCCGCACGGAACAACGGGACGTTCCCCGAAGTCAAGGTCCGGCGGTACATCGAGGGGTTGGACGAAGTGGCGGCGCACGGCACGCGCGACATGCCCATGTGGGGCGACCTGTTCAGATCGCTGAACCGGGACACGGCCGCCATCCGCGTCGAAGCGCTCGCGCAGTACTTGAAGGGGATGCAGCAGAAGTAGACAGATGACCAGGCGCCAGCTCCTGGCGTTGACGTGCTTCTGGACTTCGGCGCGTGCGGTCGGCATCGGGCAGCACGCGCCCGTCACCTCCACGCGTCCTCCGGGCGCCCCCGAGCAGTTTGTCGGCAACGCCGATATCACGCTTCGCATCGGCGAGCTGACGGTGGAGCTTGCGCCGCGCCGCACGATCAGGACGCTGGCCTATAACGGTCAAGTGCCCGGTCCGCTTCTGCGCGCCCGACGAGGCACACCGCTCACCATCGACATTTGGAACGACACCAAAGACGAAGACATCGTCCACTGGCACGGGTTCCACATTCCGTCGGACGTGGATGGGGCGTACGAAGAAGGCACGCCGGGCGTGCCGCCCAACGGCCGGCGCCGCTACGCGTTCACACCCGACCCTGCCGGCACCCGCTGGTACCACAGCCACAACACAGCCGGCCGGAATCTGAAGAAAAGCACCTACACCGGCCAGTTCGGCATGTTCGTCGTGGACGACCGCGACGAACCCGGCGCCTACGATCAGGAAGTGCCGATTCTGCTGCACGAATGGGATCCGCACTTCACGTCCGAGGGACCCACGGAGGTGGCGTTCCGCTACTTCTCGATCAACGGCAAGATGCTCGGGGCGGGTGAGCCTGTTCGCGTGCGGGCATCGCAGCGCGTGTTGTTTCGCATCCTGAACGCGAGCGCCACGCTGCACCACAGGCTCGCGTTGCCCGGACATGTGTTCAACGTGATCGCGCTCGACGGAAACGCCGTGGCGACGCCGCGGCCGGTCCCGGTCGTGGATCTCGGTCCGGGCGAACGGGTGGACGCCATCGTCGAGATGAATCGGCCCGGCGTGTGGGTCCTTGGTGAACTGCGGGACGAACAGCGCGCCGCCGGCATGGGCATCGCCATCGAATACGCCGGCGCGCAGGGGCCGCCGGTGTGGCAACCCGCGGCGAATTTCGTCTGGAGTTACGCCGCGTTCGGCAGTGGTGTCGCAGTGCCGGAGCCGGACGGACGGCTCACGTTGGTGTTCCGCGCCACGGGCGACGGGCATCACTGGACCATCAACGGCAAGTCGTACCCGAAAACCGATCCGATCGTGGTCCACGCGAACCGCCGGTACCGCTGGACGTTCGACAATCAAAGCGCCGATCCGCACCCGGTCCACTTGCATCGTCACACGTTCGAGATCGTCCGGTTCGACGGCCAGCCCGTGTCCGGTGTGTGGAAAGACGTCGTCGTCGTGCCCGCCTGGAAGCAGGTCGAGGTGGATGTGCCGACGAAGCAGCCCGGCAGTTCACTCTTCCACTGCCATCAGCAATTCCACATGGACATGGGCTTCATGGCGATGATGCGTTACACGGAGTAGTCGCATCAGCCAGCCCGTCGCCGCTCACGGCTCGGCCCTGAGCGGGTCGATGGGTTCAAGGAACGGGAAGCGGTGGAAATCTGTATCCCGTGTGCAGATGCGCCGGATGCCATGCTCGCGCATCAGGACAGCCGTCTGGGTGTCGTGCACGATGTTGCCGGCGAGCCCGGGTACGTCCGCGACCACGTCGGCCAGGACGCGCGCATGACGGCCGGTCGGCACCAGCACACCAAGGCTCGGGGATTCCTGCAACGCCGCGAGGAAGCGCACGCCTTCGTCCATCGTCCAGGGATGACGTAGCACGCGGGCGTGTGTGACCACGCGGAGGAACTCGTAGCCGATCCCCCACGTGAGGTACCAGGCCCCGCTGCGCCGGCGCCAGGCCTCGAGGAGCGCGCGGCAGCGTTCGTGTTCCGGCGCACTCTCGTCAGCGGCGTACACGAGCACGTTGGTGTCCACCACGAACATCAGCGCCCCTCCATCGCGCGATACAGGGCCTCGCGATCGGCGAGGTCGACCAGCGCGCCACCGCTCTTGAACGACGGCAGCGGCTGCAGGTCGACCGGGTCGGGTCTGGTCTGCAGGAGCCGGCGCAGCGCGGTCTCGACGAGCTCGGACATGGTGCGGCCGGTCCGGGCCGACTCGCGCCGAAGCCGCGCCATGACGCTGTCGTCGATGGTGAGCGTGGTCTTCATATGGAAAACCATATCAATCATATGGCAATGCGTCAACAGCGTCCCATGGAAGCGCCTTCGCGCGCGGCAGAGAGGACCAGAACGCGCGGCGACAGCCGCTGGCACGCGGACTCACCGAGTGGCGGCAGATTTACCGGAGAGAGGTGAACTCCTCGACGGAGACGCCCAGCTGACGCAGTATTTTGTGAAACAGCGGAGGGCCAATTGTCCGGCCTGACGAAAGCCGTGTCGGAAGGCCGCCGTTGACGAATCCGTCGTGGGCATCCACAATGGAGGAACAATGGAGGAATTAGTGTGGCCACGCTGAACGTCAAGAACTTGCCCGACCGACTGTACAAGAAGCTCCAGGCGCGGGCGAAACGAGACCGACGCTCCGTCGCCCAGGAGGTCACGCACCTGCTCGACGCGGCGCTCGCCGCTCCCACACCCCTCTCGATCCTCGAACTCCGGGGGCTCGGCAAGGAGCACTGGCGCGACATCGACGCGGGCGTCCATGTCAGGCATGAGCGCGCCACATGGGATTGATGGGCGATCTCGGCGCGGGCCGGGTCGCGCTCGACACCGCGATCTTCATCTACTTCATCGAAGAGCATCCCCGTTTCCTGCCCGTGCTCGACCCACTATTCAAGGAAGCGGACCGGGGCGCCCGCGAGCTCGTCACCTCAGCGCTCACCTTGCTGGAGGTACTGGTCGTCCCCTACCGCGCGGGCCAGCGTGTGCTCGCTGACCGGTACGAGGCGCTGCTCACACGGAGCCGAGGCGTTCGCCTCGTGGACCTCACACGCGATCAGTTGCGCGCCGCCGCGCAGCTCCGAGCGACGACCGGCGTCAAGACGCCCGATGCCCTGCAACTGGTGGCCGCCATCGGCGCAGGCTGCCACACCTTCCTGACAAACGACCGGCGTCTGCCCACCATCCCCGGCCTGAAGATCCGACAGCTGGCCTCATACCTGACCTGACTCGATTCCCCCTCGCGTTCGCGGATTCTCATCGCCGCAAGTGAGTCGGAGCCTTCGTCACTGTTTCTTGAGTCCCTTCCAGTTGGGCAGGATTGTGATCGGCGATGCTTCTTTCACGACCGTGTCGAAAAGACCGCTGCCCATCGTCGACGCAGCCCCGGGGACTCTTCCGAGGCGAGCCATATCAGGAAGCGACATGAGCGTTGGAGAGCCGCGCAGATTCTGCCGATCGAGCGCGACGGCGTTGCGCAGTTTGTGCGTACGGAGTCCCGGCAGCGCGCGAATTCATTGAGACAACCAGCTCAGCCCGACCGGGCACGGTTCTGGCAGGACGATGTAAGATGCGGTTCATGAGGGCGACGAACCAACGAGTCACCTTCGCCGAACTGCAGGCGTGGCCGGACGATGGGCGCCGGTACGAACTGTATGACGGCGAGGTGGTTGTGTCTCCGACGCCTTTCCCGCGACATCAGCGCGTCGCCTCCCACATCGGCGACGTCCTTCGCGACTACGAGCACCGTTCCGGCGGACTCGTGTTCAGCGTGCCCATCGACATCGTCTTCTCTGAGCACAACGTCGTGCAGCCTGATGTGGTGTATTTTCGCGAAGCGCGGCGTCATGTGATCGACATGATGGCGGCAACACGCGCCGCGCCAGACCTCGCGGTGGAAGTCCTCTCGCGCAGTACCCAGGCCCGCGACCGTGGCCGCAAGATGCAGATGCTCGCGCGGTTCGGCGTCCCTGAATACTGGATCGTCGATCCGATCAAGAACACGCTCGAGATCTACGTGCTGCGCGGGCCGGAGTACGAACGTGTCGGCGCGTTCGACGAGCACCAGGAGGTCCGCTCGCCGACGCTGCCCGACCTGTCGTTCCCCGCCGCCCGCGCCTTCGCCGAATAGCCCGTCTAGGCCAGCGCGGCCTTGTAGAGCGCGACGAGCTTCGCCCACGCCTTCTCGGCGTCCGGCTTGTTGTAGATCGGGTTGGCGGCTTCGGCCGGCATGTCGGGCACGCACCAGCCGTGCAGGCTCTTGTACACCTCGATCTCGGCGGGCACGTTGGCCGCGGCGAACGCTTCCTTCAACTTGTCCTTCGCGTCCGGCTGACGCTGGTCGTCGTTCGACGCGATGCCGACATACAGGCGTGCCTTCATCTTGGGGATGAGGAGGTGCGGGCTGGTGGGCTGGTCGGTGACGAGCCCGCCGCCGTGAAACGACGCGCCGGCGCCGACGCGATTCGGCACCGCGGCAGCGGTCTTCATCACGAGCGGGCCGCCCATGCAGTAGCCCTGCGTGCCGATCTTCTTCGCCGTGTTCACCGGTTTCTGCGCGTCGAGGAAGGCGATGAACGCGACGGCGTCCTTCTCGGCCGCGCCCGGCGCGTTGACGCTGCCCATCAGCGGCCGCAGCTTGGCCATGTCGGCCTGGTTCTGGAAGCTGAACCCCGCCATGTCGATGCCGGGCGCCTTGGTCATCCGGTAGTACGGGTTGGGCACGAGCACCGAGAAGCCCTCGGCGGCGATGCGCTTGCCGATGTCGACCATGGCGGGCCGCAGCCCGAACGCGTCCGCCCAGATCAGCACGCCCGGGTGCGACCCGCTGGTCGGGTGAATGAACATCGCGTCGCACATGCCGTCCGGTGTCTTCACGTCGACGTTCATGACCATCACCGGCAGCTCGGCCGCCGAGACGAGCTTCTCTCCGGCTGCCGCTGCGAGCCCGGCGGCCAGCGTCAGCGCGACGAAATCGCGGCGCGACAAGTCGGTGGTCGACTCCGTGTTCTCCTCAGGACCGTGCTTCTCATCCGCCATGGCGTGTCTCCCTCATCGGATTGTTTACGATTGACGCACGTGTGGCGTCTCACCGCGTCGTGCGGTGATGGCGTCGTGCGGGCTGATTGTAAGCCCTGGCGAGCCAGAAGTCCCCTCAGCCGTAAGGATGCTCGCCTTGGTTCAGCGTGCGAAGTGAACTCGACTTACGAGCGCCGACTCGGGCCGGCGGGGTCGCGCACCAGTACATCTTTGGCGAGGAGCCACCCGACGAGCGTCACTCCAGCCGGCAGGGGAACCTGGGGCGACCATGCGCAGGCGAGTTGGAGTGGGGTCATTCCTGCCTGCAGCTTTCGAAGCAGAGGCACCAACTCAACCCCCCCGAGGTAGGCCAGCGGGCCATCGAGACCGGGATGGGAGACCGTCGGTTTCATGACGACGAACTCACCGTCCAGGCACGGGAGGTCAACGATGTCGAGCCGGGGTGACAACATCACGGGCCCGTCGGACGCAGGGGAAATCGATCCGCTGTGGGGGGCCACGGTCGGCGGGCGGCGCGAAGAGGCAGCGTCGGCGCGATCGCGCCAGAAACTCCCCCCGCGTTGCGCAGCCACGGCGGCGTATTGCGTCGCGGACCAGCCGCGATGACGGGCTGCCGCATCTTCAAGGGTCGCACGGTAGAAGCGAAGCGCGGCCTCGCGTGACTCCACCTTCCGCAGGAGGGTATTGACGACGACCGCGCCGGCGAGTGATGTCTGAATCGCCTTCTGAACTCCGCTCGACGAGAGCGGATCAAGCGCCAGCGCCGCGTCACCAACCTTGATGCTCTGTGCGGTCACGCTTTCCGGAGCAAGCCATGGCGTTGCCTCAGTGGCCCGGACACGGCCGACCAGCCGCACGTCGCGACACCCGTCCAGGAGACCGGATCCGCCGATCAATTTGAGGAACCGGTCGCCGATGGTTCCCGCGAGTCCGGTTCGGTACCGTTCGAGATCCAGGAAGACAAAGGTGTTGTAGGTGCTGTCCGGCAGGGGCACGCCCCAGTACCACTCGTCTGGCCCGGCTTCGATTCGCGGTTGGACAGGGAGGTTGCTCCCCACCCAGTAGCCATGGAGCGCCAGGGTGCGGCATCCACCATGGCGCGAGCGCGCGATCGGGCCAGCGGACCGGCCGCTCGCATCGGCCAGAAAAGCAACATGAAGATCGACACGACGGCCGTTCGCGTTGATGACAAGGCTCCAGCCGCTCTCATCACATCGTCGCTCGCGTACGACGGCAGGCTGCAGGACTCGGACTCCAAGTGCTCGAGCCCTGTCGAGCAGCAACGCGTCGAAGCGACCGCGATCCACAAGCAGGCCCTGCTCTGCCGCGTCCCTCCGCTCCTGCAGGCCCTCGTCCCACTTGACCTGAACGCCGCTCACACGCAGGAAGCACGCCGCTTCCACGGTTTCACGCACACCGATCGTCTCGAGCAGGGGCAGAACCCCCGAACTCAACGACTCACCCAGGTGACTTCGCGGAAAGACAGAGCGTTCGACCAGGCAGACGTCGTGCCCCAACTGGGCGAGTCTCACGGCCAGAGTGCTCCCAGCCGGGCCTGAGCCGACGATGCAGATCCGGCTTCGTCCGTCTTGCGGTCGTGCCATCCAGGCGCTCTCCTCCGAGAGTCCGACGCTGCGTGGGGTCGGTCAGGGTGACCGCCATTCTGGACGGCGTTCACGATAGCACGCGTTTCCAAGCTCGACTCGATGTCGCGGAATTGACGTATCCTGACCTGCCCGGCCGAGTCTCTGCGCAGACGGAAGCGACCGAGGTCGGCACCGCGGCGAGGCAAGCCGACGCCTCGGGCTCGCAATCACTGACCAGAATGGGAACGAAAGCGGGGCATCATAGGGACGGTGGTCGTCATGTCGCCTGAGCACGCACGCGGGAAGGCCGTGGGCAACGGGCCGATAGATCCCGGGCGTGGATCCGAGGCTGCCATGCTGAGCGCGGACCAGTTTCCGGTGCGCGCGGCACGCCTCGCAGATGCCGCGGCCGTCCATGATCTTGAGTCGCGGGTCTTCACCAGCGATCGTCTGTCGCTGCGGTCGATCCGGCGGCTGATTGTCGCAAACTCCGCGCGAGTGCTGGTGAGTGCGGACCGGAACGATATCGCGGCGGCGCTGGCCATGCTCTACCGGCACGGATCAAGACACGCGCGGCTGTATTCGCTGGCCGTCGATCCGCGCTGTCGTGGCCGAGGCGTGGGTTCCCGCCTTCTCTCCCATGCGCTCGATCAGGCGAGGCACGACGGAAAGTCGGAAATGCGTCTCGAGGTTCGTCGCGACAATCGATCCGCTCAGGCGTTTTACCTCCGCCATGGCTTCGTCAAGACTGGCCTCCGAGAACACTACTATCAGGATGGGCAAGAGGCTCTCGTCTACGCG
>Ga0315281_10010647_pt1 | contig 12661 bp, 10 predicted proteins | sample YL17G07_0_MG_FD_204540 | JGI IMG/M metagenome (GOLD analysis project Ga0315281, IMG submission 204540) | Sediment microbial communities from Yellowstone Lake, YNP, Wyoming, USA - YL17G07_0 | ecosystem: Environmental > Aquatic > Freshwater > Lake > Sediment | place: USA: Wyoming | collected... | reverse complement strand
CTTTGCTCAGAAAGCACATGGTCGCCGAATTCGGCACGATGAAGGCGCGCCTCACCGCGCGCCTTCATTACTATATGGGGTTGGAGCGGGAGACCGGACTCGAACCGGCGACCCTTTGCTTGGGAAGAACGCTGGTCGCCGGCAATTGATCAGTCGTTACGTTCAAATTGGCGGTGAAATGTCGGTCATTTGTCGGTAGTCAGGCCCCCCCGAACAGCCCGCCCGCGCCGACTCCCCTGACACGTTCGCTCCAACGCCACGCGAAGTCAACGATCGGCTTTCAGGGGGCGGCATTGTCGTCGCCGCGCGAACGCCGGGCGCCGGGAATGCTGAGGCGGCGGCTCCGCGTGCCGACATGCCGCGACAGCGCCGGCCAGGTTCTATTCGCGACCCAACTCGCTGGACGCATGGAGGGGCCTCCCGATCGCACACGCGCCGATGCCAGTGCGCAGTAGTTCTCGGCATGCAGGTAGTGCGACTCTCCGGAGCCCACGTACCGCGCCATCGGCTCGCCATCCCCGTCGCTCTCAAACACGCGGCTCTCCGCCATCAGCTGGCGCGCGTAGGCGCCGACGCCGCCACGGACCGCGTCGCCCAGGTAGCGCACATTCGGCGGCACGCGGTTTCGCCCCTCCTTGAAGCGTGCGATCGTCTCGTCTAACGACGCGGACCGATTGACCTGGACGATGCCCACGTCCCATCGCGCCTTCAATGCAGAGACCACGTACTGGCAGAGATGCACGCGGCCCGGGAACGCGCGCTGCAACTCCTGCGCGGCACGCGTCTCCGGATTCGCGTCAATCACACAATGCTCCACGTCCCAGCGCGTCATGAGGAGACCGAGCTCTGCGAACGTTTCTACCTCGCCCGCGTCGAGCAGCTGATAGCGATCACCGCAGCGGCGGCGGACGACGTAGTGGCAACGCGCGCCGACATCGATGCCCATCGCGACGCCGCCATCCGGCTTCCAGCTGCGCGGATCGTCGATGCAGGCCTCCAACACGTCCAGCGTCAGGCGTGATCCGGCGCTCTCGTACGGCAGCCCCAGGCTGTTGTTGTAGAACTGCTGCACGGCCAGCGGGTTCACGCTCCGGCTCGCGTCGATCAGCTCGCGTAGCCGCAGCAGCGGGCTGTAGAGCTGCGTGATCTGGTAGGAAGGGAACTCCGCCCCGTACTCACGCGCCCGTACCCACTCGCCCGGCGCCTGGGTGTCGAGCGGCCGCCGACAGCGCACGCAGACGATGACCGCCAGGTCCTTGTCCACGTTCGTCTGCCAGTCGAGCGTCTGTGGATGCTTGCAGCTCGGACAGCGCACGAACCACGCGCGCTGGTCGCCGCGCTGGTACCAGCCGTTGATCCCCCGCCCCGGCGCGGTCGGTGTGCTGACGAGACGCGCGCGATGGACCACGCTCGAGTCGAGGCGGTGCAACGCCGTCTCGATCACACCGTCGCTCAGGCTGTCGACCTCGTCGATGAGCAGCATGTCGGCGTCAACGCTGATGATCTGCCGTTCGCTGTCCGATCCGCGGAAGTAGATGTAGCCGCCGCCCAGCCGCCGGAGGTCCGCGCGCGCCGGTCCGTGCCTCCCGAGCCGCTTCGGCTGCGCCCGCGCCGTGAGGTACGGGCTCGAGAAGATCGCCTGCTCCATGCGCGCCTGCGCGAAGTCGTGCGCCATGCTGGCGGTCGGCATAATGTAGAGCGCGACCCCACGGTCTCCCTGCTGCGTGTCCGCCGTCCAGAGTGCGTTGTTCACGAGGTACTCCGACGCGCCCATCTGTGCGGCTTTCTGGATCACGATCAGCTCTGCGTCATCTTCGTACAGCGGCTCCATCAACGGTGGGAGCACGATCGGTCGCCTCTGGATGACGCGGTGCGCAAGCGTCCAGTAGAGGAGGTTATGTTGGTCTCCGTCGGCGAGCTTCGCGCGGGCGGCCGCCCGTAAGGCCTGCAAGCTGGCGGAGTTCGTCTTCGCTGAAGCTGGAGAGGTTGACTTGCGCAACGTGGATACCTCCTTCGATGGCTGTGCGGTCCGTCGCTTCCCCGGCGGCCAGACGCTCGAGTTTGATGCCCTCGACGAGCGCTCGCACCGCGGTCTCCGGAGCGAGCTCGTTCTCACTCAGGGCATGCAGACGTTGGATCGCTTTCTGTTGCAACGCCCGTCCTTCTTTGGCGTGGCGATCGTTCATCTGACGCAGCTCGTCGAGCTGTTCCTCGCTGTCCCGCTTCCGCGCTTCGGCTTCGAGGTCCGCGATCCGGTCCTGCCAGTCGTAACGCGCCGACCAGCGTTCGATCGTGCGCCAGCTGGGTGGCCTCGCGAACCCGAACTGGCGTGGTTCGCGACGCAGCAGCCCGTGCAGCTCCTCGAGCGTGCGGTTCGGTCCGAGGTAGAAGTAGGCGTGGAACGCGACGCGATGGCGCGAGGATTCGCTCATACCGTCTCCAGGTAGCGGCGCGCGATCGCCGCTAAGGCGCCGCCGCGGCGGTTCTTACCCTCCAGCGTCGCTGCCGCCCGCGCGATGGCCGCTTCGATGTCTTCCACGTCCTCGGGGAAGACCGCGAACGTCAGGCTCACGACGCCGCCGGTCGCGGCGTCGTGCGTCTTCGTGAACGTCTCCAACAAGGCGTCCAGGTCGACGTCCAGCAGCGCCAGCACGCGCTCGATCTCGCCGGCGTCCTCGGGCAGCAGCGCCGCCAGCGCCTCTACTGGCAGGAACGTCACGAGCTCCTGGAAGAGCTCGGCGCGCTTCGCCGGTGCGTCTTCCCCATGCAGTCGATTGAGGGTAGCCAGCAGCAGAAGCGCGGTCTGGTCGTCGCACGGCCACAGGTAACAGCGTGCGAGGTCGTCTCCGTTCCGACGCAGCACCTCCACGCGCTGGTGGCCGTCGATGGTTTGGTAGGCGCCTGGGATCGACGGATGAGGACGCACGACCACGGGCGGGTAGTCCCCTTCGCGGCGAATGTTCTCCGCGAGCTTCGCCAGGAAGCCCTCGTCCATCACGTTGGCGTTGGCCGGGTGGGGGTGCAGCCGCTCGAGCGGCACGGTGATCAACCGGTTCCGCACGGACGTCGTCTTCGCCTTCTTCATCTCCCCTCCCGCACGCCGACGATCAGGAGTTCGCGATGGCGCGCGCTGGTGCGCACGCTGGCCACGCTCGGGAGATGGCGATAGGGGATCTCGCGCGCAACGACGATCTGGCGATGCCGCCCGACCCTCGCCGCCAAGTCGTCCAGAGAAGTGTGCTGGTTGGAGTACGACAGCATCAGCACCGGCACGCGCGCACACGCGTCGACGAGGTCATCAAGCGCCGGCACCGACGCCGAGTAGACGCTGCGCTCGTGCGTCTCACCTTCGAGCAGCCGGTCCAACACGGCGTACTCGGCCTCGTAGCTGCTGGTTCCGGCATACGGCGGGTCGAGGTAGACGACGTCACCCTCGCTCCTCCCGAGAAACGCGACGGCGTCCATCCGCGAGGCGGTACCCCTGCCCGGGAATACACCGGCGTTGACGTCGGCGGCGAGGTCGCGAAAGGTGGCGGCCTGCAGCAACCGCGGCGCCTTGAGGTAGTGGCCCAACCGGCGCGGGCTCACCCTATCGAAGTTACCGATCGCCGCTGATTTCGCGTCCATCGCGGTGAGCATCGACATCGGCGGGAACCGCAGCGCCAGCTTGACGATCACGAGTATCGCGAGCTCGCGCTTGGGAGACGCGAAGGTCCTCGCCTGGGCGAGGGTGCGATCGATGAGCCGCGCGTGGGCCACCGGAAATACTGAGGGCGCGCACTCGACTTCGCACGAACGGGCGTAGTCGCCGGACGGCTCCCCGAGCAGCCGCGCGACGTCCGTCTCGCTCAGCCGTACGGAGGAGTTTTCGATCAGCGCCCGGCCGATCAGCGCCGAACGTTCGGCGAAGTCGTTGCAACGGACCTCAAAGCCCTGAGCCTTGGCGAAGAGCGAGACGGCGCCGCCGCCGAGAAACGGATCGAGAAATCGCATCGTCGCCCAGCGGTCGCGCGGCACGGCGCTCGCGATCGCCGCGAAGATCAGCGGACAGAGGCGGCGCTTCCCGCCTAAATACGGGGGCAGGGCGCGGAACAATTGAGGGGCCGAGCGTTCGCGCATCGCTCTCGATCATCTATGACCGCGACGATCCGTGCGCGAGGTCGCGACAGCGCGCGACTCATCGGGCGCGAGCGCGTGCTTTGTCGGCTCTGTCGGCGTCCTTCTTTCGTACGTGCTCGCATTCGTCCGAGCAGGCCAGTCGGTCATTGCGAAACTTCGAAGGAATGGGGCGGCCGCATATGCAACAGGGACGCGAGGGCCTCATCGGGCGTTCGTAGTGTCCCTCGATCAGCGTGTAAGCCAGAACACCGAATGGGTCGCGAAAACGTGACACGCGCACGCCAGTCTTGAGGTCGAGCTGCACGACCGGATCACCTGAGATCTCGTAGAGATCCGCAAGCGCTTGCGGCTTCAGTCCGCGCCCCTCGTCGAGCTCAAAGGCCGCCGCCTGGATGGTGTTTCTGGTCGCCTTGGACGCATCAACACGCCGGGCGGTACTGTCGATCAATCCCCATGCTGCGTAGGTGACATCTGACGCACTGCCGACGTGAAGCCCAGCATCGATCCGTTCTTCTAGTGTCGGGTTAACCGTAATGCCGAGTTTGACCACGCTTGCCCCGACGCACGTGCCCTGAAGCATCTGCTCCTCCGTCATTTCGGCGGCCGTAACGCACGGCCCTGATCTCTATTATGTCACGATTGGTGGCGGAACACCCGCCGACGCGGCGAGCCCGTCCCGGCCCCCGCATGCGTCAACGTCGGTTTCGAAGAGCCGAGCACCGCACGTTCTCTCATCCGACAAACGCTTCACTGCGGTCCTTCACGAAAAGAGCGGGAACTGCAGACACGCCACGGCGTCACATCCTGCAGGAACATTGCAGGGAACACGCAAGTGATCGACGAGTTATCCGGCGGCGGCGAGGCGGCCTGCCGGCGAGAACTCCACGTGCCGGCGCGCCGCCAACTCGGAGTTATAGGACGACGCGTAGCGGCGCACCATGTCGGGTGACGAGTGGCCCAGCAGGAGTTGCACGTCCAGCTCGCGCGCCCCCTGCTCGATCGCCCAGGTGGCGAACGTGTGGCGGAAGCGGTGCGCGTGGACCTTGGCGAGTCCGGTCGTTCTGCCAAGCCGGCGCAGCATCTGCTTGACCCCGTTCGGACGCAGCCCCACCGTCTGACGCAGGCTGCCGTGTCCGTCGCTCGCGCAGAACAGCGGTCCGGGCTCGTCACCACGCATCCTCAGGAACCTGAGGATCTCCTGACCACAGTCGTCGGAGAAGGCCACCACGCGCTGCTTGTTTCCCTTGGCAAAGAGCACGCGCAGGCGCTGGGTTTCGAGGTCCACGTCGTCGAGCGTCAGGCGCACCAGCTCCGAGACACGCAGCCCGGTGTCGAGCAGCGTCATCAGGACCGCGCGATCCCGCGCGCCCAGCGGCGTCGCCGGACAGGCGGCGAGCAGCTGCCGCAGGTCGTCCGGCGTGAACACCCGGACGATCTTCTGCGGTAAGCGGACGTTCCGGAGGTGCGCGAACGGCGAGGCGCTCAGGTAGCCGCTCGCTGTGGCCCAATTGAAGAAGCAGCGGACCTCGCGGAAGTAGCGGTGACGGGTGTCGAGGGAGAGCGCGGCGAAGCGGCCGAGGTAGCGGTAGAGGTGTTCCTGCTGGAGGGCGGCCGCTTCAAGGGGAACGCCGTCCTCCGCAAGGGTGCGCAGGAAGCGGCCGAGCGTGTAGCGATAGGCGATGACGGTCTGGACGGATCTCCCTTCGACCTGGCAGCGCAGAAGGTAGAGATCCACGAGTTCGGGCAAGGACGGGACGGCCGTCGTTGGTTCCGTATGCAGGGAGGTTCGGTTCATGGTCCCATGACCGCTCTTGTCGGGCACGAAGTCAAGTCGGAGTAGGGCGAACCCGACGCTGGGAGCGAGTGACCGGGAAGATGGCGCGGCGAGGGGAGCGGAATGACTCACCGGGCTGACTCGTTGACTTCGATCGCGACGAGAGCGATGTATGCCGCACCAGCAAGACGCCCTCACGAGAGGGCTAGCGAAAGGAGCGGCGGTATGCCGATCGAAGACCGACATCTGCAGGCGGGGATCGTATTGGTCGGACGGCACAAGGGCACCGCGCACCGGTGCGAGGTCGTCGAAACGCCGGAGGGCCTCCGCTACCAGGTCGACGGGGGCGAGATCTTCAAGAGCCCGTCCGCGGCCGCGAAGCACGTGACAGGCGGCGCGGTCAACGGGTGGGTCTTCTGGAGCCTCGAGCGCTCGGACAAGGCGAAGCGCGAGCCGAGGGCGAAGGCCGGCCCCAAGCAGGCGCCCGCGACGAAGAAGCCGACTAAGGCGTCGAAGAAGCGCAAGGCCAAGAAGGGCAAGGCTATGCGGGCAGCGTCGAAGGGCGAGGCTCGATACGGCTGCGGCGCCTGCGGCGAGACGTTCCCGACGATGAAGGCGGCGACTGAGCACGCGACCGTGGCGCACCTCAGCTAATCCCCGGTCTCTCGTCCAACCAACGGCGGGCCGCTTCGGCGGTCTGCCGTCGTTACACCAGAATAAGCAGACTGGCTTCGATCGAGGCAACGGTTTTACAGACCGGACCGCTTCGTACATCGCCGTCCGCAACCGTCCGCCCCCGCGCGGAATGCGGGGAGTGCTTTCCATATATAGGCGCACTCGTCCGCGGACGTTCGCCCGGGTTGCTGTCACGGTTGCTGTCAGCGGAGTGCGGCGAACGCTCCGTGAGCCGTCGGCGTAGAGTTCTTGACGGCGTCTGCCTTTGCCCGTTGACGAAACATGAGCCCACGCTGACAATGGCGGGGCACCCCGCAAGGGGAGTTAACGGCGGGGTGGGTTAGCTGATGGAGGCGGGGCCGGAGGCTAACCCATCCTTCTTCTCTCCGTAGGATCTTGTCCTCACACTCCGATCGCCGCAGCCACCTTCCCCCAGCTCCCATCCGCCTCGCCCTCCAGCCGCCTGAGGTAGATCGATGTCACCTGCAACGAACTGTGATCCAAGAACCGGCTGACGTTTTCGATCGACTCGCCCGCATCGCGTCGCAGCTTCGCTGCCGAGTGCCGGAAGATGTGCACGCCGGCGAGCGGGAGCCCCGCCGCCTTCAGGTAGCGACGTAGGTTCCCGTAGAACGTCCCTGACGTCACTCCCCTGTCGCCCGCGCTGGAGGGCCACAACGACGCATCCGGGGACATGGCCGCGATGTCCCGCCCGAAGGCCGACAGCGCCGCCGTGAGGGCAACGTACGCGGGTTGTGGCAGCTCGCGCTTCCCCTGCTTGTTCCCCTTGCCTCGATACCGGTACCAGACCGTCCCGTCTTCGCTGGTGAGGTCGCCGGCGGTCATGTTCAGCACCTCGGCTCTGCGCCTGCCGGTGAGCGTTAGCGTCAGGATGATCGCGCGGTCCCGCAGGCCGACGGGCGTCTCCGGGATCACGCCGAGCAGCCTGCGGATGTCGTCGGCGGTCAGACCGCGCGGTGGCGCCACCTGCACTCGCGGGCGCTCCAGCGCGTCGCAGGGGTTGGATGCGACGACGTCCATGCGGATCAGGAAGCGGTAGAAGCTGGAGAGGCAGGCGAGCCGAGCGCCGATGGTGACGGACGACGGCTGCTTGCCCGAGAGCCCGACGCCGTACCCCCAGGCGAACACCTCCGGGCTGGTGACCCGGTCGGGCGGCTTGCCGACGCCGGCGAAGAAGTGCTGCAGCATGCGGCTGTAGCCCTCGACGGTGCGCCGGCTGCCGGAACGCCGTTCCTTCTCGGCGAGGAAGGCGTAGAGGCTGCGCTCCCAGCCCTCGGCGCTGTTGTCGAATGTGGTGATGGTGGACTGCATGGCGATGCCCCTCCTTGGAGGCGTCACCATGATTGCGTTGTGTGCCACGAAGTCAAGCACGAGTAGAAACTGTGACTCGTTCGGATCACGAAGTCCGTCTTGCCGATGACCGAGGCTGGCCGATCGACTAGGATCAGTCATCGCCCATCGCCACCTCGGGAGTTGAAAGGGAAGGTTCGCCATGTCCGTCGTCCTGATTACGGGATGTAGCTCCGGATTCGGTAAGCTCGCGGCCATTGAGTTCGCACGCCGCGGCGACAAGGTGTTCGCATCGATGCGCAACACGGCGAAAGCTAAAGGACTGCTCGACGGGGCGACGGCCGCTGGCACCACGCTGGAAGTGGTCCAGTTGGACGTGAACGACTCCGCATCCATAGCGCAGGCGGTCGCACAGATCGAGGAGAAAGCCGGTCCTATCGATGTCTTGGTCAACAACGCTGGCATCGGTACGCACGGGCCTGTCGAAGACTTCGATGACGACGAGGTGCTGAGCATCTTCAACACGAACGTCTTTGGCGTGATTCGGGTCACGCGCGCGGTTCTTCCGTCGATGCGTGCGCGTAAGAGTGGCACCATCGTCACCGTCGGATCGCTCGCGGGGAAAGTCTCCGCTCCGTTCGGCGGCGTGTACGCGGCGAGCAAGCACGCGATCGAGGCGCTCAGCGACGCGCTCCACTACGAACTGCATCCATTCAACATCCGCGTTGTGTTGGTAGAGCCCGGAGGGTTCGAGACGGAGATCCAGAGCAATCATCTCATGCCGAGGCGCTTCACTGAAGGATCGGCGTACCTCGAGCTCGACCGCAGATTTGCGGATGCATCGGCGAAGCTTCCGGGCGCGGGCGAGCGAACCGATGCGCAGGTGGTGGCAAACACCATCGTCGACGCGGCGAAGGCGGACCAGCCGAAGCGCCGTTATCTCGTCGGCAACGACGCGCAGCTTATCGGGGGACTACACAAGCAGATGTCTGACGAGGATTTCGAGAAGGCGATGCGAACGACACTCGACTTCTGGGAATAGGCAGCTACCCAGCTGCCGAAATTCGCCCGGCGTGGACTGTGGGGTGGCGGCCGTCGCTAGGCCACACAATATTCGCGTTGCGCGGGAAGGGCGATCTCGACTGCCCAGCAGCGTTACCAAGGGGTGCGGTAGAATCGGCCCACTATGGGAGCTGAGAGGCGAGTGCCGGAAACGGGCGCGTTCCTCTCGCGAACGCCCTTTGTCGGGCGCGAGGACGAGAGCGGGCGTCTGCGCGCGCGGCTCGAGGAGGCTCGCGCGGGCCGCGGCGGGCTGGTGATGCTCGTCGGCGAACCAGGAATCGGGAAGACCAGGACCGCCGAGGAGTTCGCCGGGTACGCGCGCGGGCAAGGCGCGACGGTTCTCTGGGGCCGTTGTTACGACGGCGAGTGGTCGCCGCCTTACGGACCGTTCGCAGAAGCGCTCGCCGAGTACGTCCGCGCCGCCCCCGCGGACGCCCTGCGCTCTGACGTTGGCTTTGGCGCACCTCCGATCGCGAGGCTCGTGCCCGCACTTCGGGAGGCCCTGCCCGGCATCGAGGACCCGGTCGCACTCCAGCCGGACGAGGAGCGCCTCCGGCTGCTCGACGCCGTCTCGCAGTTCCTGATCGCCGTTTCGCAGCGCGCGCCGGTGGTGCTCGTGCTTGACGACCTGCACTGGGCGGACAAGGGCACGATCGCGATGTTGCGCCACGTCGCCCGCTTCGCCCGCCAGAACAAGATCCTGATCGCTGGCGCATACCGCGACGTCGAGCTGGACAGCGAGCACCCGCTGTCGGGGGCGCTCGGACAGCTCCGGCACGAGACGGACTACGAGCGGCTACTGCTCCAGGGTCTCGAACGCGGCGAGGTCGGCGAACTGCTAACGATGATCGTCGAGCGGGACGTGCCGCAAGCGGTCATCGACGCGATCAGCGCCGAGACCGAAGGCAACCCCTTCTTCATCCGCGAGACGCTGCTGCACTTCGTGGACACGGGCGCGATGTACCGCGAGGACGGGGCGTGGACGAGCGACGCGTTGAGCGTGGAAGAGCTGGGCATCCCCGAGGGCGTGCGCCAGGTGGTCGCGCAGCGCCTCTCGCGGCTGAGCGAGAGCGCCAACCGATTACTCTCCGCCGCATCCGCCTTCAACGGTGTGTTCCCTTTCGACATTGCGGCGCGCGTGGCGGAAATCGAAGAGCAGGCAGCGCTCGAGGCCGCCGACCAGGCACTCGCGGCGCAGGTGCTGCGACCCGGGAGCGCGCCGGGCACGCTCGACTTCACCCACGCGCTCTTTCGGCACACGCTCTACGGGGAGCTGAGCCCGCCGCGCCAGGCGCGGCTCCACCGGCAGATCGCCGAGGCGATGGAGTTAGCGTACCGCGAACGCTCGACCGAACACGCCGCGGAGGTCGCGTACCACTACGCGCGCAGCACCGCGCTGCCCGGCGCCGAGCGCGGCGTCGAGTACGCGATCGCGGCGGCAGACGGTGCCGAGGCGGCCTATGCGCACGACGAGACAGCCGTCTTCCTGCGCATCGCTCTTGAGCTCTTGCCCGAGGGCCATGCCCGGCGGCCGCGCTTGCTGGGGCGGCTGGGCATGTCTCTCATCTGGGCGCTGCAATTCGATCAAGCGCAACGCGTGACGAGCGACGCGGGCGCGCGCATCGCCAGGGCCGAAGGCGAGGGAGCCGCGGCCGAGTTCCTGCAAGAGGCCGCCGACGCCATAGACCTCGCCCGCGCCCCAGTGGGGAGCTGCTTTGCGCTAGCCGCACAAGGGCTGCGGTATGCGGGTGAGCGGCGGAACTCTACCTGGGTGCGGCTGATGGGCCACGAGCTCTCGCGCCGGAGGGCGGAGGACCCGCATGACCCCGGCCTCTTTGTAGAAACCCCGGCGCAGCTTGAGGTCTGGCGCGTCATCGAAGAGCTTCCCCCTGACCAGCGGGCCGGTCTGGAGGGGAGGGGGCCTGCCTCCAGAGAGAATCTCCTTGTGCACTTCACCGGTAACCCGTTCGCGCTCGCATCGCAGGGCGGCGAGTTCCAGCGCTGCGTCCGGCTCCTGGCCGAGATGGCCGAGCAACGCGTGCAGCAAGGACAGATTGCTCAAGGGGCCATGGCGTGGTCGGCCCTGGCCCGTTGCCACAATGCTCTGGGAGACTTTGCGGCGGCGCAACACGCAGATAGCAGCGCACGAGCACTGGCCATGCGGGTGCCCGGTGTCAATCCGCTGGCCTGGTTCGGGTTGACAACAACTGAAATACAGCTGGCGATGTACGACTTTGAGCACGAGCACGAGCGGCGGCAGGACGGCGAGAACCTCGCTCGACAGAGCGGCGGACGCGGTCGGCCGAACTCAGCGTACGCGTTCGCCGCCGCACTCCGCGGACTTCTCGCCCTCTCGTGCGCTCGCTTGGGGCGGACGGACGAGGCCATCGGGTGGCTGGAAACCATCCTGGTGGCTCTCGATCGCGGTGCGTCGTCGCCTCCCTGGTCTGTCGAGTCCACCTATTCGTTTTCGGTCCTCAACATCTACGGTCCGATGTCCTGCGACGCCGCAGCGACTCTGTGGCTCCTCGAACGCACGGATCACATCGAGGTCATCGAGCGCGGCATACGCGAGAAAGTCGTCGCGCCGGACTTCCGTTGCCCAATGCGCGACGGACGCCATGCGCTCGCTCAGCTCAGCGCGCTGCAAGGCCGCCACGACGAGGCGATCGCCTGGTTCGCCAAGGCGCGCCAGGTGCTGGACGAGCAGGGCGCGCGGCCGCTTCGTGCGATCGTCGATTACGACGAGGCGCTGATGTACGTTCGTCGCGGGCGGCGCGGCGACCGCGGCCGCGCGACGCCGCTTGTGGAGGCGGCGCTGTCGCAGTTCCGGAAGATCGGCATGACCGGCTGGATCACACGCGGAGAGGAACTCCAGCGTCGGATCGAGGAGAAGATCGCAGGGCGGGCGGTGTATCCGGACAGGCTGACGCCGCGCGAAGTCGATGTGCTGCGTCTGATCACGAGAGGGCGCACCAACGCGGGCATAGCGTCAGACCTGACGCTGAGCGTGCGGACGGTCGGGCGGCACGTCACGAACCTCTACAACAAGATCCACGCGCGCAACCGCGCCGAAGCGGTCGACTACGCACATCGGCACGACCTGACTTAGTGTTGCGCGGCGGCGCTGGCGCGCAGGCGACGGGCGCCCCCTTCCTAACCTACGTCCCCTCTTTCCTAACCTACGTCCTTTGCTCGATGTGAGGCGGTTCGTCCTCGCGCGATGATAGCCACGTCGGGGATCGCCGGACGTGAACGGTACACGCCAGCGCCTGGCAGCCCCCGGCGTTTTCGCGTCGCCAACAAGAGAAAGTAAGGAGGAGGAACTGATGGCTCGCTGTGAGCGCAGGCCCGAACTCACGCGGGCTATTACGAAAGGGAGCGGCACTCGATGACAGACAACACGGCCCGGAAGCAGCAAGGAAAAGTGAAAGAGGAGTTCAGATGAAACGGTTGGTACTCATCGTCGTGCCGCTGGCGGCGTTGGCGCTCTTGGCCATGACAGCCAGCGCGTCCGACCACGTGGACTCGCCCTCGACGGTGTCGGGAGACCGCGCAGCGGACCTCTCGGACGTCTACGTATTCCGCAGTCCGGAGCACAGCGACAACCTTGTCGTTGCTCTCGACGTCAACGCCCTGACGGCGCCCGCGGAGCTGCGCAATTTTGCCGCCGGCGTGGAATACAAGATCAACGTCGACACCAACTCCGATCTCGCCGCC
>Ga0315281_10010646_pt1 | contig 12663 bp, 7 predicted proteins | sample YL17G07_0_MG_FD_204540 | JGI IMG/M metagenome (GOLD analysis project Ga0315281, IMG submission 204540) | Sediment microbial communities from Yellowstone Lake, YNP, Wyoming, USA - YL17G07_0 | ecosystem: Environmental > Aquatic > Freshwater > Lake > Sediment | place: USA: Wyoming | collected... | reverse complement strand
TCGTTGTCGGACAGATCGAGCGTCTTCAGGCCGTGGCGGCGCAGGGTGCGGATCAGGCGCGCGGTCTCGTCGCGGTCGTGCACCTCGACGCCGACGAACACATGCGCCTCTTTCGAATCGGCGATGCGGTAGTTGAACTCGGTGACGTTGCGCCTGCCCAGCGTGGCGCAGAATTTCTTGTAGCTGCCGGGGCGCTCAGGGATGGTCACGGCGAGTATCGCCTCGCGGTGCTCGCCCACCTCGGCGCGCTCGGCGACGAAGCGCAGGCGGTCGAAATTGGTGTTGGCGCCGCAGGCCACCGCCACCAGCGTCTGCCCGCGCACGCCGCGCCGCTCTACGTACGCCTTCGCCCCGGCGATGGCGAGCGCGCCGGCCGGCTCGAGAATCGAGCGCGTCTCCTCGAATACGTCCTTGATCGCGGCGCAGGTCTCGTCGGTGTCGACCAGGATGATGTCGTCGACGAACTGCTGGCACAGACGGAAGGTTTCTTTCCCGACCTGCTTCACCGCCACGCCGTCGGCGAACAGACCCACCTGCGCCAGACGCACGCGCCGGCCGGCTTTGAGCGAGCGCGCCATGGCGTCCGAATCCACCGGCTGCACGCCGATGATGCGGATCTCCGGGCGCAGGCGCTTCACATAGGCGGCGATCCCGGAGATCAGCCCGCCGCCGCCGATGGCGACGAAAATCGCGTCGATCGGCGCCTTCGCCTGGCGCAGGATTTCCATGCCGATGGTGCCCTGGCCCGCGATCACGTCCGGATCGTCGTAGGGATGCACGAAGCTGAGCTTGCGCGAGCGCTCGAGCTTGAGCGCGTGGCGGTAAGCCTCGTCGTAGGAATCGCCGACGAGCAGCACCTCGGCGCCGCGCGCGCGCACCGCGTTCACCTTGATCCGCGGCGTGGTCACCGGCATCACGATCACCGCCTTGCAGCGCAGGCGCTGCGCCGCGAGCGCCACTCCCTGGGCGTGGTTGCCGGCCGAAGCGGCGATGACGCCGCGCTTCAACTTCGCCGCGGACAATTGCGCCATTTTGTTGTACGCGCCGCGCAGCTTGAACGAAAATACCGGCTGCATGTCCTCGCGCTTGAGCAGCAGGGTGTTGGAAAGGCGCGCGGACAGTATCGGCGCCGCCTCGAGCGGCGTTTCGATGGCGACGTCGTAGACGCGCGCCTTGAGGATTTTTTCGAGGTAGTCGGGATGCATGGCGGTTCGATGAAAGGTAGGCGTCCAAGGGTAGCAGGATGTGCTTTGCCTGGGCAAGGCGACCGAAGGTCTCGACCCCCCTTCCTCGGTCCCGCTCGACGGGAGAGTGGAAAGTCCCCGTGGGACGCATCCGCGCCGGCGCCGGGCGGGACGCCTCGCGCGCTATTGGGTGGTGGCGCAGGGAGCACTTTGGTAAGCTAGCGGCTATGGCAACGAAAAAACCAAGAAGAACGGGCAAGGTCAAGCCATTCTGGGAACGCGGCTACCAGTCGCACGGCTACTGGCGGGGCAAGGAGCGCCTGGGCACGGTGCGGCTCGGCGAACGCGGCCAGTGGGACGGCCTCTACCGCTGGCAGGCGGGCAACCGCGCGGGCGAGACCAAGACGCTCGTCGAGGCGAAGCGCGAGGTCGAACGCACGCTGGAGTACGGCGCGCGCCAGCTGGGTCTGTTCGAAAGCGGCGAGCCGGAGTAACGGCCTAGCGAAAGCGCTCTTTCAGGGCGAGCAGCGGGCGTTCCAGATAGCGGTATGAGACGGCGGCGAACGCCACCGTCAGGACCATCTGCGCGGCGTTGATGGCGAGCAGGTCCCACTCGCCGACCCGGCTGCCCGACAGGGGCAGGAACACCGACACCTTGTAGACGGTGGACACGAGGAAATACACCAGCGTGTAGTAGAGGTAGACGCCGTAGCTGATTTTTCCGAGTCCGCGCAGCGGCCGCCAGGCGAGGAACGAAGCGAGGCGCGGCGAGCCGCCGAGCGCGAGGATCAGCACCGCGCCGAACACCAGTGAAATCAGCGTCAGGAACCAGGTGTTGCCGGGCAGGCGCATCCACTGCAGGCGGCTGGTCAGGTCATAGGAGTCGAGGCCGGTCGCGACGACCAGCAGGACGAGCGGGATGCCGGCGGCGGCGAGCAGCATGGTGCCGGCGCGTCGCGACAGCCGGCCGCGCAGGCGCGCATCGCGCGACATCAGGCAGATCGCGGCGCCGAGGGCGAGACTGTCCAGATGCGACGACAGCGACGCGAGCGTCAACATCGGGTTGTCCGAAGCCGACAGCATCCCCATGCGCAGGAGCGGCGCCGCGCAGACGAGCGCCGCGCAGACGAGGAGCAGCGCGCGCGGGCGCAGGTAATAGACCAGCAGCGGCCAGGCGAGGTAGAACTGCTCCTCCACCGCGAGCGTCCAGCTGAAGCCGAGCAAGCGCGACAGCGGTGTGCCGAACTCGTTCATGCCCAACCAGTAGTTCTGCGCATACACGAGGAAGTAGGTCCACTCTGGCAGCGCCGGCTGCATCGCGGCGGCGTCGGCGCCCGCGATGAAGTCGCGCTTGATCCACCAGGTCAGCGCGAGCATCACGTAGTACGCGGGGAAAATGCGCAGCGCGCGGCGCGCATAGAAATTGCCGAAGTAGGCCGGCCGCTCCTTGCCGTCGAGCAGGATGCCGGTGATCAGATAGCCGGAGAGGACGAAGAACAGCACCACGCCGGCCCAGCCCAGGCTGAAGCGCCCGGTATGGAACAGGAGCACGCCGAAGATGGCGAGGCCGCGCAGTCCGTCGAGTTCGGGGACGTAGCGCGGGACCACCCTCAGGCCGCCGTCAACTTGGCGTATTCCAGCGCCAGCCACTTCATCCCCTGGCGACCGAAATTGATCTGCAGGCGCGTATCCGGCCCCTGGCCTTCGGCGTCGACGATCACCCCCTGGCCGAATTTGGCGTGGATCACGTTCTGGCCGATGCGCCAGCCCATCTGCTCGGCGCGCGGCAACGACCGCGGAATCGCGGCGTCGCGCGCCGACGCGAGCACCGGCGCAGGCGACGGCTGCGCGCCCAGGCGCGGCGTCAGCCATTTCACCAGGCCCGCGGGTATTTCGTCCAAGAAACGCGAAGCCACGTTGTAGCGCGTCTGCCCGTGCAGCATGCGGTTCTGCGCGAACGACAGGTACAGGCGCGCGCGCGCGCGTGTGATGGCGACATACATCAGGCGCCGCTCTTCTTCCAGGCCGTCCGCCTCGTTGCGGCTTTGCTCGTGCGGGAACAGACCCTCTTCCAGCCCGGTGACGAACACCGCCTGGAATTCGAGACCCTTGGCCGAATGCACCGTCATCAGCTGCAGCGCATCCGAGCCCTCGCCCGCCTGGTGTTCGCCGGCCTCGAGCGCGGCGTGCGCGAGAAACGCGTGGAGATCCTGCTGCTCGTCCTGTTCCTGCACGAACAGCGCCGCCGCGTTGATCAATTCCTGCAGGTTCTCCAGCCGGTCGGCGCCGTCCTTTTCCGCCTGGAAATGCGCGAGCAGGCCGGACTTGGCCAGCATGTGCTCGACAATCTCGGGCAGGGCGAGGCCGTCGGCTTCCTTGCGCAGAGTCGCGATCTTCGCGGCGAACGCGCCGAGGGCATTGCCCGCCTTGCCGCCCAACTGCGGCACCGCGTTATAGAGACTCGTATTGCCGGCCCTGGCCGCGGCCTGCAGCGCTTCCAGCGAACGCGCGCCGATGCCGCGCGCGGGAAAATTGACCACGCGCAGGAACGCGCTGTCGTCCTCCGAGCTCGCGATCAGGCGCAGGTAGGCAAGCGCGTGCTTCACTTCCATGCGCTCAAAAAAGCGCAGCCCGCCGTAGACGCGGTAGGGAATGCCGGCGGAGAAGAGCGCGTGCTCGAGAATGCGCGACTGCGCGTTGGAGCGGTAGAGCACGCCGATGTCGCGCCGCGCGAGCCCGTCGCGATGCAGCGCCTCGACTTCCTCGGCGAGCCAGTGGGCCTCGTAGCCGTCGGTCTGCGCCTCAAAGACGCGCAGCGGCTCGCCGTGCCCGGCCGCGGTCCACAAATTCTTTCCGAGGCGCTTCCTGTTGTTGGAAATGAGCGCGTTGGCCGCATCGAGGATGTTGCCGTGCGAGCGGTAGTTCTGCTCCAGGCGGATTACGTTTTCGACGTGGAAGTCGCGCTCGAAGTCGGCCATGTTGCCGACGTTCGCCCCGCGAAACGCGTAGATGGACTGATCGTCGTCCCCTACGGCGAAAATCACGCTGCCCGGGCCGTTCAGAAGCTTCAACCAGCGGTATTGCAGGCGGTTGGTGTCCTGGAACTCGTCCACCAGGATGTGGCGGAAGCGCGCCTGGTAGTGCTCGCGCAGGATTTGGTTTTTCGACAGCAGTTCGAAACTCCGCAGCAGCAGCTCGGCGAAATCGACCACGCCCTCGCGCTGGCATTGCTCGTCGTAGGCTGCGTAGATCTCGGCGTAGCGGCGGCTGAAATCGTCGTAGGCCTCGGCTTCGCTCGCGCGCTTGCCCTCTTCCTTGTTGGCGTTGATGAAATACTGCGCCTGCTTCGGCGGGAAGCGGTCTTCATCGACGTTCATCGACTTCAGCACGCGTTTCACCAGCGACAGCTGGTCGGCCGAGTCGAGGATCTGGAACAGCTGCGGCAGTCCGGCGTCGCGGTGGTGCGCGCGCAGCAGCCGGTTGCACAGGCCGTGAAACGTGCCCACCCACATGCCGCGCGTGGAAATCGGCAGCATCGCGGAAATGCGCGTGAGCATTTCCTTCGCCGCCTTGTTGGTGAACGTGACCGCGAGCACACCGGCCGGGCTGACGTTGCCGGTCTGGATCAGCCAGGCGATGCGCGTGGTGAGCACGCGCGTCTTGCCCGAGCCCGCGCCGGCGAGGATCAGCGCGGACTGGTTCGGCAGGGTGACGGTGGCGAGTTGTTCGGGATTGAGATTGGCAAGCAGCGACATCGGGCGGCAGTAAATTTTGCGAATCGCGATTCTACCGCAGCGGCAGGCCGGGCCAGCCGGCGATTTCGCGTTTGCGGCCTGTTTGGTCAGGATCGGCGGACGGCCTTGTATAATGCGCCGATTGTCACAGATCGAAGCGTCCATGCAAGCCCAGTATCACGCGAAAACCATCGAACGCGCAGCCCAGGCGCATTGGGACAGGACGCGCGCATTCAGCGCGGTCGAGGAGGCGCCGGGGCCGGGCGCGCGTCCGAAATATTATTGCCTGTCGATGTTCCCCTACCCCTCGGGCAAGCTGCACATGGGGCATGTGCGCAACTACACCATCGGCGATGCGCTCACGCGTTTTCACCGCATGCGCGGCTATAACGTGCTGCAACCGATGGGCTGGGATGCGTTCGGACTGCCGGCCGAAAATGCCGCGATGGCCAATGGCGTGCCGCCGGGCAAGTGGACCTACGACAACATCGCCTACATGAAGGAGCAGCTCCAGTCGCTCGGCTTCGCCCTGGACTGGTCGCGCGAACTCACCACCTGCCGGCCCGAGTACTACAAGTGGAACCAGTGGCTGTTCCTGCGCATGCTCGAAAAAGGCCTGATGTATCTGAAGACCGGCACGGTCAACTGGGATCCGGTCGACCAGACCGTGCTCGCCAACGAGCAGGTCATCGACGGCCGCGGCTGGCGCACCGGCGCGCTGGTGGAAAAGCGCGAGATCCCGATGTACTACATGAAGATCACCGCTTACGCCGAAGAGCTGCTCGCCGCGCTCGACACGCTCCCCGGCTGGCCGGAGCGGGTGAAGACGATGCAGGCCAACTGGATCGGCAAAAGCCGCGGGGTCAACTTCGGCTTTCCCTACGATTTTAGTTCCGCCGCAGGCGGAAGCACGGCGCCCCCCTCGCCCTCAGGGAGAGGGGCCGAGCGTGAGGGCGGGTTTCCGCTGCGGGGCACGATCAAGGTATTCACCACCCGCGCCGACACCGTCATGGGCGTGACCTTCTGCGCGGTGGCGGCCGAGCATGCGCTCGCCACCTACGCGGCGAAGAACAACCCGCCGCTCGCGGCGTTCATCGACGAATGCAGGCGTGGCGGTGTGCAGGAAGCCGAGCTCGCGATGCAGGAAAAGAAGGGCATGCCCACCGGCCTTTTCGTAAGCCACCCGATTTCGGGTGAACGAATCCCGGTGTGGGTCGGCAATTACGTGCTGATGAGTTACGGCGAGGGCGCGGTAATGGGCGTGCCCGGGCACGACGAGCGCGACTACGCCTTCGCGCTGAAATACGATCTGCCGATCAAATGCGTGATCCGCCATCCGGCGGGCGATACCGTGCCCGAGCCGTGGCAGCCCGCCTACGCCGAGTACGGCACCTGCATCAACTCGGGCAAGTACGACGGTCTCGATTACGAGCAGGCGACCGACGCCATCGCCGCCGACGTGCGCGCGAAAGGCCTCGGCGACAAGCAGGTGGTGTGGCGCCTGCGCGACTGGGGCATCTCGCGCCAGCGCTTCTGGGGCACGCCGATTCCGATCATCCACTGCGGTGCCTGCGGCGTGGTGCCGGTGCCCGACAAGGATCTGCCGGTGACGCTGCCCGAAGACCTGGTGCCCGACGGCTCGGGCAACCCGCTCGCCAAGCATCCGGCGTTTCGCGACTGCGCCTGCCCGCGCTGCGGCAAGCCGGCGCGGCGCGAGACCGACACCATGGACACGTTCGTCGATTCGTCCTGGTATTACATCCGCTTTGCCTGTCCGGGCGCGGACGAGATAGTGGACGAGCGCGTGAACTACTGGCTGCCGGTGGATCAGTACATCGGCGGCATCGAGCACGCCATCCTGCACCTGCTCTACTCGCGCTTCTGGACCAAGGTGATGCGCGACCTGAAGCTGGTCGCGTTCGACGAGCCGTTCGCCAATCTGCTCACCCAGGGCATGGTGCTGAACGAGATCTACCTGCGCAAGAGCGGCGCCGGGCGCGTCACCTACTACAACCCGGCCGAAGTCGAATGGCGGCTTGACGACAAGGGCCAGCGCGCGCAGGCGCTGCTCAAGGCCGACGGCGAGGCGGTGGAATCCGATGGCATCGGCACCATGTCCAAGTCGAAGAACAACGGCGTCGACCCGCAGGCGCTGATCGAGACCTACGGCGCCGACACGGCGCGTTTTTTCATGATGTTCGCGAGCCCGCCGGAACAGACGCTGGAGTGGTCCGACTCCGGCGTGCAGGGCGCGTTCCGGTTCATGAAGAGGCTATGGGCGTTTGCGCACGAGCACCAGGACGAATTCAGACGCGGCGCTGGCGGAAAAACGCCGCGCCAGCCGGACTGGGGCAAGGCGCAACCGCAACAGCTGGAATCGCGCCGGGAAGTACATCTGACGCTGAAGCAGGCGAACTACGATCTGAACAAGCACCAGTTCAACACCGTCGCCTCGGCCTGCATGAAAATCCTGAATGCGCTCGAGCGTGTCGCCGGCGCGGCGAAACGCGATCCGGCGGCCGACGCAGCTGCGGCGGCCGCGGCGATCGTCGGCGAAGGCATGTCCATTTTGCTGCGCCTGCTCTCGCCCATCGCGCCGCATATCGCGCATGAATTGTGGCGCGAACTCGGCTATGGCGAAGACATCCTGCACGCCCCCTGGCCCGAGCCCGACGCGGCGGCGCTGGAGCAGGACGAGATCGAACTGGTGGTGCAGGTGAACGGCAAGCTGCGCGGCAACATCCGCGTCGCCAAGAGCGCCGCGAAGGACGCGATCGAGGCCGCCGCGCTGGCGAACGAGCAGGTGCAGAAATTCGTCGCCGGCCAGAGCGTGAAGAAAATCGTGGTCGTGCCCGGCCGGCTGGTGAATGTGGTAGTTTGAATGGTGCTTGGAACCTTCATGCGAATTCTCGCGATTGGCGCACTGGGACTGCTGCTAGCCGCCTGCGGCTTCCAGCTGCGCGGCCAGGCGACGCTGCCGTTCGAGACCGTCTACGTCGATATTCCCCTGACCTCGCCCGTGGGCACCGAGCTGAAGCGCAACATCGTCGCCGGTACCCGCACCAAGCTGGTGAACGACGCGGCCCAGGCGAAGGCGATCCTCAGCGTTAGCGGCGAAGAGCGCGGCAAGACCATCCTGTCCTTCGACACGGCCGGCCGGGTGCGTGAATACCAACTCCGCTATCGCCTGAGCTTCCGCGTGCGCGACGCTCGCGGCCGCGATTACCTGCCGCTGAGCGAGATCCGGCTCACGCGCATTATTTCCTACGTCGACGCGCAGGTGCTCGCCAAGGAGCAGGAAGAACTGCTGCTGTTTCGCGACATGCAAAGCGACATGGTGCAGCAGATCCTGCGCCGCCTGTCCGCCGCGCCGGCAGAACCGATAGCTTTCGGACCCGACGCAAAAGATGCAGCTGCGCGCTGAAGAGCTGGAGCGCCACCTCGCGCGCAGCCTCGCCGCCCTCTACGTCATCCACGGCGACGAGCCGCTGCAGTCGTTCGAGGCGGCCGACGCGATCCGCGCCGCGGCCCGCGCCAAGGGCTACGCCGAGCGCGAGGTGCTCTCAGTCGAGCGCGGCTTCGACTGGAACCAGCTGGCGGTCAGCGGCGCGAGCCTGTCACTGTTCTCGTCGAAGAAGCTGATCGAGCTGCGCATCCCCGCCGGCAAACCCGGCACCGACGGCGCGGCCGCGATCGTCGAGTACGCGTCCGCGCCCGCCCCCGACGTGCTCACCATCGTGACCCTGCCGAGGCTCGACCGCAGGTCGCAGGACGCGGCCTGGTTCAAGGCGCTCGCGCACGCGGGCGTGCTGATCAACACGTTTCAGGTGGAGCGCGCGCAATTGCCGCAGTGGATCGCGGCGCGCCTCGCGCGGCAGAAACAGCAGGCCGACCGCGACACCCTGCAATTCCTCGCCGACAGCGTCGAGGGCAATCTCCTGGCCGCGCATCAGGAAATCCAGAAGCTGGGCCTCCTGTTTCCGCCCGGCGAGCTCGACTTCGAAGCGGTGCGCGGCGCCGTGCTCAATGTCGCGCGCTATGACGCGTTCAAGCTGAACGAGGCGATGCTCGCCGGCGACAAGGCGCGACTCGCGCGCATGCTCGACGGCCTGAAAAGCGAAGGCGAGGCCCCGCCGAAGATCCTGTGGGTGCTGGCCGAGGAGATCCGCGCCGTGGCCAAGGTGCAAGCCGGCCTCGCCGAGGGCGAAGACCTGCAGCAGCTCTACCGCAACAACCGCGTCTGGGGTGGGCTGCGCCAGCAGCTGGTCGCCGAAGCCGCGCGTAGGCTCAAGTCCGCGGCGCTCGCGCAAGCGCTGCGCCACGCCGCGCGCATCGACCGCACGGTCAAGGGCCTTGCGCGCGGCGACGTCTGGGACGAACTGCTGCAGCTCTGCCTGCGCTTCGCGCGCTAGCCTAGCGCGGTATGCGGCGCGCGGAAGCGGCGCGCGCGGCAAACCCCGCATGATCCGCATCCAGCCGCAGCACCGGCGTGCCGGTTGCCGTTGACGGCACCGCGGGCCTTCCAGGCTGACCCGTCAATGACGCGCGCGATGGTTCCGCGCCACTTTGCGGACCCACCTTCAGCCAAAGCGCGCTCGCGCCGAAGCCGAGCGCGAATGCGACCGCGACGAACGCCAACGGCCGGGAGGATCTGCGCCAGCGCGCGCCGATGCGCGCCAGCGTAAGCTGTCTGCGCTCTCCGGCAGCCTCGGTGCGCCGGGCTGCATGCGCGCGCCGCTGTTGCGCCATCGAAGCCGTTTCCGCCTCGAGCCGCGCCCGCTCCGAGGCCGCGCGCAGCGCCGCTTCTCCGGCCAGCAGCTTCGCCTTCTCGGCTTCGGCGCGGCGCTGCTCCGAATCGCGCCGCACCTCGGCCTGATACGCGATCTGGTGCTCGATCACCGCGCGCGCATCGGCCCGGTCGCGTTCGCGCTCCCGCGCCGCCAGCGTCGCGATCGCAGCCTGCTGCGCCTCTTTTTCGGCGCTTGCCCGCGCCGCGGCCGCCTCGTTTGCCGCCAGCTCCGCCGCCTCGCGCTGTTCCGCAAGCAACTGCGCCTGCCGCTCCTCGTCGGCGCGCCGCCGCGCCAGTTTCTCGGCCTCACGCTCGGCCGTCTGCGTGATACGCGCCTGCTCCGCCGCCGCGCGCTCTGCGCCTGCGCGTCGCTCAGCCGCCGCTTGCGCCTCGGCTTCTCTTTGGGCGCGCTGGCTCGCGGCCTCGGCCGCAACGGCATCCGCGCGCGCGCGTTCCTGCGCAAGCTGTTCCGCGCGCTCGTCCGCCGCGACGCGCGCCAGCGCCGCGGCTTCGAGGCGATGCTCTTCTTCGGCGTGCTCGCGCGCAACGGCCGCGGCTGCCGCTTCGGCTTCGGCTCGCGCCGCGGCCGCAGCCACCAGCGATCGTTCGCGCATTTCGCGCTCGCGCAGCGCCGCCTGGGCCTGCGACTCGGCCTCCGCGCGCGCCCTTGCCGCGACTTCCGCCCGGTGCTCCAGGACGATTCTTTCCTCTGCCTGCTGCCGCGCCCGCGCCTCGTCCTCGCTGCGTTCGTGCGCGCGCTCTGCCGCCTCTTCGTCCGCGCGCGCGCGGTCCGCGGCGGCCGCGCCCGCCGCGGCTTCAACCTGCTCATGCTCACGCGTGCGCGCTTGCGCTTCCGTCTCGGCGGCGGTTCTTGCCGCGGCCGCAGTGGCCAGCAGCCGTTCCGCCGCTTCGCGCTCACGGCCTGCCAGGAGCGCGCGCGCTTCCACCTTTGCCCGCGCGTTCGCCGCTTCTTCCGCGCGCTGCTCTTCCGCAATTCGCTGCTGCGCGCCGTGCGCTGTGTTCGCCTCGGCTTCCGCGCGCATCTGCGCAAGCTTGGCGGCCTCCTCCTCGGCGCGCGCACGGCTTGCTGCCGCCTTGACTGCCAGCGCATCGGCTTCCGCGCGCCTGAGCGCTTTTTCGGTGGCAAGCTTTTCGGCCTGCGCCCGCTCGCCCGCCGCGGCTTCCTGTTCGCGCTCGGCGATGGCGCGCCGCTCCGCTGCCTCGACTAGAGCCGCCTCCGCCGCCTGGCGCTCTTGCGCCAGCGCCGCCGCTTCGCGCTCCAGGCGCGCACTGCGTTCCGCCGCCGCGCCGGCTTCGAGCTCCGCTCGTTCGCGCGCCGTTGCCTGTTCGAGCAACTGCCGCTCGATTTCCAAACGCGCCGCATGCGTTTGACCCGCCGCCTGTTCCGCTCGCGCGCGCGTCTCGGCTTGCTCGGACAGCGCGCGTTCCGTCGCGGCTCGCGCCTCGCTTTGCGCCAGCAATTGCGCCTCCTGCTGCGCGCGCACGCGGGCGGCGCCCTCGGCCTCGGCCTCCGCGCGGACGCGAGCCGTCGCAGCGTGCTCGGCTTGCAACTCCGCCTGCTTGCGTGCCGCGGCGTTCGCCTGCAGTTGCGCTTCCGCGTCGAGGCGCGCGCGCGCCGCCTGGGCCGCCTGCGCATCGACTTCCGCGCGCCGGAGTGCTTCGTCGGCGGCAAGCTTTTCGGCCTGCGCCCGCTCGCCCGCCGCGGCTTCCTGTTCGCGCTCGGCGATGGCGCGCCGCTCCGCGGCCTCGACTAGAGCCACCTCCGCCGCCTTGCACTCCTGCGCCAGCACCGCCGCTTCGCGCTCCAGGTGCGCACTGCGTTCCGCCGCCGCGCCGGCTTCGAGCTCCACGGCTGCGCGCGCCTTCACCTGTTCGAGCGATTGCCGCTCGATCTCCAGCCGCGCCGCATGCGTTTGACCCGCCGCCTGTTCCGCGCGCGCGCGCGTCTCGGTTTGCTCGGTCAGCGCGCGTTCCGCCGCCGCTCGCGCCTCGCTTTGCGCAAGCAATTGCGCCTCCGTCTCCTGGCGCGCGCGCGCCACCTGCGCTAGCGCTTGTTCGGCTGCGGCAAGTTCAGCCGCGCGCGCTTCGGCCTCGCGTTCGGCGCCGAGCTTCGCCTCGGTCACCGCCTGCGCCGAGCGCTCGGCCAGCAAACGCTGCGCCGCTGCCTCATTGGCACGCGCCGTTTCCTCGCGCCGCTTGGCAATCTCCTCGAGCGCGGCCCGCTCCAGGTCAGCGCGCCGCCGCGCTTGCGCTTTCGCTTGAACCTCGGCCTCGCGGCGTTGGCGCTGCTGCGCCTGGGCAGCTTGCTCGGCGAGAATCCGCGCCTGGACCTGCGCGGTGGCCTGGGCATCCGCCTCGGCGCGCTGCTGCGCGAGTTGCGACGCCGCTGCCTCGCTGCGCGCGCGCTGTTCCGCCGCTTCGCGCAGCTTGCGCTCGGCGTCCCCGCGCCGCCGCGCCTCGACCGCCGCTTCTTGTTCGAGCCGCCCCTTCTCGGCCGCGGCCGCGCCGGCCGGCGCCTCCGGCGTGGCTTTCTGCGGCGGACTCGCTGCCGCATCCGCCTTCCCGGAACGCGGTTCGCGCGAATCGCGGCGCTTGCGTTCGGCGCCCTTCAGGCGGTCGAGCAAGCGGCTCATGCCGCGCTCGCCCGGGCGGTCACCCGCGGCCGGCCAATGCTGCGCAACTTGTATTTCGCGACCTGGCTATGGATCAATGGTCAATATCCTCGCGCAGGATGGATGGATTGCTTGTCGCGCAATCTACGCCGAACCGAAAGCAGAGGCAATGCTAAATGCGGCGCGTCGCCTTGGCCGTATAATGCGTCCGGCGTGTTTGCCGTTCGTTGCTAACCCAGAGGAAGAGATGAGATGAATAGATGCGCCGTGATCACCGCTTGCGCACTGATGACTTTGGCGGTCAATGTTTTTGCAGACGACGC
>Ga0315281_10010645_pt1 | contig 12663 bp, 9 predicted proteins | sample YL17G07_0_MG_FD_204540 | JGI IMG/M metagenome (GOLD analysis project Ga0315281, IMG submission 204540) | Sediment microbial communities from Yellowstone Lake, YNP, Wyoming, USA - YL17G07_0 | ecosystem: Environmental > Aquatic > Freshwater > Lake > Sediment | place: USA: Wyoming | collected... | reverse complement strand
GGATGCTGCGGTAATGTCCCCCTGAAGTGTTGACCGGAGCAATGCTGCAGCCTCGAGATCGCGGTTCAGCCGCACGAGATCATTTTTATGCACATCGAGGTCTGATTTTATCTGGTCATGCTCACCGTGAACCGATCGCAGGGTTTCATCCCGCTCGCGGATCGCTGCATTTAACTGTTCTTCAACAGCTGCATGCTGTGCTTTTTCAGCGTTCAGTGCCGACTGTACACTTTCGAGCGAAGCGGCGAGGGCACGGACTTTTTCATCGCTCGTTTCCTGCCGTATCCCGGCATCAGCAATCTGTTTTTCAAGGGATTGGACCTTCCATTCACGCTCTTCGATCTCTACCCGTGTCTCCTTGAATGCGGCAGCGACAGATGCTGCTGAATCTGCGGATTGTTTACCGTTCGCGTGAGCCACCACAAGCTCATCTTTGAGGATCTTTACATCCCGTTCCTGTGCAAAAATCGTGGCAACAGCCGTGTCATACCGTGCCTGCAGATCATCGAACTGCCGTCTTTGCGACTCCCCCTCCATCGCGTGTGTTGCTTTTGCTTGTTCCAACTCATGCCTGAGGGTTTCAAGGCGCGTCTCTGCCGATGTGCACCGGCCGGTCTCGGTCTCAAACTCGATTTTTAAGCGGAGAATCTCATCGTTCTGCTGCCCGATGGCATCCTTTTGCTCATCGACAAGCCGGGTCAGTGCCTGTTCAGACTGTGTTTTTGCCTGCAGCAACGATTGTACCTCATCTTCTGCAGATTGGGCCCGGTTTTTCTCTGATGATAATGCCGATGCCAGTTGTTCTTGCTCGAGAGTAAGGGTCTGAAGTGACGTTTTGAGCTGCCCTATCTGCACATTTAACTCTTTTAACGCAAGATCGAGGATGGCAGAACGGGTTGTTTCCCCATCCAGTGCCTGCTTAGATGCATCCAGCTCCGTTGTTTTTGCACTGATCTCCTGCGAGAGAGAGGATACCTGTTCGGCCAGAAGGGAAGTTTCCGACTGGTGAGTGAGAGCGGTTTTTTCTTTCTCCTTTAAGAGCATGCGGATATGTTCTTCAGAAGTGGTAAGGAGTGTCTTGGCATCTCCCAAATCCCGCGAGAGTTGTCCGACTTCCGCGGTTTTTTCATCGAGAGCCTGTTCGGTCTCCTCGAGATCTCCTTTGAGTGTGCGCTCATCCTGCTCTTTTTTCCTGACACTTGCACTGAGCATCCCGATAACCCGTGCGTTCTCGATGCCTGCATCTTCAAGCGTTGTTAACCGTAAGGAGAGTGCCTGCAGTTCAGTATGGGCAGAGGAGAGGTCTTCAGAATTCTTGACTGCGATCTCAAATGCGGACATGAGGAATTCTAACAGTTTCCTGCGGTCAGCAGTGACAACAAAGATCTGGTCGTCATGCTGGATCTTGAACTGCGTTTTGATCTGGTCTATGGTCTGCCGCTCAACAGGTGTAGAGAGCATTCCTTCGATCAGTGAGAGAAGATAGGGAGAGTCATATGGCTGGGCAATGAAATTGTCTGCATTGCTGTCGAGGACGTACAACAGGTCACCCAGGGAGGATGCGCGGGTAAGGATCATGACCGGAATCATCCAGAGGTTGTCATCAGACTTGATCTGCCGGCAGTAATCATACGCCTCCTGCCCAAAGGAGGTAGTGTCACAGATAATAAGATTTGGTTTTCCTGAGCGGAGGGTATCCATGAGCTGTGGCCCATCGGTAAAGTGGGTTACCCGGTAATCCTGATGCTCAAGCTGTTTCATGAGCTCCAGTGTCCCTGTTTCACTCTCGCCCAAAACGAAAATATCTATGACACTTTCGTTTCCATCTGATAGAGGATTATTCATCACAATCTCTCGCACGGTTAAACTCTGATAGTACTATATGCCTGAATATATGATTTTATATACTGGATTATAGCACTTCTGGTCGAAAAGAGCTGGCCGGGGTCTTACTGCGGCAAAAAAACGCGGTATTTTCAAAAAATGAGGGGGTCAGGTACACGAACTGTACATGGTGGGATTAATGGGTATCCGGAATTCCTGCCGGATTTCCGGTACAAAAAATCGTGGGTTATTGCCCTGCAGTAACTGCAACTTCGTTTTTACTGACAATCACCCAGAGGGCTCCGCTTACCGGGATCGCATCAGGCACGGGGAACCGCAAGACCATGTGGCCGGTGATAATTTCGCTGTACGGACCATGATATCTAGGGGCTATCCCCGTGCTCGATACCCGGAGGTTCACCGGTGATAGGATCAATAAGAATATTTATGCTACCCATCGGGACACGGGTTGAACTGCGTTTGATCAGGGTCCCGTTGTTGTAGACTTCGATCAGGAGCGTATCCCCCGTGTTTTCCTGCTTTCGGGCTGATGCCTGGACTAGGCGATCACTCCGGAGTATTTTGTAGAGTTGGACACCGGAGCCGGAGACGGGATGCATGAGTTCGGGGTTTCCCACCTCGCCAATAAAGGTTTGCGGATATTCGATGCGCACCCATACCCCTTCAGCAGGTACCAGAGTCGGGAGCGGAGTGGGCGTCGGCGGAACCGTGATAACCGGGACAACAACGGGCGCGGGAGTCTCACCATTGTCAACCAGGTTAAATGAGCCGAGAACTGCTACCCCAAGCACCACAAGGATGAAGACTACAATCGCGGCAACCAGAAATGAGGGAGATGATCTCTTCGGAGTTTTTGGGGCAAGTGGAGAAATTGCAGCAGGAACAGGGGCTGTTTCAGGAGCGGGTAGTTCTACCGGCTCATCATCCGCAGGACATTCCAGGATCATTGCGTCCACAGAGATGACGTCTTCTTTAATTTCTGCCACCGGCTCTTCCAGGGTCGAACTAACCTTACCTGCGTCTGCCTTTGGTTCGTCATCAATAGTGTCTACAGCAGGGATTGCCTCCGGAGCCGGAGTCGGGGGAATGACTGGTGAAGGAGTTGTTATTGTGCGGACGGCATCTGACCATGTCCGTGCTGCATCAGTAATTACCTGGTTTTCATCTGCCTCTATTGTAATTATCTGGGGAGGAATTACCGGTTTTTCTGCATCCGGCATCTCCGTTTCTTTCATTTCCAAGGGAAAAAACCGGGAGGTGTCTATGGGTTCATCCATTTCAGCATTTTTTAACGGTGCAGGTTCTTCGGTCCCTGCGGGTATTCCACCGTCCACAGGAAATTTTGGTAGTGCAGGTGATATGACCGGTTCTGCCCTCACCGGATATTCCTCGATAACCGGTCTCCGGGGGCTGAACGTCTCGATCCGGTACGTGGCTGACATCCGCGGCTGGATGACTTTTACCGGATCATACGGAAGGGTGCCGGCGGAAAGTGCCTCATCTCGGGCTCCGGCAGCATGATTACTGAGTGTTGCTGCCCACTCATTGCATTCCTTTACTCTCTGTTCCCCTTTTTGACGGGTGAAGATGAAGTCCATGGGGTGCGGGGCACCGGTACCGGAAGTATCCATGTGGGATAAGGTGATGATCGGATCCCCTTTCACATCCATGCCGGCAACCACGGTGATGATAGTTTCGAGCGGGATTGTGTGGAGCTGGAAGGGGTTGACGGAATTATCGATAAGTATGAGACGCCGGCTGGTAAGCATCAGGTCCAGGGACACGTCTTCGATGCGGATATTGTGCGTAGACAGGATAAGTGATTCGTCGCTGGATAAGTACGGGTCGCCCATGATACCTCAGTAGGTAGGTATACTATGCGCTGTCCGGGGCAATATGCTTTTTAGCCGGTACAGTCGGTTACCGGTGACTGCGGGAACTAGCTGCAAATACCCGGTAACATGGTCCCTGTGAAGATGAGAGTGAGAGACACCTTGGGAAAAGGAGTCCGCAAAAATTGGATCACCCGCTGCGATCCAGTGCTGCCAGATCGGCAAGCAGGGAATTCACCGAATCATACCGGTCAGTCGGATTCTTCTCAAGGCATTTCATGAGGATCTTTTTTATCCCGATCTCGTGCTCGCCACCCCACCCGGGGATCTGCGGTTTTTCATACAGGATCGCGTGGTTCATATCCTGCACACCTTCCTGCTCAAAGGGTGTTGTGCCGATAATCATTTCGAAGAGGAGCACGCCAATCTGGTAGATGTCTGTCCATGGTCCCGGCCTGCCATACAGATGCGGTGCGATCTGTTCCGGGGCTGCATACGCAGGGGAATAGCCGACTATATGTGACTGCTTTTGGTCGGTTATAGATTTGCCCAGTCCCCAGTCCGTGATCTTTGGTGTGCCATCATCGCCAATGAGAATATTTTCCGGTTTGACATCCCGGTGGGCGATACCGTGGGCATGGGCATAGGCAAGTCCTTCTGCTATACCCTGTATAAGGGCAAGTGCTTTCTCCTCGCTCACCGGGAACCGCATGCCGGCAAGCGATGAACGGGCGTACTCCATCTCAATATAGGGCAGGGGGAGAATGTTGGAGCCATACATCCGGATGATGTTCTTGTGCTGGAGTTCCTGCCAGAAGAGGATATCCTTGGTGAAATGCGTGCCGGTGACTTCATCGAACCGGATCGGGACTTTCACCGCCACAATCACGCCGTCTTTTGGCCGCTGTGCGCGAAAGACCCGGGCAACTCCTCCTTCTCCAATGAACTCGGGGTTGAGATACTTCTTCTCGAGTGCCGGAGGGAAATGTACGGCCGGGCCCTGTTCTGGCGGGCGGATTATTGCCCGTTTGCCTCCATCGGTCGCATCAATGACGGTTGCATGAGGAGATAGTGTCTTATTTTCACCGGTTGTTTTTTCCCCGCCGGGTAAGGGTTTTGCAGCACGCCGCCGTATGATGAAATACGCAACAGCGATGAGCCCCCCGAGGGCAAACGCATACAGGATCACCAGCAGATAGAGCGGAACCGTGACTTTAGGCCGTTCAATGGTTCGTTTCGCAACGGACGGGAGGAGGAGCGGGGTTCGTATCGGAGTGGGGGAAACGGGGGTAGGATTAGGGGTAGTGACCCGGGAGGGCAGACTGTACAGGGAGCTGGCCGTACTATCCGCCTTGAGTGTGTGCGGAGAAACGGCAGCAACGGATGATACCGCTGATGGCGTGCTGACAGGGTGTGAGGGGTCCACCGTCATTGCCGGATCAGTGCTCACGAATCCATTCGTGTGATCAGTGAGGACAAGCGCCGATACCGGGCATATGCCCGAGATGAGGAGCAGCAGGACGAGAAACGGCACCAGAAACCGGAGCGGCACCTTGTAGTGCAGTCCACGGTTGTCAGGGTGGCGGGCAGTCAACGACTATCACTCCATGGAGATGAACAGGAACCGTGCACCATGGGCACCAAGGGAGAGATCGATCACATCGCCCTGAGAGACAGTGGTCTTTTTTCCTGGTACCAGACGCTCCGAGTTGACAAAGGTTCCCCCGGTACTGTGTGCATCCTCTATCTGCCATGTTTTTTCGTCACGGGTGATGAAGGCATGGGGTTTTGTTACCCTCGTGACTGCGCGATACGGGTCAGGAATCGCGATCATGTCATTGCCTTTAGGAGAAGGGGAATCCGGATCTTCTCTTCCGATAGCGATGCGGTTGTTTTTCATCTGGAACACACGCCCGTCAGCAGGACCACCGATCAGAAAAAGAACCGGGCCAGCGTCTGCAGGTGTGTCAAGGCATGCGGCACGTACAGATCTGATGCGCTGTTCGATGTCGTTGTATCCCAGCGGAACGGTGATGCTGGAGAATATATGGAGGGTTTTTACCAGTGTCGGGAGTCCGCCATCGGCCAGGGAATATTTCCAGACGGGAGCGATTCCGCGATCGGTCTCCCGCCCGAAGCCTGCATCCCGCTTGACAAGGCTCGTAGTGACCAGCCGGTCGAGATGCTTTTTTGTGTTCTGGTAGGTTGAGCCGATATGAGACGCGATCTCGCTTGTCTCTTTTGGTTCGCGTTCGATAAACTTGAGGATTTTTAACCGTACCGGGTTGGACAGGACTTCGAGATATTCAGACAATTCTTCCAAAAATTCAGGATCTGATGAGATAGAGACGGTTTTTTTATCGGCCATAGGAAGACACCAGTCATGGTACCGGTTTTTCAATAGTGCAGTAAGTTAGTGTCACTGTACGGGTTAAAAAACAGTTGCCGGTTTCCTGACCCCCATGACCGTAATCTTCACCACTCATGAAGAGCCGATACCCATCGCATGACGGTCAGGGCACTATTGAGCACACACCGGTTCGTATAACCTGCAGGTTCTCCGCTTCGCCGTACATTTTTACAGCAGAAACCTCCCCCATTTTACGAATACATATGCAGATCTGCTCAACAGGTAATCAGGGTGGGAATAACACCCAAGATATTACGGAGGAAAACCATGAACTCACAGAAGATGATAAAAGGCGCATTCCTCGCCTTCTGCATCATCGGCATGATGGTGCTGCCGGCAGCGGCTGCACCCATGAGCCAGACTGCAAACAGCAACGGGGCAACAATCGACCAGGGGCTCAAAGACGATCTCTGGAGCAATCACCAGCAATACCGGTTACAGGAATTTGACCTGCATGTTACCCGGGCAAACAGCGTGATTGCCATCCTGAACAGGTACAGTATAGACACCACGCAGATGCAGAGCACACTCACCACTATCAGCGGCAAACGCTCAGCGCTTGAGACTGCACTGACCAGCAAGGATGAAGCGAGCGTAAAGGCGATCAATGCGGAACTCAAAATACTCTGGCAACAGTTCCGCACGGAGATGAGAGAGAGCATCAAGGCATACGTTACCGCAGCCCGTGCAGCAGCAAAAACCAGTGCTACGGGAAAAGCAGGCGCCACAATCAGTCCGGTCCTGAGCTCAGCAGCATCCGTCTGAGCAGACCGCAGGAACAACACTCACACCCAATCTTTTTTTTTGGTTCTTGAGTTTTTTATCGTGCATTTTTTTATCGTGTATTCAGGATCAGGTCCCTATTCCCCGCTTTTGCGAATCACACGGGCACTCACCTCAGGCAGCATGCTGCCTCATCCCGGCTCTGTGCATTTTTCTCATCCTCCTTTACGGCTCTCAATTTATCGGGGAGACGACTCTATTCATGCCCGTGTTTTTTATTGCGGGCATTTTCCAAGCCGGATTTTAAAAACAAAATTTAAAACCGTGTACCGGGGGAATCCGAAAAATTTTGTGGCCCTCCTGAAGGCATCGTTCTAATATCCAAGGGACTCCTTCACAAGAACCAGGGTGATGCGTCCTTCAATCTTCTCATGGGCAAGAATTACACATTTACCGATAATGCTCGGGATACCATACGCCTTCTTTGCCCGGACATTCTCGAGGGGGTACGTGTACAGCCTCACTCTTTTCAGTGCATCTTCAAGCGTAGGAACGATCTTGTTGATACCCACAACGATGATGAGATGCCCGGCCGCAAAAGGCCATGCACCGACACGACTACCACTGGCATCACATGCGACAATCTCCCCCGTCTGGGCAATTGCATTTGCGCCCGAGATAAAATAATCGGCAGTAACAGATTTCCTGCGCAGCTCTGCCCGCTTTGCTGCGTCATTCTCAGCATTGATTTCAGCATGCAGGAGTTTCCATCCGGTCTTTCCACCCGCAACGTAATCCTCGAATCCTATCTCGATGAGTGTTGTTGAGGAACCGGCCATGACTTCGGCATTGCGGGGGATGATCCTTTTGATAACCGCCAATGCCTCGTCGCCGTCGGCTACCGGTATAACCTTCACGCCGCGTTTTTCTGCAGCTTTGATGGTCCATTCAACAATATCCGGAGTCGGGAACCTGTTCCAGGTATCCGCGTCCACGACAACTTCCGGATAAAGGTTTACCGCACTGTACTGGGTTATTCTGGTCATACGTACTCCTTTTACGTAGTCATACCGGATATCAGCTTATAAAATTTTAGCCGTATTCCGGAAAACAAAAACAAGAATTATTGTGCCTGAGGTTTGTGCACAATTGGGGGAAATGTTCCTGTTTTTAAATTCTGGTTCGGGAATTACTCAATACCCCGTTGCGTAATACCAGCCGCCCTCTTCCCGGACGTGAACGGGAACCTTGAACAGCCCGCCAATCTTCTTATCAGTCAGCATCACGTCTTTCGAACCATCGCCAACAAACCTCCCGCCATTCATGAGAATGATGCGGGTGATCTCCGGAATGATATCATGGAGGTTGTGGGTCACTAAAATGATACCGGTGCCCGACTGTGCGATCTTTCTTAACAGGTTCCGGAACGTATGAAGGGCGTGCAGATCAAGGCTGTTGGTGGGCTCATCGAGGATGAGCGCTGCGGGGCGGTGCACGAGCGCTCTGCCGATCAGGAATCGCCGGGCTTCACCGGACGACAGCTCGGTCATCGGGCGATCCTGCAGATGCTCAATCTCTAAAAATGTAAGGATCTCATCCGTTCTCTCTTCCATTGCCGGAGTAACCGTGTGGTTGAAGAGGCCGATGCTTGAGAAGAACCCTGAGAGAATCACCACCCTGCCCGACACCTCCCGCGTATACGTATATTGCAGGTCATTGGATACAATCCCGATAAAGGATCGCATGGTAAAGACATCCCAGAATTCCTCGCCACGGATCCGGAACACCACGTCATCGTGGGGCTGGGGGTAATATTCCCGGTTTACCGCTTTGATGAACGAGGATTTGCCTGCGCCGTTGGGGCCGAGGATTGCAATATGCTCTCCCTCGTTGATCATGACAGAGAGGGATTCTAAAACATTCTTGTCCCCTTTTATCACGGTGACATTTTCAAATTCGAGAAGTGGCGGATTGCGGGTTTTTTTACGGGAGTGCTTTTCAGTCATTTCGGAAATTCCCCATTGCGTTGTCATAATACTGGTGGCATAAAAGGATAAGAGAACATGGATGGAGATCTGGCGTTACCATCCATTGCCATCAGATCAAACCGCCATCCGGATAGCAGGCTTTGGAGAAATCCTCATAAATCCGAACGCTCACGGGAGATTTCACCCCCATGCCACGGTGACCCTTCCAAAAATACGATAACACCCGAACAGGTAATACGGCACTCTCCAAAAAGCGCAGGGGCGTTTAGGGGGACAGGTTTTTGTCCCCTCCACTTCCTTCTTAATGCTTTTAATCATCGATAAAAACGATGATTTCTCCAGAGCCGGGTTTTTTTATGTTTTTAATACTCCGCCACCCTATACTGATCATGGACATGGTATCGTTCAGGAAATGGGCGGTCTTTTTTATCGGGATTCTCTGTTCAATCCTCATCGCCGATACCTTGTCAAACACCATTGTTACTGCGGCGGGGTTGAACGGATGGATACAGTTCATTGTCAGCTTTGTCCTGTATGCAGTCCTGTTCTTTGGTATCCTGTACCTAATCGAAAAAACCGTTGGAATCACGTTTTTTGATTTCTTTCAGGAATAGGAACGATTTTTTTTAAAAGACTATGCAATTAATAGGATAGATTTTGTAGTCGGAACGCCTATATGGGATCATGACTCCGGGACATACGTCCCTCTGATCAGGTGATTAATCATGGATACGAAAATGTCATGCCTCATCCAGGGTATGATTGGTATTGTCTTTGGGCTCCTGGCTCTGCTGGTGCCGGATATTACCCTTGCCTCCTTTTATGCCCTGTTCTGGGTGCTGCTCGCGGTGGGAATCGCAGGTTTCCTGCTTCTTGCAATCACGTCGAAAAGTGACGATTCGATGTTCTGGTTCATCCTGTCTGCGGCTCTCCTCGTCATAGGTGCGGTCTCTTTTTTCGCGCCTGCGGTTGTTGCGATCATCTTCCTCCTGCTCATCGGGGGTGTGGCCGTGTACTCGGGTTTCTTTGACATCACCCTCGCGCTCACCCACCCAAAAACAAAATATATCCTTATTCCGGGGATGTTTATTGCCGGGGGGGTGCTGGTGGGAGTATTAATCTGGTATTTCCCTGTAGTATTGAAAAATCTCTTCCTGAGCGTGCTCGGTTCATTTGCACTGGTCTTTGGTATTTTTTCCATCCTGCTGGGATGGTACATGCAGGATGAGACCCATGAATCAGACGGGAAGCACCCTAAGGAATGTACATGGAAAAAGCCACACGAGAGATAACATCACGATAACAATTCCCCTTTTTTACCCCGGTTAAGATCCCTTATGCCTTACGATGTAATCATTATCGGTGCCGGCCCGGCGGGGAGCGCCGCGGCACATACCTGCGCAGCACAAGGGCTCTCCACGCTGTGTATTGAAGAGCATGGCACGATCGGCTACCCGGTACAGTGTGCGGGGCTGTTATCGAATGCAGCGTTTGCAGAGTGCCGGATCACGGACCGATCGGTGCTGAACCGTGTTTCGGGTGCCCGGGTGATCACCGGCAGGGGCAGCGAGATCCTCATCGATGCAAAGGTCCAGAAAGCAGTCGTGGTGGACCGGGCTGCCGTTGACCGGGAGATGGCCGAGTCTGCAGCAGGGGCAGGGGCGGCCTACCGGTTAAAGACCAGCGTGTATGGAGTCCGAAGAAACACGGTGCTCACGCGGGGAGTATACGGGCACGAGGAGCATAGTTTTAAGATCCTGATCGCAGCCGATGGCCCGAGAAGCACCATAGCCCGGCATTACGGCATGGAACGGGCAAAGATGTTCCTTTCCGGCATTCAGGCAGATATACCGCATGACTGCGATCCCCGGTTTGTGGAGATCTACCCGGACGCATCCCCGGAGTTTTTCGCATGGTCGATTCCCACCGGCCCCGGGCGCATCAGGGTGGGTCTCTGCGGACAGACGCAAGTTGCGGAACGGTTTGCTGCTCTCATGAAAAAGTACGGCGTCTCAACTACCCACCTTGTAACCGGCACCCTCCCTCTCGGGCTGATGCCCAGAACCTATGGGCACAGGACCCTGTTTGTCGGGGATGCAGCAGGATTTGCAAAGCCCACGAGCGGCGGGGGAGTGTATACCGGTATCCGCTCGGCCCGGCACGCGGCGGCAACGGCCATCGGGTGTTGTGAGCGGGGGACATTTGATGATACGGCACTTGCAGAATACGAGCGGCGGTGGCAGGCAGATTTCGGCGGCGAACTTGATCTCGGGTTCCGGCTCTTTGGCATGCGCCAGAAGATGAGTAAAGAAGAGCTGGACAGGATTGTTCAGGCACTTAAGGAACCTTCCATCCTCGCTGCCATAGTTGAACACGGGGACATGGACCGGCCGGGTAGGCTTATCAAAAATCTCCTCCTCAATCCTGCGATGATCCCTGTGCTCAAACCCCTTATCATGTCGGGGATCCGGTCATTGTTATAGGCAGGCAAAAAACCATCAGGATTTCTTGTTCTGCAGGCCGCTGTAAATCTTTTCCCGGAGAGAGATGGGGGGGGTCTGGTCTTTGGTATATATATGGCAGCGATCGGTCTGTGCATGGGGGGAATAACGGAATTTGCCCCGCGGAACCCCGAATTCAAAACGTGCACCACGATGGTATTCCCCGGTCTCCTTTAACGTGATAGCGGTGATCGAGAGGATCTCCTGTGCCAGAAAAAGGCCAAGGCCGGTGTTTTTTCCAAACCCTTTGGTAAAGATCCTCTCTTTATCCTGTGGGGGTATCCCAATCCCGTTGTCCTCAATACTGATGACGATGCCTTCCGGCGTTTTATGAGAAGACAGCCGGATAACCGATACACCCGCCCCGTATAACAGGCTGTTTTCAACCAGATCAAAAAAGACCCGTTCCAAGAGGGGATCTGCATAGATCTCAAGACCGCTGAGATCGGACTGCACCCGGATATTTTTGATATCGGTCTGTGCACAGGTGGCAAAGAGAAGATCGTGGACATTCTGCCATACGGGCGGCGCAATACCAAGATTTTCATATAACTGGGAAAACTCTATGTTTTCACTGATCGTCAGCAGTGTCTGTTTGAGTTTGGAGAGATACATCGAGTACTGCGTCTTAGGCGGGGGATCCCTCAGCAGTTCAAGGTACCCTCCCATAACGGTGAGTTTATTCCGGATATCGTGCCGGGTGATCTCGGCCATCATGTTGAGTTTTTTATTGGCAAACTGTAAGGCATCCCGTGCATTTTTCATCTCAGATACATCATGAAATATCCCCATCAGGCAGGGCCGCCCGCCAATATCCAGCAGGGTTGCACTCACAATGACCGGGATCTCACGTCCCTCGCAGTCGACGATGACCTCTTCATTGACACCAGATCCGTCATGAGCGAACTGGTCGAAGTATCGTCTGGACGTTTCCTTATCTTTTTCCGGATAGAGTGCGGTTATGTACATCTTCTGGATTTCCGGCCGTGTCCGCCCGATCATCTGCTGTGCCTTGTTGTTCGCATCGATGAGCATGCCGGTCTCGATATCGGTAATAAAGATCGCATCGTTTGCAGAATCCATCAGGCCCTTGTTCTTTTCATACGCAGCCAGAAGCTCGGACTCTGCCTTTTTACTCTCGGTGATATCGCGGATGGACTCAATAGCGCCGGCAATGTTACCGTTTTTGTCATACAGGAGAGAGGCCTTCGCAAGTACGGTGCTGGTTTCCCCTCTCGGCCGCGTTTCTGAGGTCTCCGCGATCAGGACCCCCCCTTCCTGGCTTATGAGAGTATACTTGAATTCATCGATCTCTTCGGGGGTTTTTAAAATAAGCTCAACCAGCCCGGGTCTCCTGACTCCAT
>Ga0315281_10010644_pt1 | contig 12664 bp, 8 predicted proteins | sample YL17G07_0_MG_FD_204540 | JGI IMG/M metagenome (GOLD analysis project Ga0315281, IMG submission 204540) | Sediment microbial communities from Yellowstone Lake, YNP, Wyoming, USA - YL17G07_0 | ecosystem: Environmental > Aquatic > Freshwater > Lake > Sediment | place: USA: Wyoming | collected... | reverse complement strand
CCTTTTTGAAATCTTCACGTCACCTAGAAGTTCCCGAGCTTTAAGTATCCTCTGCCTGAGTTCTTGCTGCTTTCTTTCGTATCTTCCGGCGAACGTCTCCGGATTTCTTTCGAATTCCTCCACCACATTTATGATTTCGATTCTCTCCTTGACCGCCCTCGTTCCTGTTATATTTACGGAGAGCCCAAACCTGTCCAGAAGCTGGGGACGTATCTCACCTTCCTCCGGGTTCATAGTTCCCACAAGAATGAATTTCGAGGGATGCGAAACGGAGATGCCCTCTCTTTCAATAATGTTCACTCCCATGGCTGCAGAATCGAGCAGAATATCTACCAGGTGGTCATCGAGCAGATTGACCTCATCTATATATAGTATGCCCTGATTAACCTCAGCAAGTATCCCTGGCTCAAGGGCTTTAATTCCCTCTCTCAATGCCTTCTCTATATCCAGAGTACCTGTCACTCTATCCTCAGTCGCTCCCAAGGGGAGCTCTACCACTTTTATCTTCCTTCTAACTGTAGTGAGTTTTTTGCCAGCGAGATACTTTCTATGGCAAGTGTCGCATTGAAGGGCAGGATTGATGGGGCTGCAGTGGAACGGACACTTGACTATTTCTATCTCAGGCAAGAGGTCAGCTAAAGCCCTGACAGCGGTGGATTTGCCTGTACCCTTTTCCCCTCGGATAAGGACTCCGAGCAGGCTGGGGTTAATAGCGTTCAGTAACAAAGCTTGTTTGAGGTTTGGCTGGCCCACTATAGCTGTGAAAGGGAGAACGACTCTTTTCATCCGGTGAGACATTTTATCATCACCCTCTAGTGTACTTGAACCGAGCAGTGTGAGAAGAGCAAGGTTAAGGCTGTCCAGTAAAACTCAGTATCCGGTGAGAGGTGGCGCTTCGATGTGCGAGGAGGTGTGAGTTTGTTCCAACCTCTGCTTCACGAGCTGGGCTATCGTCTCTATCGCCTCCGGCCCTAGAGAGGCAAGTAAATCCGCTACCTCCTCCAGAGAGAAGGCATCCTGCGTGTCTATAGCTTTTCTCTTGAAGGCAAAGATAACTGCCTGTGCCCGGTTCCGCGCTCCCAACTTGACGCATGCCTGGTGAAGACACACTTTCACAGCATAGGTAGATATAAAAAGGTGCTGGGCAATCTCTTGATTAGTAAGACCGCGGGCAACCAGGGCAAGGACTTCGCGCTCCCTTTGAGTCAGCTTGGCATCTTGCGAGTTTAGCATGGCACTCAATCTTGGCAAAATTGACGATTTCCAGTAACTGAGACTTTAATTCGCAGGCCAGTTTTTGTCAAGCTAGCCTTGACTGTGCATTGCAGAAGGCCGTATTATTTAAGGGTGAGAGGTTCATGTGAGTCAACAGAGATCAGTGAATAAATCATCGACTTGTGTGGCAGGCCGCAGGCATGACTTGCCGTGATTTACCACTATGTTACAATATATCTTAAGTGATTATCCAATATCAGAGGAGCAGTTGCAATGAAAGAGAAACCTGTAACAGTTGCAATAAGTGGAGCTTTTGACCCTATCCATGTCGGTCATGTTCGATATATTCGTGAAGCGGCTAAACTGGGTGATAGGCTGGTGGTAATTTTGAACAGCGACGATTTCCTGCTCAGAAAAAAGGGGTTTGTATTCAGGCCATTTGAGGACAGAAAAGAAATCCTGGAAAACGTTAAAGGAGTTGATGAAGTTATTGCTTCTGTGGATGAAGACCAGACTGTATCGAAGACGCTGGAACTGATCAAGCCCGACATATTTGCGAAGGGCGGTGCCAAGACAGGGCCGGAAAACATTCCCGAAGCGCAGACTTGTCGGAAAATCGGCTGTAAATTGGTCACGAACGTCGGAGGAGCCCAAATTCGGTCGGATAGCGACCTATCCTGGAAAGTTAAAGAGTTAGGTATGGAGGATACGAGCAAATTCAGAATCGTCTGCCCTTACTGTGATGACCATCCGATATTGAAAGAGAAGTGTCTCTATTGTAAAGGTACAGGTAAAATAGTGGTTGGGAAGTCGGATTAGAAAAGCCAGTGTCAGTTCACAGCATCAGCGCCCAATTCCGCAAGTTCCTCAGCACCTAGCACTCTCCCTGTAAGACTACTTGCGTCTTTATTTGCCAGAAAAACCGCATATTTACCCCACATCTCCGGCCTCTGCCAGCCTGACCTGTCAACACCGGGCATCCATTGCCCAAACCCCTCGGTATCGGTAAGGCTGGGACAGAGTGCATTGACCGCTATATTGTACTCCTTTAGCTCTTCAGCCAATCCATGTGTAAAGCGCTCAATAGCAGCCTTGGCGACTCCATAGGCCACATCGAACATTATCATCCTGGTACCAACCACCGAGGAGAGGTTGATGATGCTTCCGCTTCTCCTCTTCACCATGGTGGGAAGAACCGCCTTGGTGCAGAGGAATGTGCCCCGCAGATTTACTGCGATGACCAGGTCCCATCGCTTTATGGGTATGTCGAGCACCTTGCCGGGGCTGTTTATCCCAGCGTTGTTGACCAATATATCGATGGCTCCGAACTCCTGCAATGTCCTCCTGGCCAACTCCTCAACTGATTCTTCCTTAGTGACGTCAGTCTTTACTGCCAGGGCATATCTTCCCAAAGCGCGGATTTCATCGGCGGTCTTGTGGATGGTTCCGGGGAGAGGCCCACTCTCACGTTCGGTACGCGCTGCCACAACTACATGGGCTCCCTCCTTAGCAAAAGCAAGAGCAATCGCCTTGCCGATTCCGCGGCTAGCGCCGGTAACTATAGCAACCTTCCCTTCGAGTTTCATCTCCACCTCCCGACTAAAGCAACGATGGACTACCTATGCCCCGCAAAGGTCTGGCTTTGAACTGGAGTCAAGCCTCTGACAGGGCATTACGCAGCCTCCTTCGTAACCCCACCCTATAGGCCGCAATTACAGCCTTCGTCGATATACCTACGAAGGCCTTGGAGACCGGGTTCTGTAGGCAAGTCATGCCTTAAAGGCTGTCAAGAAAATCCTGGATAGCCTGATTGACCACTCCAGGCTGTTCGGCGAAGACCATATGAGTGCCCCCCTCAATTATTACATCCCTGGCGCCTTCGATTTTGTTGGCGAGGTATTTGGTATATTTCGGTGGGGTCATTATGTCCTCGCTGCCGCACAGAGCCAGGGTTGGCAGCTTGATTTCGTGAACCCGTTCCATAATGTCGAACCTATCGCAGCAGAGCATATCATTTAGTAAAACAGCAGGCTCACCCTCCAAAGCCTCCCTCCGAAGTACATCTCTGAGTTCGGGTTCAATAAACTCATATGATTTATGAAAGAAATCCTCAAATTTACTGCGGTTGCGTTTAGCCTGCTCCAGCATCTCAAGGTACATCGTACCGACGCGGAGCCGGGCGCCGCTGCCGATGAGAACAAGCCCCCTTAAATCTTCAGGATATTTCAGCGCGTAAAGTTGAGCGATAGCACCGCCCAGCGAGTGGCCTGCCAGCACCACATCTATGTAGCCAGCATCATGAATGTATCCCCGCAGCCACTCAACATAGGAATCGACGCTGGTGCACGGTTTACCGTAGGGGTGGCCGGGAAGAGCGACAGCGTCAGCTTCGGGAAAGTGCCTTATCTGGTAGTGCCAGACCTCCTTGCAGCCTCCTGAGCCGTGTATAAAAATCAGTTTCATACCAGGACCCTTCAAGTGACACTTATAATCCGGCTGTCAGTCTAGCTGGATAAATATAACCAGCCCCAATTATTGTACCACCTCCTAAGAAGCCACCAAAAAAGAGCCCTATCTAGTGCCGGCCTAAATTCATATTGACCGTGAGGGGAGGGATACTGTTGCATGTCCAGGCATGGTATTCTCTCCACGTTGGTTCTCGGTGCGGATTTCTATATCGATTAGATGTTCATCGCCCTCCTGGTATTTCTTGGCTACCGTACCCTTGAGAAACTGTGTATCCCCAAACACATTGAAAAGTGTGCAACGGGCATCTAGTTTCTTCAGGAAACCATCGTCTCCCATCCAATTGGTTACCAAGTGCCCTGCCCATGAGAATCTCTGGATGCCCAGATCGTAGGCTATAGGGACCCCTATCGCATCGGATTTGGCCGATTCGTAGTGGACGTCCGCCATGGGTTCAAGCGTACCTGTCTTAGGATCCCGCACGCCCCACATAGGATGCTTCTTCATATATTTCCAACGTATGCGGTGGGCACCTTGACCACCACCTATCCCCACCATGAACTCCACCATATCAGTCAAAGCAAGCGGGCCTTTGACCACAGGCGTTAGTTCGTCGCCTACAATGACATCCTCCCAGTACCTAGGATTTGCGCCCCGCACCTCTTCTTGTTGATACATCTCATCGATTTTTAGCAATTCCTCTTCGGTATACCTGTATTTCGTTATGTTGCTGTACTTGCCCCTTTCCTTAGCTGCCTGCCTCTCAACCCTCATGGTCGCTCTCTTATTAACCGCTACGATCTCACCTCTTTGGTTTCTATAGACTGTTCTCCCCAATTGCAGGAACTGCCGTCCACCCATCTTGCCATGCTTCTCTACCAGGTCAGTGGGCGTGTCGACACAGGTAAGTTGATCGTTAACATGTATGACTTTGAACCACTCCCAAGTGCAGTCGCAGTGAAAAGCGTGTACGCCGGGCAATCCCTCCATCCCCTGGGGGGCGGCTACAGCATAGAGGAAGAAGGGAGGCGCAATGATATGCCCATATCTGCTTTTCCTGGCGTATTCTAGATCATGCCAGAGTGGGTTGTCGTCCCCTATCCCCCAAGCAAACTGCCTTATGGCATCCTGCGAAGCTACTGCGTTCTGCACCTGCGGGTAATAAGGCTTGCCAAATGTGGCCCTCATCTTCGCCAGACCTTCATCAGTTATTTTCCCAAAGGTCACTTCTGGCCTATCTTTCATCGTGTGATGCACCTCCTCGACTCTCTTCGCGATCAGTTGATTAGTATAACACAAATGACACTGTCTCCTGGCGGAGCAAGGATAAACTTGGCGACCCACGGAGACTGAGTGTCAACCAGAATTCTGAATTAGCGACCCCGATGGGGGTCGAGGTCATATCTTCAATACTTAGATCTGGGTCTATTCCCGGTTGTTTCAGGGATTCCTGCAAAGAGTAAATTCAAGATTCCTCAACGTCTTTGGCCGAAAATCGCAGAGCAGCGCAAGAGTAAGACCCTTCGCCAACTTGCCAAGGAGTATGGCGTATCGCAGGAGGCGCTGAGGAGGACACTCAGAATGGCTCCTCATAACTCACAAAGACATACGGCGTCGGCTAAATAGTAGTTCCGATAGCTGATCCAGAAGCACTTAGTTGTGGGGCGAGCGTCATACGGAGTATTCAAGTCTTTGATAATTCTTCTTCTAACCTTTTCACCCAGCCATCGGCTCCGCATTCTTTGAAGAGCTCAATCGCCTTGCTGAGATTTTCCTTAGCCATGGCCAGGTCACCTTTGCGTTTGCAGAGCTCCCCGTAATGTGCGAAGTCTTGTGCTAGAAACCATCTCATGCCATTCTTGCTGTCGTCTTCGATGGCTTTTCTAATCGAGTTCTCCGCCTCGGGCAAGCGCTCTTTGTCGATGTTCATCAGAATGGCACTCAGGTATCTTTGCATGTAACCTTGCAAGAACTTTAGTCTATTTGCGGTCAGATAGCGGTATAAAGGTTCCAACTCGATATTAACGTCACCGCCCAGGATTTTCACCAGTGCCAGAGCTAACCTAAACAAGTTCTGCCATGAAGGGAAAAGTCTTTGTTGTTCAGCCAGGGCGATCACTTTTTGAAAAACATCCCTGGCCTGATCGTACTTGCCCATATTGAGATAGATGTCGCCCAGAAGAAAGTAACTATAACTAGTAAGCCCAGGGTCGTTGAGGCGCTCGCAGAAATTGATGCCCTTTACTAAATACTCCTCTGCCTCCCTGAGGTAGCCTTTGCGGTAGCACGAATCACCATGATAGGCGTAACAGTATGCCTTTGAATGAATGTCTCCACTATCTTCGGCAGTCCGCAAAGCGTCATAGCTTTCCTTAAAGCCCACATTTATTTCCCCCTGATTGTTATAGACCCAACCGGCTGTACTACTCTTGTAAATTGCTATGCCCCAGAGGCTGTTCGCCGCTATGTTGATATCTAACGCTTTTCCGAGATGGTATGAGGCCTTCTCATACTCGCAGTTGTTAGATAGAACAAATCCCAACCAGAAATTGGCGAAGGCTAATGAAGGCAAGTCATTTAGCTCTTCTGCTATCCTTAACCCATCCGTTAAGTATTTGTGAGCACGGGGATAGTCCTCCTCCACCCACCAGCTGTACCACCCTAATATGCTATATATTTGAGAGATCCTTCTCTTGTAGCCCAGCTTCAAGGCTAGGTCAACTACGGGCTCAACTGCCTCTTTTGCTTCAATAGGGTGCTGAATTTGACCCCAATATAGCCCGAGGGTTGTTCTGGCATCTACCGTCTTTCTCAATGTATCCTCAGTCTGAGGCATCTTCTCCAGACATGCCACGCGTCTCTGGGCGTATGTGATGGCATCGTTGAGAGAGGCAGCCTTCTCCGCCTTCCTCTCGGCCAGCCTGCAATACTGTACCGCTTTGTCGTAATTGCCACCGGCAATGAAGTGCTCAGCCAGAACCGCGTAATACTCATCCGGATTGTCTTTATGGATCTCCTCCAGGGCGCTGCCTATCTCATTATGGAGCCTCTTCTTGGTATTCTTCAGTATCGAATCATACACAACCTCACGTGTCAGGGCATGCTTGAAGATGTAATTAGATTGTGGGAATATACCCCTTTCATATAGCAGTTCTGAATCCCTCAACACAGACAGGTGCGAGATAAGCTCCAGTTCCGGCAGCCCCATCACCCGTCTTATCAGCTCGTAGCTGAACTCACGTTCAACGGCAGACCCGGCCTGGAGCACGCCCTTCGCTCCCTGGGGTAGCGAGTCCACCCTGGCCATGATCACTTCCTGTATCGTGCTCGGTACAACCAGGTCCTTAACATCTTTGTTGACATAGTACCTATTCTCTTTCCTCTCGATCACTCCGAGGTCTCGCAGGGACCTAACAAACTCCTCAATGAAAAAGGGAATCCCTTCAGTCTTCTTCAGGATTAACTCCTGGAGCTCTCTGTCTATTTCTTCCGTGCCCAGGATATGGGACACCATGGTCAAGCTTTCCCGGTTGGAGAGCCTGTTCAGCGTTATCTGGCTGTGATATGACCTGGCACCCCAGGTATGTAGATAATCAGGGCGGTAGGTGAATATCAGAAGCACACGGGCCCCGGATATGCTGTTCAGCAACAGCTTCAATGTTTCTTCGGTGCTTTTATCGACCCAGTGCAGGTCCTCGATGGCTGCAATAAACGGTCGGGACTCAGAGCCCTTGAGCACAAGTCGTGTTATTGCTTCCATGGTCCGATCCCGGTGGCCCTCAGGGCTCATGGATAGGCTGTCTATCCCGCTGTCCTTGACAGACAACAGCTCTAACAAATAGGGCAGGGTATTGGTCTCGTCCAGTTTAATCAGGGCGAGCCCTCTTTTGACTTTGTCCGTTATCTGGGTGTCGTCATCACCCTCCCTGATGTCGAATGTGGACTTGAGGCAGTCGATGATCGGGTGGTAGGCGACCCCCCTGCTGTACGCCAGGCATCTCCCCTCCAGGAAGGTTACATCCTTGTTGGCCACAGCATTCTTAAACTCGTAAAGCAGCCTGGATTTGCCTACCCCTGCCTCACCCATGATGGATAATGCCTGTCCCTGGCCTTCGCTAGTCCTCTCAAAGGCATCAATGAGCAGCTCCAGCTCCCTCTCGCGTCCCACAAGGGGTGTGAGACCTCGAGACATGGCTGCCCTCAACCTCGTCCTCGCTTTGCCTAGTCCCAAAACCCGGTATGACTTCAGGGGTTTTCTCTTCCCCTTTATCTCCACACTGCCTGCCGGCTCATACTCAAAGTAGTCCCTGGTAAGGCCATAGGTGTTTTCAGATGCCAGTATCGTGCCTGCCTGAGCCGACTGATTCATGTGGGAAGCTAAACCGACGGCATCGCCTACGGAGGTGTATTCTATGGAAAGGTCATTGCCGATACTGGTGATGACTATGGGGCCAGTGTTGACCCCGATCCGCACTTCGAGCTCAACGCCTTCTGCCTTTAGCTGGTCTGCGTAGCTTTTCAGACGCTCCTGAATGCCCAGTGCCGCGTACAGTCCGCGCTGTGTGGCATACTCGTGTGCTATAGGGGCCCCAAAGAAGGCTATCACACCGTCTGCATGGAACTGCGTCATAGTGCCTTCATAGCGGTGTATCTCGTCCGCTATCATGCCTAGGCACTGCCTGGTGTAATTGAGCTCATCTTCGGGATCGAGCTTGTTAGGCGATGGGGAAAATACGCTAACATCGGCAAAGATGACGGTTACCTGCTTGTGCTCCCCCTCAACGCTGGGCCGGGAGGCCAGGATCTTGTCTGCCAGGTGTTTCGGGTATGGCGCCTTTGCTTTCTCGGCAGCCCGCTCGAGTTGTGCCGGGCTAAAAACATCCTGCATCGATTTGAGCGCGCCCAGGTAGTTGATAAGCGATTGAGTAGATTCACCGGTAGGAGATTTCAGAGTGGCAGTGATCAAACCTATAACTTGCTGTATCCTCCTGGCAAAGAAGAGACGGGTGTCATCGATTTCCTTGGGCAGCACAACAAGCGTCAGGCTTTCCCGAACAGAGTTGACATCTCCAGCAAACAGGGCAAGTTGCCCTTGCCGTAGCTCATGCAGCTTAGTTGCAACCTCATGGGGTAGCGGAGCCTCCTGTTCTGATAGGAAACTGTCAACCCGCTCAATGGTGCTGCCTGAGTCACCGGAGCTCAGCAGTTCCAATAGCTGTTTCTCCAGTGCTGAGTACCTGTCCATCCACTTGCCTGTCGCAGCATATACGATGGGGAAATACCTGGTACTGCTGCACGGTGGCGCGGTCTCCACAGACCGCTTCTTGATGAAGAAGCATTCCGCATTAACATCGATCTCCAGGATGGCTTCGGATCTGTGGAGCATGCCCCCACCAGGCGTGCGGGTGCCCGGCAGGTACTGCTCCCATTCCTTGGGAATATTAAAAGCTGTGCCGCCGAACTCTGCCGAATTGACAAACGCGAAAAGCGTTTCCTGGCCGGCCAGGATCTTGCCTACGTTTGTGAATTGCTCAACCGAGGGCGACAATGAAGGGCAGATTATAATATGGGGTTTGCTGACCCTGTCGGTCCACAGCGAGCCAAGTCTATCTACATGAAGCGCATCGATACACGTAGCAACTCCGATTCTTACCAGTTTATTGTCAAGACTAACCTCGTAAATGTCCTTGGTCTCCAGTGATACATCCAGGTTCGGTTCCCACTTTGACCGATACCTGTTTGCGGAGATTTCTACTGTGCCTGTGGTAGGATGGATTATGGGGGCTATGGCTGAACCATTCCTGAGGGCTCCAATGTCTAAACCGATGCTTTTGTAGATCGCCTTTGAGGTTTCCGTAAATCTGACCCTGTGCGTCCCCGCTACAATGAGAATCCCGGCTTCCCTGGCGATATCTCGAAGAGCAGGCAAAGCCTCACATGGCACTGAATACTCAGGGAAGACCAGGATCTTTGCTCCCCTGTATTGACTCCATCGAGCTATGGCACACAGTATCTCAGTGATATGTTTGACGTAGGATGCCCGGGATTCTATTAGAAGACCTTCAACAGATTTGACCTGTCTTAGCTGCCCTATCGCTCGCGTGACATCGAGCGAAGGAGCAGGTTCTTCCAGAAGGTCTGAATTGCCATCAAAATAAGCGGGGTTATACAGTATCTGGCATAGATGGATTCTTACCATCTTGCGTTCTCCTCCATGATAGGCCAGGAAGCAAGTATCCTGTCAGCGACGCGTCTCGGATGTTGACCCAAAGGATACAGACCTAAGTCCGCCGCTTGCCTTGCTGCGCCAGATCCACTAAATGTTCAAGCATAGAAGTAATTTCTATCAAATTCAGGTAATGCGTAATGTTTGTATACAGGAAAATCCTCATCGTATAGCCCAAGCTTCATTAAGCTGAGTTTCATGAGTCTAAGGGCGAGGATTCTCCTTGCTTTCCCTTTGTCTATTGTGTGATTCATCAATGTCAGGAGAGTATCAGCTGTTTTCGGTGGGCACCCCTTGATTCTGATTGCATCTTCCAGGTCTCTATTGGCTTCGATTGCACAGCTCCCAACCAGAAATACTTTCTTTGACTCCTTTTTTGCTTTGACTTCAGAGCCGCAGCAAATCTCCACATTATCCAGAGCTGTTCCCTGATTGTCCTTACAAAACATCGCAAGTGCTCCCTCCACGCCTCCATAGCATCCCGAACACTGCGATGCGCCTGGATCTTGGAAAGTAACTCCTCCGATTCTTGCTGGGCGAAAGAAGGTATCCTCCAGATTCACACGCCATTCTAGTCGCTTTGTTACCTCTTTTATGCTTTCGCCCCTGACATCTATGGTGCCTATGTCCAGCTGCTGTCCTGTTATCGAAGCAAATTCTTTTAGATGTGTCACCGAAGACGGCTCAATACCGAGTACAGTTGAACCCACGATATCGCAGGATAAGATGTCTTTCCCTGCAATTACCAGGTTCATTCTGTGGGCTGTGCCCGCAAGGTCTGGCCCACGTTCCAGGGCATAGATTCCATCAATGATCGTTAGTTTGGGCTTAACCTTAGTATTTAGCAAGGCGATCATGCGCTCTAGACCTTTTCTATGAAACTCTCTCCTGGATCTCATATCCAAGCAACCTTTCAAGTTGTTTAAACCTAAGGACACCTTAGTCTGGTAATGAGTTTTCAAAACTGGCAAGTTGATCAAGAAATCTGATTCCAGTGCGACACTGGAAATACGAATCTTAGCGCCATCCAACTCAACATTTTGGTAGGATTCATTGTGGAAGTCTATAAGCTTCACGCCGTATTTCTTTGCAGCCCTGGCAACGCCCGACCACTTATACGCTTTAGGCGTATTCATACCCAGCTCCTTATTCACTACAGTACCTTCGCCTATGGAAATGTCCCTGCACCCTCGTTCATGCAAGAGCTGAATGAGATCCGCAACCATCCTTGACGTAGTTACAATACCGTACGGTGGCAGTTTGGATGGGGTCCCGCTAGTCACAATATTCGGTTTCAATAAAACCTTACTATTGGGCTTCAATTCTTCAAAACCATTGCACAGCTCTATAGCTTTTCTCAGCGAGTTTAAGGTTTTGTCATATTTAACTATTGCTACAGGGAATTTGGCCATGTTTGACACACCTCCCATTATCAGTCTGGTTTGTCAGGGCTTTCTTGTTGGCTGACTGCACCCATACCTATTACGAAAGCCTGCCCCTCATAGGAAGCAGAGCAAACCGCCACAGTGTATCGAGGGAAGGTCGTGGCGGAATACTTATAGCACCGACTGTTAGTTTAGTCAATATCGCTTTTCTGTTATTTGGTTAACTGAGGTGGGGTGTTAAAACTAGGAATTTGAAGCTAAGAAACTAGTAGCATAGTTTACAATAGAGTGCGTTATCAGCACTTCATCTTAAGTGCATGGGAGTGTCACGCCAAAAGGGGTGAACACGATAGGGTTCGAACCAGCAATCTTGCGCAAACTGTGATTTTGGCATCGTAACCTGGTGTGGCTCTAAGATTCGAGCGCTCGCCTCTGCGTATGCAGGCGTATTATTACAGTACATCCTGGGAAGTATCCTGAGCTTGTAGTGCGGGTATCAGGTTACTGCGCCTACTTCGATGACCTTCCCGATGCCGCAAAATTGGAGATTATCGCAAGGACGCGCCTTAAGGTGTGATTACAGCTTCATTCCTTAAGTAGAATTTCGACTGCGTCAGGCACGTCGGACAACAGCCCCTTGAAATCAGGCATGATCAACTCTGCTACGGTATCATCGCGTATGCTTTTACTGAGTTCAAGCTCTGAACCATCGAACTCGGAGCCATCCGTTACTAAGAACGTTTTCATCCCTATTTTTGCTACAATGAGGTCATTGACAGGGTCGTTACCAATCATCAAACATCCATCGGGCTTTTCGTTAATCTTTTGACAGACTTCCAGATAGTATTCGATATGTGGTTTACAATAGGACATGTTTTCGATATGTGTGACAAGCTCAAAATTCCAGTCTCCCAGGCCTGCCCATGATAAACGCTTCATCTGGACTATTTTCGGCCATATGGGGTTGGAGGCAACCACAAGTTTCACGCCCATTTTCTTCAGTTTCACAAAGACTTCACGCACACCTGGTGTAACTGAAACCAGTGCCTGAAATTGGTCAAATTCGGTCTCGTAGAATTTTATAAAGCGCCTCCAGATCTCGTCCCTGTATTTTTCATAACCCTGAGAAAAAGAACTCATAAAGTACTCTGCATTAGACATTTGCCCGTTATTATTCACCACCATCTGGGTAGACAAAAGCAGCTTTTCGAGCAACGTTTCAGGGGACATCAGGTCCGAGAATACCTTGGAAATCTTAGGTATGTAGGCTTCGAAAAATTCCCTTTCGTCAAAACGGATTAAAGTATTGTCGAGGTCAAAGAGGACGGCTTTAAGCAATCTTCACGCTTCCACTAGAGAGTTCTTATTTTGG
>Ga0315281_10010643_pt1 | contig 12666 bp, 13 predicted proteins | sample YL17G07_0_MG_FD_204540 | JGI IMG/M metagenome (GOLD analysis project Ga0315281, IMG submission 204540) | Sediment microbial communities from Yellowstone Lake, YNP, Wyoming, USA - YL17G07_0 | ecosystem: Environmental > Aquatic > Freshwater > Lake > Sediment | place: USA: Wyoming | collected... | reverse complement strand
GAAGAGCCGCGTCCCGCATACCTACGTCCTGCTCATCGGCCTGCTCGCGCTGGCCGCCGTCACGACCTGGATCATCCCCGCCGGAAGCTACACCCGCGTCGTCGAACAGGGCAGGGAAGTGGTCGACCCCCAGTCCTATCATCCCGTCGAGGCCCGGCCGGCCGGGCTCGGCGCGTTCATCCTCGCTTTCCCCCGGGGCCTCCGGGAGATCGCCGAGATCGTTTTCTACATCTTCATCATCGGCGGCGCTTTCGGGGTCCTGAACAGGACCGGGGTCATCCAGGCCGGCGTCGGCGCGCTGGTCCGGCGGCTCGGACAGAACAAAGCGCTCATCGTGCCGCTCCTCACGGTCGTCTTCGCCGTCGGTGGCGGTACGATCGGCATCGCCGAGGAGACGCTCGTCTTCCTGCCGGCGCTCCTCCTTCTCGCCCGATCGCTCGGCTACGATTCGCTCGTCGCCGGAGGCATCGCCCTCGTCGGGGCCAACGCCGGCTTCGCCGCCGCCTTCATGAACCCGTTCACCGTCGGCGTCGCCCAGGGCATCGTCGGCCTGCCGCTCTTTTCCGGGATGGGTTTCCGGCTCGGGCTCTGGACGGTGATGACGGCCGTGACCGTCGTTTTCATGACGCGTTATGCGCGGCGCGTCGGGGCCAAGCCCGACATCAGCCGAATGTACGAATTCGACAAGACGCGCGAACCCCTGCCGGACGCGGATAGGGCCGATCCCTTCACCGGGAAGCATCAGCTCGTCTTGGCCGGCCTGCTGGGAGCGCTCGTCCTCCTCGTGGTCGGAGCGATCCGTTGGCACTGGGGCATCCTCGAGCTCTCCGGGCTCTTCTTCGGACTGGCCCTCGCCGCCGGCCCCATCGGCGGGCTGTCGCTCGACGACACCGTCAGGGCTTTCATCCAAGGCGCCGCCGATATCACTTATGCCGCGCTCATCGTCGGCCTGGCCCGGGCGACGCTCGTGGTTTTACGGGACGCCCTGGTCATCGACACCATCACCCACGCCCTGGTCGTGACCGTCCAGGGCTGGTCGTCCTGGCTGAGCGCGGTGGGCATCTACTTCATGCAGAACCTGCTCCATTTCATCGTGCCCTCGGGGAGCGGCCAGGCGGCCGTCTCCATGCCCATCCTGGCGCCGCTCGGCGACCTCGTCGGCATCACCCGCCAGACCAACGTCCTGGCCTACCAGCTCGGCAACGGCCTGACCAACGTCTTCATCCCGACCCAGGGCTATTTCATGGCCGCGCTGGGCATCCTGAAGATCCCCTGGACGACCTGGGTCCGCTGGCTCCTGCCGCTCCTCGCGATCTGGATCGCCATCGGCTGCGGCGCGGTCATCCTGGCCAACGCCATCCGCCTCGGACCTTTTTGAAACCGGGCTCAATCGTTTCAACAACTCATGAAGCCCAGGGGCTGAGGCGGATCCGCGCGGCATAAGCGAAAGGAAGATTTGGCCCGGCCGGCAAATTTGGCCTATAATGAGCGCGGCGTGATCGGGCTGGAACGCCGCCATGACTTCGATGCACAAGAAAGAAACCGTCGTCCTGCTGCACGGCCTTGGCCGGACCGGGCGCTCTCTTAAAAAGATCGCCCAGGCCCTGGGCGCGGAGGGCTACGTCCCGGTCATCGTCGACTACCATTCACGGAGACACGCCATCGAATATCTGGCCGACGAGGTCCTTCACGAGGTCCTGGAATCCCTCCCACGGAGGCCGCGCTCCCGGATCCATTTCGTGACCCATTCCATGGGCGGGATCATCGTCCGCTTTTACCTGAAGCACCATCAGATGGAGGATCTCGGGCGCGTGGTCATGCTCAGCCCGCCTAACCAGGGGAGCGAACTCGTGGACCTGCTCAAAAACAGCCCCTTTTTTAAAATATCGCACGGGCCGGCCGGACAGCAGCTGGGGACCGCCGACCGGTTCCTCCACAACCTGGGCCCCGTCCGCTTCGAACTCGGCGTGATCGCCGGACAGACGACCGGGGACCCCGTCGCCAGCCGTATCATTCCGGGGCCCAACGATGGCAAGGTCGGAGTCGAGCGGACGAAAGTCCCCGGGATGAAGGATTTTCTTGTCGTGCCTTACAGCCATACGTTCATCATGCGCCACCAGGCGGTGATCGATCAGGTCGCCTACTTCCTTCGTCATGGCCTTTTTCTCCGCGAACCGCAATAATACATAAAAAGGTGCGTGTGCCATGGCCAAGACAGTGGCCCTTCCTCTCTGGCTGGCCGTCCTCCTCGGCGCGCTTCTCGCCTGGGCCCTCGCCGACCGGGTCCTTCTGCCGGTCGCCCGGAGGTTTTTCAGGCGGCGCGAGGAGCGTTTCCTGGAGAAATTGAAGAAGCGGTTCCACCTCCTCGTCCCCGCCTTCAAGGTCGCGCGGCGCCGGACGCTCATCGAAAGGCTCGTTTCCGACCCCCAGGTCCTCTCGGCGGTCGACGACACCTGCCGCGAAAAGGGATCCGCCCCCGCGTCCGTCCTGAGGACGGTCCGGGCCTACGCCGAAGAGATCGTCCCGAGTTTCCATGCGTTCGCGTATTATTACTTCGGAAGCCTCGTGGGGCTCACCATCGCCTGGCTCTTCTACCGGGTCCGCCGCGTCTATGCCGACGAGGCCGCGCTGGCCGGGATCGCCCCGGGCTCGAGCCTCGTGTTCCTGATGAACCACAGGAGCAACATGGACTACGTCTTGCTCGGATATCTGACGCGGGCCTGGGCCCCGCCGAGTTTCGCCGCCGGCGAGTGGGCCGGATATTGGCCCGTCCGCCCGCTGGTTAAGGCCATGGGGGCCTACTTCGTCCGGAGGGGATCCGGCAACACTCTCTACCGCAGGGTCTTGGCCGCTTACATCCAGATGTCCGTCGAAGGCGGACAGGTCCAGGCCGTATACCTGGAAGGCAAATTGAGCCGGGACGGACGCCTTCAGGAACCCAAGGCCGGGATTCTCGATTATATCCTCCGCCGGTTCGACCCCGGCGGGGAACGGGATGTGGTGTTCGTTCCCGTCGGCGTCAACTACGACCGCGTCCTCGAGGACAGAAGCCTGGTGCTGGACCTGGTCCCGGGGGCAAAGAAAAAGAGAGGGCTCGCGGCGAAGGCCGTCACCCTGCGCTTCATCGGGCGGACCCTCCTGCTCATGGTCCGCGGCGGCTGGCACAGGCTCGGGTATGCGGTCCTGCACTTCGGCCTGCCGATTTCCCTGCGGGATTATATCCGCTCCCGGGGGATCGACTTCAGGACGCTCGGTCCTGATGTACGAGCTTCTCAAGTCCGCGGACTGGCCGGGGAGCTCCACGACTCCGTCGGACGGGCCGTCCCCGCCCTCCCGGTCTCCCTCGTCTCAACGGTTCTCGTCGAGAACCCCCGGAAGAGCGTGGATTATGCGGTCGAGGTCGGCCTGAGGCACCTTGTCCTGCGGCACCTTGTTCTGAGGGACGGCGGTTCCATCAGGGCGGCGCCAGGGGAGATGACCCTGCTCAGGTATTACGCCAACTCTATCGTGCATCTTCGGGGAAGAGAAGTCCCCAGCGCTTGACCCGTTCGCCGATGCTAAGCCCCGCCTTTCAAGGCGGGGATGAGAAGCGAGGCTCAGGGTTAACCCCGGACAAGCCCCGGCATTCATGCCGGGGCTTCCAGGGGTTGACAGGCACAATTAATTGTGTACAATAAGTGTGTATAAATATGAATAACGAGAGGTAGAAAAGTGAGAATCAACGCCTCGCTCACGGATGACCTCCTCAAGAAAATCGACGACGCTGCGAGCGAACAGAACAAGAGCCGCAGCCGCTTCATCCGGGAAGCCGCAGAAAAATACATCGCCGAGCATGAACGGAAGAAAGAAGAGGAAGAACGCAAAAAGGCCTTCGCCCAAGCCATCCGGCTCCAGGACAAACTGAGAAAAAAGGGCGGGAAATGGGACGGTGCGGGGGAAGTCAGAAAATGGCGGGAGAAAGCCCGGTGAGGGCTTACATCATCGACTCGTCGATCGCCGTCAAATGGTTTAGCCGGGAGGCCGGCACGGAGGCGGCGCTGGTCCTGCGGGATGACGCTTTCTCCGGCAAGTGCCGATTGGAGGCTCCGGACCTCCTTCTCTTTGAACTTGCCAACGCTTTGAGATTCAACTCCCGCTTCAACGCCGATGACGTGAAACTCGCGCTTGGATCTATCCTCGACATGGGAATTTCGTTTCACCCCGCCGAAGGGCCGCTTCTCTCCCGCGCCGTCGATCTCGCCTTTCGTTACCGGATGACCGTCTACGACGGCTGCTTTATCGCGCTCGCCGACATCCGAGGATTGACTCTGATCACCGCCGACGAAAAGCTGATGGAAAAGGCCGGGAATCACGCCGGCCTCGTCCGGCTCTCGGACGCCGTCCCGGAAGGCTCCGATCGTTAGCCCTAGGATTATCCGGCGTTCCAACGTCGGGTCGGCGAATTCTATTGATAGGCCGGCGCTGCGCCTGCTCCTTGAACCCCGGGACGTCTAACCCTCTTATGATCCGGTCTTATTCCGCCCTAGGGCGGCGAGGCGCGTTTTCGCGTCCGCGACTTCGGTTCGGCCGGGGTCGGCGCCCTTCCAGAGGTCGAGGAACTTCCGGAAATTTTCGACGGCCTCCGCCTTTTTGCCCTGCTCCTCATGAATTCGGGCCAGCATATAAAAGCTCTTGGAAAAGATGTTGCCCTTACTGAGCCGGCCGGTGGTCAAGGCGGCGATCTGCCGGTAGACATCTCGGGACTTGCTCAAGTTCCCCGCCCGGTAATGGGCCAGGGCCAGCGAATCCAGGAGGTCGGAGTCCTTGGCCAAGGGGCCGTTGGGCGCCAGGGACAGCGCTTTTTCGAAACGGACGAACGCCTCCGGGTAGCTTTTCTTTTCGAGCGCAAGAAGGCCCAGTACGTGTTCGTGGAAGCGTATCGCTTTCTTGTTGAGCCCTTGGTCGATGACTTTTTTGAGGGCCTCGGCAGCCTGCCCGGCTCCTGCCAAGTCATGCTTTCCGATGAAAGCCCGGGTTTTGAAATAGAGCGCGTTTCGCTGATCGGACAAGGACTCCTCTTTTTCTCCGTTTGCCTGGACGATCTGAGCATATTTCAGCGCATCGTCGAATTTGCCGGACCTCAAACAAACATCGGCCAAGCCGCTTGCGGCCATGCGAATCCATTGAGGTTGGCCGTGAGATTCCGAAAAGCGGAGGGCCTGCTCCCATATTTCCTCCGCCTCCCGGAACCGGCCTTCGAGAAGCCGGAGGTTCCCCAGGCTAGCCACACCATATGCGTAAGCCGTCGGCTCGCTAGCCCCGATCAGCTTCTTGTATATATTCTCCGCGCTCGTCAAGTCGCCCTGGCAGAGGTCGAGGTCTCCCCGGGCCACCCAGGCATAGTCATTATTAGGGTCGACGGCGATAGCCCGTTCGACCTTCGCTTGCGCGGACCGGAAGTCTCCCTGGTAGATATCGGTATAGGCCAACTCAGTCTGGATTTCGGCGTTATCCGAAAAATTCCTGATGTAGTCCTCGAGCACTTTAATCGCTTTGGCGTAAAGTCCCCGGGACCGGCAGGCATCGGCCAGTTGAATGTAGGAGTAGACGAATTCCGTCCGGCTCTTGACGCATGCCTCATACTTCTCGATGGCCTTGTCCCACTCTTCGAAGTCGTAACAATAAATCATGGCCAGGTTGTGGTTGGCCATGGTGTTCTCGGGGTAGATCTCGACGAGTTTTTCGTAGGACTCGATAGCCTTGTCCAAGGTCAGATCGGAGTCCTTGAAGAAGTCCCCCTGGATCATGAACCGCTCCTCGTCCGTCAGTCTTTCGAAGTACTCCAGGGCTTTTTGAAGGTATTTCTTTCTTTCGTTATAAAGTGAGAGGTTGTTGTAGCTCATGGCCATGGACCTGTAGGCCATGGCGAAACGAGGGTCGATCTCGAGGGCTTTTTCCATGAGCTGGATGCTGCGCCGGTTGTCGCCGCTGTTGTGATATCGACGACCCTCGGCGTAGTATTCATAAGCCTGCGGGGATGCGGTCGTGATCTTGCCAATCTCCCTGTCAATGTCCGAAGCGATATCGCTTTTGGAGAGTTTGAAGTCCGCCTTGATCTTCCGGGTCAGCTCGTCGACCATGGGGAAGATGCTTTCCTCGCCTTTCCCCGCCACCGATTCCGACCCGACGTGCTCCCCCGTCTGGGCCTCGAGGAGCACGACGTTGATCCGGAGCTCGTCGCCGGCCTTGGCGTAAGACCCCTGCAGGATGTGCTTGACGCCGCCGAGGGCGCCGACGCTCTTGAGCACGGTGGACGAATAGGACTCCGCGTCGCGCTGGTCCAGGCGCTCGAGAATGCCGGCCAGCTTGTCCTCGCTCATGACCCTGACGTGCTTGGATTGCGCCAGGTCGGCGATGAGGAGGTCCGAAAGCATCCGGCGCCAGTGGTCGAGACTTTTGTCTCCCGTATTGTTCTTGAAGTACATCACGGCGAGCGAGGGCTTGTCCGTCGGGAAGGGCAGGAACCCTCGGTGCGTCAGAAGGCGGGAGGCGATGAAGACGACCGCGGCCAGGCCGAGGACGACGACGGCCGGCTTCCAGACAGACCGCAAGCTGAACTTGACGGTGATCTCTCTCGTGGTGATCGGCTTCGCATGCCGCGTCGCCTCCCTCAGGGTTGTGGGCATCTTCCGCTCGACGCCTTCGAGCGCGGACAGGACGTCCTCGAAGCGCTGGAACCTCTTGGGCTTTTCCTTCTCCAGGCAGCGGAGGACGAGCCGGCCGAGCTCCTCCGGAACTTGGGGATTCAGTTGCCGGGGGTCATGCGGCGTCTCGCTCTTCTGCTTGACGCCGACGCTGAACGGCGTATCGCCCTCGAAAGGCAGCCGGCCCGTGACCATCTCGTAGAGGATGATGCCCAGCGAGTAGATGTCCGAGCGCGCATCGACCTCTTTGCCCTCGACCTGTTCCGGAGACATGTACTCCGGAGTCCCGATCATGACGCCGGCCCCGGTGATCCCCTTGACCTTGGCCGAACGGGCGATCCCGAAGTCCATGACCCTGGCCGTCCCCTCGCGGTCGACCATGATGTTCGAGGATTTCAGGTCTCTGTGGACGACGCCGCGCTTGTGGGCCTCGGCCAGGCCCTCGCAGACTTGGCGGGCGATCGCGACGGCCGTGCCCAGGCCGAGCTGGCCGCTCATCCGGATCATGCTCTTCAGGTCTTCGCCGGGGACGTATTCCATGGTGATGAAATACGACCCGGCCTCCTTCCCCAGGTCGTACATCCGGCAGACGTTTTTGTGCGAGATATCGCGGGCCGTCTTGAGCTCGTTGCGGAACCTCTCGACGGTCTCGGGGTCCTCCGAGATCTCGGCCCTGATGAGCTTCAGGGCGACCTTGGCGTTGACCTCGGTGTCGAGGACCTTGTAGACCCGGCCCATGCCTCCCTTGCCGAGTTCCTCGATGACCTGGTACCTCCCGGCGAAGAGGCTGCCCATGGTCAGTTCCTTGATGGGCGTCTGGACCGTCTTCGTGACGGAAACGCCCCCCCTGAGTGAGAGCTCGAGCGCCGTCCCGCACTCCGCGCAGAAATGGGATGTCCCAGGATTCGTTGAACCGCATTTCGAACAGGTGGCGACCACGGTTTTCCCCTTGTATCGCTATAGTCGGAAGATTATCAAAATGGGGGAAAATAATCAATTGCGTTCCATTAATGCCGCGATGAGCTTCGCCGGGTTAACGTTCTTCTCGAGGACGATGGGGCTTACGGAGTGTTCCTGGTCAAGGGGAACCCGGAGGACAAGCGTCGCTTCGTACGCGTGAAGTCCTAGACGCCCATGCTTGATCCTGCCGGCGACGATTCTTTGCGCTCGGCAAGGGCCTTTGGATAGGCCGATTATCGCCGGCTAGCGAAATAATGGAACGTCGCGGGAGTTCATTCCCGCCCTTGCTGGACAGTCTTCTTGAGGGACTTGACGACGAAGGAATTCAGGCTTTCGCCTTCGTTGAGGGCCCTTACGGCGAGAGCCCGGTGCATCTCTGGGCCGGTCCGTAATACGAACCGGCCGGAATAGTCCCTGTTCGTCGGAGGGGGGAGGGGACGCCCGTCCTTCCGATAGATCTCGATCCACTCATCGACGATCCGGCAGAGTTCGCGATAGACTTCCGCTTCGTCGCTCCCGTGGCAACAGGCGTCGATCCAGCCGGGGACGGACCCGACGTAACACCGGTCTTCCTCCGACCAAGCTACAAGTTTCAGGTACTTGTCGCGCGGTTTCATTTCAATGTATCCTCGATTTTTTCTCTGACCAATTTGATTTGATAAAACTTGGCATCGCTTCCAAGTTGGCCCGAAACGGTCAGGGCAACCCCCGACGGATGCATGAAATTCCGATGGCTTCCTTTACCTCCTCGATCGATAAAGCCGGCCATCTTGAGTTCTCTTATCAGCTCCCTGATCTTCTTAGGCATTTATATAGTACTAAAATGATACTAATATGTCAAATTCTTCTGCAAAATTGTCCCTTCTGATATTTAGGACGCCTCTGGACCGGGAAATTCTCATAATAAGAAAAGTTAGCCCTTTCGCGGATCGCTGAGAATCCATCGGCTGTTGACAGACGATCAGAAATCCGATATTCTGAAATCAGAATAAAGGAGGACATTTCTCATGGCCGAACCAAAACCCTACGCCGCCGAAGTGAAATCACGGGGCCAGCTGACCATCCCCAAGAAGATCCGGGAAGCGGGCTACATGGAAGAGGGGCAAAATGTGACGATCATCCCCATCGGGGATTCTCTTCTCGTGACTCCCAGGTCCCTCAAGCTCGAGGACGCCCGACGCGAGCTGAAGAGGATCTTGAGGAGTTCCGGCCTCTCCTTGAAGGACCTCCTCGCCGGGTTGGACGACGCACGGGCCCGGACATACGGCGAAACTTATGCCGCCAAAAAAGACTAGGGTCTTTCTGGATTCGAACGTCCTCCTATCGGGGCTTTTCTCCGATACGGGCGCGCCCAGACTGATCCTCGACATCCTCAGTATCGACCTGCCCGTTTTGAAAGCCGTCACGGGCGCCTATAACCTCGCCGAGGTGGAGAAGAATCTGCAAGCCAAGATGCCGGCCGCCATCCCGGTTTTCCGTTCCTGCCTGAAGCTCATGAATATCGAAATCGTCCCTCTGCCCACAAAAAGCGATCTCCCTCCCATGGCCGGAATGACGGCCGAAAAAGACCTCCCGATCATCGCTTCCGCGCTCCAGGGGGCGGCCGATTTTCTCGTGACCGGCGACAAGAAGGACCTCCTGAGGATCAAGAAAAACCGCCTGCCGTTTTCAATCGTCTCTCCCGCGGAATTCCTGGATGAGGTGCTTCCCGGCCTTCTGAAGGGGCTCGTGCCTCCCGCTTGACCGTCCAGTTTTGCGCGGCGGAGGGACGCCTGACCGCAGCCCGCGGCATCAGAGCATGGCCAGGTCGACATACGGCCGGGACGTGTCGATCCGGCCCTCCGCGAGGAGAGAGGGGTCGGTCGAGAAAAGAACGATTGCGGAGACCGTCGTCTGCCCCAGGAACCTCTTCGTCGCCCGGAGCAGAGGGTCCTGGCCGCAGCTGCCGACGATCAGCAGATTATATTTCTTTTGCGCGCAGTCGTTATGGACCCTCGTCAGCAGGGCCTCCATAATCTCGGGGTCCCTGCCGCGGACGGCGCAGTCGGTGACAGTCGCTTCCTTGGTCGTTCCGCCTTCTTTGGGCAGCGGGGGAAAATCCAGCAGGGAGGCCGCGGCCGCGTGAGCGGCCCTGAGCCATTTGAGCTTTCGCCCGTAGCGGACGATCCGGTTCTGCTTCAATCCGCCGGTGTCCCAGGCCGCGCACGTCCCGACGACCTCGCCGTCCCGTTCCGCGACGTAATAATGGGAGAGGTCGCATCCGGGCCTGACGTTTAAGTTGCTGAGAAACGATTCCCTGTCGATGACCGGGGCGAAGAGCCGAGCCCGGAACTCGTCCCGAAGCAGGCCGACCATGGCGTCCACATCGGAGAGTTCCGCGCGCCGGACCCGGTATCCTTCGCCTTCTCTCTTCCGCCCCATGACCAGGATGTTCTTTGCCCGGAGCGTCGCGATGACTTTGGCGTGGACGAGGTTCGGTTGGCCGGGCCAGTCCCTGCCGATGAACCTTCCGGCGGCCCGGTTCCCCGCCATGACGACGGCGTAGCCCAGGTCGCAAACGCCGCGCATCTCCCTTGAGAGATAGCCCGCAGCCCGATTGGCGAATCCCCGGCCCCGAGCCTCCTTTTTGACGTGCGCGTTCCCGAAATAGGCCACGGTCCGGGGCGTCCCGTTGACGAGCCGGTGCTGGAACATGAGCATGGCGAAGCCGGCGAGGCTCGCTCCGCGGAAGAAACCGACGCACTCCACCCGCTCCGAAAAGAGACGCGGTATCGCAAAAATATTGGGCTGCCGGTCGAAGACGATGCTCAGCCCCGGGGTTTCGACCGGGGTTTCGCCGAGGATCCGGAGCATCTCCCAGTTCCACTCCCGGGAGATCTTTCTCAGCTGATACTCCTCCGCCGCACTCATCGTCGCAGTTCCATGACCGCGAGGTTATAAAAGGGAAACCGGTCGGCCCTGACGAGTTCCTCGCCGCGGTCGTCCCGCCGGACGATGCGCTCCCTCAGCGCTTCCGGCAGCGGATGGTCCAGATGGATATAGCGGGAGATCGCCCGGCTCGCCGGCGCGGCCTTGGCGCAGACGAGGGCCAGCAGCCCGGCGTATTCCTCGAGGCCCATCCAGTCGCCGATGTTGGACAGGTGGAACTTGTTGAACCAGCCCGGAGGGCTCTTGTCCACGGCTTCCCGATAGGACTCCAGCCGCCAGGCGATACTCGCATGGCTTTCCCGGACCCGCCGCATCCCTTCCTCCGATAAGTATTCGGGGAGCGCTTCGGGAAACAGGACGCGCCCGAAAAAGAAAAATTGCAGGTAGGGGTTCCTCCGGGCCGGGGTCGAGGCGCAGAAATCCCGGAACCGGCCGTAGAAGAATTCCGCGATGTCGCGCTTTCCTCCGTGCCGGAGCCCTTCCTCGGCCGGGACCGCGACGCGCAAGGCCTTCACGAGCTTGTTCATGGCACCTTTCCGGGATAACGATAGGGATTTCCCGGAACGGAGTTGTCATGAAAATGTCAAGATTCGGTCAAAATGGCGTTAAAACCCCGGCCGAGGGCGCAAGTTCGCTCTGATAAACAGTGGGGCAGCTAGCGGGAGGCGAGGGCCATCGCCAGGGCGATGTCGAGGCGGGTTTGGGCGGCTTTGCGGTCGGGGTCGCCCAGGACGAGGGCGGCGAACCGGCCTTTATGCCCGAACAGGAACCTGCGTCCAGCTTCGTTCTCGCCCTCTAGCATCTCTCCATCGCGCCGGACGTCCTTGAGATACTCTTTGAATACGGCCAGGACATGGTCATCGAGAACCCCGGCCGCGGGCGCTTTCACGAACTCGACGATGACCAGTTTGGAAACGGCCGGCGCGACGCCGTATTTGGCCGAATAGGCTTCGGTCGTGCCCTCCCCATCTCCGGCGCCGAAGCCCCAGAAACTCCCTTCGAGAAATGGCGACTCGTTCTGGGCGGCGAGCGGTCCCTTGATGTATCGCCAGCTCCCGGCGACTATGCCGTCGCTCGGAAGCCACGCCATGCCCTTCGGCCGGACCGTCACTTCCCCCGGGATCTTCGGCTCGAGGGCCGCCGCGAACTCCCCGATCTCCCGGACCGTGCACTCCGGGGCCAGGATATTGATCATGTACTCGCCCTTGACGAGCCCGCCTTGGCCGGGGCTGACCCAGTGGTCCGACTTGATGCCCGGCCAGCCCTCTTCCTCGCCCTCGAGCTTGGTCGAATAGATGCCGAATGCCGCCTCTCCGGATCCCATCTGGTAGATCTCGAGAACGATTTCCTTTTGCGCGGGCAGGGCCGGGCTTCCCACCGGCTTTGTAGCGCCGGTGCTGGAAACCGGCAGTCCCGGTCCTGCCGGCTTGAACTTGAATACCACCAGCTCGCGGAAGCCGTATAGGAAGACGATCTCAGCCCCGCCGTCGATGTAGCCGTAAAGGCCGTCCTTCGTGTAGGTCTCCACATCGCCGTCCCTTATCCAGCCGGGGATCCCGTCCAGGGCCCGCATTATGGCGGGCTTGTCTTCGGCGGCGGGGGAGAGGGCGCTGTCGCTGGGTCGGGCGGCATTCCCTCCCGAACAGGCCGCGGCGGCAAGCAGAACGGAAGCGGCAAGGACGCCCCATTGGCGGGTCATAATTCGCGGACCTCTTTCTCGACCGCCCTCTGAACGAGCTGGTTCAGCGAAATCCCGAGCAGGGCGGATTTCCTGGCCGCCTTTTGATGGAGCTCCGCCGTCATCCGCACGTTGAAGCTCCCCTTGCAGGACTTGTATAAGGGCTTTCCCGCCTTCCGGCACAAGCCGATGTAATCCTCGACCGCCTCATGGAAGGCCTTCTTGAGCTCGACGACGTCCCGGCCTTCGAAGGTCACCAGGTCGTCGATGCCCTCGATCTTGCCGAAAAGGCACTCGTCCTCGGCGCTGAAATGCACCGAGCCGATGAAATCATTGTACCGAAGAACGTCCTTCATTCGATCATTCCCTTCGCCCGCAACGCCTCTGCGACCAGATCCATCTGGTATTTCTTCATGA
>Ga0315281_10010642_pt1 | contig 12667 bp, 8 predicted proteins | sample YL17G07_0_MG_FD_204540 | JGI IMG/M metagenome (GOLD analysis project Ga0315281, IMG submission 204540) | Sediment microbial communities from Yellowstone Lake, YNP, Wyoming, USA - YL17G07_0 | ecosystem: Environmental > Aquatic > Freshwater > Lake > Sediment | place: USA: Wyoming | collected... | reverse complement strand
ACGATAGTTTTTCTTATCGCCCTTTCTTTGCTTAACGCACTCTTTGCGACCGTCATCCGGGCATGGCTGCTTCTTATCGGAAGCAATGTGCTTCTTATTGTCCTGATTCTTTTTTTTGCTTCAAAAGCAAAAAAATCTTCGTCGCGAGTCGTGCGCTACATTCGCGATTGGTACCCTGTCCCAATGATTCTCTACGTCTTCAAAGAGACGTACTTGATGGTCCATCCCATTCATCCGCAGGATTTTGATTGGCTGCTGATAAACATTGACCGTTGGATCTTCGGAACCGATCCCACCCATTGGCTGATGGGAATTGCGCATCCCGTCGTGACAGAAATACTTCAAATCAGTTATGCTTGCTACTACATTATCTTGCTCAGCGTTTTTTTTGAATTGGATTTGGAGAAACGGCACACGGAGTATTTCCTGGGGGCGTTTCTGGTGGTGTATGGATTCTATTTATCGTACGTCGGTTATTTTTTTGTGCCGGCGGTCGGTCCGAGGTTTATACTTCACGACTTCAATTCTATGAACGTTGATCTACCAGGGATTTGGCTGACCAGCACATTGCGTGATTTTGTCAATGCGGGAGAGTCTATCCCAAAAGGCGTTTCCCCTGTGGTCGAATACGCACAACGCGATGCATTTCCGAGCGGGCACACACAGCTAACGTTGGTAATTCTCTACATTGCGTTTACCAATCGCATGAAAAGCAGATGGGTGCTCCTCGTTATTGGATCTCTGCTGATCGTTTCAACGGTATATCTTCAGTACCATTACGTCGTGGACGTTATAGCAGGAGTGGTGTTCTTCGTATTCACGATTTGGAGTGGGAAAAAAATGGATTCCTGGTGGAGGAAGATGAAAAGGAAATTGCGAGATCAATGATTGCGACGCGCATCCTCTCGTTAAAAAACGGCTTGCCTTCGATGGAGTTTTTTCGTACTTTTATTCAGAAAAGAAGCCTGTCCTCAAGAGACAGGCTTTTTGAATCTAAGGTGGCGCCAATTTCGCTCGACTTAGCGAACGAATTGCAGCTTAGTCGACCGCAAAATTGAGAACCCGCCGGAGCGAAAGCGCAGGCGGGGAAACGCCGAAGCGGAGCATAGGCGGATTGCCCATCATCCCCAACATTGTATAACACGGTGGCCATAGTTCAGTTGGTTAGAACGCCAGGTTGTGGCCCTGGAGGCCGTGGGTTCAAGTCCCACTGGCCACCCCAAGTCAATGTTCAATGAGCAATGATCAATGAACAATGAAAAGAAAGGCTAAGTCTTTCACTGATCATTGCTAATTGATCATTGTTCATTGAAAAAGTCCCCATCGTCTAGAGGCCTAGGACCGGAGCTTTTCAAGCTTCTAACACGAGTTCGAATCTCGTTGGGGACACAAGCCAATTTGCGAATTTCGAATGCTGATTTACGATTAAAGCCAGCCTCGTGAGGGTTCCGGCTTTGTTGTTTTCAGCACGAGCTGCAAGTCTCGCCGCAGGCGGGATTCGAATCTCGTTGGGGACACAATAGCTTCTCTCCTGCTGAACCTCGTTGGTTGCCATATTGGTTATTGTTCGCCTCCAACTTCAGGAGGCGTTTATATTTCTATCTAAGCATAACGGCATTTTTTTAATCTCTGGTATAATGACGAAAAGGGAAAATGGAGAAAAGTATCGACAAGATTCACAAACAAGTCGCTGTCCTAGAGAACGGAGAAAAAGCGGCAGGATATCAGAAAGTCTCATGGTTCACCAAATTGTCGACACGCTGAGAACAGCCGCCGCCAGAATTGAAGAAGCTGCTTACCCCACCGCCGTCGTCTTTCCAAACTTTCCCGATTTTGTAATACTTGGAATATTTTATCCGGCTGTTCTAAAAGAAGTGATTGTAAATGATTACAATAAGGCGCGAACTGACAAGGGGAAAAAAGCATGGGGCGTTCGTTTCGAACGCCCCATGCACTTGGACTCAACCCAGACTGCTACTTTGTTGTGAGCGAAAGCGGTCCATCGCCTACGATGTATTCTTTCTTTACGGCATTTGTTCCATCCACCTTAATTACCTTATCAAGCCCGAACGCGGCGACATAAACATTTCCGGATAGATCGAATGCTACTCCAGAACCATCTTTTCCGGCAAGGAGCGGATGAGTTGACGAATCCTTTATCGCTCCCGTCGATGAAGTGTATGTAATTAATCCTGCCCCGAATGTCCCGAGATAACCGATACCGGCGGCAGAAATAGCAATGTTACCCGGGCTGCCGCCAACCGTGACGGTCTGAGAAACGACATCGGTCGCCGGATCTATCACGACAACCTTACCAAACGCAGTTGCATAGTCACCGGTGCAGACGACGTGTACCTTACCGTCTGGTGCAACGGCACAGCCTTGTGGATTGGTTTGCACGTTGACTGTTTTCACGACGGTATCAGCTGTCGTTGATATTACCGTAACGGTGCCTTGCCCATACGTGAAATTAGTGCCGTTGAACGCTGTGTTTGCTACATATACCTTTCCGCTTGCAATCGCAATTCCTGTTGCTCCCACACCGACAGCGATGCTTTTGGTGACTGCGAATGACGTCGGATTAACTACCTTTACCGTGTTCGATTGGGAACAGGTGACGTACGCTTTCGTGTCACTCAGAATTGCAATCATCATCGGATTATTGTCTGCACCAAGAGCAATGGCTCCTTTCAGCGCATAGCTTGTTGCATCGAAGACCTGGACGTTGTTCGAGCCGGAGTTGACGACATATAAATTGCCACCATAGTACAGGATTTGATTCGGCCATTTCCCGACGATCGCGAGGTTGTTAAAAACAGTATCTTTTGCCAAATCTATCGTGGAGATTGATGCACCCAGACTGTTCAATACATAAATCGCCTGTGATGTTGGTGCAGGAGGGGGGGTGACCGTATTACTTGAGTCCTTCTCGCAGCCGATGAAAGAAAAGAAGGCCATCGCCACACACATCGTTCCGATAATCCAAAGAGGGATACGTTTCATAAGGGTACTCCTTAATTGTGATGAAGTGAAAGGGAGATTTTACTCTCCTGAAGGTGAATTAGGTGATCAATTTTCTTCTTTTGGGAGCGTAATAATATTTGAAGCATCAAGACCAATGGTGATACGGAATTCTCGTGGAGGCATTGGAAATCCATCCATGATTTGGTACTCGAGATCGAATAGGTTTTTCACTTCACATTGGATTTGGAAAGGCACACCGTACGTGGAATACTTCCATCCAATTGAAGCATCGGCTGTTGTGTATGAAGGAAGGGCAATCGTGTTTGCAATGGAGATAAAGCGCTTCGTGACGTACGACGCCGACAGGCGAATGAACAAACCGGAATAATCGGTTTCGATATTGAGATTATGTGTGTGCTTTGGCCGGTACGGCAGCGTCTTCCCTTTTTCATTCGGTGTATCGGTCTGATCGATTGCATCGACGTAAGTATAATTCCATTCGATTCGAAAGAAACTATTCCATGGTGTCAACGCTACTTTTGTTTCTATTCCTTGAATATTCGATTTACCGATATTGTCGGGCATCCAAAGGCCGCTATTTCCCTGCTGCCAGGAAATTAAATCTGTCACGCTGTTGCGAAAATATGTCAGATCTGCGGATAATCCCCACCAATACGAGTGCCTGAACATCGCTCCGACATCGAAATCTTTTCCGCTCTCCGGTTTCAAATCGGGATTTCCTCGTGTCCATGGATCCTGTGGCCAATAGAGATCGTTAAACGATGGTGCGCGAAATGACCTCCCATAATTACCCTTGAGAGACGCCTGCCATTGATCGCCACTACTCATAACAAGGCCGACTTTCGGACTCACACGTCCACCGAAATCGGAAAAAGAATCCCATCGTCCTGCCGGAATAATAATCACCCGTTTGAACCACAAGAGTTGCTTGCCGAAAAATGGTTCAAACTCATCTTGCAGATAAACACTATTCGATTGACGGCTTGGCTTCCCTTTTGTGTTCGTACTAGTCAGATCGTCACGGCGAAACGTATATCCTCCGATAAGCACATTTGATGCGTTGAGGACAACCCTTCCCTGCAATTCGGTTCCCCATGCGATACTGTGATGGTCGGAATGGATCGGAACAAATGAACTCGGGCTGTCGTACCATGATTGGAAGTCGTGGAGATAGGCTTGCGCGCGGACACTGTTGAACAGGGAACCTACACGCTGATCGTATGAAACATTGTACGATTTGTTTTCATTTTTTTTCCGCGCATCGGAGGAAGGTTGATAGGAAGTTCCGGGCGATCCGCCTTTTGATAAGTAGTACTGTGTCGATAATGCAAGTATCCGGTTGAGGCTGTCCTGCCCGAAAAGATATGATCCTTTAACAAAGAGAGCATGTGATTCAATATCTGCATTCACACGCTTGATTCTGCCGCTGTACGGGCTCGAGTACTCGAAATTTCCGTCGCTCGTCAGGTACTTATAATTTAAAAGAGCATAGAGGTTGCCCCCTGAGTAAGTGGCGGATCCTTCACCGCTTCGCGTACCGAACGATCCTGCCAGCACTTTTCCGTTTATTCCGGCGCTGTATATGTTCGGTCTTGTCTTCGTTATGATATTAATTACTCCACCGACCGCATCAGCACCATAGAGTGCAGAAGTTCCCCCCTTTACTACTTCGATCCGCTCAACACTTTCCATGGAAATCCCGCTCAGGTCGACATCGCCGGTTTGCGCAGAATTCAGCTTCTGTCCATCAACCAATACCAGTATCTGTCCGGAGGTAGACCCGCGGATAGAGAGCGATTTCTGGTCGCCTATTCCACCATAATCTTTCATAAAGACGCCGGGTAAGAGTTCCACCGCTTGCGCGACGTTCTGCAGATTTCGACGCGCAATATCGCGCAAAGTAACAACTTCAACGGCTGACGGTACTTCGCTCACAAGAGACCGTTCGCGCGTCGATGTGATTGTAACAGGATTAAGTTGATACGCCGTCTCATTCAGTGAAAAATCAATCCTTCTTTTCTCTCCCGGTTTAAGTGTTATTTCTTTTTCCTCCCGTGTAAATCCCAATACACTCACCACAACAATCATGGTGCCTGGATGAATACCGGTAAGAACATAGTACCCATCGGCGTTTGTGCACATCCCAACCCTACTCTCATTGATGACGATATTGACTCCGGGGATGGAATACCGGGTCGCAGCATCGCTGACTGTTCCGTTCAGCACACAATCTTCTTGAGCGGAGAGCGCTCCGGCGAAAAACATAGAAGAAATACCTATTGCAAGATTGCAGTTCATTACACACTATCCCACGATAAGGATCCAGTCATTCTCACAAAGAACAACCAATGCTCAGTCGGAAAGCCCGTCCCGGAACAGGGCTGCCCTCCGTGATCATGATGTTTTCATCGGTTATATTCATCACTTCAAACTTACTCGTAACAGTCACATCGGAAACCATGATCCCATAACTCGCGTTTACATCGACCATTTTGTACGAAGGAAGAAGCTTCGTATTGGCGGCGTTTATGTAGCGTTTCCCAATATAATGTAAAACGACATTGACTTCGGCTTTTTCATAACGCCCCGTCACGGTGGCATCAACCTTGTTCCGCGGACGATAAATTAAGTCCTTATCACGCGTCGTCACCGATTCGCTCTTATCCAATGCCCGCATAAAAGTATAATCTGCCGCGAACTCCAGATATTCTTTGTATGGTTTCCATCGAGCTGACGTTTCAATACCACGCGCATCGGTCTTTGAAATGTTCATGGGACGCCATAGCCCACCCGCCCCTGGTGCCCAGAGGATGAGGTTGTCCATCAAATTCACAAAGTAGTTAGCCGTTACAGACACATCGCCGAGAATTGAAAATCCGGCATTGACACCGACATCATAGTTGACCCCTTTTTCGGGGACGAGGTCCGGATTTCCTTCCGCGTAACTGTCACGCGGCCAATAAAGATCGTTGAACGTTGGTGCCCGGTACGACCGAGCCACATGCGAGGATAACGACAATCGGAGCGAGCCATTTTTTTGCAATGAAAAGCTTACCTTCGGGCTCCATTCCGCATCAAAATCCGACGGGTAATCGTAGCGAACTGCCGGAGTTACCGCAAAATCGTCGAAGAAAAATCCCAGGTTCTTCATCGTGTATGTCGATGTTGCATAAGCGGCATGGTTGTTACGTTTCTTGGATCCGATGTCGGAACTCTGTATCCTGTCCTGACGAAGGGTATATCCATACGCTACCTGTATCTCTTCGTTAAGTGTGCCCTTCTGCTGCGCTTCAAATGCATATGCATCGTTTTTGTGTTTGCTGTGAATCGGCACCAGCCCGCCTGGTTGATCGTATTGTGTTTGGAAAAATAGAAAATAAGACTGCAACTTCAAATTAAACCCTTTAAAGATCTCTGCTTGGTCATAATTGATATTCAAATTCTTATTGTCATACCGCAGCCTTGCAAGCGGCGTGAGTTGATCGGTGAGTCCCGGAGCTCCGACGTTTGCCGAGTAATATCCTCCAGAAACGGCAACATTGACGCCCTCCTGTGTTGCGTAACTCCCTTTGACAAAAACATCGTGCGAAGACTGATCGTTGTTGAGCCATTTCAATTTCGCAGTGGTGGCCGGATCGATATATTCAAAGTCACCATCAAGTGTGGAACGTTTATAATTGACAAAATAAGAAAGCGTACCAAACGTTTGTGAAAGTCCTATACTTCCTATCTTCTCCGCAAACGATCCGACAGCTGCCGATGCGTTGACATTCATCGTTGATTGTGCCGACTCGGTACTGCGGCTCTTTGATGTAATTTTAATAACCCCGCCGACCGCATCGGCGCCGTAAAGGGCCGAGCTTCCGCCGCGGATGACTTCGATCGATTCGACATTATCGATGGGGAGATTAATGATGTCGACTCCGCCGCCTTGAGCCGTATTCAGGCGCTGTCCATCGAAGAAGATAACGACCTTGTCTGCAGCAACATCGCGGAGAGCAACCTGTCCGTTGCGTACATAGACGCCGGCAAGATGTCTAAGCGCGTCCCCGACGTTCTGACAGGAAAGTTTTTTAAAATCAGCGGACGTCAACATCGATTCCGATGTCGAAGAGACCTGTGCACTGCTGCTGTCCTGTTGCGCCTTGAGATTGCCGGGAACACTTATCAGAATTCCCGCGATGACTGCCGCTGCCGAGATAACTCTAACCATAATTTCTCCTTTCACCTGAATGATGAGGCTGTTGTAATTTCCTTTACTTCCGATCTATTTCAATTCCTTCCGCGATGAGTTTTTGACGAACGACGAGTTCGTCAATTTCCTTCGGTACCTCATACACACCCGGTTTTCGTTTTGGCGTACGCAAAAGAAAATGGAGCGACGCAAGCTGGAGAGAAAACGACATATCGAGGATCTCCGCCGGATGACCCAACCCGCCTGCGATATTGACAATGCGCCCATCCGCAAGAAGATAAATCGACCGGTCGTTCGGGAAACGATATTCGTACACATTTTCGCGGACTTCTTTCACGGACTGCGACATTTTTCGCAGAGCCGGCACATCAATTTCGAGATCGGAATGACCGGCATTTCCGATGAGCGCGCCGCTCTTCATGGCAACGAGGTGTTCGGTACGGAGCACTCCCTCTAATCCCGTAGCGGTAATAAATATGTCTCCACAACGTACCGCATCTGCAAGAGGCATCACTTCGTACCCATCCATATGTGCCTCAAGCGCTTTCCACGGATCAAGTTCGGTAATGATGATATGTGCCCCCATCCCTTGTGCGACGGTAGCAACGCCGCGTCCGACCCATCCATAGCCGAGGATGACCACCTTTTTCCCGCCGATTGTGAGGTTGGTCAAATGCGTCACTGCGGTCCATGTCGATTGTCCTGTTCCGTATCGATTATCGAATAGATGTTTTGATTTTGCGTTATTGACAGTCACCGCGGGAAAAAGCAACTTCCCTGTACTTTCGAGTTGCCGGAGCCGGAGAACACCCGTCGTTGTTTCTTCGCTGAATCCATTCAATCGTTCACCATATTCGGGAAAATCGTGCATCGCCATGCAGATGTCGGCACCATCGTCCAGAACTGCCTGCGGATATGATTTCAAGAGCGAACCGAGTTCCTTTCGGTGGTCTTCGGCACTCACTCCATGATGTGCAAAGACGTTCACTCCATCTTTGGCCAATGTGGCGCAAACGTCGTCTTTCGTGGAAAACGGATTACTGCCGGTTGCCCAAACCTCTGCCCCAAGTTTTTTCAGGATAAGGCAGAGATACGCGGTTTTAGCTTCCAGATGAATCGATACTGCTACCGTCTTTCCCCGAAATACTCCGTCTCCCTGGAACCGGTCACAGAGCTTATTGAGTACCGGCATTTTGTGAGAAACCCATTCGATTTTTCTTCGCCCTTCGTCTTCGAGCGAAATATCAGTGATATCATATACGGCATTCATTCATTTACCTTCATGAAATGTAACAGATCATTTAATAATGCGTCCAAGCTCCCACGGAATCGTGCCGTCAGGATTTGCACATGCTTCAGGATGGAGAAGATAGGCAAGTTTTCGGATTGCCAACACCTGCCGCGGCCCCTCATGTTTGAGGAGCGCGGAATCGTAATAGAGCACTCTACTTTCCTGAACCGCTTTGATCTTATCGAAATCCTTCCGAGCGTAAATTTCTCCCAGCAGCGTAATACCGTCATAACCGCCGACCTTGGAATTCTTCCATATCGGCGAGAGGATGACATCAGGATTCATTGTCACTATCTCCCCGTTCGTTGTCATAAAGGCACCCTTTTCCACATCGCTGAAAATATTCTCTCCGCCGGCATAGATAATCAGGTCGTTCAGCGGTGATCGTTTACCGACTGCCCACGGACCGATATGATTAAGCTCCATGTATACGCGCACCTTAGGGAGTGTGATTGTTTTTGCGTAGAAATCCTTAATTTCCTTGCGATAACCATCTGTTTGTCGATGTGCAAGTTCCCCTTTCCCTATGGCATCGCCGACATCTTCAATACTCTTAAATACTTCTTCTAGACTCGAAGGAACAAAGTGAAGCACTTTGTATCCTTTTGCGCGAAGTTCCGCCGTAATCTTTTTCTGAAAATCTGTGTCAGTCAGTATGAGGTCAGGTTTCAGAGAATCGATGAGGCGGTAATCGGTATGAGTAAAATCGCTTACCACTTTGATCCTTCCGGAGTTCCGATCCTCTGTCACTTTTGCGGGAGTATCGCAGAACGTGGTACAGCCTACAATATATTCACCCGCCTCGAGTGTATAGACAATTTCGGTCAGTGTCGGCGAGAGGCTTACCACGCGGTGCTGGCCGTACGCCGGGCTGAGGGAAAACATGAGAACGAAAATAATGGCGAACTGCCGGCGAAGATGAATCCATTGTCTCATAATATTATCCTTTCGATATTCTGCTGCATTAATTCGATTGATGAGTGTGCGTATCAGACGGAACATCTTTCCAAATTTCATCGAGATGTGTTCTCAGTTGCCGTTTACCCGCTCCATCGAGAAAAGTCGATTCTATAGCGTTGTAACAGATTTGACGTAAAGCTTCGGGTGTGAATCCGAACCTGTCCATCAGTAAAAAATATTCATCTGTCAGGGTGCATCCAAACATCGTCGGATCATCGGTATTGATCGTCACCACAAGCCCGGCATCCCAATACTGCTTCAGGGGATGAGTTGCGATCGACTGCACCACACCGGTGCATGCGTTACTGGTAATGCATACTTCCAGCGGAATCTTCCTGCGGCGTAATTCTTCGAGGAGGAGGGGATCTTCCCCTGCTCTGGTACCATGCCCGATGCGCTCTACATCGAGCTTTAGCAGAGCAGCCCAAATCGACTTCGGACCAGCTGCTTCACCGGCGTGTGCTACCCGATGTAATCCATAACGTTTCGCTTTCGCGAATACCTCTTCGAAAAGGTCAGCTGGATAGAGATGCTCGCTACCGCCAAGTCCGATACCGATAACCCCTTGATCGATAAAACCGGCAACTTCGTCGATACGCTGCATTCCGAGTTTCGCACCATGATCACGGTTGAGATCCGCAATGAGCGAACATCTTATCCCATACTCTTCTCTCGCTCGTCGGCACGCCGTGAGAACCGCACGAGTGATATCCGGCATGGATAAACCGTTCTCCGTAAAATCCCAGGGAGAGAAAAACGCTTCCACATATTCCACGTGCTGATGATGAAGATCGGTCAACGTCTCGAATGTCGATAATTCGAAATCCTCGGGGACACGGAAGAATTGATTCTTCCATTTCCATGTCTCGATGAACTGTGGGAAATCTTTATAAGCGAATCGGTCTTTCAAGTCAGACGTCGATCTCACCCGGGAATCACCGCCGTATTTTTTGATAAGACTCAACAAGGTAGTGAAGGTAAATGCGCCTTCAAGGTGGAGGTGCAGTTCCACCTTCGGCATCAAGCGGATGAATTCATGCCACGCAGTACGTTGTATGCTGGATATGTCCATCTTTAGTGAGACAATAAAATTGCGTTCCCTGTGTAAAAAGTACCTGCCCAGCATGCCGTCAGGAGCGAACTGAGAGTCGCAGCACAGAGAGCACGAAACCCAATTTCCGAAAGGTCTTTTGTCCTGCCGGGTGCAATTGCCGCAGCACCGCCGACAAAAATGGCAAGGGATGCAACATGTGCAAAGCCGCACAAAGCATAAACCGCCAGGACAGCAGATCGTGGATCTTTCAGTGTCCCGGCTGCAATGACACCGGCAAGATCTTGATACGATACGACTTCAGTCAACAACGTCCGCTCACCGATAATGCCTGCAATCGTTCCGGCATCTGCCAGGGGTACGCCGATAAGGATGGTCAACGGGTAGAAAATGTAACTAAGAATACTCTTCAACGACCACACCCCCTGTGCTCCTAACAATGTATTGACCGGCGATCCTATGGCCGTCAGAATCAGATCGAGCAGTGCAACCATACCAAGGAATGCCAATAACATTCCGCCGACACCAACCACCAGCCGCGTTCCCGATGTCGCTCCATTCATCATCGCTTCGATGACATTATGTTCCCGTTCGTAGAACGGAGTGATATTTACTCCCATCGTCTTCGGTGATTCTTTTTCCGGATAGAGAATCTTGGAGATAACGACAGCACCCGGAGCAGCAAGAATAGATGCCGAAACGAGATGCCCTGCAATCGTCGGGAATTGCTTCTGCAGTACCATCACGTAGAAGGCGAGCATGCTGGAGGCGATGGTTCCCATCCCTGCCGCCAGAACGGTGCAGAGTTCGGAACGGGTCATCTCGCCCAGATACGGCCGGATAACAATTGTGGACTCAACACCGACAAAGATATTCGAAGCGGCGCACATCGACTCTGCACCACTGACGTGCATCAGCTTAGAAAAAATGCGGCTAAAAATACGGATCATGAACGGCATCACACCGAGATAGTACAGCGCGCCCATCAATGCGGCAAAAAATACAATCGTCGGCAAAGCCTGGAAGGCAAGAATAAATCCGATCGAGGTTTCACCGCCGCTCCCTGTCTGTCCCGGTCCAATCGCCAACGGTCCAAAGACAAAGCGTGTACCTGCGGCCGCACTGCCGAGCACTTTCACAACAACGTCATTAACAAAAAGAAAAACCTGTGTCCCTGCGGGGACGATAAAAATGAAAATGGCGACGGCACACTGGAGAGCAAGTCCGCCAAGAATTGTCCGGATGCTTACCGATTTTCTATCCTTCGAAAACAGCCATGCCAATCCGACAAGTAAAAAAATTCCGGCGAAGCTGACGAGATTTTGTAGGCTCATAAGATTACCGTTCCTTTTCTCAAGGTAAATGGTTTCTTCAACCTAGCGGACTCTCAATCGTCCATAACGATTCGCATACATAAAATTCGCCCAAATGCCATTCCATAACATTCGCGTGCGGTTCCCTGCACGGTCTAAATTATCGATACAGACATCAAGCCCGATCTCTTTTTTACTCGATGTAAAATAGTTCAGCTGCTTCAGCGGGATCGATGCCTCGATCGTATAGCCGTCCGGTGTACGGCGCGAAGCAAATATCACTCCCTGAATCTTTTGACCGTACGGATAGACTGTCTGCCAATATGCCGTGTCTCCCCGGTCCGATGGAGGAACAAAAACCAGGAGCACAATATCCTTTGTAAAGAAACGTTTTTGAAATTGTGTGGAATCCCGTAAGTCCAGATACAAGGAAACTGCATCTGCCTGGTACGGTTCTTCTTTCCTTGCAGCGTGAGTGACATAATGATCCTTCACAACACCGGCGAAATACATCGTGCTGTCGTCATAAGCGATTGAAAACAATCCGGATGTTTCTTCCGGGCCTTTCCATCGATTCGGAAGCAACGTCACCATCGATCGTTCATCGAGGTGAATGTTCCATTTCCCTCCCCATTCCTTTAGATCGCCATCAATGATAATTCTTTTTAAGGATTTGTGAGCGCTCATCGTCCGAACGAATGTCAACTCCTTGCTCAACACTATCGGTTGTAAAAGATGCGGTATGATTACCGACAGTGTGAGTGTTGGGTGTGCCCGATGGAGAGTTTCAAAGGTGGGGTTGATTGGAAAAGTAATTCGACAATCCAATGTTTTCGATTCCCCCGGCGAGAGGGAAAAGGATCCATCAGCCG
>Ga0315281_10010641_pt1 | contig 12669 bp, 9 predicted proteins | sample YL17G07_0_MG_FD_204540 | JGI IMG/M metagenome (GOLD analysis project Ga0315281, IMG submission 204540) | Sediment microbial communities from Yellowstone Lake, YNP, Wyoming, USA - YL17G07_0 | ecosystem: Environmental > Aquatic > Freshwater > Lake > Sediment | place: USA: Wyoming | collected... | reverse complement strand
CTGGTCCCATCCTCTGCATGCCTTCAATCTGCTGATCCGCCTGCTGTTGTGTAAGCCTCCCGGACTCAACCATTTTCTGCACGGATTTTGCCTGGGCATCGACGATTTGAGCTTTCAGCGTCTCGTTTGTCACAAGCAAATAAGAAATGAGAACTGAAATCACGAAAGTGACAAGAAACGGAAAAAGCCAGGCGCTTGCCTTCCCGGGAGCAGAGCCAATTCCTTCGAAGGCTTCCGATGGAGACGTGAAAATATTCACCAGTTTGCTCATCATCGAGGTTTGTGGTGCATTGCTTTGCTGTTCTTGCATACATCCCTCCCTAATTGTTTGGTCAAGAGTTCAAGAAGAAAAATCGAAAAAAAGATACATAATTGTCCGGGGAAATGGAAGCGCTTTGTCCGTTGACATTCGAGTTATTAATGGATATATTCGGTGCTTGAGGGGAGCATAAAGTATCTCCGACCTCACAATTCCTTAACACACTCCATGGAAGTCGAAACCGCGGAACACGATTTTCGCGGGTCTCCGCGCCTGTGGATGCGTATTTGCTATGGAAATGACCTTCTGGTATGGCTGAGATAGACGAACAACGTAGAAAAGTCGAAGAGCTGAAGAAAAAAATCCTCGAACAGAAGAGGAAGACCGAAGGCTCTTCTGACGACGATAAGAAGAAGAAAGAAGATGACGAGGCTCGCCATAAAGCCGAGGAGGAGCGGAAGAGGGCAGAGGAAGAAAGCCGCAGGAGGGCTGCAGAGGAAGCGCGTCGGAATACCGAGGAAGAAGCGATCCGGAAAGCCGAAGAGGAAGCGAAGAAGAAGGCCGAAGACGCTGGAAGGATGAAGCAGGAGGAAGATCGTCGAAAGGCCCTTGAGGAGGCGAAGCGGCAAGCCGAACTCATTGGAAAGAAGAAGGCTGAGGAAGAGGCCCGCAGGAAAAAGGAGGAAGAAGAGCGTAGACGCCGGGAAGAAGAAGGGCGTAGAAAAGCGGAGGAATCAGAAAGAGCCGAAAAAGCTGAGAAAGAGAAGGAGGAACAACTTCAAGTCTCTATTCAGGCTTACGCGAAGGTGCTCAAACAGGGATGGATTGACGGTGTCCTCAGCAAGGATGAAGAAACAATGCTCGTGACGCTCCGAAAATCGCTCGGTATCGACAAAGATCAGCATTCTAACCTTGAACAAGAAATCCAGCTTGAAATATACCTCGAAGCGATTGTGGATGGATGGAAAGATGGGTCGATTACGCCGGAAGACTCGGAGAAGCTGGATGTGCTAAGAGAAAAATTCAATATCTCCGCAGAAGAACATCTCAGGCTGGAGAAACAGGTTCGACAGGAAATCCTCAAGCAACGGGCGTAGAAGCTCCCATTTGATAAGCCATTTCCTGCAGAACCTGAATCCGCTTTTGTATAGGCGGATGAGTTCCAAATAATTCCGCGACAGCCCCTTCCTTCAGATTCATCGAATTCCCAACCGGATCAACAATGCAAAGATGGGCAGACCCCTTCTTGATGGAAGCGGTGGGTTCTGAAGCCTCTTCCAATTTTTTCAATGCGCTCGCAAGCCCGAGAGGATTCCGAGTCAACTCCGCACCCGAGGCGTCCGCCAGATATTCTCGTTTTCGAGAAACAAGCATCGCCATTACCTGGCCGATCAGCGGCGCGAGAATAATCCCTACAATCCAAAGGACAAAAACAAGCCCACCAAGTTGGTTTCCCTTCGAACGACTCCTGGATCGTCCCCCGCCGTACCACATCGACCGCCTCGCCCAATCTGAAAGCAAAAGAATGGATCCAACAAGCGCAGCTACCACCGTCATAAGCCGAATATCGTAATTACGGATGTGGCTCATTTCATGGGCCACGACTCCCTGGAGCTCCTCGCGAGTGAGCGAATTCAGAAGACCTTCCGTTACCGCAATGTAACTGTTTTCCGGGTTCTTTCCTGTAGCGAAAGCATTCGGATCGGAATCAGGGACAATATAGATTTTGGGCCGAGGCAATCCAGAGGCGATCGTCATTTCATCGACGACGTTGATAAGCTGTTTGTGGGCTGGATTATTCTCGTCAGCCGGGAACGCATTTGTAGACCTTAGAACGGCCTTGGCCCCACCCTGATATCCCCACATCGCTGAAAATGAACCAACCATCAGCGCCAAGGAGGTTCCAACAGGAAAGAACGCATCTGTATCTGCTCCGAAAAGATACAAATCGAAGCCGAATCCGAGAAAAGCAATGAAAACAATAAACCCCAGCATCACAAGCCAGGTGAGACGCTTGTTGTGCGCCTGCTGGTCGTAGATGTTGCGGCTTTGAAGCGAAGCGACCATGCTACTTTTTCAGCGAGAGGTCCACGCGGGGGACTTCGCGTTCAGCTGCCACCTGGATTTCAAACAGTTCAGCTGTTTTGAAGCCGAACATTGAGGCAATAATGTTCCCCGGAAAAACCTGTTGCTCGATGTTGAACCTCGTCGCGATGTCGTTATAGAATTGGCGGGCAAACGAGATTTTGTTTTCCGTACTCGTAAGCTCCTCTTGCAGCTGTTTGACATTCTCGTTGGATTTCAGAGCCGGATAGTTCTCCACGAGTGCGAAAAGCCTGGACAAGGCCGAAGTGAGCATCCCTTCTTTGGAGGCAGAATCGGCAACGCCGCCTGCAGAGACAGCGGCATTCCTGGCCTCTACAACCTTTTTCAAGGTGTCCTGTTCAAACTCCATTACCCCTTTGACGGTGTTGACGAGGTTGGGAATCAAATCATGTCTTCGTTTTAGCTGGACGTCTATTTGCTTCCAGCCATTCGTCGTCTGGTTACGCAGGGCAATAAGGCCATTGTATTTAGCGATTACCCAAAAGATAACAAGAACCGGAATCGCAACAAGAATCCAAATCATGTTAGTTTTCTCCTTCTAAGTGGTGTTTTGGCGATTTTTCTTTGAATAAGCTATTATTCCAATACTCCAAAATCAAACTCGACACTTTGTTTTACGTTGTTGACGTGATTTAGTTCTGTGTTCGAAAAGTGAAGAATTCTGTTGAATTCCGTAGAAAAGAGTTGACTTTCCTGAACAAGAGCAGTATATTAAAGGCCCGATAAGACGCAGAAAACGCGTCCCATGTTTGTTGAAAGTTGATCGAATGCCCATTCCCAAAATGGGCATTTTTGTCCTCAGTCAGTGAGGTTCGTGGACAAAGGATGTTCTTTGAAAAGTGTGCGCAGCAAAAAGTTAAATTCAGTCGGGTTCAAACCTTGGCTTCAGGTCGAAGTCAAGTGTCAAACTTGAAGTTGAGAATAAAATCTACAACGGAGAGTTTGATCCTGGCTCAGGACGAACGCTGGCGGCGTGCCTAACACATGCAAGTCAGGGAGAATGGGGTAGCAATATCCCTAGTAAACCGGCGCAAGGGTGAGTAACACGTAAGTAATCTGCCTTTTGGACGGGAATAACTTCGAGAAATCGAGGCTAATACCCGATAATGCAGCGGCATCGCATGATGACAGTTGTTAAAGGCCGTAAGGTGCCAAAAGATGAGCTTGCGTCCCATTAGCTTGTTGGCGGGGTAACGGCCCACCAAGGCTACGATGGGTAGCTGGTCTGAGAGGACGATCAGCCACACTGGAACTGAGACACGGTCCAGACTCCTACGGGAGGCAGCAGTGAGGAATATTGCGCAATGTCCGAAAGGGTGACGCAGCGACGCCGCGTGAAGGATGAAGGCCCTATGGGTCGTAAACTTCTTTTGCGAGGGAAGAATTTCCTGCTATAGGCAGGATTGACTGTACCTCGAGAAAAAGCATCGGCTAACTACGTGCCAGCAGCCGCGGTAATACGTAGGATGCGAGCGTTGTCCGGAATCACTGGGTGTAAAGGGAGCGCAGGCGGGTCGGTAAGTCAGTGGTGAAATTCTCAGGCTTAACCTGGGGACTGCCACTGATACTGCTGATCTTGAGTACAGAAGAGGTGGATGGAATTCTTGGTGTAGCGGTGAAATGCGTAGATATCAAGAAGAACACCGATGGCGAAGGCAGTTCACTGGTCTGTTACTGACGCTCAGGCTCGAAAGCGTGGGGATCAAACAGGATTAGATACCCTGGTAGTCCACGCCTTAAACGATGGATGCTCGATGTCGGCCCGCAAGGGTCGGTGTCTAAGCTAACGCATTAAGCATCCCACCTGGGAAGTACGATCGCAAGGTTGAAACTCAAAGGAATTGACGGGGGCCCGCACAAGCAGTGGAGCATGTGGTTTAATTCGATGCAACGCGAAGAACCTTACCTGGGTTTGAAAGGCAAGTGACAACCGATGAAAGTCGGTCTCCCCGCAAGGGGCACTTGTACAGGTGCTGCATGGCTGTCGTCAGCTCGTGCCGTGAGGTGTTAGGTTAAGTCCTGCAACGAGCGCAACCCCTGCACTTAGTTGCCATCAGGTCAAGCTGGGCACTCTAAGTGGACTGCCTACGCAAGTAGCGAGGAAGGTGGGGATGACGTCAAGTCCTCATGGCCCTTACACCCAGGGCCACACACGTGCTACAATGGCCGCTACAATGGGCTGCAAGAGCGCAAGCTGGAGCTAATCCCACAAAAGCGGTCTCAGTTCGGATTGAGGGCTGCAACTCGCCCTCATGAAGCTGGAATTGCTAGTAATCGCGGATCAGCACGCCGCGGTGAATACGTTCCCGGGCCTTGTACACACCGCCCGTCAAGCCATGGAAGCTGGGGGTACCCGAAATCGGTGTGCGAACCGCAAGGACGCAGCCGCCTAAGGTAAAACCAGTGACTGGGGCTAAGTCGTAACAAGGTAGCCGTACCGGAAGGTGCGGCTGGATCACCTCCTTTCTAAGGAGTTCTTCTAACCAGCAATGGGGAGAACAACTCAACATCGTTGCCCGATTGTTTCAACTCGCACTGTGCACACTTTTCTTTTTGTTCTCTTATGGACTTGAGTTCAATCCAATGGGCCTATAGCTCAGTTGGTTAGAGCGCACGCCTGATAAGCGTGAGGTCAGTGGTTCAACTCCACTTAGGCCCACACAAGGCGTGGAATGAGGGAAAATCCAATTTGCTCCAGATTCAATTTTGAAATTTTCAAATTTGGAAATTTAGAAATTGTTTCCGGGGCTGTAGCTCAGCTGGGAGAGCGCCTGGTTTGCAACCAGGAGGTCGTCGGTTCGACCCCGATCAGCTCCACAATGTAGAGGGTTCTTGTTTTACTCTACAGCATTTGTTCTTTGACAATTGGGAAGACTAAATGAGCAATAGCGACTAGTAGTTTCTCCGGCAACGTGCGGAGAGAACAAACGCGTGAATGCTTGTTTAACATGTAAACCTAAAGTTTTCTTGTCCAAAATATTCTTGATGCACCTCGTCCCGTCGCAAGACGGGATGTTCTGTCTGTGTATCAACAAAGATTTTTGGTTAAGTTACGAAGGGCATACGGTGGATGCCTTGGCACCAAAAGGCGAAGAAGGACGTGGTTACCTGCGATAAGCGTCGGCGAGGCGGAAGCAGCCTGTGACCCGGCGATGTCCGAATGGGGCAACCCACCACGAGTCATGTCGTGGTACTCATTGCTGAATTCATAGGCAATGAGAGCGAACTGGGAGAAGTGAAACATCTCAGTAACCCGAGGAAGAAAAAACAATCGTGATTTCCTTAGTAGCGGCGAGCGAAGAGGAAAGAGCCCAAACCGACTGATACGTTCAAGGCGACGACCCTTGTATCAGAGGTGTAGTGGGACTTTGTGGACGAATCGTCGATAGTCCGTGGAGTTACAAATCATTTCGCTAGTTGAATCAACTGGAAAGTTGAACCACAGAGGGTGATAGTCCCGTAAGCGAAAGCGGAATGACTCCAAGAAGTATCCCAAGTACCGCGGAGCAAGTGGAAGTCTGCGGGAATCCGCCAGAACCATCTGGTAAGGCTAAACACTTTTTGGTGACCGATAGTGAACAAGTACCGTGAGGGAAAGGTGAAAAGCACTCCTAACAGGAGAGTGAAATAGTACCTGAAACCGTATGCTTGCAAACGGTTGGAGCGAATCCCGATCCGCAAGGGTCGGGAGGAGTGACAGCGTGCCTTTTGCTTAATGAGCCTACGAGTTGCTGGTACGTTGCAAGGTTAAAGGTCTCAGACCTGTAGCCGCAGCGAAAGCAAGTCCTAAATGGGCGCTTGCCCGCCGCAAGGCGGGATTAGTAACGTGCCGCAGACGCGAACCCGTGTGATCTACCCTTGGTCAGGGTGAAGTGAGGGTAACACCTCATGGAGGCCCGAACTGATGTGGGTTGAAAACCGCTCGGATGAACTGAGGGTAGGAGCGAAAGACCAATCAAACTCGGAGATAGCTCGTACTCCCCGAAATAGCTTTAGGGCTAGCCTCGTAACATAGTATCACGGAGGTAGAGCACTGATTGGGCTAGGGTCGTCACAACGATACCAAACCCAGACAAACTCCGAATTCCGTCGATATGTTTTACGGGAGTCAGGCGACGAGGGATAAGCTTCGACGCCGAGAGGGGAATAACCCAGACCGCCAGCTAAGGTCCCTAAATCCAGGTTCACAGAGAAAGGATGTTAAGTTGCTCAGACAACTAGGATGTTGGCTTAGAAGCAGCCATTCATTTAAAGAGTGCGTAATAGCTCACTAGTCAAGCGACTTGGCGCCGATAATACTCGGGACTAAACCTGGTACCGAAGCTGCGGATTGCAGCAATGCAGTGGTAGGGGAGCATTCCATCGACATCGAAGGTGCGGCGTGAGCCGTGCTGGAGTTTATGGAAACGCAGATGTAGGCATAAGTAACGATAAGAGAAGTGGAAAACTTCTCCACCGAAAATCTAAGGTTTCCTGAGCAACGTTCATCGTCTCAGGGTTAGCCGGGTCCTAAGCTGAGGCCGAAAGGCGTAAGCGATGGAAAACAGGTTCAATATTCCTGTGCCACTGTGTAGTCGTCCGACTCTAAGGGGTGACGCAGAAGTGAAGTCGATCCAGCTGTTGGCTTAGCTGGTTTAAGCCTGTAGGCGTGGAGTGTAGGCAAATCCGCACTCCAGTCATCGCCGAGAGGTGAACAGGGCGCCCGTATGGGCCACAACTCGACGTAACCATGCTGCCGAGAAAAACCTCGTAGAGGAGACTGCATGGTGCCCGTACCGCAAACCGACACAGGTAGATGAGGAGAATATCCTAAGGTGCTCGAGTGAGCCGTGGTTAAGGAACTCGGCAAACTGACCCCGTAACTTCGGGATAAGGGGTGCCCCTAGTATGTGGCTGTGTACAACAGTTGCAGAATGGGGTCGCAGTGAAACGGGCCAAGCGACTGTTTAACAAAAACACATCTCCCTGCTAAGTCGTAAAGACGACGTATAGAGAGTGACACCTGCCCGGTGCCGGAAGGTTAAGGAAGTGGGTCATGTCCGCCGCAAGGCGGACGGCAGCTCGCGACCGAAGCCCCGGTAAACGGCGGCCGTAACTATAACGGTCCTAAGGTAGCGAAATTCCTTGTCGGGTAAGTTCCGACCTGCACGAATGGTGTAACGACTTGGTCACTGTCTCAACCACGGGCTCGGTGAAATTGTGGTACCGGTGAAGACGCCGGTTTCCCGCACATGGACGGAAAGACCCCGTGCACCTTTACTGCACCCTAGCATTGGGTTCGGTCAAAACATGTGTAGCATAGGTGGGACGCTTTGAAGCCGGGGCGCTAGCTTCGGTGGAGCGGTCAGTGAAATACCACCCTTGTTCTGATTGAATTCTAACCCACTGCCGTGAATCCGGCGGGGGGACAGTGTTAGGCGGGTAGTTTGACTGGGGCGGTCGCCTCCTAAATTGTAACGGAGGCTCTCAAAGGTTCCCTCAGCATGGTTGGTAATCATGCGGCGAGTGTAAAGGCACAAGGGAGCCTAACTGTGAGACCTACAAGTCGAGCAGATGCGAAAGCAGGACTTAGTGATCCGTTGGTTCCGAGTGGAAGGGCCAACGCTCAAAGGATAAAAGGTACGCCGGGGATAACAGGCTGATCTTGCCCAAGAGTTCATATCGACGGCAAGGTTTGGCACCTCGATGTCGGTTCATCGCATCCTGGGGCTGGAGAAGGTCCCAAGGGTTTGGCTGTTCGCCAATTAAAGCGGTACGTGAACTGGGTTCAGAACGTCGTGAGACAGTTCGGTCCCTATCCTGTGCGGGCGTAGGAAACTTGAGGGGTGTCGCTCCTAGTACGAGAGGACCAGAGTGAACGGACCGACGGTGTACGAGTTGTCACGCCAGTGGCATTGCTCGGTAGCCACGTCCGGATGGGATAAGCACTGAAAGCATCTAAGTGCGAAACCCGCCCCAAGATGAGGTTTCCCCTGCCGCAAGGCAGATAAGACCCCAAGGAGATGACTTGGTTGATAGGCCGCAGATGTAAACGCCGTAAGGTGTGAGTCGAGCGGTACTAATAGGTCGAACGACTTAATCATTATTTTTGTTGATCCATGGGCAGTTCCGCCTTCGGGCGGATGGGTGCATCAAGAATGCGTTGGACATGAGGTTTTCTTCCCAATTGAATTTCTTCTGGTGTCAATGTCGAGGGTGTCACACCTCTTCCCATTCCGAACAGAGAAGTTAAGCCCCTCGGAGCCGATGGTACTATGTGGGTGACTGCATGGGAGAGTAGGACGATGCCAGATTTTAATTTCATCCCGTCTTCGAACAGAGGACGGGATTTTTTTTGCCCGGCGAATCGCCTTGATGAACGCCTATTATTTGCTTAATTTTGAAAAGTATGAAAAAACTCAACCTCAAAGGGATGAACGAAGATGAACTAGAAACATTCGTCCAGTCGGTCGGAGAAAAAAAATACCGGGCCGCCCAGCTGTATGCGTGGCTTTACGCGAAACATGCGGATACATTCGATGAGATGTCAAACATCTCGAAAGAGTTCCGCGATCTCCTCAAACAAACAGCGACAATCGAGCAAATCCAGCTGATCGCGAGCAACTCTTCACAAAAAGACGGAACAACGAAATTCCTGTTCCGCCTTTCGGATGGCCTTTTGATCGAGAGCGTGCTGATCCCTCCCGAAAAGGATTCCCCTTCAGCCGACCAGCGTCTCACGCTCTGCCTATCCACGCAAGTGGGCTGCCCGCTCGATTGCAAATTCTGCGCCTCAGGGACAATGGGTTTTACAAGGGATCTGTCAGCGAGTGAGATTCTGGACCAGGTCATTCAGTCTCAGCGGAACAGCCGCCGCCGGATCACGAATATTGTCTACATGGGGATGGGTGAGCCGATGTTGAACTACGAGAACGTTATGAAGTCGGTTGAAATCACGACGAGTGACCGGTCACTGAATATCAGCGCACGTCGCATCACCATCTCCACTGCCGGCTATGCCGACAAAATTCGACGCATGGCTGACGATCGCCGAAAGGTAAAACTGGCTCTCTCGCTGCATTCCCTCGACAACGAAAAACGAACCAAGCTGATGCCAATTACAAAAAAGTTTCCGGTAAATGAACTTGTCGATTCTCTGGAATACTATTATAAAAGGACCCGCCAGCGGCCAACCTTAGAATACATCCTTTTCGACGGATTCAACGACAGGAACGAGGACATCCAATTGCTGGCTAGGCTTTCCCGGAGGGTTCCAAGCAAAGTAAACCTCATCCCGTTCCATTCCATTGAGTTTACCCGTCCTGCAGGTTTTGCCGCTTCCCTCCGCCCAGCCTCCGCAGAACGGTTGGAGGAGTTTGCGCAACGCCTTCGCACAGCGAACGTGACCGTCATGATTCGCAGCAGCGCTGGAGAAGACATCAACGCTGCGTGCGGCCAGCTGGCTGTTCGTGAGCAAGAAGCCGAACGTCAAGGGAATGCCAAAAAAATAACCAGCAACTTGTATTCAACACAATCACTCTAACTCCCATTCCCACTCACCAGACAATACGATAATGCGCATCATACTCTTCGGTCCGCCCGGAGTAGGAAAGGGCACCCAGGCGAAGCTTCTCATTGCAGAATTCAATGCCATTCATATTTCGACGGGAGACCTGCTCCGTGAAGCCGTCAAAAATAAAACTCCGCTAGGTTTGAAGGCGATGCAATACATGGATGCCGGCAATCTCGTCCCAGACAATATTATGATCGAGCTTCTTGAGGGGGTTTTCAAAGCCAAAGCCAATGATAGCTTTATCCTCGACGGCTTTCCTAGGACGGTCGCCCAGGCGAAAGCTCTCGACGACATGTTTGAGAAAATGGGATTCAAACTGGATGCAGTCATCAGCCTTCGAGTCGAGCACGATGTAGTTATCAAGAGGCTCAGCAGTCGACGCATGTGCCGAACCTGTGGGAGAATTTATAGTCTGGACCAGCTTGGAGAGAACACGAAGCAATGCAGGCATTGCGGGGGGGAGCTTTATCTGCGGCATGATGACGAGCCCGACGTAATCAAGCACCGTTTGGAAGTGTATCTCAACCAGACCAAACCCCTGAAAGAGTTCTACCGAAAGACCGGTCGTTTTATGCAGATTGACGGCATGCAGGAAATCGGCTATGTGCACAAACAGATTCTCGACATTCTCTATCCGACTTGAAATCTGAGTTGATCGGCTCTTTTCAGGCAAAACCTTCCGCAACGCCTTATGTGATCGCCCACCGGGGGATTTCGGCAAAAGCCCCTGAAAATACACTTGCCGCATTCTCACTGGCGACGAAGTCAAACGGGATCGACATGGTCGAGCTCGACGTCCGGCTCTCCAGCGATGAGCAGGTTATCGTGTTGCACGACCGGACTTTGCAGCGCACGTCGACGGGAAACGGTGCAGCACGAAATTACTCGTATGCCGAAATAGCGCAGTTCAACGCAGGCTCATGGTTTCACCGGTCATTCTCCCGGGAACGCATTCCTACACTCCGGTCGGTTCTGGAACTGGTCAAGGGCAAACGGTGGGTGAACATCGAGCTGAAATCGGACTTCCTGCACAAGGAGCAAAGGGGTGTCCTGGAAGAAAAGGTGCTTCAAGTTGTCAGAGAATGCGGCATGCTCCAACAAGTCATGTTTTCATCTTTTGACCATCATTTGATTGCCAATCTCAAACGGATGAACGCGGTATCAATCACCGGAGTGTTGTACAACCTGTATCGTGATTTCGGGCGGATGCCGTCCAAGATTGCAGGAAGGACAGATGCATCCGTGTTTGTTTGCGCAAAGCAGGAATTGAGGAAGGGAATGATTCAAGACGCTCACGACAACGGGATAGCTGTCTACATCTATACGTTAAATTTTGTTCAGGATGTTCAAAAAATGCTGGATTTCGGCGTAGATGGGATACTTTCGGATAACGCTGACGACATTGTGACGTTAGTCAAAGGGGCGATAGACACCCGTTGATTCTGGTGCGGGGTTTCAGGATATTAATGTCAGATCAATGTTACTCAATCATTTCTAATGGAGGCTTCATGAAGAGAATCAATTTCTTGGCTGTGGTGTTCGGACTGACAGTGCTTTCCGCTCGAGGATTTGCACAGTCGAGCGATATCGGCGCACAGCTTTCAAAAGTGGCTGGAAAAAACGCTGAAAGCTACCTTTCACCCTTCCTTTCGGGCTTGGGTGCCGACCTCAACAGCGGGTTCTACCATTCCGCAGACCTTCACGGTACGCTTGGGTTCGATGTCGGCATTAAGGTTGGCTTAGCCCTCATGAAGGATGAGGACAAAGTTTTCGATTTTACACTCCCAGCCTCTTTTACTTTTCAAAGTCAAACGTTCACCGCTGGAACGGACTATGATCAGGTCATTGCAGGATCGCCCACAGCAGTCGGTGCAGGGGCAGGGATTGCAGTAAAATCAAAAATTGCCAGAGGGCTTATCCCGGCGGGAACGACTATTTTCACAACGCCTCCTGGGTTCAATTTGAGCGCCGTGCCCCTTGTCGTGCCCCAAGCTTCCATTGGTTTGCCATTTGGACTTGAAGTAACAGGCCGGTTCGTTCCGACGATCAGCGCCGGAGATGCCGGAAAGGTGAGCTTCGTGGGGTTTGGGCTTCGGCACGACATCGACCAGTACCTTCCGTTGTTCCCCGTTGATATCGCAGTCCATTTTATGACGCAGAGCTTCACGTTCAACGACAAGAACGACAAGAAAATCATGTCTGCAACTGCAACGGCCTTTGGTGCAGAGGTCAGCAAGAGCCTTATTCTCCTCACCGTCTATGGAGGATTTCAAATCGAAAAATCGTCCTGGGAAATCGCAGGATACAGTTACACAGATCCGTCCAATATTACCGTGCAGGTTCCGGGATTCAGCATCGATGGGAAAAATAAATCGCGCTTTCATGCAGGCGTTCGTCTTCTGCTGCTCTTCATCAACGTGCACGCGGATTACTCATTCGCACCTAACCCCGTAGCGACAGCAGGTGTAGGCATTACGTTCAGGTAACAAGTAGCTTTTTGTTGCAGTCCGTTTGAGCGTTTGTTATATTCATCCCGTCTCAGCATATCGTTGGGACGGGATTTTTTTTCTCCTCGGTTCATGGCCAAGCTCAAAACTGTCCTTTTTCTCATCCTTGCTATCCTCACTGTTCGATGTGATTTCAGCGAAGGGCCTCTGACAGATCCAGAAGAGATGCTCCAAAAAGCGGTCAATTTCTACAAAGAAAAATCCTACAAACAAGCACAACCCCTCTTCGAGCGGGCGATCCCCCT
>Ga0315281_10010640_pt1 | contig 12670 bp, 9 predicted proteins | sample YL17G07_0_MG_FD_204540 | JGI IMG/M metagenome (GOLD analysis project Ga0315281, IMG submission 204540) | Sediment microbial communities from Yellowstone Lake, YNP, Wyoming, USA - YL17G07_0 | ecosystem: Environmental > Aquatic > Freshwater > Lake > Sediment | place: USA: Wyoming | collected... | reverse complement strand
TCACTGGCGGCAAAGTTCATGCTACCGACATTTCAAATGCTTCACGAACAATGCTCTTCAACCTACGCTCGCTGGATTGGGACCGCGACTTGCTCAAGTTGTTCAAAGTGCCCAGCGCAATGCTGCCGGAGGTAAGACCTTCCAGCAGTATATTTGGCTATACGCAAAGCGGCATTCCTATCGCCGGCGTCGCGGGTGACCAGCAGGCAGCTCTATTCGGTCAAGCATGTTTTGAACCAGGCATGACAAAAGTCACCCTGGGCACTGGCGCGTTCGTGCTTATGAATACGGGAAGCAAACCGGTGCAATCGAAGCATGGCTTGATAACGACTGTAGCCTGGAGCACCAAAGACAGTGTTGAATACGCTCTGGAAGGCAGTGTGTTCATTGCAGGAGCTGTCGTCCAGTGGCTGCGAGATGGGCTGGGACTAATTAGTGATGCAAAGGAGTCGGAGCGACTGGCGACCGAAGTTGACGATACAGGGGGAGTCTACTTCGTGCCCGCCTTTGTCGGACTTGGAGCGCCTCATTGGGATATGCAGGCAAGAGGTACAATAGTGGGACTTACCCGAGGCACGCGCAAGTCTCATTTGGTCAGAGCGGCACTGGAGTCAATAGCCTATCAGGTATGTGACGTAGTAAAAGCGATGTCATCCGATTCAGGATTGCGCATCAAAGAGATTCGCCTGGATGGGGGTGCCTCTGCCAACAATTTCCTTGCCCAGTTCCATGCAGATATGCTAAACGTGAGACTGTCTCGCCCTCGATATGTGCAGACTACTGGCCTGGGAGCAGCATATCTCGCTGGATTGGCAATTGGATACTGGAAGGATCGCGCAGAGATTGCATCATTTTGGAAAGCAAATAGATATTTTGTGCCAGCTATTGACCCAGAGGAGCGAAGGGGCCTTTATCAGGGCTGGCATAGGGCTGTGAAGAGGTCCAAAAGATGGCTGACGTAGTAAGGAGAAAGCTAAAGAGGAATTTTGACGCAGTTGCAGCCGAGACCTTCGATATCATTGTCATCGGTGGAGGCATCATAGGTGCCGGTATCGCTCGTGATGCTACCCTCAGAGGCTTCAGGACGTTGCTTGTGGATAAGGAGGATTTCGCCTACGGAACCTCCTCTCGCTCGTCTCGCTTAATTCACGGAGGCCTGCGTTACTTGAAGCAGCTAGATCTGGGTCTGGTGCGTCAGGACTTACGTGAACGAGAGATTCTTCTCCAAATTGCTCCTCATCTGGTTCACCCACTAGCATTCGTTATCCCGATTTCCAGCACAAGGCCTTTGCAGAGGGCGGCGCTACCATTCGGACTAATGCTATATGACCTTCTTTTTTACCGCAAGAGCCTGCCTTCACACCGAAGGCTATCCCGTAGCGAAACGTTGAAATTAGAGCCGGGGTTGGAACAAAGAGGGCTGGTGGGCTCGTATCTCTATTATGATTGTCAGGCGCCTTTTGTAGAGCGCCTTTGCTTGGAAAATGTGCTATCCGCTTCGGAACACGGGGCAACAATATTGAATCACGCCAAAATAGTAGGGCTCTTGAGAAACAGCAATGGCGTGTCCGGTGTCGAAGTTCAGGACATGATGTCAGGGGAAACCTGCGAGGTCAAAGCAAGCATTGTAATCAACGCAACCGGGCATTGGGTGGATTCCTTACGCGAAATGTTGGGAAAGGGCACAAGCACTATGATTCGGAGAACTAAAGGAATTCATCTGCTCACACCACAAATTTCGCGCAATGCCATTGTGCTATTTGCACTGGCAGACAACCGCCTTTTCTTCGTAATTCCCTGGCAGGGTTACTCACTAATCGGAACTACCGACACTGACTACTCTGGCGACTTAGATTCAGTAGAGGCTGAGAAGGAAGATGTAACCTACTTGTTAACAGAGGTTCGCAGAATCTTTCCGAGTATCGATTCTCAAGAGATTTTCTACGTATCCGCAGGTCTGCGGGCTCTGGCACGCTCGAGTAGTAATAGGCCAAGTGATGTTTCGAGAAGTCACCGGCTTGTTGATCACGAAAGGGAAGATGGCACACACGGCTTCATATCTGTATTGGGTGGAAAGATAACCGCCTACCGTGCTGTAGCTGAACAGGCTGTAGACCTGGTCTGTAAGAAATTGGGCTCGCAATCTCCATGCACCACAGACCAAGTTCCATTGCCTGGAGCTCCGAGTGTAACGAAGCAAATGATTGAGAAAGCTGCAAATGAACGCGGGATTGCAGTTGAAACAGTGACGCATCTCACTACTCTCTACGGCTCGCGATTTACAGAGGTACTTGAGCTATTGAACCAAAATCCCAAGGGAGCACAGCGACTTTGTCCCCACTCTCCTGATATCTTGGCTCAGGTGCGGCATGCCGTGGAATATGAAGGAGCACTCACCGCGGAGGATTTCCTCTCGCGCCGTAGTGCCCTGGGTCTAGGACCCTGTTTGGGGTTAGATGCTTTAGACCATATTGCAGACGAGATGGGATCGCTTCTTCATTGGAGCCAAACCGAGAGGCAGAAACAAATTGATTCATATCGTACTCGGGCAGTTGGAAGACTGCGATACGGGTCTGGTCTGCAATCCTGAGTCTCACATACTTCCGAGCATATCGTCTCTGGTTCGAATTCCCTCTCTCGTCCTGTGTATCTTAGGAAACCAAACCTATCTTGTTGGCCACGATCTCTCTCTGGAAGTCGGTGCCGCCATAGCGGATGTCCGCAGCCTTAGCCCTTCTGAAGTATAGCGGTATGTCGTGCTCTCTGCTGGTGCCGATAGCACCATGGAGCAGCACGCCTCTCTCGCTAACCCACTTGTACTTCTCGTTCACATACGCCTTTGCCATCGCCACTTCCTTGGTGCAGGGCATGCCTTCAGACTCCATCCAGGCTGCCTGGTAAACAATGTAGCGGCTGGTCTGCATAGCTGTCCACATGTCAGCCATGATGTGCTGCAGAGCCTGGAACGCACCGATGGGCCTATCGTACTGCACCCTTTCCTTGGAATAGGCCACAGTCATATCCACCGCAGCCTGCATACCACCAACAGACTCAGCGCATTTGGCAATAGCGCCTCGGCGCATCACGTTCTCAACGATGTGCCAGCCCTTGTCCGGCTTACCCAAAACGTTCTTGATAGGGACTGAGACATTCTTGAACTGCACCTCGCAGAGCTTGTCCATGCCTATCGTAGGCATTACTTCTACGTGTACTCCCGGGCTCTTAGCATCAACTATGAAGACGGTGACGCCATCATCCGCTGAAGCGCCATTGCCGGTCCTGGCAACGCAGATTATGTAATTGGCGACGTTCGCCATTTCCACAAATACCTTCGTCCCATCGAGGACGTAGTGCTCGCCCTTGTGCGTAGCCTTGAGCGTAACCCCAGAGGCATCGAACAGTCCATTGGGCTCAAGTTGAGCCATAGTAAATATGGACTCCCCACTGGCTATCTTGGGCAAGAACTCTTTCTTTTGCTCCTCGGTTCCGGCGTCCATAACAGGGTAAGCACCTTCGATCACGGTGCAGATAAAGGGGCCAGGCAGGATATTCCTCCCCATCTCCTCCAAAAGCACTGTGAAGTCCTGGAAGGTCATCCCTTGACCGTTGTATTTGTCAGGGATGACCATTCCCTGCCATCCCAGGTCTGCCATCTTTTTCCAAATCGCAGGGGAGTACCCTTTCTTCTCGTCCTCCTCGAGCTCTCTCACCTTCTTCTTGGGGCATTCGGCAGTGAGGAAATCCCGCGCCGCCTTCCGCAACATTTCCTGTTCTTCAGTGAAAGCTATGTTCATGGTATTACTCCTTTTCCCTCGAAGTCCGTCTATTTCATCCTGGGGAGGTTCAGACCGTTCCAGGCAATGATGTTCCTCTGTATCTCGTTGGTGCCCATTGCGACGTTCAATCTGAAGTGGTGCTGATACCAGGTCTCGAAAAAGCCGTTGAACTTGGCCCACCTGGAAATCTCAACCTGGCCATAGGGACCAACCAGGTCTGTTGCCATGTGAGCCATGCGCGCCTGTAGTTCACCTGAGGTTATCTTCACTGCCGAGGCATCGAACGGGGCCATCTCTTTCTTGCTCTGCGCATCAGCTATGCGATAGGCGAGACAACGGGCTGCCTCAAGCTCACATGCAGCCTGTGCCAGCCTGTTACGAACCAGCGGGTCTTTCGCCAGTATCTCGCCTTTCACCTTTGTCTCGTTGCAGTACTTAACCAAGTCTTCTAGCTGGCGCTGCATGCACATAATGGCTCCCAGGTTAGACCTTTCGAAGCCAGCCAGCATCTGGGTGACCTGCCAGCCCTTGCCCTCTTCGCCTACAACGTTCTTCACAGGAACGCGCACATCGTCCAGAAATACTTCGTTATAATAATGGCCGCCTTCCATATAGAAAAGTGGTTTCACCGTGATGCCAAGGGTTTTCATATCGAACAACAAGAAGGTGAGGCCCTGATGTTTCTTTTCTGCATTGGGGTTGGTTCTCACCACAGCGAATGCCCAGTGAGCGCGATGGGCACCAGTGCTCCAGGTCTTCTGACCGTTTAGCACATACTCATCGCCTTTCCTTACTGCTGTTGTAGTCAGTGAAGCCAGGTCGGAGCCGGCGTTGGGCTCGCTCCATAGCTCGCACCACATCACCTCTCCGGCACCAATACCGGGCAGAAACCTTCTCCTTATGTCTTCATTCCCCGCCCCCAAAATCGTGGGACCAAGCATATCCACACCGAAGACATCAACTCCGCCTACATCGTAATATCCCTTAGCCTCAGCGAAGAACACCCTATCCATCATTGTGCCGCTGCCGCCATACTGGGCCGGCCAGTCCAGCGCCAGCCATCCCCTCCTGGCAAACTCCTTGGCACAGTGAATATGGTACTCCCAGCCTTCGTCGGTATCGTAGTTACTCTCCAGACCTACATAGCCCTTAGGCTTAATCTTCTCCAAATCCCGGCACACATCAAAAAACTCTTTGCGCAGCTTCAACTGTTCATCCGAAAATTTGAAATCCATTATGAAGTCTCCTTGCATCCATCAGGAGTAGATGACTATCGGGAAAACCATACAACCTTGTTTATTTCATCCTGGTTAGACCCAAGCCGTACCAGGATATGATGTTCCTCTGTATCTCGTTGGTGCCCATGGCGATAAACAGCACAAACGACTGTTGATACCACTTCTCGTACCAGCCCTGGAACGGAGACCATCTGGAACGCTTGACCTGCCCGTATGGGCCCAATATGTCGGCTCCCAGCCAAGAGAGACGTTCCTGCAGCTCGCTGGCAAGTATATGAACACCGGAAGCCTCGAACCCTGCCATCTCGTTCCTATCTTGGGCATCGGCAATACGGTAGCCAAGGCAGCGAAGCGCCTCAATCTCGCAAGCCATCTGGGAAAGCCTACTGCGAATTAGGGGGTCATGCGCCAGCAATTTACCACCTACCTTGGTCTCATTGCAGTATTGCACCAGCTCTTCTAACTGGCGAAGCATCATCATAATAGCGCCTAGGCTCGACCTCTCGAAGCCGGCCAGAAGCTGGGTGACGCGCCAGCCCTCGTTTTCCTGGCCGACGACATTCTCCACAGGAACATGCACATCATCCAGGAAGACTTCGTTGTACACATGCGCCTGGTCCATATAGTAAAGCGGTTTCACAGTAACGCCCGGTGTCTTCATGTCAAAGAGGATAAAGGTGATACCCATTTGCTTCTTGGGAGCATGTGGGTCGGTTCTTACCAGTGCAAATGCCCAGTGAGCGCGGTGAGCGCCGGTGCTCCAGATTTTCTGACCATTTATAATGTACTCGTTTCCCTTTCGCACTGCCGACGTGGTCAGAGAAGCCAGGTCTGAGCCCGCGTTGGGCTCGCTCCACAACTCGCACCACTGCACCTCACCCGATGCTATTCCAGGCAGAAATCTCTTGTTTAGCTCTTCGTTGCCCACCCCCAGAAGCGTAGGGGCAAGCATCTCCGGGCCAAAGATATCTATCCCAGGGAGATCATAATATCCCCTAGCTTCACCGAAGAACACCTTGTCCCCAATTGTGCCTTTGCCGCCATACTCAGGGGGCCAGCCAATCGAAATCCAGCCCCTCTTGGCATATTCTCTGGCACAATAAAGGTGATACTTCCAGCCTTCATCAGTATCGTAAATGCTCTCCAGCCCAGCAAATCCGTTGGGCTTCTTTTTCTCCAACTCTTTGCAAACGTCGTAAAACTCCTTGCGCAGCTTAACCTGTTCGTCTGTAAGCTTGAAATCCATGCACAGTCCTCCTTGACCAGTATCTAGGAACCTGCCGACAGAGGAAACCTATTGATAAGCCTGCCTTACCTGGGCAGACGCTTCGTTATCAACTCTCTCTGAATCTCAGACGTGCCTTCCAGCAATTCATACATCTTGGCATCCCTGAACAGGCGCTCGATCTTGTACTCCTTGCTGATGCCATAAGCACCGTGCACCTGCATGCCCCATCTGCAGACATCTGTAGCAGTTGAGGTCACGAACAGTTTGGTGATAGCCATGTCTTTAATAGTATCTTGACCCTGGTCTTTCAGGAAAGCGGCTCGATAGGTCAACCAGCGCGATGCCTCGAGCCTGGATGCCATCTCAGCCAGCAGCCAGTGGATAGCCTGCAAATTGAATATCGGCTCATCGAAGTGCATTCTATGCATAGAGTATTTGATTGCCTCTTCCAGAGAAGCCTGCATAAGCCCTACGCACTGAGCACTGAGGCACAGCTTGCCTATGGTCATGGCATCTTTAAGAGCATCGAACTTGCCGCCTTTGCCTCCCATGAGGTGATCCTTGGGCACATGGACATCCTCAAAGAACACATCGGAAAGGTCTGTGCCCCTCAGTCCCAGCTTATCCATCTTAGGGCCTGTGGAGAATCCCTTCCTGTTCGCCTCTATGAAGAACAGGCTGATATCGCCCTCGAGCTTAGCGAATACGCACATCACATCGGCCCAGGGGGCGTTGGTGATGAATCTCTTGACCCCGTTTATGATGTAGCCGTCTTTAACTTCCTTGGCCACGGTCTTAATCATCTTCGGGTTTGAACCGGTATCAGGTTCGGTGAAGCCGAAGCAGCCGACTTTCTTGCCCTCGGCGATTGGAATCATCCACTGCTTCTTTTGAGCTTCGGTGGCAAGCTTATTGAATCTGTCGCCCACCACGTGCTGCAACTGTATGTGTATCGCCAGAGCAGCCAAAACTTTGGCGATCTCCTCCAGCGCCAGCGCCAAGCTCACATGGTCAGATCCAGCCCCTCCATATTTCGGATCAAAGGGAACTCCGTAGAGACCCATCGCAGCCAGCTTCGGCCGGACCTCGTGGGGGAAATTGTTCTGCTTATCCATTATATCGACCAGAGGAGTAAGCTCTGCCTCGGTGAACTTCTTCACCGAATTCTTGAACATCTGTTGCTGCTCAGTTAGGTTGAAATCCACAGTGACTTTCCTCCCTTTTCGTTTGTTTCGACTTTACTTCTTTGGATATTTTCGGGCCTCTAACATCTCGATGAAGGACTCAATCTTCGACTTAACCCCGGCGTCATCGTACCCTCTGGGGTCAACCATGTTGCCTTCGAACGACATGCTGGGGAGACCCAGTTCGTCTCTCAGAATGGCGCTTATGTCCGGTTGTTCCGCGGTAAAATTCCTGCAGCACCGGTTGGAGTGGAAAACTATACCATCCACATGGTATTGCTTCGCTCGTTTCTTATAGAGCTCTGCTTTCCCCCACGATGCCGCGCGCATAAAGAAACTGAGATATCTATTAGCTAAACCGCCGAAGGGGTCAGAGGGATCCACGCGGCCGCTAAACGCATTTCCATAAAGGTCGGTGACAAATGCCGCACCAAACTCCGCGAAGTAGTTCAGCAGGCGCATGTTATGATAGATAGGGAAGAGGTCCCAGATAAGCCGGAATCTCTCGTTGGGAACGAAGCCAACCTTGTTGTCTACCCTCGTCTTCACTTCATCTCGAAGCTGCTTGTAGAATTCCACCGCTTCTTTAGTGCCTTTGAGCGTGACCAGAGGAAACAGGCAGGTGAAAACGTCAATCTGACTTATGGGCGTGGGTATCGCTGCCCGCATAGCGTCTATCTCGTCCCAGAGCGCACTGGCCTGGTCTGAGTAAGACACCACTTCACGTAACTTGTCCATGTCGAACTTTTTCTTGGTGGCCTGCTCCATCAACTCGACGGCTTCCTTCAGTTCCGCTGCATAGTATGCCTTATGGCGCGGAGCCAGCGTCTCGCTATCCACTGTATAAGCCGCATCTATGACAATCATGGGGCACTTGTAATGCCTCTGCATGGCTTCCCACCATTTGGGATGGGTGGCGCATGCACCCTCAGTGGCAATCAGGATGTCCGGAGCAGGAGGCGGCTCGTCACCGAACGCACCTTTCTTCTCGAACATGATGCCGAAGGCGCACAGTGCGTACGCGCACAGGTCCTGCGAATAGCCTCTAGCCTCACCGGCCTTGCAGAGTTCCTCGGCTACCTTACGAGAGGAACAGAGCGCAGCGTAGTTTTCAGGGAAGAACGGGATACCATCGAAGGTATATACCAGTTCAATGGGGGTCATTGAGGTTATCCAGATCACCGGCTTACCATCTTGCTTGGCACTAGCAAGAGCTTTGTAATAAACATCGTTAAGGGTGCCTAAGGCTGCCGACGAAGCTAGCCTCACTGCCTTGAAGGGCATCGCTGTAGGTTTATTTTGTTTGGTTTCCATTAAACTACCCCACCATTTCCATAAATGCCTGAACCATCGTCTTGAATTTTCCACCCGCCCAGCCAGTGTCCGAATGGTCAACCACCAGTACGGGAACACCATTCGCTTTAAGGCTGCTCTCAAGCCACGGGCGGTCGTAAAGATGGGTGTCGCAATACTTCTGGGTTAGCAGAATGACTCCCTTGACACGATATTCCTTAGCCAACTCCAGCATGTGATACAACCTGGGCTCAGCAGGATGCTTGCAGGGGCAAGGGACTTTCCTCAAATAGCGCTCGGCCAGGGCTCTCAGCGGCTCGGCATTCTCATCGACCGCAGAGGAATAGTAGCGGCTGCCGATATCTATATCGTCAACCACAATATTGCCGCCGCTCTCCTCTACTGCTTGTAGCAACTCAATCGTCTCAAATGTATTCCCCGCTATCATGAGCCGCATTTTGCCGTCTGGGGAGCCTTTTGCGGATGAGAGCGCAGGCAGCAACTTGCGGAGCATCACGTTGTGCTCTTCCTTAGGCATAATGAGCCCTGCCCGCAGTACTGAAAACATCTCGCTACCGGAAAGGGGAGGGGCATCACGCAACCCGAGGTTATATAGCTCATGTACAAGAGCGCGGTTCTCATTGTACACCTTGATAGCCTGTCTCAACGACTGTTCGCTGATTTTTTTGCTGGTGTATTTCTCCAGAGATTCCTTGAACAGGTGTAGCTCTTCGATGAAGAAGTCAACGGCTGTGTCAGTGCTCTTGCCGGGGACCGGCAAGAAGTAATAGTAGGGGAGCTTGACATCCCTTTTCCAGATGCTGTAGAGCGCTCGGGTCATGTCGCAAGACTTGGGGAACACAACTCCATCGAGATAATTGTAATGCCCTTTCAGCGCCTGGTCCAGAGCACTCCTCATGAAGGAGCAGCAGATACTGGGTAGGTGGGCGTCAGCAAGCTCTACGTTCTCAGAGCTTCCTCTGATGCGTACGGGGATGATGCCTGCTGAGCAAATGAGTTCCTCTGGAGTATAGTTGCAGAAGTACCCGAATATCTTTTTACCTGTCTTTTTCCATCCCTCCGCTAATTTATGCCTGTTGCGATAAGCCTCTTGGAACTCAGAGATCATCATTGTTTATCTAGCCCCATTTCCTTTATGGCTTGGTCCCTTAACACGAACTTTTGAATCTTGCCCGTTGGCGTCATGGGAAAATCATTTACAAACTTTACGTACTTCGGTGCCTTATAGTTTGCCATCTTGTCTCTGGCGAAGGCTATGATCTCATCGGCGGTGGCGGTCTGGCCCTCCTTTAGCTTGATGAAAGCCATGCCCACTTCGCCCATTCTTCTATCGGGCACACCGGTCACTGTAACCATAGCGATCTTGGGATGGGTAAAGAGGAAGTTCTCTATCTCTGCCGGGTAGGCATTCACGCCTCCAGTAATGAACATGTCCTTAATGCGCCCCGTGATCTTTATGTAACCCTTGTCATTCATGACTCCCAGGTCACCGGTGCGGAACCAACCATTCTTGTCGAAGGCCTTTTTTGTTTCCTCGGGCATCTTGTAATACTCTTTCATGACGAACCAGCCCTTGGTGCAGATCTCGCCTTGAGTGCCTCGTGCAACTTCTTTGCCGGTCTCGGGATCCAGAATCTTCAGGTCGCTCCCTTTGAACATGAGCTTTCCGGCGGTATTAGCAACCACCTCTGGCGGGTCTCCGCGCCGAGAGCAGGTGCTGATACCAGAGTTCTCGGTCATGCCATAGGCCGAGATCACGTCCTTGATCCCCATCTTGTCCATAATAGCTCTCACCAGTTCGGGGGCAACGTCTGAACCACCGATAATGCAACTCTTTATGGAACGAGTGTTGCGCTTGGGGAAATCGGGATGGTCCATCATCATGATATACATCGTTGGTGAGCCGGTGAAGTTGGTAGCTTTCTCCTCATCTATTAACCTCAGGGCCTCGCCTGGGTCGAACTGTAGCATAGGTAAGATGCAGGCGCCATGGCATGCTCCCAGCGTCATGCCAGTCATGTTGCCCATGTTATTATTGAAGGGAGATACGACCAGGATGCGGTCTTTATCCATCATCTGGAATCTCTCGCTAAAGCCCTCGATAACCTGGATGTACTGGTCGTGGGTTGTTACGACGCCCTTGGGGAAGCCGGTTGTCCCCGAAGTGAAGGGGATGATATAGACATCATCGCGCTTGACTGCCTGCTGCGCCTTCTTCAACTCAGCACTGTTGGCGTAATCCTTACCCATCTCCAGCACTTTATTGAAATCGAGCATGCCATCGTAACTCTGGCTGCTGACTACTATAACCCTCTTGAGCAAAGGCAGTTTCTCGCTTTTAAGCTCATTGGGCTTGCATTTCTTCAACTCGGGCAGGAGCTCATAAATCATGGGAATATAATCTGACTTCAGGAAGCGGTCCTGCACAAAGAAAGTAGTAGTATCAGATTTCTTGAGGATATATTCCAACTCGTGAACTCTGTATCGAGTACTGATTGGTATGACCGGGGCACCCAGTTTGACAGCAGCGAAATGAGCATAAACCCACTCAGGAATATTCGCCATCCAGATTGCTATCTTCTCATCTTTCTTAACACCTAGTTTCAGCAAGGCATTTGCCATGCAGTTTACCTTGTCCAGATAGGCATCAAAGGTTATTCTCGTGTTACCTTCGACTATGGCCTCGTTCTTGGGGAATTGCGTCGCTGCTCTGTCTAGTAGCTTTCCTAGGGTATCATCCTTTTTTGACTTTAACATAATCTCTCCCTCCTACACTAGAGTGCCACTCAACAGTCGTTTGAAATTTTCATCGATTTCTTTTTGAATCTCAGCAATCTGGGCTTTGGTGAGATTGTGGAACCTTCCCTGTTTCTTAATATATTCCTCAACCGGTTTCCTCTTATCAGGAATATAATTGACGGTCAGCTTACGGTTTTCGTACTCGTACAGCACCACGCTTCCGGTCTCAACCCCAAGGCGGGAAATCTCTATGCCTAGGGCTGGGTCGTATTCCCATCCCGGAGGACACGGGCAGATTATGTGGATAAATGATGGCTTGTTAAGTGATTTCGCCTTTCTGACTTTCATTAGCAAGTCCTCTGGGTAAGCCGAGGAGGCGGTGGCTATGTAAATATCGCCGTGAGCAGCTACAATCTGCTCGATATTCTTTACCCTACCCAGCCTCCCACCTAGGGTTGTTTTAGTCCTGGCCATGAAAGGCGTGGAACCGCTCTTCTGGACGCCGGTATTCATGTAAGCCTGGTTATCATAGCAAAGATAGATAATGCGATGCCCTCTTTCCAACGCAGCGGAGAATGTTTGCAGCCCGATGTCGAAAATTGCACCATCGCCAGCGACCAGCACTAAATCAGCATTGATGCCCTTTCGCTTCATGGCAACTTCCATACCGCTGGCGGCAGCCCCAGCGTGGCTGTAGGTGAAAAAGAAAAAGGGAACTGTCCAGGCTGTTAGCGGGTAGAAAGTGCCCACTGCAGACAGACAGCCCGCGTTATTGACAATTACTGCATTCTTATCGAATGCACTCAATACCATCCTGATAGCATGGAGGCTCAGGCAGCCAGCGCAGGAGGCGGTTCCCTTGCCCAAGCAACCATCTCCCTCTTTTATCACCGCCCTTTGAACCTTCTCCCCTTTAAGGAGCTTCTCCCAGTTATCGTAGCCGCTCATGGTTGCAGTGCGCTCATCGAAGCCTATCTTGAACCACTCTACGAACTCATCGTCTCTCTTCGACCACGCTGTGAACATTTCATCGATGTCCTGGAAGCTAATGTCTCTGCCGCTGACAATGTAATTGGATACAGATGCTGGCGATTTTCGGATGGCTGATTTTATCTCAAGACAGGATATTCCCCAAATGTTCCCTGGGCTACACGCACGGTCAATCACTAATATCTTCTTGGCGTTGGAGAG
>Ga0315281_10010639_pt1 | contig 12670 bp, 6 predicted proteins | sample YL17G07_0_MG_FD_204540 | JGI IMG/M metagenome (GOLD analysis project Ga0315281, IMG submission 204540) | Sediment microbial communities from Yellowstone Lake, YNP, Wyoming, USA - YL17G07_0 | ecosystem: Environmental > Aquatic > Freshwater > Lake > Sediment | place: USA: Wyoming | collected... | reverse complement strand
CCTCGCCGGCCGGATACTGATCAACCTCGATACCGAGGAAGACGCCGCGCTCTACATCGGGTGCGCGGGCGGCGCCGACACCCACGCGACGTTCACCGTCTCGCGCGAGGACGCCCTCAAGGGGACCGTTCCGGTGCGTATCTCGGTGCGCGGCCTGCGCGGAGGGCACTCGGGCGTGGACGTCCACGAGAACCGCGGCAACGCGCTCAAGTTCCTACTGCGCACCCTCAACGCGCTGCAGGGGAAGGGGATCGAGTTCGGGATCGTCTCGCTCGCGGGGGGCAGCAAGCACAACGCCATCCCGCGCGAGGCCGATGCCGTGGTCCGGATCTCCAAGGGCAACGAGAGCGCGGCAGTGGCGGCTGTAGATTCCTTTGCCCGGGTCCTCAAGGAGGAATTCGGGGAGATCGACCCCGGCCAGCGAGTGGAGTGCGTCACTCTCGAGGACCGGGAGGAAAATCGCAAGGTGTGGATTCGCTTCGACAACGACCGCGTGCTCGACGCTCTGCTCGCGTGCCCGCACGGGGTGCTCGGGATGAGCCGCGCCGTGCCCGGCCTGGTCGAGACCTCGAACAACCTCGCGGTCGTTACGACCGAGGGGAACACCGTGAAGGTCACCACGTCCAGTCGCTCCTCGGTGATGCCGTCTCTCAAGGCCACCACCGAGCAGATCGGCGCGGCGTTCCGCTTGGGCGGCGCCGAAGTCGAGCAGCGCGACGGGTACCCGGGCTGGAAGCCCAACCCCAGCTCGGCGGTGCTCAACACCGCCCTCAAGGTGTTCGAGCGCGAGTTCAAGAAGAAGCCCGCGGTCAAGGCGATCCACGCCGGCCTGGAGTGCGGCCTGATCGGCGAGAAGTACCCCGGCATGGACATGGTCTCCATGGGCCCGCAGATCGAGTCGCCCCACTCACCCGACGAGCGGGTGCAGATCTCGACCGTGGACCGCTTCTACACCTTCCTCAAGGCGACCCTCGCCGAGCTGGCCTAGCCGGCTCGCGAACCTTCTGCTCCAACCCCGGGGCCGTCGCCCCGGGGTTTTTGTTGTTCCTGTTTCTTGTCACGCGGCTGCCCCCAGCCACACACCTCTTTTTTCTCCGGCGAAAGTGGGGCCGGCGCTCCGCGCCGGCAGGCACGCGCGGAGCGCGTGCCACACCTCTTCAGTAGGCCGAGCTGCGGTGGGAGGCGGCGACCATGAAGACGATGCGCTCGGCCTCGTCGATCTCACAGAAGAAACGCCAGGAGCCTATGCGATAGCGCCAGGTCTCGGGCTGCCAGGCCTTGAGCTTCTTGACGTTCGGGCCGAAGTGGGGGCGCTTCCGGAGCTCCGGATAGACGACCTCGCGCAACTTGCGCTCGATGCGCACGTGGCCGCCCCTGGCAATGGCGCGCAGGTCCTTGGTGAACTGCTCGGTTTCGAAGATCCGGTAGTCAGCCAACGAAGCGGCCTCGCCGCGCGCGGGCGTCGCGCGATCCTCTCTTGAGCCGCGCAACGAGCCTCTCGTTCGCCTCGATCTCCGCCATCTCCGCGTCGTCGACGAACTGCTGGTCACGCAGGTGTTCGACCGCCGCTGTCTCGATCAGGTTGGCGATCGAGCGCCCCTCGGCCTTGGCGGCTTCCGCTAGCTTGCGGTAGGTTTCCTCATCCACTCTCAGGGTAAGCGTCTTGGCCATCAGTCACCTCAGCATGCATTGTCATTCTATCAGAAGCATTCTGACGACGCAACGCTCGCGGATCGTCCGCCCGTTGAGAGCCAACCAGGAGGTGCCACTGTGGTCAAGCGAGCCCCGCCCCTCATGCGAAACGCCAATCCGCCCCTGCGCCGTTGGGCACCGAGTGAAACGAGAGAACCGCGGGAGATGAACCCTTGAATGCGCCACGCGGGTGCCAGGGGCCACGCCTCCGGAGGCAGCGGGGGCCCGGCTGGGCGAGCAGGCTCCCCCTTCCCAGACCGCTTGTCGGCCCTCCGAACCTCGTCGGGCCCAGCACTAGCGCCCCTGGCTCATTCCGGGGTTGACGCACCACGAGGCATCTGAGGCTCCGGACAGGCACGATGCAGGTTCTTCTCATGGACTTGCCACCGTGGGGGTACACTACGTGCAACGAACCTGGACGTTGTTGACGCGGTTTTGAGTGGAGATCGTGCCATGCATCACCCCGAAGACCGCGACCGTGCTCCGCGGCGGGAGCCCGCAGCGGAGTCGACGCTCGTCCCACCCGCGGGTGTAGCGGCCGCGGCACGTCAGGTGCTTGGCGGGCGGTACGAGATCCGCGGCGTGCTCGGACGGGGCGGGATGGGTGAGGTGTGGCTCGCCCGTGACCTCAAGCTCCAGATGGAGGTGGCGCTCAAGGCGCTGGCGCCCGAGAAGCTCGGCGATGAGGGCGCGATGGCGCGGCTGCGGGCGGAGGTGCGGTCGGCGCGGGCCGTCGCCTCACCGCACGTCTGCCGGGTCTACGACCTCGTCGAGGCCGAGGGGCTGGAGTGCGTCTCGATGGAGTACGTGGACGGCACGACGCTGCGCCACGTCCTGGAGACCCGCAGCCCGCTCGAGCTGGGGGAGGCGCGGGAGATCGCGCTGCAGCTCCTGGCAGGGTTGGGCGCCATTCACGAGGCGGGGCTCGTCCACCGGGACGTCAAGCCGGAGAACGTCATGCTCACGCGGGCGGGGCGGGTCGTGCTGATGGACTTCGGCATCGCCAAGGCGGTGGCCTCTGGGGGGACCGTGGCGGGGACCCCCGCCTACTGGCCGCCGGAGCAGGCGGCGGGCGCGCCCGCGGACCCGCGCGCGGACGTCTTCGCGGCGGGCATCGTGCTGGCGGAGATGGTGGCGCCTTCCGGCGTGCGCGATTCCCAGCAGCGTCAGGCGCTTTGGCAGGGTCTGCGCGAGGATCCGCCCAGGATCCCCGACACACCCTGGTCCGAGGCCATCGCCAGGGCGGTCGCACGAGAACCGGCTGAGCGCTACCCCTCCGCGCAGGCGCTCGCGCGCGCCCTCGAGGAGGTCGCCCACCGCGTCACCGGGATCGAGGAGGCGCAGCCCTACCCTGGGCTTGCCGCGTTCACCGAGGCGGACGCCGAGTACTTCTTCGGCCGGGAGGCCGAGGTCGAGGAGGTGTGGAAGCGGCTGCCGCACCGGCACCTGCTTGCCCTCGTCGGACCCTCCGGGGCGGGCAAGAGCAGCTTCCTGCGGGCCGGCCTCATCCCGGCCAAGCCCGAGGGGTGGGCGCACCTCGTGTGCACCCCCGGGGATGCGCCGTTCGTCGCCCTCGGGCAGGCGCTCGTGCCGGAGGTCTCGAGGGATACCGACGCCATGCGCCAGATGCTGCGCTTCGAGGACGCCGACGTTGCGGTGGACCTGTTCCGCCGCTGGCGCTCCGACCACCGCGAGGCGCTCGTCATCGTCGACCAGCTCGAGGAGCTGTTCACGCTGACACCGCCCGACGTGCAGGCGCGATTCGCCTCGCTTCTGGCGCGGCTCGCGCTCGAGGCCGACGTCCACGTGCTCCTGTCGATACGGGACGACTTCCTTCTGCGTTGCCAGGAGCACGAGGCGTTGCGGCCGGTGTTCGAGGGTCTCGTGCCGCTGGGACCGCCTGTGGGCGACGCGCTGCGCCGGGCGCTGGTACAGCCGGCCCTGAAGTGCGGCTACCGGTTCGAGGATGAGGCGCTGGTCGGGGAGATGCTGCAGGCCGTCGAGGGGGAGCGCGGCGCGCTGCCGCTGCTCGCCTTTGCGGCCGCGTCGCTGTGGCACAGCCGCGACCGCGAGGGCGGGGTGCTCACCCGCGCGGCCCACGACGCCATCGGCGGCGTGGCCGGGGCCCTCGCCCAGCACGCCGAGGCGACGCTCGAGCGGATCGGGACGGACAAGCTGCCCCTCGTGCGTGAGCTGTTCAGGAACCTCGTCACCGCGGAGGGCACCCGCGCCGTGCGCGACGTGGACGAGCTGCTCACCGTGTTTCCCGAAGGCCAGCGCTCGGACGCCGAAGCGGTCCTCAAGACCCTGATCGACGCTCGGCTGCTCACCTCCTACGAGGCGCATGCGACCGAGCCGGGGCAGACCGCCGGGCGGCGGGTCGAGGTGGTGCACGAGAGCCTGCTGTCGGCCTGGCCGCGCTTGGTGCGCTGGCGCACCGAGGACGAGGGCGGGGCGCAGCTGCGCGACCAGCTTCGCCAGACGGCGCACCTGTGGGCGGAGAAGGGGCAGCCGACCGATCTGCTGTGGACCGGCACCTCGTACCAGGAGTACCAGGTGTGGCGCTCCCGCTACCCCGGCGGGCTCTCCGAAGTGGAGGCGGCATTCGGTCGGGCGATGACGGAGCTGGCCGGGCGCCGGCGACGCCGGCGGCGGATCGCGGTTGCCGCGGCGATCGCGCTGCTCGCCGCGGGCCTCGCGGTGGTTGGTTCCTTCTGGCGCCGCAGCGTGCGGGAGACCCATCGTGCCGAGGCGGCCCAAGTGCTGGCCCTGGGGCGGCTGCGACTCGGGGAGCACCGGAACGCGGCCCTTGCGTGCGCGATCGCCAGCCTGGAGTGTGCGGACAACGACGCCGCGCGTCGCTTCGCCGTGGAAGCGCTCTGGCAGGGGCCGCCGGCCCTGTTCCTGCCAGACCCGGTCTGTCCCTCAGCCATTGCGTGGAGTCGGGATGGCCGCTGGCTCGCCGTTGGCGGCATCCAGGGCCTCGCCGTCCTGGACCGAGGCACGGGAGAGAGGCGCGAGCTCCTTCCTGGGTTTGAATGGCCGCTGGGGTTCAGCTCGGACGGCCGGCGGCTCGTGAGCGTGGTATGCGGCGTGCCAGCCACGGTCGTGCACGTCTGGACGCTCCCTGAGGGACGGCTCGAGCGCACGTTCGAGCATGCGGAGGAATCTGAGGGCGTTCTCGCGGCCGACCGGGTGCTGATCTTTGGCCGGGATCCGCAGGCACCGCAAGGGCAATGGTCGGGGCCCGTGCGGCGTTTCCCACTCGACGGCGCCACCGAGGAATTGCTCGGGCAATGGAAACCGCAAGGACTCCGCGGGTTTTGCAGGATCGATCCGAGTGGCACATGGCTCTTCTCGATGCAGGGTGGGCGGCTGGTCCAGCAGCGGCTCGACGCACTTTCGGCGCCGCCTCGGGTGATCGGTACTCACGAGGGCGACACCCGCGTCTCGGTGGGACCGTGGCGGGACCAAGTCGTCACCGGCGACAAAGGGGGGGAGGTGCGCATCTGGGACGTGCCCGCCGCCCGCCTGGTGCGGACGCTCAAGAGCCCCGCGGACGCCCGGCGGATTGCGCTGGACCCCAGACACCGGTTCCTGGCTGCGGGTCCGCCGGGGGCCATGCCTCCGCGGTCGGTTTTCCTGTTCGACCTCGAGGCCCCACGCAGCGGAGAGCCAGTCCCCCTTTTGAACAGCGAGGACCTCTTTCTCAACAACATGATGTTCAGCCCCGACGGGTCCTGGCTCGCCAGCATGCATAACACCGCTCCGACCATGCTGTGGAACGTGGCGAGCCCGCACTCGACTGTGCTCGGCAGGCAGAAGCCACCCTACACGGTGGTGGCCTTCACCCCGGACGGGCGCCTCGTCTCCACCTCGGACGAGGGGGTCGTGAGGGTGTGGCCGCTCTCTCCCGCGGCGGAGGATGGCGTGCGGGAGATCTGGTCACGGCTCGGCGCCCTGATTGGATTCAGTTTGGACATCGACCCCCGAGGGCGTTTTGCCGTCGTGTGCGAACGTTTCGCAGGGAAGGTCCTCGTCGTGCCCCTGGATGGGTCTCCCGCGTCGGCCCACCAGCTGAAGGCCGGTCCAGGCGGAGCACCAGGCGCGTCTTGTGCGATTCTGGACCCCGCAGGAAGACAGCTGGCCGTCTATTCCTTGGACCTGGGGAATCCGGCGGCGGCCTCGATTCGGGTCGTGGACCTCGCGACCGGCGCCGAGCGCAGCCTCGACACCCATGCCAAGGGTGAGGACGGCTGCGAGAAGAAAGGGGGAACCGGCGAAGGTTTGGCGGCTACGCTGTGGCTGCCCGACGGGCGCCTGGTCTCGGACGGCGACGCGGGACTGAGGCTCTGGGATATCGCGAGTGGAACGAGCCAGCTCCTGCGACCCTGCAAGAAAGTCTTGCAGGACTTATGGCTGCAGGCGACTCCCGACTCCCGGACGGTCTTGCGCCTCGATGTGGCGAGCGTAACCGGCGAAACCTCGACGCTGACGGCGTTCGACCTTCCGACGCGCATGACTCGCGAGATCCTCTCTCACGGGAACAGACTCGGGTGTTTTGCCCGCGACGTCCGGGGCACCGCCCTCGTGACCGGGGGATTGGATGGCGTGGTACGCGTCGGGCCGATCAGCGGGGAGGAGCCCCACCTGCTCTACGGTCACACCGGCTCGGTCAGTAGCGTCGCGGTTTCGCCCGATGGCCGCTGGATCGCCTCCAGCGGTGACGACGGGGCGATCCGCCTCTGGCCGATGCCAGATCTTTCGAAGCCGCCGCTGCACACACTGCCGCACGCCGAGCTGGTGGCGAAGCTGCGGTCTCTCACCAACCTCCGCGCGGTGCGCGACCCCGCCTCCGACACCGGCTGGAAAATCGAGGTCGGCCCCTTCCCCGGCTGGGCACACGTCCCGGAGTGGAACCCGTGATCACAACGGTCGGCCGCTGACCACTCACCGGCCCGGGCGCCGTGTTAGGTCCATTCATCAGAGCCGAGCAGCTCCTCGACAGAGCGCGCGCGGACGCCGGGCGCCACGGCACGGGGGCCACCCGGGGCTCCTCGAGCCACCACCGTGCTTGTAACCTCCCGAGGGCTTAGTGCGGCGGCGAGGCGGACCAGCGGACGCGCCATGTCCGGTCTCACGGTCCTGGTCCACTTGGCCTCAATGAGGCGCAGAGAGCCGGCCGGCCCGGGCACGACGAAGTCCACCTCGAGCCCCTGCTGGTCACGGAAGTGGAAGATCTCCGGGCGCTTTCCGGCGTTGAGCTGGTTCTTGACGAGCTCTGCGGCGATGAACCCCTCGAAGCATGAACCGACGAACGGTGAGCGCTCCAACTCGCCGGCACTCGCGAGGCCGAGCAGTGCGCACAGCAACCCGGAATCCACCCAATAGAGTTTGGGCGACTTGACAAGCCGCTTGCCGAGGTTCTCGAAGTAGGGCGGCACGAGCAGGACATGACCGGTTATCTCGAGCACTGCGAGCCAGGAAGTGATCGTAGGCACCGACACGCCGAGCGGCGCGGCAAGATCGGTCTTGTTGAGGAGCTGCCCGTTGCGTGTGGCCAGCAGCGAGAGAAAACGCCGGAACGTCGCCAGATCACGAACCTGCAGCAGGGAACGCACGTCACGTTCGAGATAGGTTTGAATGTACGAGCGGAACCAGTCGGTGGCGCTGCGTGGCCGCAGCACGACTTCGGGGAACCCGCCGCGAAGCAGGCTCCAGCGGTGGGTCTCCCGGTACGAGAGCGGCAGCAGCGTGAACACCGCCGCACGCCCGGCCATCGACTCGGACACGCCCTTCATCAGCGAGAAGTCCTGCGAACCGGTGATGAGCCAGCGGCCCTTCCGCGACGGTTCGCGGTCGATAAGGGTACGGACGTAGGGCAGGACCTCGGGCACGTGTTGCACCTCGTCGAGGATCGTCGGTGTCCGCACCTCGGCCAGCCAGCCACGCGGGTCCGAGCGGATCCGCGCGATCACGTCCGGGTCCTCGAGGAGGTGGTACGACGCCCGGGGAAAGGTGTGCCGGAGGAGGTAGGTCTTACCCGATCGCCTCGGCCCGGTGAGCACCACCGCAGGGAACGCCCGCGCCGCACGTTGGAGTTGCGCGCCGAGCTCGCGCTGGATGTGAGCCATGACAGCCTCCCGCCGGCCGGCTCCGGCTGTGAGTATTCTAAAGTATCACCTTAGAAATCTCAAGCGCACCGTCCTGGCGCCGCGCCGGCAGACCGCGGCGAGGGTCGAGAGAGGAGAGGGTGGCCGCAAGGGCCGCCCCTAAATCGAAGCCAAAGCCAGCGCGGACCTAAGGTGAGCGCTAGAAGCGCAGCCCGACGTTGACAAGGTAGGTGCGCGGGGTCTGGTAATCGGTCGGTTGGACGGCCTTGCCGAAGTTGGGGCCCTTTTGCCAGTTGTAGCCATCGGCCTGGTTGCAGGTCGTGCCTTGCGGGCACTCCTTCGGGGTTTCGGTGAACGGGTCGAACCAGTTCAGGTACCTCCTGTTGTAGCGGGTGTACACGGTCTGGTTCGGGTTGATCACCGCCTGGTTGTTGAAGAGGTTGGTGACGCGGGGGTTGAGGTAGAGCTCGAGCCCCGCGACCTTGAAGGTGAACGTCATCGCGAGATCCGTCGAGTTTATGGCGTCGGTGCGGTATGCGTCGCGGGCCGTGAACGCGTAAGGGTTGAAATCCGGCGGAAGAACGTAGCCCGGGTTGCTCACATAGGGACTGACAAGAGCCATGCCCCACGCTCCGTACGGGTGGCCGGACAGGTAGCGCTGCAGCAGGCTCAGGTTCCACGAGAACGCCCGGGTGCTGACGGCGTCCCAGGAGGCGTAGAGGTTGAGCTTGTGGCGGTAGTCGCCTGCCGCGTAGCCTTCCGGTTGATACCATCGCAGGTCGCGGTACTCGGGGTATGACGCTGGGTAGTCAGCAAACGATCTTGTGTAGTTGAAGTCGGTTCCGTACAGCTTGGAATAGGTGTAGTTGCCCCCGAGCTGCAGGCGTTCCCCGAAGCGGTAGTTCCCCTGCAGCAGCAACCCCCAGTACTTGCGGTGAAGGAGGGACGTATCGTTCTCGACGATGATCCTGTCGTACACGTTGCCGAATGGGTCCTGGCTCTGCCCGGTCGTCATGTCCACCCGCTGCGAGTACAAGTCCGCCCACGTCCTGTTGATGTAGTCGAGGCGCACCAGGCCACGGGTGCCAAGGCGCTTGGAGACGCCGGCCGCCCACTCGGTCGTGCTCGGCGATCTCAGGTTGTCACCGATGAACATCTGATAGCCGGGGACGTACGTAGAGAACCACAGCTCCGGGTTCGCCATCACCCCGCCGATGCTGTCGAGCCAGGCAAACACCTGCCGCAGTGCTTCGTGCGTCTCGACCTCCGGTCCGTCCACGTTGATCGGCGGGCCGTCGTAGTAGTAGTAGATGCCCGCGGGCTGCCCGCCGGTTGACTGGCTGTCGGCTACGCCGTTCTGGATCGCCGCCACGTACTCGGCATAGCCAAGCATGACCTGCGCGTCCCCGTCGCCCCCGGGGTCCCAGGTGACCGACAGGCGCGGGCTCCACTTCGAGTCCTTGACGACCTTGGTGCCGGAGGCGTCGGTGCCGTCGTTCTTGTCGTAGCGCACGCCGATGTTGAACGTGAAGCGGTTGCTCAGGCGCCAGGCGTCGTTGACGAACGCCGACTGCGTCCTGAAGTGGGTGCCCTCGCTCATCTCGAAGATCGGCCAGTATTCCATGTACGAGCTGCCCGGGACGATGACCGGGTAGTACTTGGCGCTCGTCCCGGTTCCGACGATGATGACCTCGTCGGCGTCCAGAAAGTAACCCGTGCCTGACTGCCAGTTGTTGGACTTCCTCATGTCGTCGAAGAGGTCCACGCCGAGGCGCAGGTCGTGCGAGCCGGCCTTCTCGGTCGAGACAAAGATGGACCCCTTGGCGAAGGCGTCGGTGTTGCCTTGGGTCTCTGGGGTGCCAGGGCAGACGGCGCAGAAGATCGGCGAGTTGTAGATGGCATAGGTGGTCAAATCCCACACCGGCGTGCCCCGTTCCACGTCGGTGTAGCGGGAGCCCGAGTTCAGCCACGTGATGTCGCGGCTCGAGTACTGCGCCTCGAGGAAGAAGGTGTTCGACAGCACCCCGCTGTAGTTGAGCGCGTAGATGTTCTGGGAAATCTGTCGCGGGTAGGCACTGTCCATGTCGTAGGCCGGGATGGGAAACACGTAGTTCTCCTCGGAGGTGTCCACGTGGAGGTACGAACCGATGAGCCGGTGGTTCGGTGTGAGCGAGAACGTCAGCTTGCCCTCGTAACGGCTCTGGGCCTGGGTGAAGTCGTAGGGGATGCTCACCGGCGGGTAGGTCTGCGTCGAGGTCGTCTTTGAAAGGGTTCGGCCGCCCAGGAAGAACCACAGCCTGTCCCTGAAGATGTAGCCGCCGAGCGTGGCCTCCCAGAGTGTGTCGAGGACGTCGGTGCGCTCGATGGTCAGGGGCGTGGGCGCCGTCCACGTCGGGTTGGTGAGGTTCAGGCGCAGCGAGCCGTGGAAGTCGTTGCCGCCCGACCTGGTCAGGGCGCTGACCACGCCGCCGGTGAACCGCCCGAACTCCGCCGACACGCTCGAGACCGTGGTCGTGGCCTCCTGGATCGCATCCTCGATGTAGAGCGGGAGGAAGACGCCAGAGAGGTTCGATCCGGAGGCCACGCCGTTGATCAGGTAGAGGTTCTCGGAGGGCACGCCGCCCGCAATTTGCTGGTAGGAGTTGCCAAAGGAGCGGAACTGCACGGTGCCCGGGGTGAGGTCCACGTAGCTGGCCACGTCGCGGTTGACCGGCAGGACCTGGATGAGCTTCGACTCGTAGGTCGCGGCGTTCGTGGCCGTCGTCGAGATCGTCTCGTAGCGGCCGGTCACGGTGACCTCCTCCGCCACCGTGGTGATCCGTGGCATCACCGCATCCACGCCCGAGGTCAGGTCCCCCGAGATCTTAACCGTGGTCTCGATCGTCTGGAATCCCTCGAGCTCGAACCTGACGACGTAGGGCCCCGGCGGCAGCATGGGCAGGATGTACTCGCCGGTGACCGTGCTGGTCGCCACCCGGGCCCCCTGCTGGTTGGGCGATGTCACCATGACGGTGACGCCCATAAGCGGCGCCTTTCCGTCGGTGACGCTGCCGGTCAGCGTGCCGGTGGGGATCTTCTGGGCCACTACGACGCCGGCGAGCAGCAGCCCGACTGCAACAGCCTGGAACGAGCGGAGGGACCTCATGGCTTCCTCCCGCTGACGGTGCTGGGCCTCTCGGCCTGACCGCCGGGCCGACCTCAATCAACGGCAGACTTGGTTTTGTTCTCTAATCCCAACATAGGCCCTCAAAACGGTCCCGGCAACCCTAATTGGTGGTTTTCTGCCCCGGCTGCCCTCGCTGGGTATGCGGGGGCGAGGTGGGCGGGCGCGGGCGCCCGCCCCGCTTCCTGCTTTCTTGTGGCGCGGCTGCCCTCAGCCGCGCATCTTCTTCTCTTTCAAGTGTGGGGCCGGCACGCGCGGAGCGCGTACCCCACAGAGACAGGGGCGGCGGCGAGGACCGAAACCTTTCTTCGCGTGATGCGTATCTGGATCTGGATGGCGAACCTTGGGCGAGGGTTGCCACCCAGACATCCTTTCCTCCGGGGGCGGTCATCCGCCCCCCATTGTTTTCGGGGTAGCCTGTCCGACGGGGAAGACTGGGTGGCCGCGGGGCGGCTCCAGCCTCCTCGAAGTCGGGTCGGGCAACCCCGGTCGCAGCAGGGTGCAGCACGGGCGGGAGGTTCTGGCTGTCGTGACGGGAAAGGTTCTTGCCTGGCTGTCGTTGGGCCTCATCTGGGGCGCAACCTGGCTGTTCATCAAGATCGGCCTTGCGGACGTGCCGCCGTTCACCTTCGCGGCGATCCGGTTCTTCATCGCGGCTGTGCCGCTGCTCGTGCTCCTGCGCGTTCGGCGGACGCCGCTGCCAAGGAAGACAAGCGACTGGGTTCTGACGGTAAGCACCGGCGTGCTGGGCTTCGCGATCGGCTACGGCCTCGTCTACTGGGGGGAGCAGCACATCTCGGCCGGGCTGACGGCGATCCTTTTCACGACCTACCCGCTGTTCGGCCTGGTGTTCGCCCACTTCCTCGTGCCGGGCGAGCCCATCACGATGCGCAGGCTCGTCGGCGTCGTGCTCGGGATCGCGGGCGTGGCGCTCATCTTCGGCGAGCAGCTCACCCTCGGCTCCTCCGGGGCGATGCTCGGCAGCCTGGCGGTGGTGGTCTCCGCCGCATGCGCGGCGCTCTCGAGCGTGCTGATCAAGGCGCGCGGCGGCCACCTCGACTCCGCGTTCCTGACCGTCGCGCAGATCCTGGTGGGTGCGGTCCCGCTGCTCGTGGTCGGCCTGCTGCTGGAAGGGAGTCCGTTCGACCTGCACTGGACCCCGATGGCGCTGGTCTCGCTTGCCTACCTGGCGTTCTTCGGCTCCTCGCTGGCGTTCGTGATCTGGTACTGGCTGATCCGGGCGATCAAGGTCACGACCGCGCAGCTGCTGCCGTTCGTCAACACGCTGGTCGCGGTGGTCCTTGGCGCGGTGGTCCTCGACGAGGAGCTCGGCTGGCGCGCCCTCGCCGGCGGCGCCGCCATCCTCCTGGGTCTGGCGGTCGCCCTCGTCCCCAACGGGCGCAGGCGGCACGTTGCCTAAACGGCGGGCAGGGTAGGGGTCAGGCCTCCATCACGTAGCGGGGGTTGCAGCAGTCGTGCCCCTGCATCAGCGTCTTGGTGAGGCTCAGCTTCAGCCTGGGGTTGAACGCCGGGGTGGCCGCGATGTCCGTGTGGCACAAGTGGGCGTAGCCGATATCCGTGGCGTCGGCCTCGCGGAACGTCTTGGCCCACAGGCACTCGGTGATCCGCGCCTCGACTGCGGTCGGTGTGTCCTCGACGAGTTGGAACGTCAGCGCGTGGTTGAACAGCGGGTTCGGGTGGC
>Ga0315281_10010637_pt1 | contig 12671 bp, 8 predicted proteins | sample YL17G07_0_MG_FD_204540 | JGI IMG/M metagenome (GOLD analysis project Ga0315281, IMG submission 204540) | Sediment microbial communities from Yellowstone Lake, YNP, Wyoming, USA - YL17G07_0 | ecosystem: Environmental > Aquatic > Freshwater > Lake > Sediment | place: USA: Wyoming | collected... | reverse complement strand
TCTTCCCCCTTTTCCTCCCGGCGGGCGCAAAGGTACTCTCCTTTTTCCGTCGGGACGATCTTGAGTTCCTCCACCGGGATTCCCTGGCCCCGGGCAAACCCCAGGGCCGCCTTGGTGGGGTTGCCCTGCTCGTCGAAGGCGATCCGCCGGGCCGGCCCGATGGTTTCGAGGACCCTCCCTTCCTGGGCGGAAGCCACCCCCGTGCCCATGAGGACCAGCCGCCGGGGGGTCCCCATGGCTTTGATCTCTCGGTAATCGATGCGCTGGGCCTCGAATTCTTTGGCCAGGAGGTTCGGCATCTCGTTCAGGGCTTTGGGGATGAAGCCCGAAGGAATCTCTTCCGTTCCGATTTCCAGCAGCAGTTCAGGCATAAAGGACCTTTTTAAATGGGACACAGATGAACTTAGCGCGGCAGAGCCGCAACCAAAAGGAATCACCCCCTCCCTCCCCTCCCCCCTCGAGGGGGAGGGTTAGGGTGGGGGGGATGCTTTTTGCTTAACAAAATTTTCAGAGTTTGCAGGTAAGTAGTACAGATAAACACAGAAAAAACATGAAGAATTTGGGCTGGGTTTTATTATTTTATTCTTTTAATCTGTGTTCATCTGTGTCCCATGAATTAATTGGTATTTTTTTTCAACAACGGGAAGCCCATGGATTCGCGCTGCTTTAGGTAGGCCTCCGCCGAAAGGCGGGCCAAGTTGCGCACCCGGGCAATGTACTGCGTCCGTTCGGTTACGCTGATCGCCCCGCGGGCTTCCAGAAGATTGAAGGTGTGGGAGCATTTCAGGCAGTAATCGTAGCCCGGAAGGACCAGGCCTTTTGCTTCCATGCGGATCGACTCCTTCTCGTACATGTCGAAAAGCTGGAAGAGCATGGGCACATCGGCCTGCTCGAAATTGTAAGTGGAAAACTCCACCTCCCCCCGGTGGTGCACGTCGCCGTATTTGATCCCTTTCTTCCATTCCAGGTCGTACACGTTGTCGATCCCCTGGAGGTACATGGCGATTCTCTCGATTCCGTAGGTGATCTCCACGGAAATGGGCTTCAGGTCCATGCCGCCGGCCTGCTGGAAATAAGTAAACTGGGTGATTTCCATGCCGTCGAGCCAGACCTCCCAGCCCAGCCCCCAGGCTCCCAGGGTGGGAGATTCCCAGTCGTCTTCCACAAAGCGGATGTCGTGCTCCAGGGGCTCGACGCCGAAGGCCTTGAGGCTGCTCAGGTACATATCCTGGATGTCCAGGGGAGATGGTTTCAGGATGACCTGGAACTGGTAGTAATGCTGGAGGCGGTTGGGATTTTCTCCGTAGCGGCCGTCCGTCGGTCTCCGCGACGGTTCCACGTAGGCCACCTTCCAGGGTTCCGGACCCAGCACGCGAAGAAAGGTGGCCGGGTTAAAAGTCCCGGCTCCCACCTCGATATCATAGGGCTGTTGCAGGACGCACCCGCGCTCCGCCCAGAACTTCTGCAGGGCCATGATCAGGTCTTGAAAATACATAACCAAAAACCTTTGAAACGATTTTGATAAAAAGATTATCTACCATTTCGAGGAAACAAAAGTCAAGGTGAAAGAAAGGGAAATTCCAAATCCCAAATTCCAAATCACAAATAACTTCCAAAACCCAAATACCGAAACAGCAAAACAAGGCCCCCTTATTGAAAAGTTTGAATTTGGAATTTTGGTCATTCGAATTTATTTGGGATTTGGTGCTTGGGATTTGGTGCTTATTGCTGGTTCCGTATTAGGATATATTTGTTCCATGAATTTCTTCGATTTGAGTTCCTTCCCCAGGTATTGCCGGAGAAAAGCTGAAAGGATGGCCTGGCTTTCTTTAAGGGATTGGGGGGAAAAGGATATCCGCCCCACCTTGTCCAGGGTCAGGGTCTGGGCCAGGAGGAGAGTCTTGATCGTTCCCAGGGAGACCGGGATGATCCCCGGAAGGTTGGCGGCGCAGGGAGCGCAGAGGACCCCCCCTCCCCGGGGACTGAAGAAATATTTTTCTCCGGCAAGCTTTTTCTGGCAGCGGGTGCAATGGTCCAGCAGAGGACGGTAGCCCAGGCAGGAGAGAAGGCGTACCTCGAAGACCCGCTGGATTTCATCCTTGAGAATCCCCCGGTCGACGAGGGAGAGAAAGGCGGCCAGGAGTCTGAAAAGCGGCTTGTTCTCAATCTTCTCGGCGGTCATTTCGTTTACCAGCTCGATAAAATAGCTGGCCCAGGCGAGTCTGTGGATGTCCTCCCGGAGCCCGGCGAAGGGCCGGATGAGATCACAGTTGCTGAGGCGGACGAGCCCCGAGCTTTCTTTCTCGAAATAGGTCACCTTCACGTAGGACCCGATTTCCAGCCGGTTCCCGAAACGCTTTCGGGAACGCTTGGCCCCCTTGGCGATCCCTTTGACTTTTCCGAAATCAAGGGTGTAGAGAGTGACAATCTGATCCGCCTCGCCGTAGGGGAAGGCGTGGAGGATGATGGCCGGGGTTTTGTAGAGGGGCATAAGAAATCTTATCAGAAAGAGAAAGAGATGGGAAGGAGAAGGCAAAAAGAACAAAGATCGTTGATCAATGGTCAATGCCCAATGGTCAATAAAAAAATTCTTCTTTGCCCGGCTCCTCGAACCGCGGGCCTATTCCCAAGCACCAAACACTGATATAATTTCTGAAAAGATTTCCTTCATTCCGGAGGTTTCGTCTTGGTGGGTTTCCCCCTTTCTTTTGCCCTCCTGCTCATGGGCTTCACATTTACCATCACCCAGGTGATGGTTATCCGGGAACTGCTGGTCGTTTTTGCCGGGAACGAACTGTCCATCGCCATCATCCTGGCCAACTGGCTTCTCCTGGAGGCGGCGGGGAGCTTTTGGATCGGGAAAAAGGCGGAAAGCTGGGGGCTCCAGGAGGGAGGGTACGCCTGTTTGCAGCTCCTCCTGGCAGGCATCCTCCCGCTGACGATTTACGCCATCCGGGCCTTGAAAGATTTTATCGGGCTGACCCCCGGTGAAGGAGCCAGCCTCTTGCAGATCCTCCTCTGGACCCTGCCCGTCCTGGCCCCCCTGGGAATCGTGGATGGGATCCTTTTTGCCCTGGGGTGCGCTCTTTATTCCAAACGGACAGAAACAGGGGCCCTTTCCATGGGAAGGGTTTATCTTTGGGAAGCGGTGGGGGCGGGAAGCGGGGGTGTCCTCTACACTTTTCTATTCATCCCCTTTTGGGGGTCTTTTCAAGTGGCCTCCTTCCTGGGTATTGCCAACCTGGCCTCCGGACTTCTGTTGATTCCCAAGTCCGGACGGGTTCGGCGGGGGAAAACGGTTTTCCTGTTCCTCTGGGGATATTTTCTTTTTGTCAATCTGCTGTTGTTGATCCCCTATACCAGTCATACCATCGAAAGAATTTCTATGGATAAATTATGGCGGGGATTCGAAGTTCTGGACTCCCGCTGGTCCCCTTTCGGTAACGTGACCGTGGGGAGAAGGGAAGAGCAGCTGACTTTCTTCTCCAACGGAATCCCCATCTGCAATGTGCCCACCCCGAATGTCGCCTGGGCCGAGGAATTGGTCCACTATCCCCTGCTGGCAAACCCTCCATCCGGTTCTATTCTGATCGTAGGAGGAGGGTACGGGGGGGTTATTCATGAAATCCTCAAACATCCGGCAAAGGAGATCCACTACACCGAAATCGATCCTCTCTTGGTCCAAATGATCCGGGAACACCCGACTCGACTGACCCGGGAAGAGATGGAAAATCCAAGAGTCCGGATTCATATCTTTGATGGTCGGCATTTCATCAAGACCACCGGGCAGAAATTCGATGCCGTGATTCTCAACCTCCCCGGGCCCACCACCCTCGAGCTGAATCGGTTCTACACGGTGGAGTTTTTTCGGGAAGTGTTCCGTTTAATGGAAAAGGACGGGATTCTGGCTCTTCCCCTTCCGGGGTCCGAGACGTACCTGGGGCCCGAGGCGAGAGACCTGAACCTGAGTATCCTGAAATCCCTGCAGGAAACCTTCTCCTCGACGGTGGTCATCCCCGGGGATCCGAATTTAATCCTCGCCTCTCCTTCGAAAAGTCTGGAGGCCCTCACTGCGGAGCGGGTCGCCCGTCGCCTTCAGGAGAGTAAAATCCCGACTCAATTTTTGACGGTTTCCCAGATCCGGCGCAAGATGGAGAAGCAGCGTCTGGAGTGGCTGGAAGAATCGCTGGAGCAGGGCGGCGGGGTTCGCTTAAACCGAGATGGGAATCCCGCCGGGATTTACTACGCCATCGCTTATTGGAATGCCCAGTTCCACCCGTCGGCCCAGGCCTTCTGGGGCCGGGTGGGGGATTTCCGCCTTTCCCATTTTGGCCTGTTTCTGTTGGCCCTGGTGGGGGCGGTTTCGGTTTACCGAAAATGGCCCCGAGCCGGGGGAAGTCCAGGCACTCGGAAAGGACCTCTCATCTGGATCGTAATCACCACGGGGTTCTTCGGCACGGCGATGAGCGTCCTCTTGATCCTGTCATTTCAGACCCTCTATGGGTATGCCTACCAGTGGATCGGGCTTCTGCTCGCGGCCTTCATGGCGGGACTGGCGCTGGGAAGCGGGATGATGAATCGGGCGCTGGGGAAGATTCAGAACCGGATCATGACCCTGGTCGGGTTGGAGAGTTTTATCGCCCTATTTTGTCTGCTTTTAATCTTGACCCTGAATTTTTTGTTCTCTTCCGGAATGCAGCCCACGGGGCTGTGGGCCGTCAAGATCGCTTTTCTCCTGATGAGTCTCATTTCCGGATTTTGGGTCGGCCTGGAATTTCCTTTGTCCGGCAGGATTTTCGCGGCCAGCGAGGAAGGGGTAGGCCGAACGGCCGGGATTCTCTATGCCTCCGACCTTTTGGGGGCCTGGGCCGGCGCCCTCCTGGCGGGGGTGGTCTTCATTCCGGTTCTGGGGGTTCTTCAGACCTGCGGGGCGATCATCCTGCTGAAACTGGCCAGCCTGTCTCTCCTGGGAATTGCGGAATTCGGATTGCGGCCTGAACCATGAAAGGTTCAGGGCGGAAGGCAGAATGAAGACCGAATCCTTTTTCCCGGCGCGCGCTGCACTACTAATGTATAGACTCTCTAAATTTCGTAAAGAAAATCCGATACGGAAAGCCAGCCGCTGAAATCCCCCCAACCCCCCTTTAGAAAAGGGGGGTGAAGGGGGGATTTCTGGGATTGCCTGAATGTAAAAATCCACTCCTCGGGCTGGAGTGTTGCTGAACTATGTTGCTATCTTTCAGTTTCTGATATTTTTTCTCAAGAAGTTATCCGTGTTTATCCGCGTCCCAATAAAATTTTTTGTTGGGGCCCTGCCGCGCTGTGCCCTGTATGGCTAGAAATATTTTACCGGCCTTTAAAAGAAAAGTCCTTTTTCTGAACCCCGGCGGAGCGGATTCCCCGGGCGTCTTCGGAGAGCAGAACTTCGGCAGCGCGGGAGTTTTCGATGGCCAAACCCGCGGGGAGAGTCTGGTTCCATCCGCCGTTAATGGCCTTCTTGGCCGCCTGAACGGCGAGGGGGGCGTTGGCGGCGATTTCCCGGGCCAAGGCGTAAGCCCGCTCCATTACCCGATCCTTGGAACACACTTCATTGAGTAATCCGATCCGCAGCGCTTCCTGAGCATCGATGGATCGGCCGGAGTAGATCAGCTCCTTGGCCTTTCCCATGCCGATGATTTTGGGGAGGCGCTGGGTGCCCCCCATGTCCGGGACGATCCCCAGCTTGACCTCCGGAATGGAGAAGCGGGAATCATGCGAGCCGATGCGTATGTCACAGCAGCAGATCAATTCCGTTCCGCCTCCGATGCAGTGCCCCTGGATCGCCGCAATCACCGGAACGTGCAGGTTCTCGATCCGATCGAAAGAGGCGCGCAATCGCTGGAGGTGTTCGTGGATTTGCGGCAGGGCCGCGGCAGGAGAAACCCCCTCTTCCAGCCGGATGGTGGTTCCTTCTTTCAAGTCTAACCCGGCGCAGAAAGCCCGGTCTCCAGCGCCGGTAAGAATGGCCGCCCGGACTTTCGGATCTGCCTCCACCGCCTCTGCCGCGGACCTCAGCTCCATCCATACCCCCAAATCCAGGGCATTCAGGCGGTCCGGCTTGTTCAGGGTGATCAGGGCGATGGATTCCCTGATTTGTAACAGGACTTTGTTGCCGTGGGTCATGGCCAGCTCCTAAATGCGGAATTCGGATTGCGGAATGCGGAATGGAAGCCAGAATGAAGGCCGATCATTTCACGCTCCCCGCGTTCATCCTTTCATCATCTCAAGTCCGTGATGGCGTCTTTTTCTTCACTCGAGGGTTTATTTTCTTTCCCCGGTTACCCCGCGGGGGGCTTGGGTTTCGCCGAAGTTTCTTCTTTGGACGGTTTGGATCCCGGCGGTTTCAAGTCCTTTGGGGGAGGGGACTGCTTTGCCGGAGCCGCGGTGGAAGGGGGGGCGGCTCCGGTTTCTCTTGGAAGAACAAGGTTGACAACCTCTCCGGATTTACCGAGGCGCCCCAGGGAGACTCCGTTTAGAAAGAGTTCAATCCCCCCGGCATTCCCTATAAGGATACGGAACTGACGCCGCGCGGTCCAAGAGGATGTTTCTTTGGGCTGGAGCAGAACATCGCTCACCTGGTTTTCATCATTACTTATCCTCATCCAGGTCTTTTCCGTGGCCACCACCTTAAGGACGTGCCGCCGGTCCGGGGTGGCTTCCTTTTCGCCCGGAACGGGGGCAGCGGCCACAAGCTTTTCAGAAGGTTTCTTCTCCTTATCCGGCGCGATCACTTGGGGAACGACTTTTCCCGGAGAGGTTTCTGGTTTGAGCGGAGAAGGTCGAGCCCCCGGACCGGGAGATGGGGAACCCGGAGATGGAGCCGGAGTGACCACCGGTGCCGGGAGAGGGGGGGAGGTGGGGGCGGAGGGTTTTTGAAGATAATAAATGATTGCTACTCCCGCAAGGATGATACCGAGGGAAACCAGGTATTTGAAAACCGGGTTTTCATCTTTGGAGGGCTCGGGAGCTTCCTTCGCTCCGGAAATTTTGATCAGATCGGTTTGGGCGTCATAGCGGGCCACAAGCTCCTGGGGATCGAGGCCCAGGAAAGTGGCGTAATTGCGCAGGAACCCCCGGACAAAGACCGGCGCGGCAATAGATTGGAATTCATCCTTCTCCAAGGCTTCCAGATTCTCTTTGGTGATGCGGGTAACCTTGGCGACCGAGTCCAAGGTCACCTTTCTTTTCTCCCTTTCCTGGCGGAGATACTGGCCGACGGTCAGCCCATGCTCTTCAGTCAAGGATTTTCCTCCTTCCGTTCCGTAGGAGAAAGAGCCCGGTGAAGCCATTTCTTCACTCCCTCCGAACCCTTTTCCGGCGGAGGGCTTGGCTGCAAGTAAAAGAGGTCTCCTTCCTTTTCTACTTTCACCGCTTGACCGATCTTCAGGTTTTCGTGGCGGGACCGAGCCATGATCATCCGCCCGTCGGGAATGCTCAAGAAGCCCAGCGTGAGGGGAGAAGGAATCCCCTCGGGAGTGGTATAAAGCGTGGTATAAGTCTCCAGGGTCCCCGAGTCTGCCGAGGAAGGCTCTTCGGGGATCGGCCGGGGATTGATGTCCCCGGGATCATAATCGGGCTTCCAATAAACCGGTATGGGTCGGTACCGGTCCGTCCGTTCGAGGATGGTTACCAGATTGTTGTTGGCCAGACCCCCGATATTCTGGGTGAGTCCGATTCTGGCCCCCGTGATCTGCCGGCTCGGTTCCATGTCCCCCCGCAACTGCTGGACGACCTCGGCGATTTGCGCCAGGCCGGAGGCCCCGACCGGGTGGCCCCGGGCCTTGAGGCCCCCGGAAGGATTGATCGGCAATCGGCCCTTGATCGAGGTCACCCCTTCTTCGACGGCCTTCCATCCCTCGCCGTGCGGGAAAAAACCGAGGTCTTCGGTCCCGATGATTTCGAAGGGGGTGAAGGCGTCATGAACTTCGGCGAAGGAGATGTCTTTCGGGCTCAGCTTGGCCATGTTATAGGCCTGCCAGGCGGCCAGGCGGGTGGATTTGAAAGAGGTCAATGAATCCCGGTGGCGAACGGCCAGCGTGTCGGTGGCATGGCCGAGTCCGGTGACCCGGATGGATTTCTTGTCCAGGGTCAAAACGACGGCCACCGCCCCATCGGTAATCGGGGCGCAGTCGTAAGTGCGCAGGGGAGTGGAGATATACCGCGAGCCGAAGTAATCCTCCCCGGTGATGATTTTACGGAACTGGGCATAAGGGTTGAGGGATCCATTGTAGTGATTCTTGATGGCCACTTTGGAAAGGATCGACTGCAGGCGGTCATCCGAAAGCTGGGCCTCGTGCTGGTATCTCCGGGTGATCATGGCCGCGAGGGAGGGCATGGAGGCCCCGTACTTTCTCTCGCCCCGATCGATGACCTCGGCCAGGATCCGGGTGGTCTGGGCCGTGGGAAGATGGGTCATCTTCTCCCCCGCCAGGATCAACACGTTCCGGTGATACCCGGAGGCGACGGCGTAGAAGGCGGACTCAAAGACCGCGGACCCGGTGGAGGAAGCGGTTTCCACCCGGGAAGAAGGGATCCCGGGCAGGCCCAGACGGTCGGTGATAAGAGCGGCGAAATTGCTCTCCCCGGTGAATTCCTCCACGCTCATCACTCCGATGAACACATAGTCAATGGTGCTGACCCGGGCGTCGAGGATGGCCCTGGAGGCAGCCTCCACCATGAGATAGGGAAGCGATTGATCACTCTTCCCAAATTTGGTCAGGCCGACGCCGGCGACGTAGACTTCCGTGGGCATAAACCTCTCGGTTTTCTGAAATTCGCCTGATTATACTGAATTGGGGTGGGTTTGTCGAGCAAGGGAAATGAAAGAATTGGAATATTGGAATGATGGAATAATGGTAACACTTTAGCTCTTTGAAAAAGGTAACTTTTACCCTCTGAAAAGATCTCCCAGAAATCCCCCCTGCCCCCCTTTGCAAAGGGGGGTTGGGGGGGATTTCAGCGATTGGTATCTCAATCGATATGGCTTCGATATGATTTTCAAGCCGCTAAATTGATACGAATAATGGAGTGTTGACTTAGAAGAATTTTCCCATTTCCCAATATTCCATTATTCCAGGATTCCATCATTCCATCTTCCTTCATTTGAATTTTCCGCCCCGACCGGCCCCTCCGGCAAAACGCGCGGCGCCGGAACGCCCCTCGGCCTCGACCATGGGGAACCCCTTCTCGAACTCGTTGCGGAGAGCCTCCCCCAGGGGGAGGTCCCATTGGGTGTGGGCCGACATGCGGTCGGCGTTCATGCAGGCTTGGGGAAAGGAACCAATTTCAAAGGCCAGCTTTTCCGCCGCTTCGCGGGATTTTCCTTTTGGAACTACCCGGTTTACGAGTCCCATGGCGAGGGCCTCCGGGGCCGCGACCGGACGGCCGGTGATGATCAGGTCCAGAGCGTGTCCCAGTCCGATCAGGCGGGGTAATCGAATGGTGCCGCCGTCGACCAACGGCACTCCCCAGCGCCGGCAGAAGACTCCCAGAACGGCATCTTCTTCCATGACCCGCAGGTCGCACCAGAGGGCGAGCTCGAGCCCCCCGGCCACGGCATAGCCGGATACTGCGGCAATCACCGGCTTGGAGAGAACCAAGCGGGTGGGCCCCATGGGTCCGTCCCCTTGAAATCCCCTGGGAATATCCGCCTTTCGGTCTCCCTGGACAATCGCCTTGAGATCGGCGCCGGCGCAGAAAGTTCCGTGGTCTCCGAAAAAGACCGCCACTTTGGCATCCGGGTCAGCATCGAAAGCCCGGAAGGCATCCGCCAGGGCCCTGGCCGTGGCCGAATCGACCGCGTTCCTCACTTCCGGCCGGCTGAGGATTACGGTGGTAACGGGTCCATTTTTTTCCGTCCGTACGTTTGGGAAATTACTCAGCATAGCCACCCCCTTCAAGCCAGCGGCTTGGGAAATATGGGGGCGCGCATAGGTCCGACTCTCGGCTCCTGGCACCCCGGTTTGACTTTGTCAGCTTATTTGCGGGACACGACACTAGAATGATTTTATAGAATAGGATGCCGGTTGGCAATAAAGGACTGGAAGAGGGAGGGTGAAAAAAGGGTGAAAAAAGGGGAGACAGATAAACGGTTTTATGCTAAAAAGGTTCGGGTTGTTTGCCGGAAGGATAAACAGATCCCGATTTCCTCCCCCCGCCGGGCGGAGGAAGGGAAGAGGGCCCACTCCAAATTTCCGGACGGGGACCCGTGGACCGCGGTCAAATCCAGAGTGGAGGGTAAGGAAGCCAACATGAACTGTGGAATGGGTTTTGACAATGACCGTTACCTGAAAGAACAAAAGTCGGCCATCTGGGACCGGCTGGAGAGGTTCAACAACAAGCTCTACCTGGAGTTCGGGGGGAAGCTGCTCTTCGATTACCACGCCGCCCGCGTTCTGCCGGGCTACGATCCCAATGTGAAGATACGCCTCCTGTCGGAGCTGAAGGACAAGGCGGACCTCCTTCTCTGCATCTACGCCGGGGACATTGAGCGGAAAAAAATCCGGGCCGACTTCGGCATCACCTATGATTCCGACGCCCTAAAGCTCATCGATGAACTGAGAAACTGGGGGATCAACGTCCTGGGGGTGGTCATCACCCGTTTCGACAACCAGCCCGCGGCCACCCTGTTCAAAAACAAACTGGAGAGAAGAAACATCAAAGTCTATACCCATCGCTACACGAAAGGCTACCCCACGGACGTGGACCTGATCGTGAGCGACGAGGGCTACGGGGCCAACGAATACATCGAAACCCAAAAACCCCTGGTCATTGTCACCGGGCCCGGGCCGGGGAGCGGGAAGCTGGCCACCTGCCTCTCCCAGATGTATCATGACTACCGCCGGGGGATTCAATCGGGGTACGCCAAGTTCGAGACCTTCCCCATCTGGAACCTCCCCCTGAAACACCCGGTGAACATCGCCTACGAGGCGGCCACGGCGGACATCCGGGACTTCAACCTCATCGATCCCTTTCACCTGGAGGCCTACCAGAAGGTGGCGGTCAACTACAACCGGGATGTGGAAGTCTTTCCGGTTTTGAAAAGGATTCTGGAAAAGATCACCGGGGGGCCCTCCTTCTACCAGTCCCCGACGGACATGGGGGTGAACCGGGCCGGAATGGCCATCGTGGAAGACGAGGTCACCCGGGAGGCGGCCAAACAGGAGGTGATCCGCCGGTACTTCCGCTACCGCTGTGAGTACGTCATGGGATTTGCGGACAAGGAAACGGTTCAGCGGGTGGAGCTGTTCATCAAGGATTTTCAGCTTTCCCCCGAATACCGGAAGGTGGTGGAACCCGCGAGGCAGGCCGCCGAGGACGCCCAGCGGGACAAGAGGGGAAACGAAGGGATCTTCTGCGGGGCGGCGATCGAGCTGCGTGACGGCACCATCATAACCGGGAACAATTCCCCCCTCTTCCACGCCGCCTCCAGCGTGGTGATCCACGCCATCAAGCATCTGGCGGGCATTCCCGAGAAGATCCAGCTGCTGCCCGCCTACATCACCAACTCCATCCGCAATTTGAAAACCGAAATCCTGAAGGAGAAATCCGTCAGCTTGGACCTGGAAGAATCCCTGATCGCCCTGAGCATCGGCGCCACCACCAACCCCGCGGCCCAGCTGGCCATCGAGCATTTGAAAGAGCTGGAACGCTGCGAGGTGCACATGACCCACATCCCCACCCCCGGGGATGAGGCTGGATTGAGACGGCTGGGAGTCAACCTGACCAGCGACCCGAACTTTTCCTCGAAGAATCTGTTTATTTCTTAAACTGGTTGCTCGTCGCTCGTTACTGGTTGCTGGTAAAAAAACTCCAGGGCTTGGGGAATGATGTGCGATGGGCTTCAAATCGTTCCTCTAAATAAAAAAAGAGGGCACGGGCCGCGTGCCCCTACGAACTCGCAACTCATCGCCGTACGGAGGTGATTCATCGGAGGCGGAAGGATCTGGCGCAACGAGTAACGAGCAACGAGTAACGAGTAACCAGTAACGAGTTTTACAACCCCAGGTAGGCCTTCTTCAAATAGCTGTTTTCCAGCAGGTCTTTCCCGGCCCCTTCCAGCACAACCCGCCCGTTTTCCAGGACGTAGCCCCGGGAGGAAATATCCAGGCTTTCCTTCACGTTCTGCTCCACCAGCAGGATGGTGACTTCCCGGCGGTTGACTTCCTGCAGGACGTGGAAGATCATTTCCACGACGATGGGCGCCAGGCCCAGGGAAGGCTCGTCGAGCATGAGGATCTTCGGCCCGGCCATGAGCGCCCGCCCGACGGCCAGCATCTGCTGCTCGCCGCCGCTCATGGACTCGCCGAGCTGGTCCTTTCTTTCGGCCAGATGGGGGAAGAGTTCGTAGACCCGCTGCAGGGACTCCCGGCTCTTCTCCCGGGCTCTCCGGTTGTAACTGCCCATCTCCAGGTTTTCCTTCACCGTCATGAAAGGAAAAATCCGGCGCCCCTCGGGAACCTGAATGATCCCATTTTCGATGATTTCGTGGGAGGGGAGGGAATCGATCCGTTTTCCTTCGAAGAGAATTTCTCCCCCGGAAATGGGGACCAGACCGGAGATGGCGTTCAGCATGGAACTCTTTCCCGCTGAATTGGCCCCGATCAGGCTGACGATTTCCCGTTCCCGGACCT
>Ga0315281_10010636_pt1 | contig 12671 bp, 9 predicted proteins | sample YL17G07_0_MG_FD_204540 | JGI IMG/M metagenome (GOLD analysis project Ga0315281, IMG submission 204540) | Sediment microbial communities from Yellowstone Lake, YNP, Wyoming, USA - YL17G07_0 | ecosystem: Environmental > Aquatic > Freshwater > Lake > Sediment | place: USA: Wyoming | collected... | reverse complement strand
AAGAAAGGAAAATCTGATTAATGAGATAGAGTCGAGGATGAAGCAAAAGACAGAAACTAATGAGTTGTTTACTATAAAATGGAAGATAGTTTAGAAGGGAGACAGGAAAAGCGAATTTGGGGAATTTCCGTAAGAAGAAATGAGCGGATAGATTTCAGAAGGCCGGTAAAAAGGATGGAGAAACTGGGGAGAAAACTATGGGAATAACTGGGGAGAAAATACTGAGGGAGGGCGTAGAAAAGGGCGGTAAAAAAGTCGGAGGAAGGGCGGAGAAAATACGGAGAAAGTATGGAGAAAAAGGGGCAGAAGATACTACCCAGAAAATCACGCAGAAAAGGTTGGTAGAAGGGTTAGTAGAAAAGTTGGTAGAAAGGTTGGTAGAAAGTCAGCAAAGGATTTTAGAATTAACAAAAGAGAATCCATATATTGCCAAGAAAGAATTATCAGAAATTATTGGAATCAGCACAACCGCCATTGATAAAAATATATAACAGCTAAAAAAGAAGGGCTTGTTAAAGCGCATCGGTCCCGATAAAGGCGGGTATTGGGAGATAGTGAATGGCTAAACTCCAAAAACTTGAACTCACATGGATAGGGGAAGGATGTGCAGCCGAGGCTGTAACTAAGAATGTTGCAAAAGGACTATAACCAATGAGCAAAACAATAAAAAAACAATTACACAAAAAGTTATATGAGGATATAAAGGCTCTCCTGCATGAAGCGAGAACTGCCGTTGCCAGGAATATCAATACTGCTATGGTGATGACCTATTTTGAAATAGGCAGGATGATTGTGGAACATGAACAAGAAGGGGCAAATAGGGCGGCATATGCGAAAGAGACATTGAAGTCACTTTCACAGAAACTTACGGCTGAATTCGGACGAGGATTCTCATCTGACAACCTGGAGCTTATGCGCAGATTCTATCTTGTTTACTCAAAATCCGAGACACTGTCTCGGCAATCTGAGCTTTTAAAATTACCGGCAGGGTCTACCAAGTCCCCTGCAGCTCGAAAATCCGAGACAGTGTCTCGGATTTCTCCAATAATTTTCCAGATGAGCTGGTCGCATTATGTTTTCCTGATGAGGCTTCCTGAAGCTGAAAGAAAATTTTACGAGATTGAGGCAGTGAAACAGAATTGGTCACTCAGGGAACTTGAGCGCCAGTTTAATTCGTCTCTTTACGAACGGCTTGCGCTCAGCCGTGACAAACACCGAGTAAAGGAATTAAGCCAAAAAGGGCATATCCTGACAACACCGCAGGATGCCATCAAAGAACCGTATGTTTTGGAATTCCTGGGCTTAAAGGAAGAGAGTGCCTATTCTGAAAGCGATTTGGAATCTGCAATTATCAACAGGATAGAACACTTCATGCTGGAACTGGGCAAAGGTTTTCTCTTTTCGGGTAGACAGGTCAGATTAACCTTTAACGAAGACCACTTCTTTGTTGATCTTGTCTTTTACAATCGCCTGCTGAAATGCTTTGTGTTAATCGACCTGAAGATCGGCAAGCTTAAGCATCAGGACTTGGGACAAATGCAGATGTATGTCAACTATTATGACCGTTATGTGAGAGCAGAGGATGAAAACAAGACGATCGGCATTATTTTGTGTAAGGATAAAAATAAGGCATTGGTTGAAATAACCTTGCCCAAGGAGAATGAGCAGATTTTTGCCCGGAAATACCAATTATACCTGCCGAGCAAGGAAGAACTGAAAAGACAGTTGGAGGAGTGACGCAATAAAGGCATATGACCAATAATCAAAAACTCGAACTCACATGGATAGGGAAGGATGAGCAGCCTATGGTTGCCGATTTGTTTATGCCTTTAAGGAGAAACATTTGACAGAGCCGCTAACACTTGTCCGAAATGCAATACAGAAATCAAACTAACAGAATCGCTTGCGGCGCTGTGCAGAGGCGATAGAAAACCGCTATGCAAACAATAAAAACAAAGAACGGCATCGATTACCTTATCGAAATTCTGAAAGATAAGGCACGAACGGTTACCCGCGCCGCTTTTTGGAAAATACCACATCATACGCAAGAAGATAATGTCCGTCTGAAAATTTGGCGAAGTACAAAGACGCCAGGACAGTCTGAGACTCTTGAGCGTGGTACGCCAAAAAGTAAATTAACGCTTGATAATGATGAATTCAAGGCGTTGCTTAATTTCATCGAAGAGAATTATGAGCCATTTAAACAAGGTGTAAAACGATACATACCGATTGACCAACAATTTGATCCAAAAAGTTTAGCGCACTTGAAAGCGATATTTGATAATCCGGATAAGAATAAAGTTCTTGATTTCATTGCAGCGAATAACATCTTGCCGGACGACTTGATTGCAGGTTTGCAGAGTCAGGCGCGAATTATGGCAGTAAAAGAATTCGAGATAATGTTGAATCAGAATTTGGTAGAAAAAGAATGGCAGGCATGGTTTACGAAAAATGACTGGGTTTTGGGAAGCGAGTTTGTAAGAATCTTGGATGAAAGAGAAATAGACACGGACAATATTGCAGATTATCTGATGGAGGCATACGACGGTTTTTTGGATATTATTGAGATCAAAAGGCCCGATAGCAGACTGAAGTTTTGGAGTGATGCACTTGACCACGACAATTACGTGCCCTCAACAGATCTCATAAAGGCGATAACGCAAGCGACAACATATATCTATGAAGTGGAGAGGGAAGCCAATAGTGTGAAGTTCCTTGAGCGGGTAGGTAATGTCAAAACGATTAAGCCGAGGTGCATCTTGATATTTGGGCGGTCTTACAATTGGAATGATGCACAAAGGGCGGCATATAGAATATTGAATTCGAGCTATCACAATTTGACCATAATGACATATGATCATGTTTTAGATAGGGCAAAGAGGATATTAGAGATTGATGAAGGTGTTGAGCCATTTTAATTAGAATGAAGAGTCCGTTGAAACTATGAACAACAAAAAACAAAAACTTGAACTCACATGGATAGGAAAGGAGAATCAGCCAAGGCTTGAGCCGAGGGGCAAGAGCGGAAAAGTGCAAACCGCGTAGGTAGAAGAGTTGAAAAAATATCTACCGCGTGAAAGGAAATGAATTATGCCAATGTACACTGATGTTTTAGGTCGTGTGAGAAACATAAACTTACGTCCCAGCAAGCCACTATTGCCACTGTTCGAAGCCGTTGCGAATTCGTTTGATGCGATCGAAAGCGCGGGTGAAACGCAAGGTCGGATCGAGATAGTAGTGAACAGAGATTCCGCCTCTCTTCTCTCAAAAGAGGATCGGACAGCCCCTGATATAACTGGATTTGAGATTAAAGACAATGGCGTCGGCTTTACGGATGAAAATCTCACTTTTTTTCAGACTTCGGATACAACTTTCAAGGCCAAGAGAGGTGGCAAAGGAGTTGGACGCTTTTTTTGGCTTGTAGCTTTCGACACCGTGCAGATAGAAAGTCATTACGCCGATGCCGATCAGATGAAGTATCGCCAGTTTTCCTTTGTGCCTAAAGGGGATGGGGTAGAAAGTTTAGACTCATCGTTATCTGAAAAAAAGGACCGCTTAACAACTGTCAGATTGATTGGCTTCAAAGACAGGTACGCCAAAACTTGCCCTAAAAAACCGGAGACAATAGCTGCATATGTTGTCGAACATTTCCTCTCCTACTTCTTCCGAGTAAATTGCCCGTCAATTATTCTAAGGGACAATGGTACCGACGACATATTGAACCTCAATGATGTTTTTGTCCAAGAAATGGCGGCTAATTCAAAACTTGATCCCTATAAAATAAAGTCTCAGGATTTTCTTATGCGTCATGTAAAGCTATACTCCTCGCATGCCAATGATCACTATATCCATTTTTGTGCATATGACCGAGTAGTGAAATCGGAAAAAATTACTGGCAAGCTGCCAGGGCTTGTTAAGCGACTGCAAGACGACGACGGCCGACTTTTTGTCTATGCCTCATACGTAGAGTCAGCAGTTCTTGATGCCTGCGTTACCTCTGAGAGGACAGATTTCAACATAGCAGAAGATTTACATGAATTGCTTCCCGAAGAAGTTGCATGGAGCGAAATCAAAAAAGCCTCGATTGACCAGAGTGGTGCTTTTCTAAAAGCATTTACTGAGCCGGTCACAAAGAAAATTAAGGAGCGTCTTGAATCGTTCGTTGAAACTGAGGCACCAATGTATCGCCCAATAATGAATCATATCGCTGAAAACGTTGTTATATATGATCCTGAAATAAAGAATGATGATCTTGATTTAAAAATGTATGAAGCCTATCAGTCATTGCAATTAAAGGCTAAGGCTGATGGAAAAAGTCTGATGAAAGATATCGAAAGCGATACTGACTTTGAGGATTACGAGAATAAACTAAAGGAATATTTTGACTTGGTAACTGCCTTAAATTCATCTGATTTGGCAAGATATGTATGTCACAGAAGGGCAGTACTTGATTTTCTTTATAAACAACTTACCATTAAAGATTCTGGTAAATATAGAACCGAAGACAGAATTCACGATATTATTTTTCCAAGAGGGTCAACCTCGGCTGAAGTTGAGTTTGACAAGCACAATCTCTGGCTTATAGATGAAAAGCTTGCATATCACAAATTTTTGGCTTCCGACAAGCAACTCAGAACGATGAAACCACTGAAAAGCCATAGTCAAAAGGAGCCTGACATAATAGTGTTTGACAAGGCGTGTGCTTTCTCGCCTTCTAAAGAAATGACTTTCCCTACAATTACGATAATTGAGTTTAAGAGACCTATGCGAGATGATTATACAAAAGACGACAATCCCTTCAATCAAGTTGTCGAATACATCGAAGCTATTAAGGCAGGAAAAGCGCGTACCATAGACGGCAGGCAAATTCCTTTCCAACAAGGAATTCACTTCTTCTGTTATATAGTTTGTGATATTGCAGCATCTCTTGAGAAACAAGCAAAATTTTTTGGCCTAGACAAAACTGCAGATGGGCAAGGTTTTTTCGGGTATCAAAAGAATTACGATGCATATTTTGAAGTCATTTCATATTCTAAGATGATTGTGGATGCAAAAATGCGTAATGCAGTGCTTTTTGATAAATTAAATTTACCAACAAGTATCAGTTAGACAATGAACAACAAAAAACAAAAACTTGAACTTACATGGATAGGGAAGGAAAACCAGCCGAGGCTGGAGCCGCGCATATTGATTGAAGACCCTGAGATGTCTTACGGCGACAAGAGCAGTGGCAACATGCTTATCTATGGCGATAATCTACTTGCGCTGAAGGCGCTTGAGCAGGATTTTGCAGGAGAGATAAAGTGTGCTTGCATAGACCCGCCGTATAATACCGGCAATGCCTTTGAGCATTACGACGACGGGCTTGAACATTCCATCTGGTTGAGTCTGATGAAACCGAGGATTGAGATATTACACAGTCTGTTACGCGATGACGGAACACTCTGGATATGTATTGACGATGATGAAAGCCATTATTTGAAAGTGCTGTGCGATGAGGTTTTCGGACGGAGGAATTTTGTGAATAATGTTATCTGGGAAAAAAAGTATTCACCGCAAAATGACGCAAAATGGCTTTCCGACAGTCATGACCATATTCTGGTTTATGCCAAAAACAAAGAAATATGGAGACCAAACCTTCTTCCGAGGACAACTGAAATGGATTCGAGATACAAAAATCTTGACAATGACCCAAGAGGTTCGTGGAAATCCAGTGATATGTCTGTCAAGACATATTCTCCTAATAGTGACTATCCAATTACATTGCCATCCGGTCGAGCGGTAAATCCTCCAGAGAGCAGATGTTGGGTAGTATCAAAAGAAAGGTATGAAGAACTCGTTAAAGACAATAGAATCTGGTTCGGTAAAGATGGGAATAATGTTCCATCACTTAAAAGATTCCTTTCAGAAGTTCAGGAAGGCACCGTGACCAAAACCATATGGTATAGAACAGAGGTCGGCGATAATCAAGAAGCAAAGCGAGAGATAAAGGCATTTAACAGCGATAAAGTTTTTGCAACGCCCAAACCTGAACGATTAATTTATCGTGCCCTAACTTTAGCCACCAATCCCGGCGATTGGGTTCTTGACTCCTTCCTCGGTTCCGGCACGACTGCAGCAGTTGCCCATAAAATGAAACGCAGATGGATCGGCATTGAGCTTGGCGAGCATTGTCATACTCACTGTCTGCCGAGATTGAGTAAGGTTATTGACGGCACGGATCAGGGCGGAATATCCAAAACTGTGAACTGGCAGGGCGGAGGCGGATTCAAATATTACTACCTTGCGCCAAGTCTATTAAAACAAGACAAATACGGCAACTGGATTATTGACGAGCGGTATAATGCCAACATGCTTGCCGCTGCAATGGCGAAGCATGAGGGATTTAAATATTCGCCTGATGAACATATTTATTGGAAGCAGGGCAAGTCCACTGAAAAAGATTACATCTTTACTACAACCAATTTTATTACTGTCGAGTTTCTCGATAAAATTAATGAGGAGATGCAACCTGACGAAAGCCTGCTTATCTGCTGCAAGTCATTTTCAAAGGCATGTGGTAATCGTTATCCAAATATTACAGTCAAGAAAATACCAAATCTGCTTTTGGGACGCTGCGAATTCGGCAGGGAAGATTACAGCCTGAATATTATCAGTATGCCGGTTGAGCAGGATGAACCGGAATTTGTTCCAAACGGGCCGGTAAAAGAGAAGAAGAAATCAAAGAAGAAATCTGATCAAAAGGAACCGGCATTATTCAATGCAGAGGATGAGTAATGGACAAAATAGCAAACTCAATTAAGAACAGATTAAGCCTTCGTCCTCCACAAGCTGAGAGTCTGAATATATTGGCGGAGTTGGCTGATAAGTTAATTTTGGAGAAACACATCCCTGACCCATCTCAAGAGGAGACTTTTCTCAAAGAGCAGTTGGAAATAGTAAAAAGTTCTTACCCTACCTGCACGGACTTTGAAAGAAATTTTCCTTCAATTTGCTTTGCACTGGCAACAGGAGTCGGTAAGACGCGGCTAATGGGCGCATTTGTAGCATATCTCTATCTGGCAAAGGGAATCAGAAACTTCTTTGTTCTTGCTCCGAACCTCACCATTTACAACAAGCTGATTGAGGACTTTTCAAATACCACTCATCCTAAATATGTCTTTAAGGGCATCGGCGAGTTTGTCCATAACAATCCCGTAATAATTACAGGAGACAATTACAATTCCATCGGCGATCTTTACAAAGAGCAGGAGATTAGAATAAACGTCTTCAATATCTCAAAGATAAGTTCGGAAATGAGGGTCGGTAAACTGCCGCGCATCAAAAGGCTTTCAGAATATCTCGGCGATTCATATTTCAACTATCTTTCCAATCTTGATGACCTTGTCCTGCTCATGGACGAATCACACCATTATCGCGCTGACAGGGGCATGGAAGTCATCAATGAATTGAATCCGGTATTAGGACTAGAGCTTACAGCCACGCCAAAAGTTGAGCGCGGCGGCGGAGCAATTAAGTTCAAAAACGTCGTGTATGAATATTCATTGGCCAGGGCAATACAGGACGGTTTTGTAAAAGAACCTGCGGTTGCGACCCGGAAGGATTTTGACCCGTCTCAATATTCATTGGAAGATATGGACAGGATAAAACTCGAAGACGGTATTCGCATTCATGAAGATACGAGAGTTGCACTGGACATTTTCGCAAGAGACAGCAAGATGCCGCTGGTCAAGCCGTTTGTGCTGGTTGTGGCGAAAGATACGGATCACGCCGGAAGGTTAAAAGAGTTGATAGTATCCAACGCCTTTTTTGAAGGGCGTTATGCGGATAAGGTAATGGAAATCCACTCCAATCAGACAGGCGAGGAAAAGGATGAAAATATAGCGCAGCTTTTGTCTCTTGAAGATCCCGACAACAAAATCGAAATTGTTATTCATGTAAATATGCTAAAGGAAGGATGGGACGTTACCAACCTTTATACGATAATCCCTCTTAGAACCGCCGCTTCTACAACATTGCGCGAACAAACAATCGGCAGGGGCTTGCGCTTGCCGTATGGAAAACGGACAGGGTATGACAAGGCGGACAAGCTCACGATTGTAGCGCATGATAAATTTCAGCAAATTATTGATGCAGCCAATGAACCCGATTCAATAATCCGAAGGGAAAATATAATCACCCTCGATACAGAGGAATTAAGCCAGCCGAAGGAGATTATCACATCGGTTTTAACGATTGATAAATCAATAGAAGACAGGCAAAAACAAATTGAATTAATTGCCGAGCCCGAAGAAAAGCAGAAGGCACAGATAAGCCTTGAGGTCCGAAAAGCAATACTGTCAACACTTCCCGAATTAAGCGGCAAGGTAACGAGCATTAATGATTTGAAGAAAGAAGAAATCAAAGAGATAGCAGTTGAGAAAATCAGGCAGAAGATTGCAAGCTCTCCTCAGCAGGCAATGTTCGCGGCTGAGATGGTAAGGGAAGCAGAGACGGCATACGAAATCTTAATTGAAGAGTTTGCAGGCAATATCATCGAGATTCCGCGAATTACCATACAGCAGTCAAGCGAGGTCAGATCCGGCTTTAAGGATTTCGACCTTGATACGAAGAATCTCAATTATCCTTCTGTAGCAGAAGAAATCCTTATCAAAAAACTAAGAGAACAGGAAAACAGCGTTGACATTATTATCGGCAAAGGCAGAATCGTCGTTGATACCCCTGAGAGGATTGTTGTAAATGAATTGATGAATTACACTGAGATAGATTACGACGTGCAGGCAGATTTATTGTTTAAGCTTGCTGGTCAGGCGGTCGAGAAGTTTCAGTCGTATCTTGACTCTGACGGTGTTATGAATGTTGTTCAATATCATAAAAAAGAAATCGGGCAGTTTATTTATTCCCAACTAATGGAGCATTTTTACTGCGAAGCGCCCGGCTTTGAGAAACCTGTTGTAAGCCCGTTTACGCGGATTGAAGAACATAATTTTTCAAAATACAGCAGGGATAGCATTCAGCACTTCACCGAGACCATCACACCGGCAAGCCTGATTCCGGGCAAGGTGTTCAGCGGATTCAGAAAGGCATGTCATAATCTGTACAAGTTTGACTCAAAGACGGAGAAAGACTTTGCGATTATTCTTGAGAATGATAAATTAGTATCGAAATGGCTGAGACCGTCGCAGAGACAGTTCCATATTTATTGGAAACACAACTCACGGCAATACCATCCTGATTTCGTTGTTGAAACAGCGGACACTATTTATATGGTTGAGACAAAAAAAGAAGGTGATATCGATTTGTCTGATACTCAGGAGAAATCACTGGCAGCCTTGCAATACTGTAAACATGCCACAGAATTCACAACACAAAACAGCGGTAAGCCTTGGAAATATGTGTTAATTCCACATAACGCAGTGCAAGCAAATATGAGCTTTGAGTATTTGACAAAGGCATATGAGGTGAGAGAATCGCATTGAGCGGATAATTGCAGAGGTGTGGAGGTCAGGTTATAAAAACAGATTTTGAATATTCAATGGCACAATATAAGATCAACTTTGACAGACAACAAGATTTTGAGTTAAGGAATATCAAGCCTTTAATAGGCATATGCGGGCTTTATTTTATTTTTCTTAAAGAAACTGAAATACCGTATCCCTTTGGAAAGTCGAGGCTGATATATATAGGCATGAGCGAGAAGAAGACAAATAGCATTGGTAAAAGACTGTCTGACCACTTTGAAGGGGTTTCGGGCAATGAGGGTATCATCAACTATAAGAAAGTAGAAGGGCTTTACTTTACGTATCTAAATTTTGAAATGCTGAAGCAAATATGGGAACACCGCATAGAAGATTTGGAGAGTTATTTTATTCTCGATTTTGTCGATAAATACGGTGTCTATCCAATCTGCAACAATAAAAGCGGTTTTGAAATAAAAAAACATGATGTGCAGTTAATCTTCGGGATTAACTGGAAATATTTTGAAAAACGGTGATGAATCATGACCGATCAAATTAAGAGCGGACAAGAAATTCTTGAGGAATTCTTCTCTCAATTAATAGATATCGAGGGTGTGGATGGGGATCTTGCTAAGACGATCATCAAGTTATATCAAGAGGGTAAGCTGACAAATATAAATATATCTAATGAATTAAGTAGGATTAGAGAAAAGAGACCGTGAAAATCAAAGACATTGAAATAAGTGGATTTAGGGGAATCAAAAAGCATATTGGAATTGAATTTAATTCCTCAAAATCAATTCTTATTTATGGGGATAATGGCAGCGGAAAGAGTTCTATTACTGATGCCTTTGAATGGTTTTATTACGATAAGATCGAGCATCTTTCAAGCGAGGAAATAGGAACAAAGGGACTTCCCGCACTGAGGAACATATTTCTTCCAGATAGTGATGATACATATGTCGAGGTTAAATATTCGGATTCTGAATGTGACTCCCAAAAGAAATTGTTTATTAAGAAATCAAAATTAACGAGTGAATATACAAACACAGCGCAAAAGTTTAAGGATTATATAAATACATCCTTAAAAGAAAATCTTTTACTTCGATATAAGGATTTATTAAGGTTCATCTTATCAACGAAGGCTCAAAAACTGGAGGAAATATCACAGATAATAGGTTTTTCCGAGGTATCAAAGGTCAAAACTGTCTTAAAGAAAGCAGTTAATGACCTGAAGCGAGAACTCAAGCAAAGTAGATTTGATGACCGTATAAGCAGCCAACAACGCAACATATTCGAAAGAATTCAACAGAACATTACTGATGATGACCAATACCTCAATGCTGTTAGAGAATTGGTCGCTCCTCTGAAGCTTCCTATCGAAGTTAAAGACGTTTCCAGTATAGATGCTATTTTAGAAGCACTGAAGAAACCGGAAGATAAAGAAGCAATCGCAAATCAACTTTCTTATGAAAAAGTCATCGAGCAATTAAGCAGTCTTGGGATTTCTTTTGATAGCATATGCACTTCATATAAAGCTGTTTACGACAAATGCCGGCAGATCGCAAAGGATAAAGACAAGTTCAAGAAAATTAACCTTGAACCTTTGTTATCTCAAGGATTATCGATCCTCGAAAAAAAACTCCATGAAGATGATAAATGCCCTCTTTGTTTGCAGGAAAAGGATAGAGAGGAGCTGATTGATGAATTAAGGAAGAGGATCGAAGAATTATCAGTCTTTAAAAAAGAAAAGGATGCTGCGACAGAAGAAATTAATACAACTCTTCGACTTATTCAAGGTGCATTGACAGAAATAGAAAACGCACTCAAAGAGAAATGCTTACTTTTGGAGGATAATTTATCATCCAAAAAAGAAATAGAGAAAATAAGAGGCAATATTTCAGCCGCTAAAGAAAAAATTAAGAAAGTCACTTTTGCAGAACTTGAGACGATCAGCAAGCCTGAAGATTTCATAAGTTTTGATATAAATGCCCTCAAAGACCTGATATCCATGCTCACTTCCAAGAAGGATAAAATTGTTACTGGGAAAAAAGACGATTTGATATTTACAGTTCACAGCAAGATAGAATCAGTAAAGCAATCGTATAAGGAGATCAAATCTCTTAAAAAAGCTGGAGAACTTCTTACACAACAGCAACAGTCTTTAGAACTCATTTATAACGACTTTGTAAAAAGGCAGAGAAATGGTCTTTCTTCTTTGCTTGCGGTCATATCGAAAGATATGAACGATCTCTACCAATTCATGAATGAATCTGAAAATGTCAGCGAGATTGAACTAATCCCCTTGGATGAAGAAGATGAGTTCGTGGGGGTAACTTTACAATTTAAGTTTCATGGTAGACTCGAAGCACCACCACATAAGTATCTCAGTGAGTCTCATTTGAATTGTCTTGGGATTTGCCTTTTTTTAGCCTCTGTAAAAGCTTACAACAAGCTGAATAGATTTATTGTGCTTGATGATGTGATATCCAGTTTTGATACGAATCATCGCGCACGATTTGCAAGGCTTTTGATAGAGAAGTTCAGTGATTATCAGATAATTCTTTTTACTCATGAAAAAGATTGGTTCGAAATTGTCTCTAATATGGTCAGAGGAAAGAATTGGTTGATAAAGAGGATGTATTGGGATCATGAAAACGGAGCAACAATTGAGCCGCCGCCATTTACTCTTAAAGAAGAAATCGAAAACAAACTCAAGAAGGCAGATACCACAGGCTTGGGAAATTCTATTCGAATATATCTTGAACACCTATTAAAAGAAATTTGCCTTGATCTGAAAGTGAAAGTTGAATTTCGGTTTAATCAACATAATGAGAATAGAATTTCGCATGAATTGCTTTCTGAACTGAAAAGCAAACTCAAAGACAGAAAATGTGAGTTGAAAGAGCAAGTAGTCTTTGATAGGCTCAGTTCTTCAATGTTCCTTGGTAACCGAACCTCTCATAACAGTTCTTTTACCGAGAGCATAGATGACCTAAAGATGTTTTACAGTGATGTCCAAGAACTTGAAAATGTTTTCAGATGCTCTAAATGTGGTAATCTTATTTCAAAAAAATATTATGACAATGTCGCCGATATGGTGAGGTGTTCATGTGGCGCTTTGCAATATAACTGGAAAGAATAAGGAATGTAAGATGAGGAAACAAACACTAAGAACAACTGTGTTGTCACGTGAGGAAGCGATTTCAATTC
>Ga0315281_10010634_pt1 | contig 12672 bp, 12 predicted proteins | sample YL17G07_0_MG_FD_204540 | JGI IMG/M metagenome (GOLD analysis project Ga0315281, IMG submission 204540) | Sediment microbial communities from Yellowstone Lake, YNP, Wyoming, USA - YL17G07_0 | ecosystem: Environmental > Aquatic > Freshwater > Lake > Sediment | place: USA: Wyoming | collected... | reverse complement strand
CTATTCGATTGTACCCATCCCACCATTCAACTTCCCGGCCGGACAATCCGGGGCGCAGCATAAGCAGCCACGCGCCCGTCCGGTATAATGCGCGCCCCGGCCTCGAGGATGACGCGATACTGCCAGCGGCCCCTCCTCGGCATCTCGGTTATAATGCAGAGGACTGATTTAAAAAGGGTTTCATTTACATTTTGAGATACGCATCTGATCCGCTGCGTCAACTGCTGTCATTATTAATAGTGGCGAGCATGCTGCTGGCGGGGATCAGCAGCGCCCAATTGCGCACCCTACCGGCCAATGCCAAGCGCGCAACGACCGGCCAGCAGCAACCTCTGCCGTTCGTCGAGCTCGGTGGCAAGGTCGCCAAGCTCGCCCCTGGCGGGGTCATTTACGACCAGAACAACCGCACCATCGTTCAAGGCGCGCTGCCGCCGGGTGCCGATGTGATATTCACCACCGACATGAACGGCGACATTGCGCGTATTTACATATTGACGCCGTTCGAGCAAGCCCAGTTCGCCCAGAAAAAGTAGCCGCGCGTGGCACAGAAACTCTATATCAAGACCTTCGGCTGCCAGATGAATGAGTACGACTCGGCCAAGATGGCCGACGTACTGGACGCCGCGCACGGCATGATTACAACCGACTCACCGGAGGACGCCGACGTAATCCTGTTCAACACCTGCTCGGTACGTGAAAGAGCGCAGGAAAAAGTGTTTCACGACCTCGGCCGCGTCAAGCACCTGAAGCACGCGCGGCCTGACGTGATCATAGGCGTTGGCGGTTGTGTCGCCAGCCAGGAAGGGGCTGCCATCGTCGCACGCGCCTCTTATGTCGACCTCGTATTTGGCCCGCAGACGCTGCACCGGCTGCCGGAGATGATTGCCGCCCGGCGCGCCAGCGGCGCGCCGCAAATCGACATCTCGTTTCCCGAAATCGAAAAGTTCGACCGCCTGCCCGCGGCGCGCGTCGACGGCGCCACCGCATTCGTTTCGATCATGGAGGGCTGTAGCAAGTACTGCAGTTTCTGCGTCGTGCCTTACACCCGCGGCGAGGAAGTATCGCGGCCGCTGGACGATGTGCTGACCGAAGTCGCGGAACTGGCGGCACAGGAGGTCAGGGAAATCACGCTGCTCGGCCAGAACGTCAACGCCTACCGGGGACGCCTCGGGGACGGTTCCGCTCCCGGTCGCGCGCGCGAAACAGCCGACTTCGCGCTGCTGCTCGAATATATTGCAGCAATCCCCGGCATCGAACGCATCCGTTATACGACGTCACACCCGAAAGAGTTCACGCAGCGCCTGATCGACGTATACGCCCGTCTCCCGCAACTAGTGAGCCACGTGCATTTGCCGGTGCAGTCGGGCTCGGACCGCGTGCTCGCCGCAATGAAACGCGGCTACAGCGTGCTTGAATACAAATCGATCGTCCGCCGGCTGCGCAAAATACGTCCGGATATTGCGATTTCGTCCGACTTCATCGTCGGCTTCCCGGGCGAAACCGACGCCGATTTCGACGCGACGATGAAGCTTATCGAAGATATCGGCTTCGATGCGAGCTACAGTTTCATCTATAGCCCGCGCCCCGGTACTCCGGCCGCCGAATTCGCTGACGCGACGCCGCATGAAGTAAAACTCGCCAGACTGCATAGGCTGCAAGCATTGATCGGAACCCGGGAGCAGAAAATCAGCCAGGCCATGCTAGGCACAATGCAGCGCATTCTGGTTGAGGGCGCTTCGCGCAAGAACGCACGTGAGCTTGCCGGACGCACCGACAACAACCGCGTCGTCAATTTCGCGGGCGCGCCGCGGCTCGCCGGCCAATTCATCGACGTCACCATCACCGCCGTGCGAGCGCATACGCTGCGCGGCGAGATTGTGCCAGTACACGCTTGAAACCGTTCGAAGTTTCCTTCACCCCCGTCGACAATCGGCGGCTCGCCAATCTGTGCGGCGTGCTCGATGAAAACCTGCGCCAAATCGAGGCCGCACTCGAAGTCGTGATAGCGCGCCGCGGCGAGCGCTTTGCGCTCTCCGGACGCCCCGATCAGACACTATTGGCCGCACAGGCGCTCGAGAAATTTTATGCCCAGGCCAAACGCAGTCTGTCGGTCGAAGAAGTGCAGTTGGGGCTGATTGAAGTGACGCGTACCCAGACGGCAGCGCCGGTCGCGGGCACACCGCCATTGAAAACGCGGCGCCCCGATCTGCACGGCCGCACGCCGCGCCAAGTCCAATACCTGAAGCAGATCCTGGATCACGACATTACATTCAGCATCGGTCCCGCCGGCACCGGCAAAACCTATCTTGCGGTCGCCTGCGCAGTCGACGCGCTGGAGCGCGATCACGTCAAACGCATCGTGCTGGTGCGCCCAGCGGTCGAAGCCGGCGAACGTCTCGGTTTTTTGCCCGGCGATATGGCGCAGAAAGTCGATCCATATCTGCGCCCGCTTTACGACGCGCTTTACGACCTGCTGGGTTTCGACAAGGTGGCGAAACTCTTCGAGCGCGCCGCGATCGAAGTCGCGCCGCTTGCATTCATGCGCGGCCGTACGCTCAACCACTCGTTCGTGATCCTCGACGAAGCGCAAAACACCACTCCCGAGCAAATGAAGATGTTTCTGACGCGCATCGGGTTCGGGAGCAAGGCCGTGATCACGGGCGACGTAACGCAAATCGATCTGCCGCGGGGTCACAAGAGCGGTTTGATCGAGGCCGCCGTAGTGCTAAAACGCGTGCGCGGCATCGCCTTTACCCATTTCCAATCAACCGACGTGGTGCGCCATCCGCTGGTGCAGCGTATCGTCAATGCCTACGAGCGTCACACCAAAGCGCAAGCCGAGCCGCGCGCCTGAGCTCGAGTTGACGGTCCAAAATGGAACCCGCACTGCACGGCTGCCCACGCCCGCCACGTTCAAGAAATGGCTGCGCGCCGCGCTCGCCAGGAGCGCACGCGTCACGCTGCGCATCGTCGGCGCACGCGAAGCGCGCCTGCTCAATCATCATTACCGCGGACGCGACTACGCGACCAATGTGCTGACTTTCATTTATTCGGACGGACACCCGCTCGCGGGCGACATCGCAATCTGCGCGCCGGTCGTGGCACGCGAAGCGCGCCTGCGCGGCATTGGCCGCGATGCCCATTACGCCCATCTGACGGTACACGGCGCGCTGCATCTGCAGGGTTACGACCATGAGCGCGCAAGCGAGGCCGGCCGCATGGAGCGCCTCGAGGTGCGCATACTGGCACGGCTCGGCTATGCCAACCCCTATGAGGAAGTGGAGGCGGCCGGGAACAAAAATGGGGGAAAGCGCTTGTCCCACGCCTCTCGTCTCTCGCCTCGCGTCTCTCGTTCAACTCAGCATGGACAATAATCAATCCAAACCTACCTGGCTGGAGCGGCTCGGCGCACTGCTGTTGCGCGAGCCCGAGGACCGCGAGCAATTGATCAGGCTGCTGCGCTCATCCTACGACCGCAACCTGCTCGACAGCGATGCGCTGTCGATGATCGAGGGGGTTTTGCAGGTGGCGGAAATGCAGGCGCGCGACATCATGGTTCCGCGCGCGCAAATGGACGTGATCGACATCAGCGAATCGCCCGACAAGTTCATTCCGCTGGTGATCCAGACCGGCCACTCGCGCTTCCCGGTGATCGAGGGCAACAAGGACCACGTAATCGGCATCCTGCTCGCGAAAGACCTGCTGCGCTATTACGCCGGCGAGGAGGAATTCAACGTGCGCGATATGCTGCGGCCGGCGGTGTTCATTCCCTGGTCGAAGCGCCTTAATGTGTTGCTGAAGGACTTTCGCGCCAACCGCAATCACATCGCGCTCGTGGTCGACGAATATGGCGGCGTTGCCGGCATGGTGACGATCGAGGACGTGCTCGAACAGATCGTCGGCGACATCGAGGACGAATATGATTTCGACGAGACCGAGAACGACATAATTACCGACAAAGGCGGCGCTTATCGCGTCAAGGCCGTGACGGAACTCGCCAAGTTCAACGAGGTGTTCCACACTAAATTCAGCGTTGAGGACTACGACACCATCGGCGGCCTGGTCTTGGCGCGCTTTGGCCGCATGCCCAAGCGCGGCGAGCAATTGAGCGTTGACAACCTGATCGTCAAGGTCCTGCGCGCTGACAGCCGCCGGCTGCACCTGCTGCTGGTGGAAAAACAAGCTGGTATTAAATAAGTGAGCACGGCCCGCAACGGCGGCGCGCTGTCCCGCGCCAAGGCGCTGCCGCTTGCGGCACTTGCAGGCGCCATGACGGTGGCGGGTTTCGCGCCGCTATCGGTATTCCCCGTGCCGATTTTTACAGTCGCGCTGCTGATCGTGCTGTGGCGGCGCGCGCCCAGCCGCCGTGATGCAACCTTCATCGGTTTTAGCTTCGGCCTCGGTTATTTTCTCGTTGGCGTGAGCTGGGTTTATGTCAGCCTGCACGATTTCGGCGCAATGCCGGCGCCGCTGGCCGGTGGCCTGACCCTGTTATTTTGCGTCTATCTCGCGCTTTTCCCGGCAATGACCGGCTGGATGTATCACGCGCTCGGCACGCGCTCTCTGCCCGTCACGCTGGCCGCATTGCCAGCGCTGTGGACGCTCACCGAATGGCTGCGCGGCTGGCTTTTCCCTTGGATCGCGCTCGGCTATGCGCAGGTTCCCGCGAGTCCGCTCGCCGGCTACATGCCCCTATTCGGCGTTTACGGCGCGACGTTGCTCACGGTACTGACGGCGGCACTGGCAGCGCAATCTGTTGCTGCGCGGGCGCGACGCGGCCACCTCGTCACGTTGTTGATTAGCATCTGGGTCGGCGGTTATGGGCTGGCACAGGTCGAGTGGACGCAACCCGAAGGCGCGCCGGTTGCGGTCAGCCTGCTGCAAGGCAACGTCCCGCAAGATATGAAATGGCGCGAAGACAAAATCCATTCAACGCTGGCTGCCTATCGCAGCCTGGTCGCCGCCAGCAATGCACGTCTCATCATCCTGCCCGAAACCGCGCTGCCACTGTTCCTGCACGACGTACCGCGGGGTTATCTCGACAATCTTGCGGCGCACGCACGCGCCAGCGGTGGCGACGTGCTGATTGGGGTTCCGGAGCGTGTCGATTCCCGCAACTACTACAACAGCGTGCTGTCCTTCGGCATGGCGCCAACGCAAACCTACCGCAAGTCGCATCTGGTGCCGTTCGGCGAATTCGTGCCGTTCAAACCTGTTTTTGGCTGGTTTCTCGAGGTAGTCCAAATACCGCTGCTCGACTTTGCGCGCGGTGCCGAAACCCAGCAGCCGCTCGCCGTTGCCGGGCAGCACGTGGCGGTTAATATCTGCTACGAGGACGCGTTCGGCGCGGAAATCATCCGCCAGCTGCCGCAGGCTACACTGCTCGCCAACGTCAGCAACGTCGCCTGGTTCGGCCGCTCGATTGCACCGCAACAGCATTTGCAGATTTCGCAGGCGCGCGCGCTCGAAACCGGGCGCTATATGCTGCGCGCAACCAACACCGGCATGACCGCCATCATTGACCAGCGCGGCAAAGTGCTGCAGGCTGCGCCCGGGTTCACTGCCGCGGTCATCAGCGGCGACGTGCAGGGCTACGCGGGCGCCACGCCCTACGTAAGCTGGGGCGATGTTCCGATCCTGGTGCTGGCATTGGCGTTGGCGCTGCTTGGAGGGTGGCTAGGACTGCGTGAAGCCGGTAATATCCGCGAACTACCAATGCGTTAGCGCGAACCATCGCGCCCCCATGCTGACCTTTCAACAAATCATCCTGCGACTCCAGGAATACTGGGGCGAGCGGGGCTGCGCGCTAATGCAGCCGTACGACATGGAAGTCGGCGCCGGCACTTCGCACACGGCGACCTTTTTGCGCGCGATCGGCCCTGAGCCGTGGAAGGCAGCGTACGTGCAACCGACGCGCCGCCCCAAAGACGGCCGCTATGGCGAAAATCCGAACCGGCTCCAGCATTACTACCAGTTTCAGGTGGTGCTGAAACCTTCACCACTCGATATCCTCGATGTTTACATCGGCTCGCTCGTCGCGCTCGGCATCGATCCCAAAGAACACGACATCCGGCTGGTCGAGGACGACTGGGAAAACCCGACGCTAGGCGCTTGGGGGCTGGGCTGGGAAATTTGGCTGAACGGCATGGAAATCACGCAGTTCACCTATTTTCAGCAGATCGGTGGCCTCGACTGCAAGCCGATCACGGGCGAGATCACTTATGGCATCGAGCGCCTCGCCATGTATCTGCAGGACGTCGAAAACGTATTCGACCTGGTGTGGACAGCGGGAGTGACCTATCGCGACGTCTACCACCAGAACGAGGTCGAGCAATCGGCCTATAACTTCGAACAGTCGAACGCGGCCATGCTATTCGAACATTTCGGTAATTACGAAGCCGAGGCGCGCCGCCTTATGCAGACGCAGCTCGCGCTGCCGGCGTACGAAATGGTGCTCAAGGCTGCGCACACCTTCAACCTGCTCGATGCGCGCGGCGCGATTTCAGTCACCGAGCGCGCGGCTTACATCGGACGCATACGCAACCTCGCGCGCAGCGTATCGCAAGCGTATTTTGACTCGCGCCTGCGCCAGGATTTCCCGATGTGTCCGCCGGAGCAACTGCAGCGCCTGGGTATGGACCTCGCCGGTCTGAAAGCCGAAATGCAGACGCGGGGTTCGGCGTGAGCGCAAGCCTCCTCGTCGAGCTGTTTACCGAAGAGTTGCCGCCCAAGTCACTTAGGCGGCTCAGCGCGTCCTTCGGCGAGGGTATCGTTAACGGCCTGACCAAAGCGCAGTTGGTGAATCGCGCTGCGGGAGGGACGCGCACCTTTGCCACTCCGAGAAGACTGGCAGTATTGATTCCGGACGTATTGCCCAAGGCCCCGGACCGGGCGGAATCCAGGAAGCTGATGCCATCACAAGTAGCTTACGGCGCAGATGGCAAGCCGACTGCGGCGCTGACCAAACGCCTGGCGAAAGAAAATGCCCCGGCGGGCCAGCTCAAACGCGAAACCGAGGGCGGCGCCGAATACGTATTTCTCGATCAGACCATACCTGGCATCACGCTCACCGCCGGGCTCCAGATCGCTTTGCAGGAAGCGATCGCGAATTTACCCATTTCCAAGGTAATGAGCTACCAATTGGCCGATGGCGCGACCACAGTGCATTTCGTGCGCCCGGCGCACGGACTAGTCGCGTTGCACGGCGCGGAGGTGGTGCCGGTCAGCGTGCTTGGACTCAAAGCCGGCCGCGTCACCCACGGCCACCGGTTCCAGGGTGTGAAAGACATTACCGTCGCTACGGCAGACGCCTACGAGGAAGCTCTCGCCGCGCATGGGCGGGTAATCGCTTCATTCGATTTGCGCCGCGCCGAGGTCGCGCGCGAGCTCGGCGAGCAGGCCGCCAAACTCAAGACTTCGCTCGGCCCCGAAGCCGAATACGCGCCGCTACTCGACGAAGTGACCGCTTTGGTCGAGTTCCCTGCGATTTATGCCGGTGAGTTTGATAAGGAATTCCTCGCCGTGCCGCAGGAATGCCTGATACTGACCATGCGCACCAACCAGAAGTACTTCCCGCTGTTCGATGCCGCTGGCAAGCTGACCAACAAATTCCTGATCGTGTCGAACATGCGCTTGGCCGACCCGCAAAATATCGTCGAAGGCAACCAGCGCGTGATACGTCCACGCCTGGCCGACGCCCGGTTTTTCTTCGAGACCGACCGGAAAACCCGCCTTGAAGAGCGCGTACCGCGGCTTGCCAACATCGTCTACCACAACAAACTGGGCAATCAGCTTGAGCGCACCGAGCGCGTTCAACTCCTCGCCGGCAGCGTTGCACGGGCTATCGGCGCGGACCCCGTGCTGGCTGAACGCGCGGCGTGGCTGGCCAAAGCCGACCTCATCACGAACATGGTCGGCGAATTTCCCGAACTGCAGGGCGTCATAGGCCGCTATTGCGCGCTGCATGATGGCGAGCCAGCCGAAGTTGCCGACGCCATCGAACGGCATTACCGTCCGCGTTATGCCGGCGACGCCATTCCCGCCAAGCCGATTGAAATCGCGGTAGCGCTCGCCGACAAGCTGGAAACGCTGGCAGGACTTTTAGGTATCGGCCAGCAACCGACCGGCGACCGGGATCCATTTGCGTTGCGGCGCCATGCTTTAGGCGTCGTTCGCATACTCATCGAGAACAAACTGGCGGTATCGCTTCACGATCTCGTCAATGCCGCTTTTGCCGCATTCCCGCGCGGAATGCTGGGCGATGCCCACGCCGATCTGACATTTTTCATACATGAACGATTGCGCAGTTATCTGCGCGACGGGGGTTACACCGCCAATGAAGTCGAATCGGTGCTATGCGGACCGCTAAACCGACTCGATCAGGTGCCGCACCAATTAGCGGCGGTGCGTGTGTTCGCGGGTTTGCCCGAAGCCGAAAGCCTTGCCGCGGCTAACAAACGTGTTGCAAATATCCTCAAGCAAGCCGAGGCCAAGGGGGAGTCTTTCGCAAATGCCGAAGCGGACTGGCTGAAGGAGCCCGCGGAACGCGCCTTATTCGATGCGCTGAAAAAGGCGTCGCGACTGGCCACCCCGCTTTTCAAGCAAGGCGACTTTACGGGTTATTTGAAAACTTTCGCGGTTCTCAAATCCCCGGTGGACGACTTTTTCGATTCCGTCATGGTGATGGTGGACATCCCGGAGTTGCGGCACAATCGGCTTGCGCTCCTCGCCGATCTACGCACGGAGATGAACCGCGTCGCCGACATTTCCAAGCTCGCCGCATGAAGCTCGTCATCCTCGACCGCGACGGCGTAATCAATTACGACAGCGCCGAATTCATCAAGAGTCCCGACGAATGGCAGCCCATTCCGGGCAGCCTCGAGGCGATTGCGCGGCTGACCCAGGCCGGACACCATGTGGTGGTCGCGACCAACCAGTCCGGAGTGGGCCGCGGGCTGCTCGACATGGCCACACTCAGCGCGATCCACGACAAGATGCACAAGGCGCTCGCTCATGCCGGCGGACGCATCGACGCGGTGTTTTATTGCCCCCACGCGCAGGAAGACGGCTGCAGCTGCCGCAAGCCCAAGCCCGGAATGCTCGAGGATATCGCGCGCCGCTTCAATGTCGATCTAGCGGACATGCCCTGCATCGGCGATTCACAGCGCGACCTGGAGGCGGCAGTGCAGGTCCAGGCGCAGCCCATCCTGGTGTTGACCGGCAAAGGCAAGAAAACTCATGCGGCTGGCGGATTGCCGGCGGGCACCCAGACCTACGCCGACCTCGACGAGGCCGTGAAGTCGATTGTGCAATGAGTGCCGGGATTGTTTTGCGCTCCTGCCTGTTCGCCGCTTTCCAGATACTCATTACGCCGCCATTCGCCCTCGTCGCGCTGCTGACGTTCCCTCTCAGGCCCGTCACCCGCTACCGTGTCATCAGTCTTTGGGCGCGTCTTCTCATTCTCGCCGCCGGCTTTATCTGCGGCATTCGTTATCGGGTAATCGGCGTCGGGCATATCCCGCAGACGCCGTGCGTGGTGCTTTCCAAGCATCAATCGGCGTGGGAGACGCTCGCCTTCCAGGTGATTTTTCCCCCTCAGGTCTACGTCGTCAAACGCGAACTGTTATGGATTCCGTTTTTCGGCTGGGGGCTGGCGATGGTGTCGCCGATCGCAATCGACCGCCGAGCCGGCATGCGCGCCATGAAACAAATGCTGGAACAAGGCAAAGACCGGCTAGCCCGCGGGTTCTGGGTAATCGTGTATCCCGAAGGCACGCGCATGGCGCCAGGCCGACGCGGCACTTACCAGTCCGGCGGGGCGGCTGTCGCAGCGCATGCCGGCGTGCCGGTGTTGCCGGTCGCGCACAATGCGGGCACCTGCTGGCGGCGCAAAGCGTTCCTCAAATACCCAGGCACCATCACCGTCAGCGTCGGCGTGCCGATCAACGCGAGCGGCCTCAAAGCCGCTGCGCTGACGAGCCAGGCGGAGAACTGGATCGAAGCGGAAATGCTGCGGCTGGATCATGGCCAGGCATAGGCCGGCGCAACTCAAATTTGCGCCGACCGACACGCCGGCGCAGCTTGCGACGCACCATCAATTCAGGCTGGGCGCGCAGCGGATCGAATACACGCTTAATCGCAGCCGACGGCGCCGCAGCATCACTTTCACCATCGACGAAGACGGCCTGCGCGTGGGCGCGCCGTGGCGCGCCACGCAAATTCACATCGAGTCGCTGCTGGGCTCGCACGCCCTCTGGATCGACCGCAAGCTTGCCGAGTGGCAGGCGCGCCGGCGGCCCCCATTCGTCTGGGAGGCGGGCAGGGCCATAATGATGCTCGGCGAACCGCTAACGCTCGCGCTCGACCCCGCGCGCCATCTCACCGGACGCGATGGAAGCCATCTGCGGATCGCCGCGGATACGCGCGATCCCACAGCAATGGCAGCACGGGTAGTGGCGTGGCTGCGGGATGCCGCGCAGGCCTGGTTCGAGCAGCGCGCCACGTGTTACGCGCCGGTGCTGGATGTGCGGGTCGCAGCGATCCGCCTGTCGAACGCCAGGACGCGCTGGGGCACTTGCCACCCCGACGGGCGTATCCACCTCAACTGGCGCCTGATACAAATGCCGGCCGCGCTTATAGACTATGTGGTGGTGCACGAACTTGCGCATTTGCGTGAACCCAATCATTCGCGACGATTCTGGCGCTGTGTGGCAGGGGTACTGCCCGATTATGAACAGCGACGAACCGCGTTGCGGCGCGACGGTCACCGTTATCTGATCGTGTAGGCAGGCATTTGCAGCCGTTATGCTAATATTCCATCGCGCATCACGCGCGAAAAACCATGCGCAATATTGTTCTGTCGTTGTTGCTGGCGGCCCTGCTGCCCGCCTGCGGCCTGAAAGGGCCGCTTTATGTGCCGGAGCAAAGGCCCGCGGCTAATCCATCCGCTGCTGTCGCACCTGCACCCGGCGCACAGGATGACGACAAGAAAACCCCGGCGCCCAAGAGCCCCTAAGTGACTTATTTCACGTACCGCGACCAGCAGTTGTATGCTGAATCGGTTCCGCTCGCGCGCATCGCCGAGCAGTTTGGCACTCCGTGCTACGTTTATTCGCGCGCGGCGCTCGAAGCCGCTTATCACGCCTACGACCGGGCGCTCACCCGCCGCGACCATCTGATCTGTTACGCCGTCAAAGCCAACTCCAGCCTGGCCGTGATCAATCTGCTCGCGCGTCTCGGCAGCGGATTCGACATCGTCTCGGGCGGCGAGCTGGAGCGCGTGCTCAAAGCTGGCGGCGATCCGGGCAAGACCGTATTTTCAGGCGTTGGCAAGACCGCGGCTGAAATGCGCGCTGCGCTGGCCGCCGGCATACTGTGTTTTAACGTCGAATCCGAAAGCGAATTGAAGCGGCTTGACCGCATTGCCGGCGAGCTCGGCAAATCCGCGCCGGTCAGCTTGCGTGTCAATCCCGATGTGGACGCCCAAACCCATCCCTACATCGCCACCGGGCTCAAGGAGAACAAATTTGGGGTGCCGTTCGAGGACGCGCTGGCGCTTTATCGCAGCGCCGCCACCTTGGCGAACGTGCGTGTCATCGGCATCGGTTGCCACATCGGATCGCAGCTGACGGACATACCTCCGTTTGTCGCTGCACTGCAAAAACTGCTGGTCCTGGTCGACCACCTGGCCGCCGAACGGATCACTGTCACGCATATCGACATCGGTGGGGGTCTTGGCATCCGCTATCGCGATGAAATGCCGCCGCCCGTCGCCGATTACGTTCAGGCGCTGACCGCTTGTCTTGGCAACCACAAACAGAAAATATTGCTCGAACCCGGGCGTTCGCTCGTCGGCAACACCGGCATCTTATTGGCGCGTGTCGAATACCTGAAACACGGCGCGCACCGCAATTTTGCCGTGCTTGACGCCGCCATGAACGATCTGATGCGACCCGCGCTCTATGACGCGTGGCACGACATCCAGCCAGTGCAACCGCGGCGCGGACCATCGCGGCGTTACGAGGTGGTCGGGCCAGTGTGCGAAAGCGGTGACTTTCTCGGTCATGACCGCGAACTCAGCGTGGCCGAGGGCGATCTGATCGCAATCAGGTCGGCCGGCGCTTATGGCATGACCATGAGTTCGAACTACAACACGCGTCCGCGCGCGACCGAAGTAATGGTGAGCGGCGCCGAAATGCATTTGATCCGCGAACGCGAATCGGTCGCGCAGTTGATTGCAACGGAACGTTTATTGCCGTAACCGGCGATAAAACTGTCGAAATTTCATCGCAAAACTGCCACTTCACACCTTTTTTCAAACTCCGAATCGAAATTCGTGCGACAAATATCGCACTACTGTTTGCTGTCGCGGGCAAAAATTCGCGCGGCATATGTGCAACATCCATACCACAGCGGCGAAAAAATTTTTACAAAAGTGTTGCATTCTTTTTTGAACGTAGCTTAGAATTAGCGCACCAAGCATCGAAATCCTGCTTTGGAAACAAAACAGGAATCACATGCGGCAACGTGAACGGTGTATTGGGCGTGCAAAAATAAATATTGTTTGCACGTGAAGCCAGTCAACAACTCGTAAGGAGATGAAAAATGGCAAAGAAGAAAAAAGCAAAAAAGAAAGCAGCTAAGAAGAAGTAACGGCAGTTGCTTGAGCGGGAG
>Ga0315281_10010633_pt1 | contig 12674 bp, 14 predicted proteins | sample YL17G07_0_MG_FD_204540 | JGI IMG/M metagenome (GOLD analysis project Ga0315281, IMG submission 204540) | Sediment microbial communities from Yellowstone Lake, YNP, Wyoming, USA - YL17G07_0 | ecosystem: Environmental > Aquatic > Freshwater > Lake > Sediment | place: USA: Wyoming | collected... | reverse complement strand
GGCGACGCGCGCAACCTGATCGTGCTGGCCGGCTACCAGGCTGCGGGGACACGAGGACGGGCGCTGGAAGACGGCGCGCGCGTGCTGCGGATGCACGGCGAGGACGTCCACGTCCGCGCCCGCGTGGTTGCGCTCCACGGCTTTTCGGCGCACGCGGACCGCGGCGAGCTGGTGCGCTGGGCGACGGCCGGGACACGCCCGGAGACGGTCTTCCTGGTGCATGGCGAGCCCGAGGCTTCGAAGGCGCTCGAGGAGCGCCTGCGGGCGGCCGGCACGAAGACCATTGTCCCGGAACTGAACAGCCGCTATGGGTTCGTACCCGAGTCTCGGCGGTGGCGGCTGCGGGCCGCTGACGACCGGTAGCACCCCGAATGGACGCCGGCGGCCAGAGTCCCGCAACAGACCCGGGCGGGCGGGCGGGCTCCGCGGGCGGCCTTTCCGAGGCGGAGGCGGCCGCACGGCTGCGCCGGGACGGCGCCAATCTGCTCCCGGCGGCCCGTATCCGGCCGGCGTGGCGCCAGTTGGCCTCGCAGATGGTGCACTTCTTCGCGCTCATGTTGTGGGCCGCGGGCGCCCTCGCGTTCGTGGCCGGCCTGCCACAACTTGGGGGCGCAATCTTCGTGGTTGTCGTCCTCAACGGTCTGTTTTCGTTCTGGCAGGAGTACCGGGCGGAACGGGCGACGGAACGGCTGCGGGACCTGCTGCCACGCCGGGCCACCGTCGTTCGCGACGGCCACCTGCGCACCGTCGACGCCTCCGAGCTGGTGCTGGGCGACACCGTGCTGCTGGCCGCCGGGGACCGCATTTCCGCCGACATCAGGGTCGCGACGGCGCGCGCACTGCAAGTGGACACGTCCATGCTCACGGGTGAAAGCGTGCCCGCGAACCCGGAGGCGGGTGACGGCGTCCTCGCCGGGATGTTCGTGGTTTCCGGCGAAGGAGTCGGGACGGTAGAGGCAACGGGCGGGAGGACACGACTCGCCTCGCTGTCGGCACTCACGCAGAGCGGCGAGCGTCACCAGACGCCGCTGGCGAAGGAATTGGACCGCGTGGTGCGCGTGGTCGCGGCAGTGGCGCTGGGGGTCGGCGGGGCCTTCTTTGGGATTTCGCTGCTCGCCGGTGCGTCGACGACCGACGGCTTCCTCTTCGCGATCGGCGTCACCGTCGCGCTCGTGCCGGAGGGGCTGCTGCCGACGGTCACGCTCTCACTGGCGTTCGGTGCGCAGCGCATGGCGGGGAGGAACGCACTCGTGAGGCGGCTGGAGTCGGTGGAGACGCTCGGTTCGACGACGTTCATCTGCACCGACAAGACCGGCACGCTCACCTGCAACGAGATGGAGGTAGTCGAGGCGTGGACGCCCTCCGGGAGCGCGACGATCCGGGGTGGCGGATACGCACCAACGGCTACGGTGACCGCCCCGCTGGCGGCTGCCGGGGCGCTGCACGAGCTCGCAGCCGCGGCCCTTCGCTGCTCGGACGGGCGCGTGCACGAGCGGGCGGGTGCGTGGGTGCCCGAGGGCGACCCAATGGAGGCGGCCTTGCACGCGTTCGCACTGCGGCTGGGCGCATCTGTCGCGGACGGGCCGGCCGAAACGCGCTTCCCGTTTGACGCGCGGCGCCGTCGGATGTCGGTGGTCGCGGACGGGCGGGTCTTCGTCAAAGGCGCCATGGAGGCGGTGTTGCCGCTGTGCCCGGGTGGGCCGGCGGGGGAGGCCGCGGGGGAGGCGATGGCGGCGAGGGGGCTCCGTGTCATGGCGGTGGCCGTGCGCGACGCGGAGGGCGTCCCCGCGACGTTCGAGGAAGCCGAGCGCGACCTGCAACTGCTCGGCGTCGTCGGGCTGGAAGACCCGCCGCGGCCCGGGGCTGCCGAGGCCGTGGCCGCCTGCCGCGCCGCCGGCATTCGTGTGGCAATGGTGACAGGCGACCATGCGGCGACGGCGGCCGCTATCGCGCGTGAGGTGGGACTGCTGCTGCCCGACAGCGTGCTGGTCGAGGGGCGTGACCTCCCCGCCGACGAGGCGGTCCTGGGGGCGCTGGTCGACCGGGACGGCCTTGTCGTCAGCCGCGTCGAGCCCGAGGACAAGCTGCGCATCGCGAAGGCGCTGCGGGCCCGCGGCAACGTCGTGGCCATGACTGGCGACGGGGTCAACGACGGGCCCGCACTGCGCGAAGCCGACGTGGGCGTGGCCATGGGGCGAAGCGGCACGGACGTTGCCCGCGAGGCCGCTGACCTTGTCCTGCTGGACGACAACTTCGCGACCATCATGGCGGCGATTGAGGAAGGCCGGACGACGTTCGCGAACATCCGCCGCTTCCTCACTTATCACCTGACGGACAACGTCGCGGAGCTCACGCCGTTCGTCGTGTGGGCGCTTTCCGGCGGGCGCTTCCCCCTTGCCCTGGGCGTCCTCCAGATTCTCTGCCTCGACATTGGGACGGACATCCTCCCGGCGCTGGCACTGGGGTCTGAGCCGCCGAACGACCGGGTGTTCCGGAGGGGGATCCTCAACCGCCATCTGATCGATCGGGCGGTGCTCATGCGCGTGTTCGCGCTGCTGGGGCCGATGGAGGCGTTCGTCGAGATGTTCGCCTTCCTCGTGGCCATGGCAGCGGCGGGATGGCGTCCGGGGGGCAGCTTCCCCGGCGGCGACGCCCTGCTCGCGGCGAGCGGCGCAGCGTTCGCCGCGGTCGTGATCGGCCAGGCTGCAAACGCCTTCGCCTGCCGCAGCACGTCGCTCTGGCCCGGGGCGCTGGGGTGGACGCGCAACCGCCTGCTGGTTGCAGCGGTAGCGGTGGAGTTGCTGATGCTGGTGGGCTTCCTGGCAATCCCGGCCGTCGCCGACCTGCTGGAGCACGCCATCCCGCCGTGGCAGGGTGCGCTCGCGGCGCTTGCCGCTGCCCCGGCGGTCATCTTCGCCGACGCTCTCCAGAAGCATGTGAGACGGCGGCGCCGGGCGGCTGCCGCGTGAGCTGTTAGGGCGGGATCATCACCGTCGTCGAGCCCGGGTTCACCACCGAGATAACCCCGGCCCAGGCACACATCAGCTTCGCGCTGTTGGGAACAAGCATGGTAGGCGGCCCGCTGAGCATCACGGTCGGAGACGGCGGGACCCACGGCGCGGTGGTCACGGGGATACACGGCATCGGCGTGAGGACACCCAGCGCGGCCGCCGTGGCGCTCACCACTGTCGGGTTCGCGAGGCTGTTGCACATGCCGAAGGGCATGATGTTCAGCATGGGGACGTTGTCCATGACGCTGGCGGCAAGCTTGTTTTCGATCATCACCGGAGGACCCTTGGGGACGACCACAAGAGCGGAAGGGGCAATGCCGAAGGTGCACGTCAGCTGGGCGCCCAGGACGACCGGTAGACCCATGCAGGGCAGTGTACGGGAGCCGCGCCCGCCTTCCAACCAGTGCCGCGGGGGCTCGAGCGGCGCGGACAGTAAGCATGGCGGGCTGTATCCTCTGCCGGGCATCCGAAGCACCGCGTCCGCGGCGGCGAGCCATACCGGCGATCGGAAAATCGAACCACGGGAATTGCCATGAGCGTCCTCGTTGACGGGAACACGCGCCTGCTCGTGCAGGGCATCGGCACAGAAGGCGCAAACCACATGCGCCGGTCGCTGGCCTACGGCACGAAGGTCGTGGCCGCCATCCACCCGCGGCGCGGGGGCGAACAACAGGACGGGGTGCCGATCTTCACAACGGTGGACCAGGCCGTGCGCGAAACCGGCGCGAACGTGAGCATCATCTTCGTGCCGGCGCCGGCTGCGGCGGATGCAATCCTGGAGGCGGCGGCGGCGGGTATGCCGCTGGTCGTCTGCATCACCGAGGGCATCCCGGTGCTTGACATGGTGACAGTGAAGAAGGCGATCACGGGAACGGGCGTGACGCTCATCGGCCCGAACTGCCCCGGGGTCATCTCGCCGGCTTCGAGGGCACGCGTGGGCATTATGCCCGGCGACGTGTTCCTGCCCGGCGAGGTGGGCGTCGTCAGCCGCTCCGGGACGCTGGTGTACGAGGTGGTCGCGCAGCTCACCGCGGAGAAGATTGGCCAGAGCACGTGCATCGGGGTGGGCGGCGACCCGATCATCGGCACCCGCCAGGTGGAAGCCGTGCGGATGCTCAACGAGGACCCGGGCACGAAGGCCATCGTGATGGTCGGCGAAATCGGCGGAAGCGCCGAGCAGGAAGCGGCCGCCTACATCAAGGAGCACGTGAAGAAGCCCGTGGTAGCGTTCATCGCCGGGGCGACGGCGCCGGCAGGGCGGCGGATGGGCCACGCGGGAGCCATCATCAGCGGCGAAGACGGCAAGGCCGAGAACAAGAAGGCCGCCCTCCGCGCTGCCGGGGCATACGTGAGCGACTCACCCGCCGAGATCGGCTCGACCATGAAGCGGGCGCTCAAGGAGCGCGGGCTGGTGTAGGGGCGGATGGTGGTCGAATGGGCGGATGCCGCTGACTTCGGACGACCTTAGCGGATGATGCCGATCCTCATTGCGTCGTCGGAAAACGCGACCTCGCCGGATGGACTTACCGCCAGGCTAACGATGCTCGACCTCACCGTCATGATCGCATCGTCTCGCTCGGCGAGCAGATGACCGCCTCGAAGCAGGGGTTCGCTCGACCGGACGAACGTGACTGGGAGCTGAAAGCGCTCCACGTTCCCCTCTCCACATGGGCTCCGCAGGATCGTGGAGCCTTCGCTAAGCGCCAGTGCCACCACATCGCCGCCGGCCGACACCCGGGCCATGTCGCCAGCTTGAACTGGCAACCCCGAAAGGACTTGCATGGTGTCCCCTGCAAGGGTCGCGGAGCCTGAGGCCGGATCGAGAGCGACGCGACAACCGCCGCTCTCGGCGAACGCGGACCCGCTGCCGTCTCCCCGCAACCCAAGATCCCCGACCGCCTGAAACACCTCCGCCATCGTGTGATACGGGGTGGGTTGGCCTTTGATAAGCGCGAGCCCTGCCGGTGCCCCGGCTATCTCTCTGCTTACATGGAGGGACCCGTCCGGCATGAGTTCGAACAACGCTCGGACGTTGTTCCGGGTGAGATAAAGGCGCCCGCCGGCCAACTTCATGCCGTTCACCCAGGTACCAGGAAGAGGCGCGCCTGGATCATCGGCTTCGGCAGTGCGAAGAGGATGGTTGCGGTCCAGAACCACTCTGATGTCTGCTTCGCCCGCGTCCGGGTCGAATCGCCACAACGAGTAGTTCGCCGCGATCCACCACATGCCGTCGCCCGTCTGGACAAGGTAGGTGAACGGACCGGGGCTGGCCAGACCTGGCAGATCCCAGCGTTCGCGCCGCCTTGCCGCCGGATCATAGCTGTTCAAGGTTATCTCGCCGCCAGATGCCGAGCCTACGAACCACAGCTTCCCGTCGGTCCCCCATTCCATCGCGTAGACCTGCTGCTCCTCGGCCGCCAGGTTGAGAACGTACTCGACCGCCTTGTCCTTCGGTATATCGCCGGGCAACGCTTCGTCTGCCGAGCCCGAGTCAGACGCCCTCACGAGAGCGAGCCCAGCAGCGACGCCGGCGATTGCCCCAAGGCAAGCCATCACCGTCCAGCGTTTGGTCGGCAGCCGGCTCATGGACAGGTGCCCTTCTTCGAATGATGCGCACGATTAACGGAGTCCACGCACGCTACTATGGCATCCGCGCCCGCAAGTGGGCATGAGGAGGCCAGCCGTGCCGGATCACACCTATAAGCTCGTCGAACTCGTCGGGTCTTCCAAGGAGAGCATCGAGGACGCCATCAGCGGCGCTATCGGGCGGGCGTCGGAGACGCTGAAGAACGTGGACTGGTTCGAAGTGCGGGAGATTCGCGGCACGGTCAGCGAGGGGAAGGTCGGCTGGTACCAGGTGAGGATGGGCGTCGGCTTCCGCGTGCTGGAGCCGGGGGACCTGCACCGGGAAGGTTGAGCCCTGCGCGTCAGTTCGCTGCGGCGAAGAGCTGCACCTGGAGCGTGAGGTTGTCTTCGACCGAGACGAAACCCGCGATGTTCGGGGGCGTGATGTTGAAGTCCGAGTACTTCAGCTTAAGCGTGGCGAGGCCGCTGAGGATGTCGCCGTCGCGCTTGGCCTTGAGTTCCCAGGTGACTTCTTGCTTGACGCCGTGGAGCTCGAAGGTGCCGGTGAGTTGCATGACCACGTGGGTTGCCCCGAAGTCCGCCGGGAGGCCGGTGAGCGACTTCGCAGTGAAGGTCGCTGTCGGGAACGTCGACGTTTCCAGGGCGTCCTGAACGCGACGGTCGCGCTGCCCCTGGTCGCTCTTGAGCGACTTGAGGCCGACGGTGAAAGTGGTCGGCTTCGACGGGTCGAGGCCGCCGTCGGCAAGGTGGAACTCACCTGTGACGTCGTTCGTGACGCCCTTTGCGGTCGAGGGAAGCGGGAGGCTGGCGAGCTTTTCGCCGGCCAGGTACCAGGCAGTCGACTGGCCTTCGATGATCTTGTAGCTCTTGCCTTTGAAGGTGGAGGTGCTGCCCGGGGCCGCTGTCGCGCCGGGCGAGGGGGTGGACGACGCCGACGAGGCCGTCGCGGAAGCGGCCTGGCGCACTTCCTCGGTGACGGGCGCGGCTTCTTTCTGCGCTGCGTTGTCCTCGCGGATGAAGAACCACCAGGCGGCCCCCGCGGCAACGACGAGGACGACCAGCGTCACCAGTATTCGGGCGATCCAGTTTCGGAAGGGAAACATCAGTAGCGGCTCGTGGGGGAATACGTTCCCGTGTGACGGGGAATTCTGCCAGAAGCGTGCGTAAACGGCAGTAAACACCGCCGAGCACCGTCGCGTATGCTTCCTCGCTGTGTGGCGCGGACTGCTGGGGACGGCCGTGATATGGGCGGCGGGCGCCGTCCTGCTCCGGGCGTGGCTGCTTTCGCCCGAGGTGTGCCCGCAGGTGAGCGCCGGCGAAGCAGTAGCCGACGCAAGGGCCGCTGCCGCGTGGATGGCGCGCGTCCAGGAGCCCGACGGGTCGTACCTGTACGAGTTCGACCTCGACAAGAACGAGCAGGTGCCCGGGTACAACGCGGTGCGGCATGCGGGCGTGACGATGGCGCTCTACCAGCTCGCGGCAGCCGGTGAGGCGTCTTCGCTGCCAGCGGCCGACCGGGGCCTCGCCTGGATGCGGGCACGGCTCTACGAGCACGATGGCTGGGCGGCAATCCGGGACGACGCGGGTGGCGTCGAGACCGGGGGCAGCGCCCTGCTCCTCGCCGGGCTGGCCCAACGCCGGCTCGCCACGGGCGACACTGCGTATGACGACTTCATGCGGCAGGTCGGGCGTTTCCTGGTGGTGATGCAGCAAGACGACGGCAGTTTCCTCCTGAACTACGACATCCACGCGGGCGCACCCGACCCGTCGGAGCGGTCCAAATATGCGACAGGCGAGGCGTTCTGGTCGCTCACGCTGATGCACCGGGCATTCCCGGGCGAGGGATGGGACGTGGCGGCGCGCAGGACAGCGGACTATCTGTCGCTCCGCCGGGACACCGTTGAGGGCCAGAACTTCCCGCCGTGGGCCGACCAGTGGGCCGCCTACGGGCTCGCCGAGATGGCAGACTGGCCGCTGGACGACGCCAACGTCGCGTACGCGCGTGCGCTGGCCGAGCGCTTCGGCTTCCTCGTGCGTGTCGAGTCGCAGCGCACGGACGGCGTGCTTTCGAAGCTCTTCCATGGCCGGCGTTCGCGCGGCGCTGGCATGGGCACGTGGTCCGAGGCGCTGGACTCGCTATGGCGGCTTTCCGGCGCGGACCCGCGGCTCGCGGACCTTCGCGACGAAATCGGAGAACGCGCAGCCTGCGCAGCCGGGATGCTGCACGAACGGCAGCTGTCGGCGGAGGACGCTGCCGACACGAAGAACCCTCCCGTGGCCGAGGGAGCCTGGTTCACGGAAGGACTGACACGCATGGACGACCAGCAGCACTCGCTCTCCGGGCTCCTGCGGAGCGCGGCCATCCTTGACGAGCGGAAGAGGCCCCGGTGAGCACCTTCGCGTTTCTGCTTGTGACCTTCCTGGCGGCGGTGAACCCGCCCGCGATTGCTCTCGCGGCCGCTGGCTTCGACGGCGAGACGCGCCGGGGCCGCGCGCTGGCGGCGGGCGGCGGAGTCGCCGTCGCGCTGGCGTTGTACCTCGCGGCCGCGCTGGGCGCCGAGACGTGGCTCGAGGCGCTCGACGTCGCCCCGGAGACGTTCCGGCTGGCGGCTGGCCTGGTGATGGTGGTCGCCGGGGGCTACGCGGTATGGCGCGGAAGGGTTGCGGCCGGCGCTGGCGAGGGTGGATGGCTCGCGGGTATTTCGCCCCTGGGGGTGCCGCTCCTGGCGTCGCCGGCGGGCCTGGTGGCGGCTATCAGTCACGGGGCGGACGACGGCGAAGGGAAGACGCTGGCGGCGGCACTGGTGGTCATCGCCCTGGCAGGGGTCCTGGCGTTCCTGGCGCCCAGGCGCGGAGGCGCCGCCCTCGACGCGGCCGCGCGGCTGCTGGGCGCGCTGCTGATCGTGCTTGCCGCCGGGCTGGCGGTCGACGGCGTGCGGGCGGTGTAGGGTGCTGGCGAGGTGGCCGTGTGTGGCGCCAGGTGGACGAGGCATTCGGATGGGGCGCCAGCGGGGCCGAACGGTTGGAGGCTATCCGCGCCGGAGCCTACACTCGGATTACTAGCTCACGGTGGCGAGGTCTGGATGTCGGGTCATTCCAAGTGGTCGACGATCAAGCGGCAGAAGGGCCTCAACGACGCAAAGCGCGGCGCCGTCTTTACCAGGCTCTCGCGCGAGATCATCATCGCCGCGAAGCAGGGCGGCGGCGACACAACGATGAACTTCAAACTGCGCCTGGCGGTCCAGCGGGCCAGGGCCCAGAACATGCCGAACGACAACATCGAACGGGCGATCGCCAAGGGCACGGGCGCCGGGAGCGAGGAGCAGCTCGACGAGATCCAGTACGAGGGGTACGGGCCCGGCGGCACGGCGATCATCGTCGCGGCGCTGACGGACAACCGGAACCGCACCGTGGCCGAGGTCCGGCACCGGTTCAGCCGCGCCGGGGGAAACCTCGGCGAGACGGGCTCGGTGGGCTGGCAGTTCGAGGCGAAGGGCGTGATTACCGTGCCGGTGACCAGCGCCAACGCGGACGAAGCGGCGCTGCTCGCGATCGACGCGGGGGCGGAAGACGTGAACGTCGACGGGGACGTGATCGAGGTCCAGACCGAGCCGGCGAACCTCGAAGCCGTGCGGAAGGCGCTCGAGTCGAGCGGCCTGGAAGTGGAGAACGCCGACTTCGCCATGGTGCCGAAGACGACGATCGAAGTGGACGACCGGACGGCTCACCAGACGCTGAAGCTCATCGACGCGCTCGAAGACCTGGAGGACGTGCAACGCGTGTACTCCAACGCCGAGTTCAGCGACGCGGCCCTGGAGAGCTACGAGGGGTAGCGCGAGACGCGAGCAGATAGGCTCTGGTTGCCAGGTAGCCTAGAGTCGGGGCATGCGGATCATCGGCATTGACCCGGGACTGACAGCGACAGGCTATGGAATCATCGAGGTGGACGGCAGCGGGTGCATGCACCTGGCCCACGGTGTGTTTCGTACGAAGCCCGCGGACGGAGTCGCGGCGCGGCTCGTCGCCATCCGCGATGGGGTCCGGGGGATCGCCAGCGAGTGGGCTGCGGAGTCCGGGGCGATCGAGGCAAGCTTCATGGGGACGAATGTGCGGAGCGCGCTGGCGCTGGGGCAAGCGCGGGCCGCCGCCATCATTGGCATGGCGGACGCGGGCCTGGCGGTGGCGGAATATGCCCCGACGACGGTGAAGCAGACGGTCGCGGGGTACGGGCAGGGCGAGAAGGCCCAGGTCGCGGAGATGGTGCGTCTACAACTCGGACTCGCGAAGACACCAGCCCCAGCCGACGCCGCCGACGCCCTTGCCGTCGCCGTCACGCACTGGGCGCACACCCGGCTGGCGGCGCGGATCTGACGCTAGCGCCGGTAAAGCTTCCCGTAGTCGACCGAGAGCCAGCGCTCCGGATGCAGACGCACGAGGACGTTCTCCTCGCCGGACGACAGGCCCGCGAGGTAGGCGGCGGCACCCTGCTCGCCCAGGTACCGCACGGCGACCTGGCGGATGTCGCGCTCGAAGTCCGGGGTTTCAAGCGTGACCGGGCCCTCGACCGTGACGTAGGCGTAGGGTGGCGCCTCGGCCTGGGCGCAAAGCGTCGCCCGGCCCGCGGCGCGCAACGCTGCCGCCTTGCGGCTGCCGGCGCCGGTGCTGAACCGGATGTCGCCGCCCGGGTCGTAGGCATACCAGACCGGGACGGCGAGCGGCCCGCGGCCGGATTCAGCAACGGAAACGACGCCGACGTGGACCGCTGCGAGGAAGGCTTCGCGCTCCGCGCGAGTCATGGTGGTAGCGGACATGTCATCCCCTCCGGATCAGTAGGCGCCGCCGAGCTTGGCATGGTCCCACGAGTACACTTCGACCGGGCGGACGCGAATGACGACGCGCTTCGTGGCGACCTTCAGCGCAGCCTCCGGCGTGTCGGTGGGGACAGGGATGCCGTTGTACTTGTGGCCGACGAGGGCCATCACCTTCGCGGTGAACGGCGGGTCTTCGAGGATCTCGCCCTCCGCTTCGATCACCAGGCCCTTCAACTCGGCGTAAAGCTTCCCGGATTCGAGCATCACCGTGAGCTTCGGGTTGCGCCGCAGGTTCACGACCTTCTGGCTCTTGCCGAAGGTGGTGAAATGCACCATGCCGTCCACCACGACGTACCACATGGCGACAAGGTGGGGGTAGCCCTTCGGGCCAATGGACGCGACCTGGAGGGTGTGGCTGGACTCCAGGAACTGCTTCTGCTCTTCGGCAGTGAGGGCGATGGAACCACGGCGGCTGGGCATGGGACGGGCCTCGTGAAGGTGTAGGATGCGGCGCAAAGCGTACACACCTTCGCCCCAACAGGGACAGCAGGAGGCACGGATGAGCAACGGCATTGACGAGCATGGGTTCCATCGCGGTGAGCGGGAAGTGCAGCAGCGCTTTGACAGCGTGCGGCTGGCGGACAAGCTCTCGGAAGTCGCGATCCACGACGTCATCACCGACAACGACCGGAGCTTCATCGAGGCGCGCGACATGTTCTTCCTGGCCAGCGGAGACGCGGACGGGAACCTCGACTGCTCCTACAAGGGCGGTGACCCGGGCTTCGTGCGGGTGCTGGACGAGCACACCGTGGCGTTCCCGAACTACGACGGGAACGGGATGTTCATGAGCGCCGGCAACATCCTGGAGCACAACAGCGTGGGCATGCTGTTCATCGACTGGGAGAGCCAGTGGCGGATGCGCCTGAACGGCGAGGCAAGCATCGACTTCGACGATCCGCTGCTGCCGGAGTTCCCCGGTGCGCAGTTCATCGTGCGGGTGGCGGCGCGCGAGGTGTTTCCGAACTGTCCGCGGTACATCCACAAGATGCAGCTGGTCGAGCGGTCGGTGTTCGTCCCGCGCGCGGCCTGCGACACTCCCGACCCGGACTGGAAAGACCACTTCGAGGACGCCCTGCCGGGAGAGCAGCAGCGGCGGCGCGCGGAAAAACGGGCCGAGCCCGGGCAGTGAGCCACGGCGACTCGCTGGTACCGCCCCGCGACCATCCCTTCCGGCTGGCGGCACACTCCGCCGACCGCACGCCGGGTGCGAGCAAGGAGTCAGCTTCCATAGAGTTGCCGCGCCTGCGCTTGCGGCTGAATGAGCTGCAGGACCTGCTCTATGCGGACCGGCGGTTCGCGCTGCTCGTCGTCCTCCAGGGCATCGACACGGCGGGCAAGGACGGGACGATCAAGAGCGTCTTCCAGGAGGTCGGACCGCTCGGGTGCTCCGTGGCCTCGTTCGGGGTGCCCACCGAGGAGGAACTGGCGCACGACTACCTCTGGCGGTACCACCTCGCCACGCCCGGGCGGGGGAAGTTCGGGATCTTCAACCGCTCTCATTACGAGTCCGTGCTGGTGGAACGCGTCCACGGGCTGGCCCCGGCGGAGCGCCTGAAGCAGCGGTACGACGAGATCAACCACTTCGAGGCGACGCTCGCGGCCGAGGGCACCGTCATCATGAAGTTCTTCCTGCACATTTCGCGGGACGAACAGCGAGGACGGTTGCAGGAGCGCGTGGACAACCCGCACAAGCGCTGGAAGTTCCGCGAAGGCGACCTGGACGAACGGAAACACTGGGCGGAGTACGAGACCGCGTTCGAAGAGATGGTCTCACGCTGCAACACCGTCGTGGCGCCGTGGCATGTCGTGCCCGCTGACCACAAGTGGTACCGCGACCTGGCGGTCGCGCGGGCGCTGGTCGAGCGGCTCGAGGGGCTCGACCTGCGCTACCCGGAACCGCCGGCCGGGATACAAGGACGAGTCGTGGAGTAGTGCGGGCTACATGCCCCCGCGGGTGTGGGCTGTCCCGAACCCTTACCTGAAAGGCCGCTTTGGCGTTGCCAGTTAGGTGAGCGCACCGACAATGCGAGGCGTGACACTGCTGCGAAACCTTCGTGCATGGTTCTCGACACCCCGCCGACGGCTCGGCGGAGCGGCGCTCGCTGTGCTGGTGCTCGGCGGCCTGAGCGGCGGACTGGCAGTCGCGCTCAGCGGCGGAGACGACCAGGGTTCCCCGGTCGCCCAGGCCGCGGCGAACGCCGGTGAC
>Ga0315281_10010632_pt1 | contig 12674 bp, 9 predicted proteins | sample YL17G07_0_MG_FD_204540 | JGI IMG/M metagenome (GOLD analysis project Ga0315281, IMG submission 204540) | Sediment microbial communities from Yellowstone Lake, YNP, Wyoming, USA - YL17G07_0 | ecosystem: Environmental > Aquatic > Freshwater > Lake > Sediment | place: USA: Wyoming | collected... | reverse complement strand
CTCGGGATGGTACTCGAGGTCAGCGTCCTGAATAATGATGACATCCCCATCGGCTTCTGCCAGAGCTGTCCGAATCGCCTTGCCTTTACCTTGATTTTGTTTGTGATACAAACATCGAAGGTTCTTCCGGTACTTCGATTCAAGTGCGCGAAGAACTTCTCGTGTTCCATCGGTCGAGCCGTCGTCCACGGCGATGATCTTTTTCCGAATGGGGACTCGCATAACTCGCTCGATGATTTCGCGAATCGTGTCCTTTTCGTTGTAGATCGGGATGATGATGGAGAGTGTCATGCATCGTCCTCATCAATATGAAGGATGATTGGATTGTCTGATCAATGCGTCTGTTTCCGTGCGACCAAGAGCAGTGACTGTCCGAACGGGCGCCAGATCCACGGCTCGATGCGGCGTAGGATTGGCACCACGAAGCGATCAAATGTCAGAGCCGATGAACGGGAAATCGATTGCACGTTAAGAACGCGACCGCTCAACCACCAGCTGAAAAAACCCGGGAGATTCCAGTACTCGCACGAAACAATCTCGAAGCCCGCATCCTTGAACAACGCCTTGGCAGAGGTCCGATTGTACCGTCTGTGGTGACCGAAGCTCCTGTCCAGGCTGCCGAAGAGCATCTGGCACGCTGGAACCCAGTGAGCGGCATAGCCTCCCTGCCGCAAGACGCGGTACATTCCTCGCACAACATCGCGGTCGATGCCATCAGGGATATGTTCGAGGACGTTCGAGGAGACGACGCAGTCAAACGCTCGTTCGTAGTGGGGGTTGCCGGCTAAGTCCTGGATGCTGGTACACAGAACGGTGAGCCTCGGATTCGCCGGTAGCCGCTCGCGATGTCCGCGGATCAGATCCTCGTTAATATCTATGGAGACAACGGTGCGGTCATCCCTCAAGAGATTCGGAGTATGGTTTCCAATTCCTGTCCCGAGCTCGAGTACGCACCGGCCCAGGTAGGGGCGCATGAGCTCGTAGATCCATTCGTTGTAGTGAGTGGCTTCAGAGAGCGTCTCGAGGGAGTACTCGTTGGCGTCGCAGGTGGTCATCAATCCAATGGAGAAGTGTGCCGTTCGGCCGGGACGGTGGTGGTGGAAGATCGTTCGTGCAAAGGCGCACGCATAATACGCCAGCCGCCGGTCGTACGATGTGACGGCGGGCATGGGCTGCACGCTTGCAACGGGCCCTGATCGGCCGCCTTCGTGCTCATCTCAGAATGGAGCGGTTGGCGTCCGCGCGTTCCTTTCCTCGGGCTCAATATAGGCGAAGAAAGACAGTCGAGCAAATGGAATTTCTCCCAAGATGTGCGGGGGAGGAACAACGTGGTTCGGTATTTTGTGATTGAACGCAAGGAGAATTCTCTCTAAAATCATATATTCAAGTCCTTATAATCCTCATCCATCAAGAATCACAAGGGAAACAGACTGATGTCCGAGAACACCGAACGAATCGGGTTTGAAGCAACCGCACCGCAGCTTGCGTACGGCCCTGGCCCAACCCGCACTCCCCTGCGAGACCTGCGCTTGTGGCTGCTCTGTGCGGCGTTTGTCGTCATCGGCATCCTGATTCTTAACGATACGATGTTGTATACGCCCGACAGTCCTCGCTACCTCGTTTGGGCGAAGTCGCTCGCATCATTCGATGGATTCAAGGACGCCACGAGCCCGGACCCGACACGGTATGTGGTTCACGCACCTTTCTATCCAATCCTGCTGGCGCCGCTCGGGTGGCTGTTCTCGAGCATCATCATACCCGCGAAGGTTCTGACACTTCTCGCGGGAGTTGGCTTGATCATCCTGTTCTATGTTTGGCTTGCAGGGAGTGCCGGTCGAACGCCGGCTTTCCTCGCGTCGATGTTCCTGGCGTTCAATCCGTTGACACTCCTCCTCTCCACGCATATCCTTTCCGACATTCCGTTTGCAGTCACACTCGTGCTCTTCTTCCTTCTCGCGCAAAGGCTCTCGCGCGAGTCCGAAGGCGAGTGGATCGCCTGGTTCTTTGTCATCGTGATTACCATCGGTATCTTTCTCCGTGAAGTTGGGCTCACGTTGCTTGCGGGTGCGGTCTGTTATTTTTTCTTGCGGAAAGATCGGCGCCGGCTCCTGCTGGTGATCACCATTCCCGTTCTGTTCTATCTCATCTGGTACTTCCGCAACGAAATTTTCGTCGCCGGGGTAGAAAACCCACCGATGAGAAACGCGAAGCTGTTGTTCGCACACTATTTTACGGTTGACGACGCTAGCATGACCGAGGAGTTCCTTGCGCGTCTCAAAAGCAACGGAAATGTCTACATCGAGATGGCGAAGGCTCTGGTTTTTTTCCCGCAATACGTTGTTCGCCCGTTCCCGGTAATCGCTTCAACGGATTTCTTCATGGCGCAGGTGGCTTCCGTTCTTCGGTACGCTCAGTATCCGATCGCACTCCTTCAGTTTGGCGTGTTTGTTTGGGGTATCATCGCGTGGTGGAACAAGGAGAAGACCAACCTGCTCTTCATACTTTTTCTGTTTTTTTACCTCTTGCTGATCCTGCTGTATCCATTCAATGACATTCGATTCCTTGTGCCGTTCCTCATCGTGCTGCTCTATTACGGGGCCCTCGGTTGCACCGACCTGTATGAACGATTCCTTCATGGTCGGGTCTCGAAGACGGTGCTCGTTGCAGCTGTGTCCCTTGCGTGCCTGATCCTTGCGGTGCCGAACTTGGTGTGGACATTTCATGCCATCGGAAATAACCAAGCCTATCTGCGCGTGGCCGCGAATTCTTTCCGGGATTTCAAGCCTGGGCGCGGCGCGCCCGAGCTGTACACGAAGCCGTTTTCTCTGGTGGGCCAATGGATCGCAGAGAACACGGACTCCTCTGCAGTCGTTGCCGCGCGGTGGAAGGAGCAGGCGTTCTGGCTTCAGGGAAGAAAACTCCTGGAGGTTGAGCCGTTGCTTCCGTTGACGCTCTTCGAGACGTTGCTTCGTGATTATCGGGTGAGCTACCTCGTCGTCCTGGTTTCAAAGCCGGGGATACGCGAACTCGAGTTCCAGATGCAACAATCAAATCGGTTCTCATTTGAGACAGCTTTTCGAGCGGGCAACCTGGAGGTGGTGAGGGTGCGGTTTCGGCCGATGGATTTGGCAGACTCCAGGGTCGGAGTGGGCACACTGGCCAAGGAGCGTTCCATCAGCTCGCCGGATTCGCAAGACGTGAACGAAGAGGAAAAGGTGCGCTCGCTGTATCGTCTCGGCGTGCGTCTTCTGGAGAGTGGAGCGTACGAGCGAGCTGGGCAGGTTTTCCAGGCGCTTTGGGGGCTGACGGGTGGTTCCGGCAGCGTCGTTCTCCTCCGAGCCGTCTCCTTGGAATTTGCAGGGAAGCTTGACGAGGCTGGGCAGATTTTTGACCGGTTTCGGCAACAGCCGCAAGCCGGACCATTTCTCAAGCATGCTTGGTATCACCAGCAGCTCATCGCGCACATCAAACGGGCGGACGAGGATACAACTCGGCTCGGCAAGTCGATGATCTATCATATGATCTCAGCCAACTATTGGGATCTCGGATTTCGCTACCGGGCGGTCGAGATGCTTCGCCGGGTGCTGCAGATTGATTCTGCCTTCTCGCCTGGCCTAGTTTTCGGAACGTACTATGCACTCCAGCAGGGGGATTACAGACAAGCGAAAGCGTACACCGCCAGGCTGGTGGTGGTGGACCCGAGACATCTCATGGTCAAGCCGCTGCAGTCGCTGTTCGCAGTTCTGGATTCCTTGCGTTCTTCCAAAACAGCAAAGGAGCGAGCGAAATTCAGGTTGAATGTGGCGCGAACCTATGCCTCGATCGGCCTGGCTGAGCTCGCGATCGATCAAGTCTTGCTCGCGCTCAGCCAAGATTCGACGAACGCTGAGGCACTCAAAGGTCTGGCGGACCTCTACGAAAAGAAGCGGAGGAACGCTCCGGCTATTCTTGTTCTGAATCGGTTGCTCGAAGTGGAGCCGATGAACAGGTTGGCTCGCTCGAAACGTGATAGCTTGGTCAGCTTGCGGTAGTTTAGGATTACGCATATGAGCTCGTCCACTGCGAGGGGGGAGCCACCTTGACTTTCTTGCCGAGAAGTGCTGACACTGAGGCCGGGATACTTTTCGAGTTTTTCATTGTGATATCCTTCCGTTGTGTTGTGATTGATGAAGTTGGAAACAACGGTTGGATGGTAAGAGGCCTCGAATGAGGTGTCAAGATCTAGAACGGCTTGCACGGAGTGGTAAATTACTTCAAGACTCCTCGTCCACGAATACTGGAAAGACTGGATCATTGCCCGGTCTCAATCGCATTTTGCCACGAAGCATCAGCCGTTCTGAGATATAGATTCTCGCCAGAGAACTCACGATTCGTGTGCTGATCGCGAGTCTTCTGCTCTCCATCGCCAAATCGAATTTGAATGCTACTCGGCCGGGCTTCCTTTTTATGTGAGCAATGGCACTGCGACAATCTTCCCACAAGTAATTGCCAAGTGATCGTGTGCCTAGGCCAAGTTGATTGATGTCTCGCCATGGGAGATCCGGCTTTGGTAGCCGACCACACAAGTCATCAACCCATTTGCTTGGTTTGTCGTCGGCGATCTCTAGAATCTGCCAATAGAACAGAAACGACAACATGACCTTGTTAGAACTCAAAGCCTCACGGAACAGTGCAAGAGCTATTCGCTGATTTTCTGTTGTTACCACAGGCAAGCAAGGAAGGTCACCACGCGTGACAAGGTAGCCGCGAGATAGCTGCGGAGGCACATGCCACAGACATTTAGCACTACGGAGGTGAAAATCATCAGAGACTCCACTACAGCCTAGAAACTGAACCGCGATTCGCGAAGCAGTTTGCCAACTCAACAAGCTGAGAAACTCTCCTGCTATAGTTCGCACTTTGTCCTTGAGCAGTTCATCGCCATCAGGGAGAAGAGTCAAGAGCACATCCGACCACTTGTTGGGATTATTCTGTATGAGTTTGAAACGGACGCTCTTATATTCGAAATAATAGACCCGTCTTCTGAATCTGTGAGAATTGTCAAACGCTATGTGCATGAGTTCAGGCATTGTTCCCCCAGCGACATGGTGTGGCGCGTGAGCGTCGTGTAGCCGCTTGACATGCGTTCCTTGTATTGCAATAGTTTAGACATTCCCATCCGCATTCGTATAAATAGAATTGTATCTCAATGAAAAATAGTAAACAGCCTCCAGGCCTAATGGGATTACGATGAAATACCATCGGCTGGATTGCAGGAAGAAGGCACAGGAACAACCGAGCAAAATTCTAATCGTTTGTAGCCTTCCTTTTAGTTTGCCAATAAGATACCAGTCACCGATCTTTTTCCACCAGACCCAAACGAGGAGAAGTACTATTATTGAGTGTGTACCGATGATTGAAGCTATCGACAAGGTCGTAATGAATGCGGTTTGGTACAACGTAACGATATTCAAGGGACGACCCTGTGTTCGGTATTGATGAAGACCCCGCCAGAATTGCCAAGTGGGGATGAGCAAGGCAAAACCTAGTACCCTGCTTAGGACTAAATTGTAATCTGAAAATAATATCGTTTGCAGCATATTTGTTCTTGGGATATGTAATAACCCTTGTCCGTGATTAACAGACCAAAACAATGACGCTTAACGTTTAGGCAAAACCATTGAGCGAGTGAATGAGCCAATCATATATTCAGCTTCGCCTATGTAGATGAGTGAGCGTCGGTTTGCCGATTGTCTGCTGCCGTTTGCGCCGGGACTCTGATGACGGTACAAACATCACGCTGAAGACGGGAAAGCACTGTGGGGCTCGGCGCCAGTTCGGACTTCGCATCGGAATACAGGCTAGCCAGGCGTGTGTTCATTCACTTAGAGCATTTGTTGGATATCGGTCCAATTGGCATTTTCCACAGCCTTCGGAACGACTGCAAGCTTTTGAGAAGCTTGCCAACCTTGCCAAGAATTTCTGATTGCTGTTCTCGCTCGCTCTAGCAAGGAATCTGCGTCAGGGTGTATGATGATCAACCTGTTGGAAGGACGGGAGTACATCCACTGGATAATGCGGGTGTTGATCCCCGTATCGCCAAAACTGTATCCCGAGATGATTAGGTGCTGACAATGATTAAGCTGTCGATTGAAAGCACACTGAAGGTCGATGTAAATAGGATTCGTATATTCGAGAATCTTGTTGAGGGTGCCGACCAAGATCTCAGGACGACCATCAGCGGGTAGAACATGTGGGTGCTTGTCCCAGAACTCAGTGAGTGGAATTGCCAGTGTGTAGGAATTGTTCTTCTCGAAGAAAAACCAGTTGATTGAGCCATGGAGCTTGAGGAGAAGGAGATCAGTTGTCTGGCCAAACTCGTACAACTGCGGATTCCACTTGCGGAGTTGAGAAACTGGAGATTCAAATCCGTCGATGAAAGAAACGGAATGGCGGGTGAAAAGAGTTTCCAAGAGGGTGTCGTGGTTTAGTGTAAAGATGAATTTCCGCTTGAAAGCGGAATCTCTGGCTGCGTCTAACAGAAAACCGAGATGCGACAGGTTGTCAGGTTTTTTCCCTAACTCAACCCAGACTACGTCTCGGATATAGTTCATTGCCTCAGAACAGAGGTCGACCAAGCGCCATCTTCCGTTGGTGTCATGAGGCTTTCCATGCAAGATATTTTCCGAGTCGGCGAGTATCTGTTTGATAAGCGAACGTGGCGCCGGATTATCGAAATCGCCGAGTTCGGTGTCGTGTATCTGACTAGCGAGCGAGTACAGGTCCTCGTAGTTGGTGGCCCTGGCGCGATCGTATGCGTCGTAGTAATTGTCGATTTCGGACTTCAGCCTTGCGAGAAGGAGTATCACCTTTGGAACGTACTGATCTGGGATTCCATACAAGGGGGGGCCGCTGAAATATGTTGAGTCAGTGTGGCGGGAGATGCCATTTCCAGAAAGGACCCTTTCGGTTATGTTGGCGGTGGAAGGTAGGCCTGCAGGGCATGAGATTCCAGAGCCAAAGAGGAGAGCTATGTGCTGGTTTGTCGGAATCATTGTGGAGTCTTTTTTGTTTTGGCTGACTGTCCGGCGCAAATGGCAGCTAACTGGTGCGACATCGCATTGGGTTTTGTCCGCGCATTAGGCATATATACATAACGGGCCTTTCTGTCTTTTCAACACAATATCTGCTTGATGACGAATCCAAAGGCAGGCGCGGTGCTGGGGCGATTGTAAGAGAGTATCAGGTCAAAATCAATGTCCAAAAAGCACCGACAAACGCTTGTAGCGTAAAGTACCGACAAATGGCCGTACTGAAGCTTACAAAGTCCAGTTGTTTTTTCGCCCACATACCCGTATCTTTCAGTTGCCATACAAAGCGAAATCAGCTGTCGAATAAACTGTTGAAAGTGCCACTGGTTTTTCAACAAATTCGCCCAATTGAAAACTACCAGAATGTCATTCTGAACGTAGCCCTGCCTGCCGACAGGCAGGGAAGCGAAGTGGACCTGCCCGCCTCTTGTGAATCCAAATTGGCAGGTGGGGAATCTGCCAACGTGAGTCAGATTCTTCGCCCCGACTGATCCTTCGACTCGCTTTGCTCGCTCAGGATGTCGGGTCTCAGAATGACGTTTGCTTCTTTGAAGACGGGCCCTTAGCTCCCGCCTACGCACTACGTGCTTGGGCGGACAGGTCGGCGGACGGGCCCAACTTCGTCCTGAGATGCGGACTTCCGCCAAACAGATGGCGGACAGGTCGGCGGGCCCCGACTTTATCGGGGCGAGCAGGCAGTTGGTGAGAACACGCACGCTTACTAAAAAGATGGAGCAACGGCATGGCGCATTCCATTAACCGTTTTTTGCTTACCCCTCGCGAGGCTACGGCAAAGGCGTTGATAGTCGACCAGATCAGGACGAATCCCCGCGGCCCGTGGGTGAACGGCAAGAAAACGAGCCTGCCAGCGTCAAGAGGTAGGACGTCGCGCAGCAACAAGAAGAAATGAGTGAGATTTCGAACTGCCAACGGGGAATAGGGAATCTCGGGTTCGCTCACCCGCATCGGAAATCTACATTCGGCGTTTGATACTCTCCATTCACTTGTATCGGGCCCTTAGCTTCCGCCTACGCAGTTCGGCGGGCCCCGACTTTGTCGGGGCGGGCAGGCAGTTGGTTAGAGCAGCAGACTCTTTTCAATCATCAATCTCCGCCGGAGGCGGATGCGCCTTCGGCGCAGAAAATCGTCCCCGCCATAAAACGGCGGGACGCGAAAAACGCGCAATCGATCCCGCCACAAAGCAGCGGGACGCGAAAAGCGCGCAATCGAAAATCGTCAATCGTCAATCGCCAATTACATCGCTTAAACATGTTTGGGCCCTTAGCTCAGTTGGTTAGAGCAGCAGACTCATAATCTGCGGGTCGCTGGTTCGAATCCAGCAGGGCCCACAAAACACTCTTCGATCCTGACATCACCGCTCTGCTGGTCGGCCCAATCGCAAACTTGGCTCTTGATTCGCCCATCGACTTGAAGCAAGCCTCTCATCCTCAACGAAATAGGGCTTATGCCAACTGCAATGACTGATCTGTACCCAAGACAGGTCAAGACTTTTGGCCTTGTCTTGTTCTTCCTGAGTGCAGCTCTGTACGGCTTCATCACCTACGGCGGTGTCCGCTCGTCTGACAGCGAGGTGGTATTTCGCGTAGCCGAGTCCCTTGCGCAAAAGGGGGAGTTCACAGTTGAGAGAGAGCTGGAGGAGTGGAAAGCATTCGGAGTGGCATACGGCAGGGGGGGCAAACTCTATTCCATCTTTGGTCCCCTCGAGTCGATTCTCCTTGCTCCGATTGTCAAGGTCGCTGATCTGATCAACGAAACTGGGTGGTACGCGAAGTATACACCGCTCCTCCCACTCAGCCAGTTCACGGAGGGCGGTTTCTATGATCTCTTGCAGCGGCGCGTGACAAAGAGCCCGAGGCCCCATGCGCTTCGTATGTTGTCGTCCATTTACAATGTCATCATCAGCGCACTGAGCGTCTTCGTTTTCTGGCGCATTCTCCTTCGTCTCACACGATCTCTTCCGACGAGCTTTCTCGTCTCCCTCATCTATGCATTTGGGACGTTGGCGTGGCCCTATGCCGGCACATTCTTCAGCGAACCGCTTGCGACGCTCCTGGTTCTTGTCTCATTCTATTATGTTCTGAAGTCTGAAAACGAAGTCCCTGACGCTAAGGATCTGCGATCGTACAAGACGATCCTCTTGAGCGGAATCTGGCTCGGGCTTGCGATCACGGCACATATCACTGCAGCGATGTTCGCTCCGTTCTTTGTCGTCTACTTCCTCTGGCGGCCGAGCGCGGACCAAGCGAACGTGTGGAAAAGGCTTGAGCAGGCGAGCGTTTTCTCGTTCGGAGTGTTCATTCTGTTGTTCCTGCTGGGCTGGTACAACTACGCGCGCTTCGGCAACTTCTTCGAGACGGGACGAACGGTCAGTTCGACGTCGGCGATGTTGTTCGGCTACGGCACATTCGTTTCTCCGTTTCGAGGTTTGTTCGGTTTGTTTTTCGGTGCTGGGAAGGGATTAGTATTCTTTACTCCGATCGCCGTTGTCGGAGGGATCTTGTGGAAGAATTTCCGCGACGAACATCGCAAGCTCTTCTGGATCGTTGTGGCGGCTGTTGCCTTCCGCTTTCTTTTCGTCGCGTCGCGCAGCGACTGGCATGCGGGGTTCTGCATCGGGCCGAGATTTCTCCTGATGATCATTCCCTTTTTCCTGATCCCGTTGGCATTGTGGCTCAAGAGCCAAGAGGAAACGCGATTCACGAGGTCCTTCGGAATCGTGACACTTGGAGCATTCTTCTGCTCGATCGAACAGCTCTATTTCGGCCTGGGGGAACTGTTCTCCCACCTTCAGATTCTCAAGTTCGCGGAGCGGTGGAAAGGCATTGACGTTTTCGAAGACGACCTGCTCTACCTCAACTGGTCCTACTCGCCCATCTTGACATTGAAAAACGCTCGAGTGTCGCCATTCCTCTTACGCTGGACGGGTCTATCTGTGACTGAGCTCCTCGCGGTCGGATCCATCATTTTGCTCGTGATGTTCTTTCTGCTCTTCTTGCTCATCCGGGGGATGCCAAGGGGTAGGATCTCGGGTGGGGTCACTCAACCGGTTGTTTTGAACTAGGAAAAGATTACCTACCCAGGTAAATTTTTCCCCCTTTCGCGGTGCGGAAGAAGTCACTTATCGGTTTTTCGACTTGATTTTGAAGTCAGGCTTGCCATATTACAGCGGCACAGATATTGAGTAATTTGCACCAGATACGCAGCTAACCCACGGTACTCGATTCTACATCAACTAAGGAGGTTTATTTATGGGTCAACAGCAACTTTTGCTCATCATCCTTGGCGTTATCATCGTAGGTATCGCCATCGCAGTCGGCTTGAGCCTGTTCAGCGCCCAAAGCGTCCAGTCCAACCGTGACGCAATCATCAACGACCTGAACAACCTTGCCGCGCAGGCTTACCAATTCCGCATTCGTCCAACGTCTATGGGCGGTGGTCAAGGTGATTACACGACCTTCACCATTCCCATAAAGATGCGGACGAACGAGAACGGCACATACGTTGCGAGCCCGAGCAGCAACTCGATCGACATTATCGCAACGTCTGCTCAGAATGCGTCCAACTACATCACGGTGACGATTGACACCGATGGCAGGCTGACCGCCTGGTCATACTACGGTGATTTCCAGTAAGACGCAGTCGCCAATTCGTATTCTGTAGACACAGACATCCCGCCTCGGCGGGATGTCTTGTTTTATGCCGTTCTGACGGTAATACGCATCCGGCCTCCGCTCCTGACCCCGTCGCAGGGCACATGTCAGACGCTGCTTGACAGAGTCTGGCAAATGTCGTATTATTTTAGTGAGTTTCTGTTATCGACCTCTGAAATACCCAGTATTCAAGTCTTTAGGGGGAAGCCATGGCTGATTTCAAGATTGAAGGCATAACAGTCGGCGGCAAGCCCGTCTCGGGCATGATCGGTGCCGACAGCTACAAAGACGCGAAGCAAAAAGCTGCTCAAATGGCAGCGGAGAAGAAGTTCAAGCTCACTGGTGTGTACGAGCGCGTCGCGTGGCTCTATCGGGTCCAGAAGGGGACGGAGAAACCGATCGATGGCGAGCAGAAGTCGTACACAAAGGCTGAGGTGAAACAGGCCCTTGAGAAGATGGGCTACCGCGTCATTTATGTGCGCAAGAGACTTTTTGGGAACAAGCAAAAGGCGGCGCCGGCGGTTGAGGTCATTACGTTTGTGCGGATGAGTGCGGATCTTATGCGTCAGAAACTCCCCTTTAACGAGATCCTTATGTTGCTGATGAACGACATCGGGAATCCAGCGCTCCGCGATGCCGTGAAGGAAATCAACAGCGAATTGAAACAGGGGAAGGACAGTGAAAAGGTCTTCTTGAAACAAGCGCCGGTGTTCGGGAAATTCACGGCCAACATGCTCGGCCTTGCATCGAAGAGCGGCAACATGACCGAGATCTACGAGAGCACGGCGAAATTCCTTGAGCGCAATGCTGAGTTTAAGAGAAACCTGAAGAGCGCTCTGATCATGCCTCTCGTCACGCTCTTCATCCTTTTCCTCGCTGTCTTATTCTACGTCGCCTACATTTTCCCCGCAACGGCCGAGATGTTCGAGAAGTTCAAGATCGAGCTTCCTCCGATGACGAAAGCTACGCTGTCGTTCAGTCGGTGGCTCATGGCGAACATCATTCCTCTGTTGATTGCGATCGTGGTGCCGGTCGTCTTCGTGATGCGATTCCTCACGACCGAGCGTGGAAGATTCCTCCTGGATAAGTCGATTATGAAAGTGCCGGTCGTCGGTCCGCTGCTTCACAAGACGGCCATCGAGATTTACTGCCGTGTCTTCTACGCTTTGTACAGCGGGTCCGGAGAAAACATTGACGTCATCCGTATGGCGGCTGAGGCTTGTGGCAACAAGTATATGGAGCATCAGATCAAGACCATCGCCATACCGATGATGCTTGAGAAAGGCAAGGGCTTGACCGAAGCATTCCAGGCAACCGGCGTGTTTACGCAGACGGCGATCTCCCGGTTCAATTCAGGAGCAGAAACAGGAACGGTGAAGAACACCGCGATTCAGCTTGCGGAATACTATGAGAAGGAGACTACGTACAAACTGAAGAATGCCATCGAAGTCATACAGCTTTCGGTCTCAATGGTCATCATGCTCGTGCTGACAGCGTTGACGCTTGTTTCTTCCGAGACGGCAACCATACGCCCGAAAGCTCCCGGGACATTGATTCACTACTTGATGTACTACTTCGGTATCAACTGACGCTTAAACGGTGACGAAGTATATGCTGACAATGATCTCCTCATTTCCTCGTGAGGGAAAAGGCCATGCCGGAAATAGACATAACTGATAAAATCGGCTATACGCTGCTGAAAAAAGGTATCATCGATTTCGAGACCCTCGAAAAGTCCTTGAAAATGAAGGACTCCGAGGAGAACAAGAAGAACCGCAAAAACCTTGGGCAGATCCTTGTCTCGGAATTCGGCGCGGATCATGATGCCGTTTTCCGCGAAGTGGCGAACCTCTACGCGTTCAGGGAAATCTACCTGACCGACGAGAAGATCGATGATGCACGCACCGCCTTCATCAAGAAGCTCGTTGATGGT
>Ga0315281_10010631_pt1 | contig 12674 bp, 12 predicted proteins | sample YL17G07_0_MG_FD_204540 | JGI IMG/M metagenome (GOLD analysis project Ga0315281, IMG submission 204540) | Sediment microbial communities from Yellowstone Lake, YNP, Wyoming, USA - YL17G07_0 | ecosystem: Environmental > Aquatic > Freshwater > Lake > Sediment | place: USA: Wyoming | collected... | reverse complement strand
GCCGCCAACGCCACCCGCGCCTTGAATTCCGCGCCGTGCTGCTTGCGTTTCTCGCTCATCGGTTCACTCCTTCCATGAAGTGAACCGTAGCTTATCCCACTGTCCTCTTTTTGGGGACCACTTCAGATGGGACTCGTATCTGTGCAGAAATTGTGTACAATTCTCTCGTAACCCCCTGATTCGCCGTATCTGTGTAGGGGATGTATAGGAAGACGATAAACGAAAAGACGTGTAATGTCAATTAGTTATCATAGTGCCATTCTCCATGATGGAGTTTATGGCTGTTCCCATGATGCAGGACTGCTCAAGCAAAGTCATTCCGGGAGATTTCAAACTAGACCACTACCAGCCGGCAACGCCCCTTGACCCCCGCGAAACCCCATGATAGGGACCGTCGGCGGTCGGATCGTTCGTCCTAGGGTGATTTGCGCTGCGATTCACATGGGGGAGGTTCCACGGATTCCACCACCGCTCTCGGAAATCGTTTCCACCGCTCATCTTAAGGGGTGGAAACGTAATGTTATGCTCGTACCTTTTCGGAAAGGGGAAGGAACATGAACAGACGGATTGGCAGTATACTGGCCGTAGGCGCGGCAATGTTGCTGGCGGCCACGGCCTTCGCGCAAAAAGTTCCCACGTCCGCTTCGGAAGTGGCGCGCCCCGGCGGCAAGCTGCCCGGGAGCCCCAAGCTCGGCATCTACAAGGTGGCCGATGGTTTCCTGGATCCGGTCGGCGTGACCAGCGCCCATGACGGATCGGGCCGCATCTTTGTCGTGGAACGCGTGGGCAAGGTGCGGATCGTCGGCAAGGACGGCAAGGTGCAGGCCGAGCCTTTCCTGGACCTGACCAAGCTCAATCCGCTGGGCAGCGAGGTGCTGACGGCGTTCGTGGAGCAAGGCCTGTGGTCCATCGCCTTCCACCCGAAGTTCAAGAGCAACGGACAGTTCTTCGTCCATTTCTCCTCGACGACCTTCAACGGCTCCGCGCTGGTCGTGCGCTTCACGGCCAACAAGAGCAGCGATAACGTGGTCACGCCGGAGCAGGCCGTCAAGACCGCCAAGGTGATCATGAACACGCCGTATCCGTTCTACAACCACTACGGCGGCGACATCAAGTTTGGCCCGGACGGCTACCTGTACATCGGCCGGGGTGACGGCGGTTGGGAAGGCGACGTGCTGGCGACCGGTCAGGACCTGCACACGTACCTGGCCAAGATGCTGCGCATTGACGTGGATGCCGACGACTCGGACAAGCACTACAAGATTCCGGCCTCCAATCCCTTCGCCACCGCCCACCAGCCGCGCCTGATGGCGCTGTTCGGGGTGACGGAAGAGGGCTTCAGCAAGATCCACATGGGCGTCAAGCCCGAGATCTGGGCCTACGGCCTGCGCAATCCCTACAAGTTCCACTTCGACTCGAAGAACCAGTCGCTGTGGATCTCCGACGTGGGCCAGAACCACCTGGAGGAGATTGACTGGCAACCGGCCAGCAGCAAGGGCGGCGAGAACTACGGCTGGAACATGAACATGGGCACGAATTGCCACCCCATGAAGGGCCCCAACGACAAGTGCCCGCAGGTGGGCGTCTTGCCGGTGGCGGAATATCCGCACCAGCAGCCCTACCCCGGGGCAGCCCAACTCAAGGACGGCTTCGGCTGTGCCGCGATGGGCATGGGCGTCGTGCACTACCCGGGCATGGACGGCACGTACCTGGTGGGCGACTGGTGCTCCGGCCGCGTCTGGGGCATCGGCTGGGACGGTAGCAAGTGGCAGATGGAGCAACTGTATCACACCAACTTGCAGTTCACGGGCGGCGACATTGACGAGGACGGCACCGCCCTGACCGTCAACTGCTACTGCTTCTACACCGACGACAAAGGAGCGACGGCGAACCCGCCCGGCGCCCTGTGGAAGGTCGTACCGGCCGATAAGGTGCCAGCCGGAGCGGAGCAGGCCAAGCGCGCGAACTAGGTTCCGCGCGGTTGCATGACCCCGGCGGCAGGCGCTTCCCCACGGCCTGCCGCCGGAGTTTTCCCCGGATTCCCGCCGTATCGCAGCAATCCCCGGCAGCTCGATCTTGCAACGGCGCCGCTTGCCATTGCTCGCTCTCCGATTGCGGCCACGCCTCCGTCACGGCGGAGCCTCTCAACCCAACGCAAGGAAGCATCGCATGAAGATCAAGCCGTGCCCGCGGGCGTCCGCGGGTTCAATGCGCCGCCGGGCGCTGCTCCTGCTGGCGGCGGCCGCCCTGGCCGTGGCCGTCGGGTCGGCGCCCATCCAGGCCGCGCCCATCGCCTTTCGGGACGCGATGGACGACTCGCCGCTCAACGTCAAGCTCAAGCCGGGAGAGGCCCTCACCCCCGCGCTGGAGCAGTTCTATGCCACCGGCATTGATCCCTACCTGGGCAATGCCGAGGCCATCGCGGCGGGCAAGGCGCTGTTCGCGGAATTCTGCCAGGTGTGCCACATGCCCGACGCCACCGGCCGGATCGGCCCCAACTTGGTGGATGACGTCTACAACTACAAGCGCACCTCCACCGACGTGGGCATGTTCGAGGTGCTCTACGCCGGAGCCGCCGGGGCGATGCGCTCCCTGGCCGACCGCCTGACGCAGGATCAGATGCTGCGCGTGATCGCCTTCGTGCGCAGCCTGAAGCAGAAGTAGCGGCGCGCCCCATCTGCCGGGGCGCGCGGGCCGGGCCGCGGCCCGCCACCGCCCCATGGCCCACCGGGAGGCCCCCGTCCGTGAAGCCCCCTGCTGTGTTGTGCCGCGCGGCCGTGATGCTAGGCCTGTCCCTGGCGGCGTGCGCCCCAGGCGCGCCCGCCCCGCGCCCTTCCGCGCCTCCGGCCCCTCCCCCGCCGCCAGCACGGTTTCAGGCCGCGCCGCCGGAAACCCCCCGCCCGCTCGGTCTGGGGTGGGACATGGACGAGGGCCAGATCCGCGCCGCCCTGGCGGGGCGAATCGAGGGAGAGGAGCGCTGGGGCGAGGGCGAGGCGGCCTTCCGGGTGCGCGGGGAGCTTGACGGCCTGGCGTCCGGCGAGATCAAGGTCGTGCTCTCCAAGGGCCGGCTGGTGGCGGTCTCGGCCACCCTGCGCGGGACCCGCGAGGCGCTGCTGCCCCAATGGCGCCGCGCGGCGGAGCGGCTGCGCGCCCGCCATGGCGACCCCGACACCGTCGCCGCTCCCCGCCCTGACGGCGCCGCCGGGGAGCCCCGCGCCGATCTGGCCGTGTGGAAGCAGGATCAGATCGTGACCGCGCTGCGGCTGGGGCCGCTGCCGGCTCCGCCCGCGCCCCGGCGCCCACCCGGCGCCCGCCCCGGCGCGGTGCCGCCAGCCGCGGTGCCGCCAGCCGCGGTGCCGCCAGGCGCGGTGCCGCCAGGCGCGCCGCCTCCCGGCGCGGTGCTGACCCTGAGCCAGGCGCACGTCGCCCGCATGGCGGAGCGCAGCCACGCCGCGCCCGCCTGGCTCGGGCTGGAGCCCGAGGGGCGCTGAGCGCCCGCCGCCGGCGCCGCCGCAATCCACCCGCCCCTGTCGCTTGCACCGCCACCGGCCCGCCCGTGCGGCAGGGACCGTGCACATTCTGCTGGACACACGACTGTCAATGTGATATACGTTCGTCATAGTCCCGCTGCGGTTCATCCCATCCTACGAGGCGACCATGACCAGCGAAGTGCAAGTGCTTGCCAACCGACAGAACGCCCTGCTCTCCACCGGCCCCCGGAGCGCGGCAGGCAAGGCGGCATCCTCCCGCAACGCGCTCAAGCACGGCCTGCGGACGGTCCAGACGGTGCTGCGCGACGAGGACGAGGCGAACTTCCGGGAGTTCGTCGTCCTGATGCTGGACGACTGGCAGCCGATCGGAATTCACGAAGCGCAGCTGGTGCAGCAGATCGCCATCAACATGTGGCGGCGCAACCGCGTGCCGGGTCTGGAGGCGGAGATCTTCGAGGGCGACTCCAAGCGGCACGGCTTCCATGGCCGCACGCGCGGCGACGCCTGGGTGAGCGACTCGGCCGGCGCGCGCGCCTTCGACCGCCTCTCCCGCTACGAGCAACGCGTCAACCGGGAGGGCCACCGGGACCTGCGCGACCTGATGGATTTGCAAGCGTGGCGCTTGGGGGAAGAAAGGGTCAACCCGAGGCGCACCGCCCGGGTGCTTTCCCGTGTGCCGAAATACGACACTCAAGACGCGCCAAGAAAAACATTACCGAACGAACCCAATTCGCCAAGTCCCTGAACCACAGGGCGAACGGTACAAAAACGGGCAAATGGAACACGGGCGTGGTTCCGATTTCTGACGGACGCCCGAAATGCGACACTAAAGGTGGGGTGGAGAGCAGAAACCCATGCGCCAGCGGTCTCAGGCGGCGTGGGTGCGCCACACTCCATGCACGGTGCAACGCCGTGTCGATTCAGGACCCACGGATCATGGGAGAAAGCTGTCGATTTCCTTGCGCTCCGATTTCCGGTAACGTCGATTCATGCGAACGACCTTAACGTTTGATACCCACACCGATGTCAATCACTTTACAGCCGGCGACGTGCCCAATATCCAAGCTGGCGGATGCGCCGGAACTGGGTGAATTGATGAATGAGCCCTTTGTGCCCAAGGAGGGGTCGCAGTTGGTGGGGGGCGCAGGCTGCTGACGCCCCCACTGCTTGAAGACCACCGTGGTTCGGATTTTCAATCCCAGGAATCGCATTCAATACGATGCGAGGGCGGATAGGTTTCTACTGATCGGAGGCGCGCAATGGCGATGCGACTTACGCTTGAAAATATCGGCCAGATCCGGAGGGCCGATTTGACTTTTGGAGACTTGACGGTGCTCGTTGGTCCCCAGGCGAGTGGAAAAAGCATCACGCTGCAATGGATAAAGTTTCTGGCCGATAGCGCGCAAATCCAAGAACAGCTTCACGACTATGGCCTGGACTGGGCAAGAAATCTTCGGCCTTTCTTGGATACTTACTTTGGCGAAGGGATGAATTCGCAATGGATAGATGCGAAAAGTAGAGTTTCATGGAATGGGAAAACGGTTGATGTTCATAAACGGGTAGCCCACAGAAAGGGGATCAAGAAAGAGACCGTGTTCTTTATTCCAGCCCAGCGTGTTCTTGCACTAAGAGATGGTTGGCCGCGGCCTTTCGGAGATTTTTCTCCAGGGGATCCGTACGTAGTCCGTGCATACAGCGAAAAGCTGCGCATGCTGATGGAAAAGGAATTGGCCTCCGGAGAGCCTATATTTCCGCAGGAGCGGCGCCTGAAGGATGAATACAGAGCGCTTCTGCAAGAAACGGTCTTTGGTGAATTCAAGTTGTCCGTGGACAAGCTGCGTTCGCAAAAGCGGTTAGTGCTTCGCCAGGGCGAAGGCTATCCTTTACCCTATATGGTCTGGTCTGCCGGCCAGCGCGAGTTCGTTCCGCTGCTGTTGGGATTATATTGGTTAATGCCGCCCAGGCGGACACCACGCAGGAAGGGTTTGGAATGGATTATTATTGAAGAATTGGAAATGGGTTTGCATCCCCGAGCCATTTCCACCGTGCTTCTGCTGGTTCTTGAGTTGATGAAACGAGGCTATCGCGTGTGTTTGTCAACGCATTCTCCGCAGGTATTGGATGTGGTGTGGGCAATAAATTCTCTACGAGAAAACCATGCAAGCCATGATGCCTTGTTAGATATATTTGAAGTAAACAAGACACAACCTTTGCGAGAGTTGGCGAGGATCGCTCTCAAGAAGAAAACCAAGGTGTATTACTTCGAGCGGAATTGCGACGAGGTACGGGATATCACGAATTTGGACCCAAGTTCGACCTCATCCGAGGAGGCCAATTGGGGTGGGCTGCTGGAGTTCAGCGGACGAGCGAATGAAGCGGTAGCGCGGGCGGTTGCCAACAGCCAAACTGGAGACTGAGGATGAGTTTCCAGCAAGATGTGCAGAGAACGGCCGGGCTTGAGCAGGCATATCAAACGGGTCTAGGGGCACTTCGCGCTCAGGACAGAGCGCGCGTTGAGGCAAGGAACCCGCGAGCACTGTCCGGTAGCGTCGATGTTGATAAGGCGCTTCAGCCATTGCAGCCGAACGCAAATCGGTGGGACTATGTGGTAGCCGGCAAGATCGCGAATTCGGTGACGGAGCGGCTCTACTGGATTGAGGTCCACCCTGCATCTAGTTCCCACAACGTCCGGGAGATTCAGAACAAACTTGACTGGTTGCTGGGTTGGCTGCAAGGGCAATTGCTGGATCGGTACAAGCGCGAATTCCTCTGGCTGGCCAGCGGAAAATCTGTGTTCCATCAAAACTCGCCCCAAGTCAAGATATTGGCGGGAAAGGGGATTCAATTCAAGGGGAGACACTTCACAATTCCCGGATGACGTCACGATGAAGTTGCTGCTCAACCAAAGCCCCTGTAGCTTATTCCAAAGGTGAAGTGGTCTCATGGGAGGGGTCCACTTCAGTGGAACCCCAATTTCGCGGACACAAGAGCCTCTTGCTTCCAATTGTTTAACTTCTGATTTGAAAATAGAATAAGAAGTTCCGCCACCCCGCGCGGGGCAACCTTCGGCGGGAATGTATAGGTACGGAGTAGGCCTGACGATAGCGCGCCGCCGCCGGCTTCGTCTCCGGCGGTAGCTGGCCCTGGGGTGGGGTGGAGAGTGCAGTCCGCGGTAAGCCGGGTTCTGTTCCTCCCGTCGCCGGGAGGCCGCGGCCATCTATCTAGGACCGCCGTTGCCGGCGGCCTCCAGCATCCTACCCGGGGACTCGGCGAGCCGCCTCTGCGTCCCCTGCTCGGACTTGCTCCGGATGGGGTTTGCCGTGCCGGCCCTGTTGCCAGGACCGCGGTGGGCTCTTACCTTGCGGCGCGCGGCTCTCGCGAGGGCGCGCGCCCCCACCATTTCACCCTTGCCTGTGAGCACCGCCGCGCTTGCGCGCGGCGTCCCTCCATCGGCGGTATGTTTTCTGTGGCACTTTCCTTGGGGTCGCCCCCACCGGCCGTTAGCCGGCATCCTGCTCTGTGGAGCCCGGACTTTCCTCTCCCCCCGCACGCGGCAAGCCGCGCCGGGGGCAGCGGCCGCGTCGCGGGCTGCGCTCTCCACCTACCAGGATACTCCGATGGGGACGGCGGGCCAAGTTAGAAGCAGCAGTCCTTCAGCCGGCACCACTCGGCCAGCCCGCCGGCCAGGTGAACCACGAGCCGGCCCTGGCGGGCGAGGCGGATGGCGAGCCGGGCGCTGGCCTCTCCGTCGGGGCAGACCAGCCCCAGCGGCTGATCGAGCGGCAACTCGGCCACGTAGTGCGCGGCCACGCGGCTGTTGGGCAGGGGCACGACGGCGCGGAAGGCTCCGAACTCGTGCTCGCCGTGCGGCGCGTGAAGCAGCAGCACCACCAACTCCGGGCGCTGTCCAAACTGCTGCGGCGTCAGCTCCTCGAAGCTGGCGCAGCCCGCCTGCCGCGGTTTGGCCGCCGCGTCGGCGGGCAGCGGCAAGTCCAGAATGTCCAGATGGCCCTGTGGCGTCATGGCACGCTCCCTGCGCCGCGGGCCCCTGGGACCCGCGCTCGTCCAACCGCGTTGCGACCGGGCAATCGGCCCGCACCTCCCCCTGGGGTCAGCCATGCAAACGGCCCACCATCGGGACCCGTCCGCGAGGCCGGGGGTGTACGCCGACCCGTCTCTGTACCAGTATACTGTGACAGTTGCCCTGTCAAGGGGGGAGCGGCGGAGGCCGCAGACGCCCCGCAGGGTGCGGAGAATCACCGACCGAGCGCGATGGCTGGTGATCCTCAGCGCCTGCTCCCACGCCGGTCTCATCAACGTGCTGACCGAGGCCCGCAACCGCTTTCCCGCCGTACCGCTGCACGCTGTGATCGGAGGATTTCACCTCTCCGAAGCCACCGTGGAGAAGATCATTCCCGAGACCGTCCGCGATCTGGCGCGGTTCGACCCGCGCTGGATCGTGCCCTCCCACTGCACCGGGTGGCGCGCCGTGACCGCCCTGGTGAACGCCTTCGGGGAGGCGCGCGTCGTTCCCAACGCCGTGGGCAAGAAGCTCGTATTCTAGTGTAGTGTCCCAATAATCTCTTTACGAGTCCGCGCCGCCGGGACGCCCAAAAGACTCGATTTTGAAGAATGTCTCACTGTAAAGCCTTCTTCAGGACACTACACTAGCAGCCAGGCGACAGGATTCCTGCGGTGGCCCTCCGCCCGGCGCGATTGCCACATGCGGGGAGGCAGGGCGGGCAACCGGGCGGGGTCCCGGGGCCGGATTCAGCAGGCGGCGCGCCCGCCGGAAACCGATTAGGGGTGCTTGGAGGCGGCCCACTTCTCAATTTTTTCCAAGAGTTTGAGGTGGTCCGGAGTCCGTAGGGGAGCCGCAGAAAAATAAAAATTCGACTCGAAGGGTTGTTTGCCTCGACGCTCTAGTTGGAATGCGGCGGGTTGCGGAAGTCTATGCTTTAACAGGTCGTAGTTAAGCGCAAATGATGTAACTTCATAGGGTGGAAGATCTTGCTTGTACGCCTTGAACAATTTTCCCAATTCTCCAACAATAAAATCCGCTGGAGCTACCAGACGATCTAAGTTGATACTTAGCTCCACCTCGACATGACTAACATATGCGCGCTGATCTAGAGATTCACTGACAATCTCTAGAGCGTACTCCTTTTTGAACCAGTTCAGGACATCGTCAAGCATAATATCGGCAAATTCCGATCCGGCGCTTGTCTGCGTGACGATTCCATCTGAAAAAATTTGCAACTTCTGGATTAAAATATATTCCTGCTTCTTACCCTTTATCTTGAGTGGTAGCTTCCCATGGCCAAATTCGACCGCTTTTTCAGTAGTTGTATAATCCTTCAGCGTCGTTGGAGCTTCAACAAATTGATATCTTGTGCTTAATGCAGGAATTACGTCTGTCATGTGCAATCCGCCAAACGGATTTCGGAATCTGACAAGACGCACGGATTGTCCGAACAGAATTGAGAGTAGTCGCATGTTGACCGCAATCCAAGAAAATCAGTTTGTGACGCCAGTTCTTCGGTAGGAGTCGCCTCGCACAATTTCCGCTATTTGCGCAACCTTCGGTTGTGTTACTTGGTTCTGAAATTGAGGAACTTCGCTAGACGTCGGTATGGCGGTGTAAGTCTTCTGTGCTTCATACATATCAAACGTCGCCGGAGCTAGTGCGTCATATGAATCATCAGAAGTAATGCAGAAAAACTCATCATAAGAGCCAAATTTTACAATCAGCGGAACATCAAAAGTAGACGCCAACCGAAACAACGTATTAATATTAATTCCTGGTTTGTTCGGGTCTTCGAGTTCGCTGATACTCTTCTGTGTCATTCCCGCGAGTTCCGCCAATTTCTTTTGGGTGTAACTGTTTTGCAGACGCAGCGTAAACAGTTGCGCCGCAATATGGTCGCGTGTATAGGCTCTCACGAAAGCATCTCGGTACTGCTTGGACTTGAACTTATCTCGCAGCAGGAGCCGCGACGTCCTCGTGGGGCTTAATCCTTGACCCATCTGCTCTTACCTCCTCCATACGTTCAATAGCGGCTCTGTCGGCGTTTCTGGGGATCAGCCTCCCGTTATCTTCTCTCGCGCCGATCAGAAAGGTGAATTGAGTTTCACGATCGGGGCCGAAAAAACCAAGCGGTCGAATAGGCCCAGCATCATCCGCGAAACGAACCTCAAATATATCTTTGCTGCCGACGCGCTTTTTTACCCACTTATCCGACCAGATCGGTGCCTGGCGCAACAATCGCACCCTCGAATCAAACGTTGCGCGTCCTTCATCGGATAGGTCGTCCCTCGCCCATGCGGCAATGGCATTGGTCCCGTCCAATAGGCAGAAGTCCATCAAGTTGTCCCGCCGTTTCTGGACACCCATCGTATTCCAAACAAGTGATTATGGCAAATCCGCTCGATTGCCGTTCGCATAACAAGAAAGTTATGCGGCAACTTGGCGTTTGGGCAGTGAATCCGAAGTGACCCCGCCCGTTGCACAACCCTACCCTCCACATAATGCACCGTCCACCGGTCATCTCCGGCCTAAGCCGACCCGAGCACTCCGCTCCAGTCCCGCCTGGTCGCCCTCGGCGGGGGACTGGAACGCAAGTCCGCCGCGACGGCCGGCCATGCCCTTGCTCCCCGCCCGCTATAGCGGCACCAGGTAGGCCAGTTGGATCAGGGTGGAGTCGAGCAGGACGCGCTTGCCGTGGTCCTCGCGGACGATGCGCACTTGCAGGGAGAAGGGCAGGGCGATCACCCAGTCGGCCAGCAGCCCGCCCAGGGCGGTCACCTCCGACTCGGCGAGCAGGTCGGGGCTCTTGGCGGGGGTGACGTCGGGGGCCAGCCGGGCGGGGTCCTGGCGGATGCGCACCAGGCGGTACTGGGCGCCCGCGCCGATCCCCAGGAACAGGCTGGCGGCGGGGCGGAAGCCGGCGAAGGCCCACAGCTGGTCGGAGTCCACGGACAGCAGGTGGGCGTCCTGGCCCTCGAACAGTGTGCCGGGGAGCAGGTTGCGGCGGTAGAACTGGCGCAGGTAGCCCAGCCGGAACGCCCCCTGGTGCAGCGTCACGGAGATGGTGGCGCCCTCGGCGATCACCAGATTGGGTGCCTCGGAGAGTCCCAGCGCCGGAGCTTGCAGGCCCACGGCGGCGGTGCCCAGGCCCAGCTGCACGCCTGAATCAGGGTCAATGCGGTCCGCCCGCAAGGCTTCCGGCTCGGCGAGGGGCCGGTCCACCGGGCCGCGGTAGATGCGCTCGGGGGGGGGGGGGCGGAAGGGTGGGGCGGGGGCGATCTGTCCCCAGGCCGGGGCGGCGGCCGCCAGGGCGCACAGCAGCAGCGCGCGCCGGACGCGCCGCATCGCTCTCACTTGTGCCTTGCCGCCGCGAAGGGTCATGGTCACCGTCCGGCCCCCGAGCCCGGCACGAGGACCCCGGTGCCGATCACGTCAGTGCGCGAGCCCTGGAACAACCCGCCCAGGTCAACGCTGATGATGAAGCGGCGGTTGATGAAGTAGCGGTACAGCCCGGCCTCCTGCGTTACGTCCAGGGCCTCCGCGTAGCTGGCGCGGAGCCGGTAGCAGATCGGGTGGAAGTCCACGAACGCCTGGCCGCTTTGCAGGCGCCGGTCCAGGGGCGCCGCCGCGTTGTTCAGGTTGAGTTGCCCGTTCAGGCCGAAGGAGAATTCGTCGGAGAGCGGGGTTTCGCTGAAGAATCCGAAGCCGGTGCCCACCGGATGCAACTTGTTCTCGGGCGTCCAGTAGCTGAACTCGTTTTGGGAGTAATTGACGCCGAGGGTGCTGTTGGGGCGCGCGGTGCCCGTGGCCGAGATGATGGACTCGTGCAGCCGCCCCAGTTGGTGGTGGTAGTGCAGCTCCGTGCCCAGGGTGATTCCGCGCAGCCCCACGCTCCCTTGCAGGATGGCGGGCAGAAGCGGCTGCCCGGGCAGGGTCTCCTGGTCGGTGGGCAGCGCGGGACCCTCGGGCTGATAGGCGGGGTCCTCCCGCAGCAGGCTATAGCGCTGGATGAGGTTGAGTTGACCCAGCGGCGCGACGCGCGACGCGATGGCGGCGGTGGGAGCTGGGCGCGGCGCAGGCTCCCAGGGCGCCGCCGGGGTCTCCTCCGGCGCGGCCGTCTGCCCCTGCCAAGCGTTGTCCAGCCGCAGCGTGACCATGCGCTGCGCCACGCGCGCCCGGATCATGCGGTCCACCAGGGGCTGGGGCACGTCTTGCACCTGCTGCAGCAGCAGGCGCGGGGTGATGCGGTGCCGCAGCGTCCGCAGCGGCGGGCCCGGCTGGGGGAAGTCGCGCAGCAGCGCCGCGTTCAACTCCACCGTGGCCTCGTCCTGCGAGAAGCCCTGGGCGGGGAGTTCCCGCTCGTCGAGGAACGGCTGGCGCAGCCGCAGGCTGTCGTACTGGACGAACTTGCGCAGCACGGTGGCGCGCAGCTCCACGCCCTCCGTCAGCCGCAGCGGGAGCGTCAGGGCCGGGCGCACGGTGGCCACCGTCCCGCTCACGCCGTAGTCGGACTCGAAGCGGCCGGCGCTGGTGGAGATCTGCACGGCCAGGGGGAAGGCCTCGAACAGCCTCTGCCCGGCGTGGTAGGTCAGCCGCGGCAGCAGCGCCGGCCTTGAACTGCCGTCGGCGTAGGCGGGGCGGTCGGCGTAGACGGACTCCTGCACGAACTCGGAGGTGTGTTCCGTCGTCAGGGCGAGGTCGCCCCAGGGGGCCTGGTTGCTGACGCTCACCTGGTAGGCGCGCTCCGGCCGGTAGAGGTCGGCGTGCTGATACTCCCGGCGCACCTGGCCGTCGCTGCCTCCGTTGAAGCCGGCGACCAGCCGGGCGCTCTCGCCCAGCGTCTGGTTGTGGCTCCAATCCAGCGTGTAGCGCCGCAGGAAGTCCTGCCGGCCGGGGTCCTGCGCGGGGTCCACGAACGCGTTCTCCAGCAGCGCGTCGCGCCGATAGTTCTCCTGGATTTGCCAGAGCTTGAGGCCCCCGGCCTGGTCCTCCCGGAAGGCATAGCGATAGTCCAGCCCCAGCGCGTTGCCCCGGTTCTCGATGAACTCCGGGCTGAGGGTGAGGTCTTGGTCGAGACCCAGATCGAGGAAGTAGGGCACGGCCAGCCGCGTGCCCAGGTCGTAGCGGGCCAGGCTGGAGTTCTCCCGGCTGTACTC
>Ga0315281_10010630_pt1 | contig 12674 bp, 11 predicted proteins | sample YL17G07_0_MG_FD_204540 | JGI IMG/M metagenome (GOLD analysis project Ga0315281, IMG submission 204540) | Sediment microbial communities from Yellowstone Lake, YNP, Wyoming, USA - YL17G07_0 | ecosystem: Environmental > Aquatic > Freshwater > Lake > Sediment | place: USA: Wyoming | collected... | reverse complement strand
GAATGATAAGAGGTTCCGACCTGCGATTCACCGTTGGAATTAGTGAAGACCTGTTTGGTAACAATGTTCAAATCCCCCACCGTCTGCCCGCTTGGGGTCTGACGAATCTGAGGATCTTCTGTTAAGTGACCAATGATCTGAGCTCGGTTTAAAGCGTACATAGTCGTGGGATTAAAGGATACTACGGCAACATAGTAACGTGCGCCCCTCCCGATTTCAAACCCATTCTGAAAAGTTTGGTTTACTGGAAGATAATTTAGGTTATAATGCTCGTCGTGTTGTACTTCTAACAGTTAGGAGATAAAGGGAATGGCCTTCAAGAGTAACTACCGATCACGCAAGAAGCAGAAGGACAAGCGAAAGAAGCTCAAAGAGCAGAAGAGAGCATCATTGCACCCGTCTGCGAGACCGACCTCGGCGCCACCGAGCAACTACCCCGTTTCGGCGGCCGATCAGGCCCGCCTGGACCTGGTGGACATTCTGTAGTCCGCCCACAACCAACCGCCCTCTTAAAGGGGCACAACCGAGGGGCCGCGCATTAACTTGCGCGGCTCCTCTTACACTTGTATAATCCGCTTTGTGTTGCAACCCCTAGATCTGAGGAGGATACATGAGCTACGAAGCCAAGAAACGATTGAATCGCAAGCGCCGCAAAGGCACCACCTACCGCAAGGAACGCGACTCGCGCGCTCCAATCCCGCCACCACCACGCAACCCCCACAAGGTGGGTGGCGTGGACATTCGCCGCATCGTCGGTGGCCACACTGGCACCCGCTTCGTGGACCGCTGGTAGAGCTTCAAGCTCTGCAACCACAACCCTCGGGGCCTCGCGTTCGCGCTTGAGGCCCCATTTCTTAAACCCCAGATGTTTGACACACACTATTAATTCTGTTATAATGTAATAAACATGAAAGAAACAAACATCTATACATCATAACCCAAATATCTACTATGGCCGCTCAAACGGCTGTTTCTTCTTGTTCGTATTTTATTTCCTAACCCTGCCTGCCGGCAGGCAGGCTTTAATTCTTAACTATTAATTTTTAACTTAAAAAGCACTAGATTAGCCAATACGAAAACTAACATCTCAAAATGTCACATATAATGCTATTTTTAGCTTTTACTCTGCTGACGATGATTGCCCTCATTGCGACAGAGTGGACTAAGAGGATTAGCTTTAAATCATTGGCCGGACTCTTTCTATTCGGAGTCCTGATTTCAACGCCCTTTGTTCTTATTGAACATATGGAGCTGGAATTAAAATATTACGTCGTCATCCTTGCCTTCATTGCTATTGAGCTTGGAATCCTTTACTGCGAAGAACACATCAGCTTTTTTCACAATCTGATCCATCACAACGTAAAGGCTCTGCGTATCATCAGCTTCTTAATCATCGGCCTCGGATTCACGTATTCCGAGCTGTCCGCAACCATTTTACATTCACATATGGAAACGGCAGAGCTACTGACAGTTTTACCCTTTAAAGCCATGTTTGCGCTTTTAATGCACACTGTGCTGACATCGGCATCAACGCTAGTTCATGTGGGAAATATGTTTGCTGAAACTATATTCGAAACGATTTTTAAATTCGTTAGCTATTACCTTCGAATCACCGTTATCAGCCTGTCTCATTTTCTTTACATGTACTCGGCAGAGCATCATTTGGGAAACCTAATGACCGTAATGCTGGTGGGATCCATGCTTTTCTTCTTTTACATAAAGCAGCGTCTCGACAAAGAAGCGCTACTGGATTAACTTTAACAGATAACCGGAAAAAGCCTTCTGTTATGAGCAGGGGGCTTTTTTATATTAACTAAAACACCTTAAGGTAATTCCTACCTAAATTGAATATCAAGGTATAATTCGCCGATCCAATCCTTATGGTCACAGCATTACAATCAAATTGCATAGGTTCATAGAGCTTGGCATGGCCGCGTCTGGGCAATCTGTCCTCAGAAAAAATCTGAAAGAAGGCCTGAGCCTCTAGATCACCAAGCTCAAGGGCGACATCACTACCGCCAACGGCCTTTGGCAAACTTTTTCCGGCCGGAATAAAATAAGGCAGAATGGCTGACTGTTTCATCTGCCGACCCAACAGGTGGATAAAATCGGTCTTTTTTTTCGACAGCGATTCATCACTGGCAAGCAGTTTCGTAAGCTTATCACGGGTAGCGTGAGCTTGTAAAAAATCGGGTTCTGTCTCCCTGCCAAATCGGTCTGATACAGAGGTCATAACGAAAACAATTTATCAAGATATTCTGAGTATTATACCTCATTTCAGGCCAAAAAACAACGGCAATCATGATATGAGTTCGCCTATTCCGATGATTTCTATTACAAAATTCTATTACCTTGAAGAAACCTCTCCATAATACTTCAAAATCTTGCAAGTACCGCGATCTTTTCCTGTGCCCATCGCGAGACAAAAATCGCCGGATCGTGTTCGGACCACAAGTTTAAAATGCTCAAAACCCTCAGGCAGTTCAGTCTCACCATAGGCAGTGTAAAGATCGGTAACGGCAGCCGAGTAATTAGACTTAAGGCTGACGTCTAAAATAGGCTCATCCCATTCTTCCACAGTTTCGTAAGGCACATCTCCACGCCCGTGAATGACCGCTTTAAGAGCCAGATAAGTGTTCTTCTCGGCCTTCAGTTTAATTTCCTCGGGAGTCACAGCGGGCTGTGAAATGGTTCTAACGGGCTCAACACCTTCAGGCTTTTCAAAGACTTTTACAGAAATCGGGCGGATGGGCGGACGGTCGGTAAGAAGATCGCTTCTAAAAGGTGCATCGAGCATGTCCGCAGCTTCCGTCTGACCGGATGGCGCGTCGGGCTGCTGGATTGCAGTCGACCCTTCGAGCGTCAGACGGGCAATATCGGTTCGGAAAACCTGAGTGGCATCCGAGCGAGGTCGTCGGGTTTCAGGCTTTTGCGCTTCAGCAGTTTCAGCCTGAGAAGTTTCCAAATCAGGATTTACGGGAGCGGGGGCAGAGTCAACAATATCAGAAACTCGCTCACGTCTCTCTTCAACAACGGCCGTTGTCTGATTTCGGCGCTCGGCGCTCTGCCGAATGGATTCAAAAAGATCGATAGCATCAAGGCTAAGCCCAGGATTTCTGCGGATGAATGCTGTAAGCATCCTCCGGCCTTCATGGAGTGGTCCTTTCTGAGTTGCAATAAGAAAAGCGCTGCCAAATCGGGCATCTCCGCTTCCGGTTCCACTCACAGACCTAAGATCAGCGATTGAAAGTCCCTGCCCACCCTTCGCGACCTCGATAAAATAATCCGCCATTCCCTGAATAACCGAATGATCGGTAATATGCTCAAGCATCAGCTGTAAAGCATCAGCAACATGCTTATTGGTATGTACCTGAGCCAGAAAAGGATTGCTCAGAGCGCGCTCGGCAGAAACCGATAATTGGGGCTGGGAATCTGACAACTTGGGCAAAATAGATAATAGAAGGTCGAAATTATAGAATATATATCTAAATATGTCAAGTAATTTTAGGCACAAAATAAGCTCATAATCTTGGCGTCGACCTACTCTCCCGGGACTTAGATCCAAGTACCATTGGCGATGACGGGCTTAACTGCTGTGTTCGGGATGGGAACAGGTGTACCCCCGTCTCAATAAACACCAAGATTATAAGCTCATTTCACACATTACCCACAGGGGCAAAGGCTTCCAGCTGTAAATTTTACACTGTAATCACTAAAGAATTTCGGGCTCGCTGGCCTAGTTCACTAGTCGATCGTTCACCTTCCGCCCGACCTCCTTACTAGAAGGAAATAAGACGGAAGATCCATTAAATTCGATGAAAAGTCGATTGGTCATTAGTATATCTCGGCTACACACATTGCTGTGCTTACACCTGATACCTATCAACGAAGTAGTCTCCTTCGGACCTATAGGGAAAATTATCTTGAGAATGGCTTCCCGCTTAGATGCTTTCAGCGGTTATCACAACCGAACATAGCTACCCAGCAATGCCGTTGACACGACAGCTGGTACACCAGAGGTTCGTTCACCTCGGTCCTCTCGTACTAGAGGCAAACTCTCTCAATTTTCCTACGACAGCAGAAGATAGAGGCCAAACTGTCTCACGACGTTCTGAACCCAGCTCGCGTACCGCTTTAAATGGCGAACAGCCATACCCTTGGGAGCTTCTCCACCCCCAGGATGCGATGAGCCGACATCGAGGTGCCAAACTGTGCCGTCGCTATGGGCGCTTGGGCACAATAAGCCTGTTATCCCTAGAGTAACTTTTATCCGTTGAGCGACACCCCACCCACGTGGTCGTACCGAAATAAATTTCAGTACAAGGTGCCGGATCACTTTCACCTGCTTTCGCACCTGCTCGGGATGTTTCCCTCACAGTCAAGCCCGCTTTTGCGAATACACTATCAACCTGATTTCCATCCAGGCCTAGCGGACCATTGCGCGCCTCCGTTACATTTTAGGAGGCAACCGCCCCAGTTAAACTACCCATCAAACAATGTCCTCATCCCGGATAACGGGACAAGTTAGAATCAAAATATATTCAGGGTGGTATTTCAACAACGACTCCACTCCAACTAGCGTCAGAGCTTCAAAGTCTCCCACCTATCCTACACAAAATAGATCTCAAGCCAATGTCAAACTATAGTAAAGCTTCATAGGGTCTTTTCGTCTTTCTGCTGTTAAACGGCATTTTTACCGTTTTTGCAATTTCACCGAGTCTAGCGTTGAGACAGTCTCCAGACCGTTATGCCATTCGTGCGGGTCGGAATTTACCCGACAAGGAATTTCGCTACCTTAGGACCGTTATAGTTACGGCCGCCGTTCATCAGGGCTTAAGATCGGGGCGTGAACCCCTCACCTTGACCTTCTGACACTGGGCAGGCATCAGCCCCTATACATCAGCTTACGCTTTAGCAGAGACCTGTGTTTTTGGTAAACAGTCGCCTGGAGTCTTTCGCTGCGGCCTCACTTGCGTGAGGCAGTCCTTATCCCGAAGTTACGGACGCTATTTTGCCGAGTTCCTTAACGCTAGTTTTCTCGATCACCTTAGAATACTCATCCTACCCACCTGTGTTGGTTTGCGGTACGGACAGAGCTATACCTCGCTAGAAGATTTTCTGGTCAGCTTGGGTCACTCGAATCGCTCCGATTGCTCGAAGTATTTTGCATAACGCCTTAGATACGAATCTGCCCGGATTTGCCTAAGCAGATATGACCTTAAACGCTTACACCCACCATGTTCAATAGGTAGGCTCGAATTACCATGCCGCGTCCCTCCATTGCTAGCGCACCAAATCTAGTCCTGAATTTCTTTCCCAACCGAAGTCGGAATTGAAAAACAAGCATTCAATATGGATTGCTTGGGCGGTATAACACTGGTACAGGAATATTAACCTGTTGTCCATCGACTACGCCTTTCAGCCTCGCCTTAGGACCGACTAACCCCACGCCGATTAACGTTGCGTGGGAAACCTTGGGTTTTCGGTGTCCCGGTTTTTCACGGGGATTAAAGTTACTCATGCCAACATTTTCACTTCCTGACGCTCCACCGCACTTTACAGTGCGACTTCAACGCTGACAGGAACGCTCCTCTACCGTCCAATGTAAACATTGGACCCATTGCTTCGGTTATTGATTTAGCCCCGCTAGATTTTCGGCGCAAGATCGCGTCTAAAAGACGATGGACCAGTGAGCTGTTACGCACTCTTTAAAGGAATTGCTGCTTCTAAGCCAACCTCCTGGTTGTCTAGGCAATCTCACATCCTTTTCCACTTAATCAATATTTGGGACCTTAGCAGATGGTCTGGGCTGTTTCCCTTTCGACTATGGCACTTAGCTGTCACAGTCTGACTCCCGAGATAAGAAACGATGGTATTAGAAGTTTATTAAGGATTGGTAGACTTATTTCGCCCCCTAGCCTTGACAGTGCTCTACCCCCATCGCTCATTTACTCGAGGCTAGCCCTAAAGCTATTTCGAGGAGAACCAGCTATCTCTGAGTTCGATTGGCATTTCACCTCTATCCACAGGTCATCCCCTTGTCTTGCAGCACAAGTGGGTTCGGCCCTCCCCCCAATGTTACTTGGGGTTCAGCCTGCCCATGGATAGCTCACTCAGTTTCGGGTCTAGTGCATGTAACTTACTGACAATTACATCTTGGCTGCCACAAATGAAATTTACCCGCCGAAGCGGATTTTTTTAAGCCGCAACAGGTGTTGCCTGCCTTGCGGCCGCAACTGGTTCGGACTTATTCTGGGTGTCCAGAATGGATTTATTCAGTTTATACAACTGCTTCCCGCAGATGTCATATTCCTCGTAAAACTTGGAATACGTTTCATCCTGGAAACGTTGTATGTCGTGTAAAAAATCCAGATCCAATTGGATTGAATGGATCTGATCCAAGGCCTTGAAGTTAAAAAACCTCTTAGCTTTTGGAGATCGCTGAGAAAAAGACTCAGCAATATTGCCAATGACACTACGTGACATTGACTTCAATTGATTGATTTCATCTTGTGTAAAATTGCCCTCATTCTTCTCTAGGAAGCAATGAAGGTCGATTGCCACTTTATAGGCTCGTTGATATACATTTAAATCTTTATAATTCATAAAATTCTTATTAATACTATTAATTCATTTAAATTCCATATTTATAACGTTGCTACGTTATTAAAGTGACAGCCAAAATGTAATTGTCAGAACGCGCTATTCGCACTCGCTTTCGCTATGGCTCCGGCTATAACTGCCTTAGCCTTGCTACATACAGCTAACTCGTTGGCTCGTTCTACAAAAAGCACGCGGTCACCCGGCCGAAGCCAGGCTCCCACTCCTTGTAAGCATATAATTTCAGGTACTATTTCATCCCCCTCCCGGGGTACTTTTCACCTTTCCCTCACGGTACTAGTCCGCTATCGATCACTTTGTCTGTTTAGCTTTGGAAGGTGGTCCTCCCAGATTCAAGCCGGATTTCTCGTGTCCGACCCTACTCAGGAACATCCTAGATCATTATTTCTATTTCGCCTACGGGACTATTACCCTCTGTGGTAGTTCTTTCCAGATTCTTTTGGCTATAAAAATAATAATCATATTGGAGTCCTACAACCCCCCGCCTAAGCGGGGTTTGAGCTATTCCCTCTTCGCTCGCCACTACTGGGGGAATCTCGTTTGATTTCTTTTCCTTGGTTACTAAGATGTTTCAGTTCGCCAAGTATCCTCTTCCCAACCTATGAATTCAGTCGGGAGTCTCCGATCATAACATCGGAGGGGTTTACCCATTCGGAGATCTCCGGGTCAAAGCCTGTATAACGGCTCGCCGAAGCTTATCGCAGTTTACCGCGCCCTTCATCGGAACAAAGTGTCAAGGCATCCATTATATGCCCTATGTGTAACTTATCACCGAATTTAATGAGATCAACTAGCAAACCATGCTAGCGATTCAAAATTCTTTAGTGATTACAATATAATTGTAAAATTTATTCTCTTGTAACTCACGAAAAGTGGAGTTACAGAGACCCGATTATTTCAATGACCATATGTGCTTGCCAGTCTTAGTGGGTGACCACCTGGTCACCGTTAGTAGAAGCTAAAAAAAGAGTGGCTTGCGCACACTCTTGGAACCAAAAACCTTCAAATCAGTTTTTGAGCCTAAGAGTATGCGTGATTAAGGATTCCTACCATGTAGTGATTAGTTTGAAACTAAGCGCCTAAATGCCAGTCCAGAAACTGTAAAAAATTCTTCTTCAGAAACAAATGCTCCTCTATTTTATGCAGAAATAACTAGAAGTCAAGAAAAAAATAAACTTTCTTTCCATTTGTTTATATTCATATGAATTATAAACAAAAAATATGGGAATGCGACCCACTTCGATGCTGTCAAAAGGTAAAAACAATCACTGCCCCACGGCCTGAAAAAACTCCAATCCTCTGTTCCCGAAAATAGCATCAAAGCCATTGGTCATATAGGTAAGAGAAAAAAAGAACCCGAATATCCCTACGAGAAGAAGAAGGGTAAAAGTCCCTCCAGAACCAAAGCGATCCTCCGCCCATTGGATCTGCCCGATAAAATTTCGGACTGGAACACGGTAAACAACCAGCAGAATACTAAGGATCACCCCAATCATACCTAAAACTATCCTCATAAAAATATATTTTATAAACGCCGATATAATAATGGAAAAGAGGGAAAGAGCAAAAGACAAAGTGACTGCGGGGGGAAAGCTTGCTTTTAAAGCGCGTTATGCTAGAATGCAAAGTAATTTATAATATAAAAACCAAACAATGGAAAATTCACTTTTTCTGGGTTCAATTATTGGGCCGTATCTTCTTATCATAGGGCTTTCTTTTCTGCTGTACTCAACCGAATGGGTAAAACTCATGAAAGAGCTCGAGAAAAACCACACCTCCAGCGTCATTGGCATGGCCATAGCACTAATCATAGGCTTAACGATCATCCGCGCGCACGCACTGTGGGATAAGAGCATCTGGGTAGTGATCACCCTCTTCGGCTGGGTCGCATTTTTGAAAGGTCTTTTCTACTTTCTTGCTCCGGGGGAATGGATTAAGGGAACCATCCATACCTTTGCCTCTAAAAAACTAATCATGACAAGCGGTGCCCTTCTTTCCATACTTGGAGCGTGGCTCAGCTACATGGTGTATCTTTCGTAAGTTATATTAAACCATCAAAAAACCCGTCCTTCATAGCCTTGGCGACGAAGGGGCGGGTTTTTTAGTTGTCTCGTGGTGGAGCCTAAGGGAATCGAACCCTTAACCTCCTGCGTGCAAGGCAGGCGCTCTAGCCAATTGAGCTAAGGCCCCAGATAGATGCGAGAAACGTGGTGCAAGTGCAGGTCTGCCCGAAGCATGAGGGAGACCGGAACGACGCATGAAATCATGTAAAATTTGCGAGGCTAGGAGCGAATTTAAGTGATTTCAAACGTTTCCCTTCTGGTGCAAATGCGAGAAACAATAAACTTACACAAACAGTATAACGAGTCGAATGGTGGGCGATACAAGACTTGAACTTGTGACCTCTACATTATCAGTGTAGCGCTCTAACCAGCTGAGCTAATCGCCCATGATGTCGAGTGTAACGCAGACAGAATGGCTACGATTAGGTCATGCTGAGCGCAGTCGAATGCATCTGCTAATCGCCCGTGATGTCGAGTGTAATGAAGACAGAACGGCTGCGATTAGGTCATACTGAGCGCAGTCGAATGCATCTGCTAATCGCCTGTGAACAACATATTTTAACAGATACTTGCCCGACCCAGAATAATTGAACACGAATCGAACGACGACGAAAACGATACCTAAGCAAACCCATGAAGTCAATTTTATTTTCAAAAAAAAAGACCCCGACAAGCGGGGCCTTTTAATTATAATTTATTCCATACACTTCATTCCCTTACAGTTCTTAAGATGATCCAGGCTGATAATGGAATGACTTGAGCAGCAGATCTTAAAGGCAGCAAAAATATAAATGAATACGCCGACAATCATGAAACCGGCATCGGGACTGTTCTGAGCCGACAAACCGATTACAAAGATAGCAAATAAAAGAGCTGCGAAACGCGCAGCAACAGCAGTGAATAGTCCGACCACAAGAAGAACTCCGATAAGAGTTTCAGCGGTTGGGACAATGGTCAGAAAAATTTCGACGACTTTGGCAGGCAATATCGTATTTGCGAATGCAGGACTTACGGCCGCCACAAAAGCTGCTGTTCCGCCAAGCAATTTGTTATAACCCATGAAAAAAAGCATGCCACCCAGCGCTAAACGCAGGATGAGATTCTTAGAAAGAATCATATCGACACTATATGCACATTTCTTGTCCGCCATATGTTTAATGTTTATGTTATAAATTTGAACAAACCCATTGTAGCACAACGAAAAAATAGTGCCAGTAAATTTTTAGAGGATGATAAAGTACCGGGTTGGAAAAAAAGCGAGCCTTGATACGATATAAAAAATAATGTATAGTAACTTTATAATTTAAAAAATACAGTGCATAAGCAAGACAATACTGAACCCGTAAGCGAATCAACTTTTCACAGCCTAGGCTTAGACGCCCCGATTCTAAAGGTACTGGACCAGATCCAATTTCATACACCGACCCCCATTCAGGCACAGGCCATACCCGACGCGCTAAGGGGCGAGGATATTATTGGCGTTGCCCAGACAGGAACAGGAAAGACCCTAGCTTTCGGCCTACCTATGATTCAGAGGCTCATTCGTGATGGCGGGCGCGGTCTTATTCTGCTTCCAACACGTGAACTGGCCATACAGGTGGAAGAAACCCTATATAAAATAGGAAAGTCATTTGGTCTGCGAACCGCTATGATTATCGGTGGCGCTCCTATGGGTCGCCAGATTCAGGACCTCAGAAAGAACCCTCATGTCGTCATCGGTACTCCGGGTCGTATCATCAATCACATCCAGGACAGAACGATTAAGCTAGATGATGTGAAGATTCTGGTATTGGACGAAGCCGATCGCATGCTGGATATGGGTTTTGAACCACAGATCAAAAAAATTCTTCAGGTAGTTCCAAAGGAGCGTCAGACCATGCTTTTTTCCGCCACGATGCCAAACGAAATTGTAAAAATTGCTACTCAGCATATGAAGAGCCCCATTCACGTGGAGGTTGCACGTCAGGGAACCACGGCAGAAGGAGTGGATCAGGAAATCTACATCGTCACTCAGAACCAAAAGAAGCCGTTACTCGCCGTGCTGTTAAAACAGTATCCGGGAACCGTGCTCGTGTTTTGCCGTACAAAACACGGTGCTAAAAAAATCTGCGAAGATCTGAATCGTATGAATCACAGTGCGGCCGAAATTCATTCAAACCGTTCTTTGGGTCAAAGGAAGGCAGCCCTCGAGGGTTTTAAAAAGGGCAGATACCGAATTCTGGTGGCAACCGATATTGCCGCCCGTGGTATTGATGTAAAGGACATCACACTGGTCATAAATTTTGACGTTCCCGAAGATGCGGAAGATTACGTGCATAGAATTGGTCGTACCGGACGTGCAGGGAAAAAGGGACGTGCCATTACGTTTATTATGCCAAGCCAGAGTGACAAGCTAAGAAAAATTGAACGCCTTATTGAGGCCAAATTACCTCAGGCAAATTTACCGAAAGAACTGCCTGCTCCGGAATTCACAGCACCAAAAGCCGACAAGATGCGAAGGGGTTCTCATACCACCTACGGTGAACAGCGAAACAAGCGAAGGCCAAAACGATGGTAAGTCGGAGAGTAAAACGGAAAGTGTTAAGTCTTATCTTAACACTTTGTTTGACGTGCATAGGCTTCAGGCAGCCGCATGACAAACTCAGCGCCGCCCTGCAGTCCTCCATGAGGCGTCAAAAATAATCGCCCTCCCATCGCTTCCAAACGCTTATCCGCCTCGGCAAGACCTAATCCGCTGGATCTTCCTTCACCGGAAAACCCGTATTCAAAAATCCTTTCAGCCACCGATTTTTCAATCCCCTTTCCATTATCCATCACCACAATGTCCGCATGGTGCTGCCCCTGATATCCAAGAATCGTTACATCAGTAGCCTCACCGTGCTGCAATGCATTACTGACCATATTAGCGAGTAGGGTACCGATGGTTCCACGATGCATGGAAACGGCCCTGAGGTCAGGAATAATAATACCCAAACTGATCTCATCAGAACGGCTCTTAGCAACTCGCCTTAAAAATCCTTCCCCCTGCCGCACAAGATCATCCGGATAAGCGGGTTCAGTTTTTAAGGGCTTATTGGTCCAATACTCCAAAGATTCCACCGCATTGAAAACCGTCCAAAGGGCATTTCTGGCAAGGGTTTGAATGTTTCCCAGTGTCATCGTATCAGACCGGTTTGGCTTATTAAGGATGGGTAAAACCCGGTAAAAAGTTTCCAGGTTTCCCACGGTGTCATGCGCGAGCAGGCGCTTTATATCATCCGACTCACGAAGGATAGGATCGAAAGTGTTCGTGGCCACCCGAAGCCTTTCAGACCACTGGGCGGTTTTTTCATTGGGCAGACTCGATTCATCATCAGCCGTGAGCTCGTTGACTTCATGTGTTACTAAAGCCATTTCACGGACGCAATCCTTTAGGGTTTGGACGTCCTGAGGGTTCAATTTTGGTCGCATAGTGAAAAAAGAGAGTGAGCTATAATAATCTATTATAAATTTTTGTCAATACCTTCGATCCTGCCCATAAAATTCCTTCCTTTGATACTTGACATAATAGCGTTAAATATGTAAAATAAACCTCTGTTTAAATTTAGCCCCCACTATGTCTAGAAAATACTTCTTTTTGAGTGCGCTTGCCTTCCTTCTTTTTGGCGCCCTTGGCAGTCATGCCGAGCACGTAGAAGCCAATTACAGAGCCTGGAATGCCGACGAAGCTTTGTACGGAACATGGAGCATTGAAGAGGCAGCCCTAACGGTCTGGAATCTTGAAGATACCTATGCCATAAGCAAGCCTCTTTCCGCATATTCGACCCCAGACGCTACAGGAACGGCACAATTTGAGCTCCTGAAGGGCATGGAAATAAAGGCCAATGAAATCAAGGAAAAAGACGGCGTTACCTGGATCCGCTTTGGTGAAGCAGGTTATTGGATACAGGCATCCGCGGGCGACAGGGTGAACCTGACTCGAATTAATCACCCAGAAGCCCATCGCGTGGT
>Ga0315281_10010629_pt1 | contig 12675 bp, 8 predicted proteins | sample YL17G07_0_MG_FD_204540 | JGI IMG/M metagenome (GOLD analysis project Ga0315281, IMG submission 204540) | Sediment microbial communities from Yellowstone Lake, YNP, Wyoming, USA - YL17G07_0 | ecosystem: Environmental > Aquatic > Freshwater > Lake > Sediment | place: USA: Wyoming | collected... | reverse complement strand
CCGCTGTAATTGTGATCCAAAAGCTTGACGGTACCTTCATATGTGTTATTTATTGTGTTCGCTGCAAAGATACCACGTCCCGCAAATTCCAGTGCCCCAGCAACATTTTTCGCATTGGCTCGGGCTCCAGTAAAAGCATTGCCACCCCAGTCTAGAGAATTATATTTTCCATTGACGCCGAGCCATTGGCCATTATTGACAACAGTATTTTTGGCGATATCAACCGATGTTCCCGTCATAAACAGTGTATCTTCTATTGTCAGATCACTTTCACTAGAGTTATTGATCTTGGACGCGAAACCGCCACTCGCCACCTTCATCCCCAGGCCAAAAGAAGACGCGTAGCCCTTCGATGGTGATGTAATATTGCCGATGGGGTTCGACCAGGAGTTATCAATATTGGTGAGCGTCGCCAAACTCTGACTCCCCACCCACGAGGGCTGAGAAGCAATATCCCCGAAGTAACAGGTGTTCTGGGTCGCGACGTTGGTCAGGGCATTGTTGAATGCCTGAGTGCCCTGCGGGTCGGTGTAGTTGACGGGGTTGCCGTTGGCGTAGGCGTAAACATTTTGATCGGACGCGAGTTCGTCGTTAGCCGCGTCGCTTTCCTGATGCAGATCAGCGACTAAATGGGCAACTTCGATGATGTGGATCGCCTCGAAGGAAGTTTTTTGCCCAGAGGCGAGTTTTGGCTTAACGGCGAGGGCGGGCATGGAGATGATTCTAACGTCGAGCGTGGCGTTTGATGAAGCAGTTTTTTCTTTAGCGGCTCGCTTTGGTTTTTGGAGGGTGGGACGGGGCGCGCCGAGCGCGCCGCGGAGGACCGCGCAGCGGGCCGCAGCCGCGCGAACGCGACCCGTGGGCGGGAACAGAACAACGCGCGCAGCGCACGAACCCGGAGCCCCCGGCGGGGGCGGCGCGCGATGTGCGCGCGCGGGGGCACCACGCGGGCCATTTAACATAGCGCTTGCGTTGTGCGAAGTGCGCGGTATCGAGCGCGCCTTTCGCGCCCGCGCATTTCGCATAATGCCGCGTTATGTTGAAGGGACCGCCCCCACCTCCCCCGCGAGGGGGTCGGGGGGCGATCGGTGCCGCACGTTGTGTGTGCGGCACTTAACCCCGCGCAGAGCAGAGCGCCGGCTTCGCGTGCAAGCGCCGTGACGGGGGGCGCGGGGCCCCCGGCGCGGCGCTTGCGAAGCCGGCGCTGTGCGGCGCGCGGGCACCGACTCAAGAACTCAACATGGCTGCGGCTCGCGTAGCGTGCGGCGTACCGACTCGGTGTACGGCGTGTCCGCAAGCCACCGACGTTTCAGGTCGGTGCGATGTTGAACAACGGGGCGGCGTGTCCGAAGCCCCGCCACGTCAGGCGCCCCCGACGCAGCCCGGCGCGGCGCTTGCCGGGCTAAGCCCCGGAGGCAGGCGTGACCTTGCAAGCGCCGTGACGGGCGATCCGTAAGCCGCTGTCGTGTCCGCAGCACGTCACATTGGCACGTCGTGTCACTCGTCCTCGTCACTGTCGGCGCTCTCGTCATCGTCATCGCTCTCCTCGTTTTCAACCTCGGCGGCTAAAGCGGTGAGGAGCGCATCGCGTCGAGTGAGCGTGTCGGCATCGGCGGATGTGTTCACGTCATCGGTTTTGGTCTTCGTGAGTTTCGCCGGGTGCGTGGCGTCATGGATCTGTTTTAGCTTCTCGATCGAGACGTGGGTGTAGATCTGGGTGGTGGCGAGATCGGCGTGGCCGAGCATGGCCTGGATGAAGCGCGTGTCGGCGCCGTTGTCGAGCATGTGGGTGGCCATCGCGTGGCGGAACAGATGCGTCGCCCCGGGTTTATTAATCCCGGCGAACAGCAGGTAGCGTTTGACCTTCGTGGCCAGGAACTCCGGTGTCACGGGTTCGCCGTAATCGTTGACGAACAGCGCCTCCACCTCGGCGACCAGGAGTTGCGGGCGGGCTTCGAGCAGGTACTTCTCGACCCAAGCGACCGCGCGTTGACCGATCGGGATCACGCGGTCGCGTCTTCCCTTGCCTTCGCGCACCATCACGATCCGGCGCGTGAGGTCCACGTCGTAGAGCGCGAGTCCGGGCAACTCCATGCGTCTTAATCCGGTGGAGTACAAGGTCTCCAACATCGCGCGGTCTCTGAGTGTCTGCGGTGTCGAGGCATCGGCCTCGGCCAGGATCGCCTCGATCTCGGCTACCGAGAGGATGTGACGCGGCAGGTGCTTCGGTTGCCGCGGTAACTGCAGCTCGCTGGCGGGGTTATAGAGGATGTGGTTTTCGCGCGTGAGCCATTTGAAGAAGGTCTTCAAGGGCGCGAGGTAGCCGAGCTGCGCGCCGAGCGTCATGGGTCGGCCGTCGGCTTTGCGGTAGTAGAACAGGTGTCGCTGGTAGCGTTCGAGAATGGGCTTGGTGATGTCTTTCGGATCGCGCAGGCTGCGCTCCTCGCACCAACCGATGAAGCGCCGCAACGCGACGCGGCGCGCGCGGATCGTGTCTTCGGCGTAACCCGAGACCAGCATCCACTCGAAGTGGGCGTTCATGTAGTGAGTCAAGGGATGCTGATCGAGCGTGGTGTCGCGCGTGCGCGGGTTGCCCTTCGGCTTGGGCCAGCTGGTTTTGCGGTGCTTGAGGCGTTGGCCTTTGCGCGGCATGGCTCATGGCTTGCCGGCGGCGGCTAAAGACAGAACATCGCTACGATCCGACTGTGCGTACGACGCGATGGGTTTCTTTTTCCCGAGACGTGCGTTTTGATCGCTCGCCGCGTGCGGGGCGGACTTGGCGCGGTGATCGAAGGTGTTTTCAGTATTTTTGCCGGCGCTACACCCGGGCTCCTTCCTATCTCCTTGGGGGCTACTTGGAGGCTCCTGGTTGGGTTTTGGATGCTCCTTGTTTTCGTCGTAGCGATGTTTTTTCAGTTGCTCAACGTCAACGAGTCCCATCAAGAACGGTTGGCCGTCGCGGCCCTGGCCGTCGTAGAGCAACTCGTAGACGAAGGACTGTCCGCGTCCGCCGCGGTGCACGAGCACGTATTCGAGGTCTTCGAGTTTGTGCATGTGGGCCTTCACCTGGAAGTCGGACCAGCCGGCGTGTTCGCGCACGTCACGGCGGCTGAAGCGGTAATCGCTCTTGGCGATCGCCAGGCGCTCGCCGTTTTTCTTCACCATGTCTTCGATCATTAAGAGAAGCCTTCGCGTCTGCGGCGGCAGTTCATCGAGCGAGCGGCCGAGCGCTTCGTGGGCCAGTTTATTCGCGGTCTCGATGTCATCTAACGTGACCTCGACGTATTCAACGGTCTCGCCGTCGGCGACGGTGGTTTTGATCGGGCGCTGGTACTGGTGCAGTAACGCAATCGTATCGATCAAGGTCAGGTACTTCTCGTGATCGCGCCTAAGGCGCGTGCGCTCGTCGGGGAAGGTAAGATCGTCGGCGTACGGGTTGCGCACGGCGATGGGTCGCAGTAATCGCTGGGCGTTCTGATGCTGTTTAATGATTCGCGCTTTCGCTTTGCGCGCGAGCAAGCCTTCCAGCGTGCGCTTGTGGCGTTGCAACTGGTGGATCGCGCGGGTCTGCTCGCGTGACTCGTCTACGCCGAGCGTGAGGCAACGGTTCAAGAGTTCTTCATCGTTATCTATTGCCGTCGTCGTGGAGAAGATCATCACCGGGCCTTCGACCTTGTATTCTTGCGTGACGAGTTCGCCGGTGTCGGGGTTCTTGCCGGTGCTGGCGATCTTGAGCACGCCTTCGGATTGCAGGAGCTTTAACGCATAGCTGGCGCGCGCGGCGCCGGCTTCTTCGGCCAGGGCGAGGATTTTGTTTTTGAGGTTGATGCTGCCCATGTAGTACAGGGCTTGCCCCGTCATCGCCGAGTATTGCACCTTGTCTTCGTCGGGCATGAAGGCGAGCACGGCTTCCATCAAGGAGGATTTGCCGGCGGCGGAACTGCTTTGCACCATGATCGCCAAGGGGCTATCCAGCTTGCGCGAGGTGGCGGCGAGGTAGGCCACGAGCTTGTTGCTCTCCTCGCCCACCACGCCGCAGCGCGCGAAGTCACTCAGGATACGATCTAACAGATTCGGTTCTTTGAGTAGCGCGAGGGCTTCGTTCTTTTCGGGCTCGGCGATGGCAGTTTTCGCGTCCGGCTTCGGCGTGAGCGTTTGCTGGATATTCTGCTCTTGGAGCGATTCGAGTTTACGCAGCACCTTGCCCAGGTCGTGGCGCAGCACGTCTTCTTTCACGTTCAGTTCAGCGGCGGCTTGCACGATGAAGGCGTGCTTGGCGCGCGGGGCGTAGAGGTCGAAGGTGTCGACGTGGAAGGCATCGCCGCAACTGATCATTACGTTGACCTTGAGCACGACGTCGAGGGCGAGGTTTTTGTTCAGGCCTCGGCAACGGTAGCGGCGGTCGCCGAGGGTGAGGGTCACTTCTCCTTCGCGCACTTCCGTCGGCACTTCATCCGTCAGCGCCTTCGGTAACACCGACGCCGACAGCACGATGGGCGCGGGTTCGGTGGGTTCGCTTTCAGCGGCTAAAGAAGAAGTCGTTAGCGCGGCGTCGAGGGCTTCGAGATCGTGCACGATCTCGCCGATGTCGTTCGTCGCCTCCTCGGCATTCTCGCTGCCTGCCGGTTCGTGGTTCGATGGCGTGGCCGCCTCGGTTGTCATCTCAGGCGCTTTACCTTGGCCGAGCCACACGGCTTTGCGGATCGCTATCCCTAAGCTCTTGGTGGCCGGCGTCACGTGTAACGCGTAGTCGTTCGCATCCATGCCTTTCGGGAACTGGAGGCGGTAGCAGTCGATGCCTTCACCGATCAACTTCTCGGCCAGACGCGCGGCGCCGCGCTCGCCGGCGTCGTCGCGGTCGTACGCAATCAGCACGCGCTCGATGCCGTGTTGTTTGAACGCGGCGAGGTGATCATTGGTGAAGCCTTCGACGCCGTACGAGGAAGTCACATTACGGTAGCCGGCACACCAGAAGGTGAGCGCGTCGATGAGGGCTTCACACAGAATGATCTCTTTGCTTTCCTTGATGGCTTCGAGGTTCCACACGCCTTGATGCGGACCGGGGAGATACAGATGCAGGGCGGTGCCGGGCCGCAGCCGTTCGCCGATCTTGCGGCCGTAGACCTCTAGCACGTTGCCTTGCTCGTCGAAGATGGGAATCACCAGGGAGCCGGCGAAGTGTTCGTGGCCGGAGTCGCGCATCAGTCCCAGCCGTTGCAGTTGGGCACGCCGCGCTTCGCCCTCTTTACGGTTGCGTTCGGGCAGGCGGTAGCCCAGGGTTCGATTGGCGTAGCCGAGCTTGAACTGGTCGATGATCGCGGAGTTTTTGAGGCCGCGCTTTTCCAGGTACGCCAGCGCTTCGGGGCTTTGCTTCAGGGTCTCGTGGTAGTAGCCGATGACCTGGGCGAGTACCGCGCGATCGTCTTCGCTCGGCGCGAACGGCGCCGGCAGCTTGCGCACGGTGGAGGATTTCATGGACGGCGAGGATGAGGCCGCTAAGGAAGGATCGTGGCGCAGGAGTTCGACGGCGTGCCGGAACGAGACCCCTTCCCGCCGCATCACCCAGTCGATGACCGAGCCGCCAGCCCCGCAGCCCAGGCAGTGCCACAGATTCTTTCCGGGCGAGATCACCAACGAGGGTTCGTGGTCGTCGTGGAAGGGACACAGGCCGATCAGGTCCGCCCCGTGGCGTTTGAGTTCGATGCCTTGGCTTTCTACCAGGCGCTCGAGGGCGACTTCCCTTTTTAATCGCTCAAGCTCCTCAGGCGGGATGCGGGGCATTAAAAACCTCCTTTGGGTAAAACCCTGTCAAGACCCTAAACCGGGAAATAACTGGGTTTGCAGAATACTACTATAGGTAGTATTGTCAACAGCACTTTGCAAAACGGGGGTTAAGGTATGGGCCAGATCACATCACTTGAGATTGAATCGGTGGCCATCGGCAAAGACGAGAAGGCTTTTTTCGTGCAGCTCGGGGGGCGCATCGCGCAGCTCCGTAAAGAGCAAGGCATCACCCAGGTGCAGCTCGCGGAGTGGCTGAACGTGTCGCAGCAGACGGTGAACGCCTATGAGGTGGGACGCCGGCGCATGGCGGTGTCGGCGTTGCCGATCATCGCCAAGCTGCTCGGGGTGGCGCTGGAAGAATTGATCGGCGAGAAGCCGGCGCCCGGCAAGCGCGGGCCGACGCCGAAGCTGCAACAGCAGATGGAGCGGATCCATCAGCTGCCGAAGGCGCAGCAGAAGTTTGTGATCAAGATGCTGGAAGGGGTGTTGAGTCAGGCGGGGCGGTGAAGCGTGGAAGTCCGGCGTGGGGCCGGCTTCGTTTCAATCGTGTCTGACCCTATCGGTTTTTTGATCCATCCTTGATCCACTGTCAGGCGGTCGGGCTTAAGTAAGTGCCATTCGTTCCTGACACCTTTATTTTCTCTCACCTTTATTTTCTTCTTATTTATTCAGCTTTTCTACCCAATTTGGATCTTGCTCATACATTGCATCACCAATGTCTTGTTGGTGGCAACCTCGCGACTTTAGTTCCTCTATAAGGTGTTGAGCTGGAATTGGCTCAGTGGTTGACCAAGCACTTTTTACGTGAGGCGGCGTAGCCGTAGCCTCATAAAGCTCATTGGCAACTTTTCTCACCTTTAGAGCCATGTCACTCTCCAACTGCAGGTATCTTTTTATAGAATTGATACCCTCGTTGCTGAATTTGATCCAACTCCATTTGATAATACGGACTGGTCGCATTTGGGAAATTGGTGCGACCAGGAGCTGCGCCACAGTCCAAGATCATGCATCTACTATTCATCTGCTGGTTAATCCAATTTTGATTATTTTGCATCCATTGCGCTGGTGGAGCGTCTGGGGGATTATACCAGCCAGCTCCTCTCGATTCCGCTGTGGGTATTACCCGGCCAGCCATATCTTCGCCTATAACGATAGAACTGGCTGCGCCAAACTTTATCGGCGTCATCGCCAGCCCCACACCGATAACACCTCGCAGATCGCCGGCCACGCCCTGGGCCACCGGGTTGAGAACGTTGACCCATGGATCGACGCGACCGAAAGAACCCGGATCGCTGTGCGTGAACTGCTCCATCCAAGCCGCGCCACCGTTAATGGTGTCGGGGATCAAGTTCCCAACGGACGCGCCGGCGCCACTGGCAATGGTGGATGCCGTGAGGCTCGCCAAACTCTGACTCCCCGACGACAGATACCCTACTCCCGAAGCACTGGCGGTGCTGGTGCCATAGTAGTTGGTGTTGTAGGTATTGAGATACGTCAGGCTGTTGTTAAAGGCCTGCAATCCTGTGGGGTCAGTGTAATTAACAGGATTGTTTCCGACGTAGGTATAGAGATTCATTCCGCCCTGGAAGCCGATCGGGTCTTTCTGGGTGAAGCGCCCTGTCGTGGGATCGTAATACCGGGCTCGGTAATAGACGAACCCGGTGGCGTCGGGCTCGCGTCCGGTGTAGCCGTACTGGGGGATGGTGCCGGTGCTGGCGAGTTTGTTGCCGTAGGCATCGAAGCGCTGGGTGCCGGTGGTGGCGCCGGTGCTGTCGGTGACGGCCACGATGCTGCCGAGGCCGTCCTGGTGGTAATACTGGGTGGCGGTGGCGGTAATCCGCGCGATCGGTTCATCCAGGGCCGGGCCGTGGAGGTACTGGGCGGCGGGGGTGGACCAGCTCGGGTCGTACTCGGCCAGGATATCGGGGCCGCTCAAGAGATAGTTCGTGGTGATGCTGCCGGCGGTTTTCTGGATGCGGCGTCCGGTGTCGTCGTAGAGATAGGTCTCGGTGCCGCTGCCCTTCACCACCTGGCTCAGCCGGTTCAAGGCATCGTAGCGCAAGTTCGTGACGGTGGTGCCGGTGCAGGTGGTGTCAGACCTCGTGACCGTGCCGCCTTCGCACTTCTGGAGGAGGTTGCCGTTGCTTACACTCAACAGACGCTGCTTCATTTGAGTTCAGGGTCTTCCCATACGTCCACATGATCTGGTGCCAGCAAAAAGCGCCACCCAGGACCAAGGGCTAAATAGGGCATGACGATAGGCGCCCATTGTTCTAAGTGAACGCCATGCAAGGGAACGAAAAAATCCGGATCGTCTGAATACTCTCCCGCCCAAATGTACCAACCGCTTGTACCATGCTCGGGTTTGCTTCGTAGTGCGTGAATAGGCCACTCGCCAGTCTTAACGTTTCGTGAAATCCCAACCTTGAGGCTGAGGTCACAACCGTAGAACGGTGCTCCGAATTTTCGACAGATGTCATGTTGACGCTGTGACAAGGCCTCTTCCATTGTTAGAATCCAAAAAAATTCTTCATCTGTTTCGAAAAGTCGGAAAGATATCCGCCTTGACTGGCCGAACAACTCGGGCAGTGTGGCTGAACAGCGGAGACCGACCTCTGATTTGGAATATTATTTGTACCAGTCCGGTAGTACTCTACAACAAGGGGATCTACGTGATCTGCCACCTGCCGGTTAGTTATGGCCCCGCAGTCTACACAAGGGTTACCCTGGACAGCCGCTTTCTGCGCGGGCGTGGTATCCAAGATACTCGGCCGCACATACGGAGCCGTCACGTTCTGGCTTGGGACGAAGTCATCACCAGGCACTCCTGATCTTGGACCAGCCTTCGCCCCACCCCTCCCCATCGTACCCAGAAACACGAGCGTATCAATGTTGCTCTGCTGCGTCTCGGCCAGTCCTTGCATTGCCGTGTCGGCCAACGCTGCATCACCCGTGGCAATACCAACACCATAGGCGGCCAGTGCTCCAAAGGCATTGCCGATGGTGACGATGGATGCGCCTTGCGGAAAGAGATCAGCCATGCTGAAACCTGAACTCGAACTGGACACACTCGCCAAACTCTGTCCTCCCGCCCACAACCCTCCCATTCCGGTGGGGCCAGCGCTGTCCCCGAAGTAACTGGTGTTCTGGGTCGCGAAGTTGGTCAGGGCGTTGTTAAACGCCTGGGTGCCTGTGGGGTCGGTGTAGTTGACGGGGTTGCCGTTGGCGTAGGCGTAGAGATTGATGCCCCCTTGGAAGCCGATTGGGTCTTTCTGGGTGAATCTTCCTATGGACGGGTCGTAATAACGTGCCCGGTAATATACGAACCCGGTGGCGTCGGGCTCCCGTCCCGTGTAGCCGTACTGGGGAATCGTGCCGGTGGCGGTAAGCTTGTTGCCGTAGGCATCGAAGCGCTGGGTGCCGGTGGTGGCGCCGGTGCCGTCGGTGACGGCCACGATGCTGCCGAGGCCATCCTGGTGGTAGTACTGGGTGGCGGTGGCCGTGATTCTTGAGATCGGTTCGTCCCAGGCCGGGCCGTGGGTGTATTGGGCGGCGGGGGTGGACCAGCTCGGGTCGTACTCGGCCAGGATGTCGGGGCCGCTCAAGAGATAGTTCGTGGCGGTGCTGCCGGCGGTTTTCTGGAGGCGGCGTCCGGTGTCGTCGTAGAGATAGGTCTCGGTGCCGCCGCCCTTCACGACCTGGCTCAACCGATTCAGGGCATCGTAGCTGAGGCTGGTGACGGTGGTGCCGGTGCAGGCGGTGTCGGAGCGGGTGACGGGACCGCCTTCGCACTTCTGGAGGAGGTTGCCGTTGTTGTCGTAGACGAAGCCGGCGGTGAGAGCGCTGCTCCCGTCGGTGGTCTGCTGCAGGAGGAGACCGGTGGGGTCGTATTGGTAGTTGCGGGTGACGCCCGCGACAGTCTGGCTTAAGCGGTTGTGGCGGGTGCTGTAGCCGTACTTGGCCAGCTGGGTGTTGGTGGCGTTGTTCCACACCTCGGTCAGGCGGTTCAGGGGGTCGTAGACGTAGCGGTTAGAAGTCGTGGTGGTGCCAACCGTCTCGTCCGCCTGACTGCGGTTGCCGACATTGTCGTAGATGTAGGCGTGGTAGGAAATCACATTGCCATTGTGCAGATTCTCGACCCAGGAGAGCGTGTTGTCGGCATTGTAAGAGAGGCGAGTGTCGACGCCGTTGGGCAGCCACTTCTCGGTGAGACGACCGCCGGCGTCATACGCGAAACCGATGGAGCTCTGGTCCGGTGCCCAGATACCGCTCAACCGCCCCAATGGGTCGTACGTGTAATCCGTTCGGCGACCGTCGGAGTCGATCATGCTGTTCAGGAGTCCGCCGGGGCTGTAGGTGTAGGTCAGGGACTTCTTGCCGCGGGAGTCGGTGACACTCTTCAGGCGATGCGCGTAGTCGTAGCTGTAGTTGTAGCGCACACCCGGAGACTGGGCGACCAGTGGCTGGCCGATAGCATTGCGAATGTAACCTGTGATGCTGCCCGTAGTGTCCAGTTTCGTACTAAGCTGATGCCCGTAATTCCAGGTGTATGTCGTGGTCTGGTTATTGGCATCCGTCATCTGCGTGACGTTGTTGTTAAGGTCATACTGGTACGTCCAGGAATGTCCGAACGGGTCGGTTTCCGTGAGCAGGCGACCGAAGTCGTCGTAGACGTAGGCCATCTGGGTCGTTACACCGTCGCTGGCCGGATTGGTGCCGGTCGAGTCGGTGGAACCGTTGGCCACGGCCTTGAGGTTGCCGAGATTGTTGTAGGAGTATGTGGTGACCGGCCGATTGGTTTGGCCCGAGGTACAGTGATCGGGAATTTCATTGACCAAGCGTCTTAATCGAAGCACCGCCAAGTCAGTTGACGGCCGAGGTCGTCTTTGCGCAATGTGCATGCAGGCAAGATTCGAAATCGTTCCGAAAACGACTAACGTCAAAGTCCGGAAACTGGTTGCGATGTTCCTCAAGACAAGCGGTCGAGGCAATCAGGGCCTCGCACAGATAATCACGCGCGTCATCTGATCTCATGGCGCTAAATTTCTCGAAGTCGGGTTTGACGTCCCATTCAGCAGTTGTGTGTATCTCAAAGATTTCGCCAGTTATCCGCGACTTCTCCCTATCAAAGCGCCGGTATCTAAACGGCCGAACAGAGTGTAGTCGCTCCGAAATAGGGCCGGTCACCAAGATCATCCCAATTCCGATGTTGGTCAGATCAGAACCATAGTCCCTATCCACAAAGTACGCCTCAATCGCATTGTTTACACCACGTACTGCGGGCATGAGGTGCTCGACAGATACATCGCTTTCAATTGCCAAACCGACATCCATATTATTCACCTGAAAATTCGGTTACCCGGAGGCAACGCGCCATACTCGAAGAAGTGTCCATAGATGCGCTGTTTCTCGACTATCTTTGCCATCGTCTGGGAACCTTGGTATTCAGTTTGATACTCAAGGCCTTGCCTTCTAAGATCACTATTAGAATACCGCGCATCCGGCTGTGTCGTCTCCCCATACCTGTAGACATCGCCAGCATTGAGGAAGGTCGTTCCGCCTCGCACGTTCGGATAGTCACCGGGTTGGTTAGCACGTAACGAGTACACCTCGCCCTGAGGCCCGAGGTTACGCTCGGTGATGCCTTGGATCTCCGCGGCCATCTTGTTGACCAGGGTATAGGCTCCATATCCGAGGATCGCGGCCCCCACTACAAGCTCACCTATCGGTGTTGGTTCCGCCAGGGCGGCCGTTCCGGCCACCGCAAAACTATTCCACACGGCATCATTCGATATATTGCTCGCAGACGAGTTGCTTTGACTCGTCGAGGTACCCGCCAAACTCTGCCCTCCCGACCACAACCCTCCCATTCCGGTGGGGCCAGTGCTGTCCCCGAAGTAACTCGTGTTCTGGGTCGCGAAGTTGGTCAGGGCATTGTTGAACGCCTGCGTCCCCTGCGGGTCGGTGTAGTTGACGGGGTTGCCGTTGGCGTAGGCGTAGAGATTCATGCCGCCTTGGAAGCCGATCGGGTCTTTCTGGGTGAATCGCCCTGTCGTTGGATCGTAATACCGGGCTCGGTAATAGACGAACCCGGTGGCGTCGGGCTCGCGTCCGGTGTAGCCGTACTGGGGAATCGTGCCGGTGCGGTGAGCTTGTTGCCGTAGGCATCGAGATGCTGACTTTCAATAATCCCGAACGGCTACCAGAATAAATGATCCGAAAAACAGTAGAACTGTCCCGACTTCATAGCATGAGACCAGCGTCTTGTTCAACTTGCTGTGATCTGGCTGTTCGCCTCCAAGCTCTTTAATTATGTTTTTAATACCAATCCACCTTAACACGGCAAAATTTGCCATATAGACGACAATTGTCGTGACGACCGCGTACACGGGGCGATGGGTAACCGCTAGTATCTCGATTACTTTGTAACCCGATATCAATTGAACGATTGCGAGAATTGAACAGATATTAAAAAACGAATAAACCGACAAAGTTAGGATGGCATTCCACTCATGCATCCGACTGAATGGAGAGATCTTCTTATCCCATAAATAGAGACGATAAAATACTTGTTTGTAAAGCTGCAAACAGAATCTAATCATCGCGATATTTCAATATTCTCTTGGCCACATATATTTATCATAGGCATTGCTCATGATCGCATTGTAGCCAACTCCAAGGATAATGCCTGGCCATCCACCAAGACGCAACGCTGCGTAATCGGCTCCTATACTCGTTGCAGATCCGGCCGCGCCGCTGTAATTGTGATCCAAAATGTTGGCGCTAGGTTAAAAACGACCATCTGTGCTGGTTTAAAATTGACCAGGGCTATAGCAGTGTAAATTATTTACACAGCTGTGGATAAGTCGACCAGACTGTAGTGGGTCTTAA
>Ga0315281_10010628_pt1 | contig 12676 bp, 13 predicted proteins | sample YL17G07_0_MG_FD_204540 | JGI IMG/M metagenome (GOLD analysis project Ga0315281, IMG submission 204540) | Sediment microbial communities from Yellowstone Lake, YNP, Wyoming, USA - YL17G07_0 | ecosystem: Environmental > Aquatic > Freshwater > Lake > Sediment | place: USA: Wyoming | collected... | reverse complement strand
CTTGCTGAGCGCGTCGCCGGCGGCAAGCTCGATATTGAGTCGTGGCGGACGTCTGAGCTGCCTACGGACGAGCTCTTCAAGCAAGTTCAATCAGTCAAGGGGGTGGGCGAGTACGCCGCTGGGAACCTCTTGAAGCTCCTCGGGCGATATGACTACCTCGCTCTAGATTCGTGGGTCCGTGCAAGGTTCTTTGAGCTCCACAAGAAGGGTCGGCATGTAAGTGATAGGACGATCGAAAAGCACTACGCGCAGTTTGGAAAATGGAGAGGTTTGCTCTTCTGGCTGGAGATGACGAGACACTGGTTAGATCACAAGTTTCCGTTCTGAGATGCTGATTGATCTCGTTCACAGATTCGTCCGCTCGACATTCCGGCGGCTGGGCATGGAAAGCAAATTTATCGAGACGACGTCATGCCATCTGCACTACTTTGAGTATCGACATCCCAACCCAAAGGGGACCATCGTACTCGTTCATGGATTGGGGACATCATCGAGCACGTGGCTGAAGGTTCTCCCTATCCTGATCAGGAACCACCGTGTCATCGCTCTGGACTTGCCGGGATTTGGATTCTCGGATTTGAAATCCGGGAAATCCTTCTCTTCGCTCAGCGAGCATCGGGCAGCGCTCACGACCCTTGTCGATTACGCCGCACAAGACGCATTCACGCTCGTGGGTCAATCATTTGGAGGCTGGATCTGCGTACAGTACGCGGCGGAGCATCCCCGAAGGGTGGCACACCTCATTCTCATCAACACGGCGGGGATCTACTATCGCGGTGTTGAGTTTCTGCGCGAGATCTTCACCATCGAGACGGTGGCGGACACGCGAAGGTTGCTGAATGCGCTGTGGTATCGGTATCCGTGGTATTTCAAGCTGTTCACGAGAGCCATCTTTCGGGAACTCTCACATCGCAACATGAACGACATCGTCAATTCGATTGAGGCAAAGGATTTTCTGGCCGAGGAGCTGTCTCAATTGAGGACACCGGTGAGCGTTATCTGGGGGAAGGAGGACAAAGCGATTTCTTTGGCGGCGGTGGATGTCATCAAGAGACTTGCACCGCGAAGCAACGTCTACTTCATCGATCGGTGCGGCCACGTTCCCCAGCTCGAGGGGCCGGAAGAAGTGAAAAGAATCTTGAGTTCTATCTTGCTGAAAGGTGCGCATGAGCTGGGCTGATGAAGTGAAACTCGAACTTGCGCGGGCTAGCGAGGCGGAAGAAAGCGGAAATGCGGGAAAGGCGCGGACGTCGGCGCGGCGGGCAGTGGGATGCGCTATCTCAGAACTTCAGAGGTGTTTTCCTCAAGAGAGTTATGGTGGAGATACTCTTCAGCAGTTACGTTCGTTTGCGGATGATGCCAGGCTGCCCGAAGAGGTGCAACGCGCGGCATTCAGACTTCAGTCAAGAATCTCCGCAGACTTCAAGTCCCCATCGGTAAATCCAGTTGCTGATGCGATGACGATCATCGAGTTCATTCGACGGCGGCTGAGCTAGTCTCTACAGGCCTTCGGCAGCCATGTAGTCGTCGATGTCGTATCGTATGTCCTCGTCCGTGCCAGGCTCGGCTTCCTTGATCTTCCTCAGAAGCAAGAAGGGGACCACGACGACAGTCGTGAGAAGCAAAAATCCGGTAAGAAGCATGAAGCGTTTCAAGGGAACCTCATTTAGTTAAGTGGAACGATTATCTCTCTATGCCACATCGCAATGACGGCGACGGAGAACCAGCTCTGCTCATCCATCTGCTCTAATAACACGCGCTCGAACTCCTCCCGTTCCCTCTCCGCAAGCTTTCGATATGTGTATTTGATTGCCGTGCGTTCTCCGTCTTGATAAAGACTACGAAAAAGGAGCCCAGATGTTTGTACTGCCAGTCACACACCTGGCGTTCAGATACAAAACCCCCGGTTTTGGACCGGGGGCTCGAAGGTTCCGAGAGCCGGTGCTTCCTCCCAACCTAGCTACCTCTCAATCCGGCTCTCACGTCCTCTCGCAGATTCCCGTTTATTGGACAACGTAAGGAATTCCCCAAATCTGTGTTGAAAACGGGGCAACATCATCATGGAGCGATCCCCGCGTCACGGCTTCGACGAGAACGGTGTGGCGTCCGACGATATGCCCAGCCCAGGAGTATTCGAATACCCGCTCGTAGAGCTCGCCTGCCTGAATCTGCGAAACCAGTCTCATCCGGACATGCAACGCCTTCACGCGATATTCGGGACCGATGACTAGCAACATGATCGGCCGATGGATGGAGACCCAATCGGTATCAGGATCCGCACTCGTGAGCGTCAGGCGAACCTTGACAGGCTGGCTGGGTCCTAGGGTGAGAAGCGGACGCGGTCCAGGCCGGTTCAATTTGAAGAAGTAGTCAGTCGGGTCGGTGATGGTATATGTGTCATTCCCAACTGTGACTTCCATGCCCTTGATCGTCAATTGGGAACTCTCTGTGCCTCCTTTCACTCCGGAAATTTCGCTGGGTTTCCACCCTCGATCTGGATCGCCGGTTCGACCCTGGCGGTAGAACTTCACCTTTCGGACTGTCACACTTGTGAAAGGTTTCGTTATCTTCACTGCACTGTCCCCCACGCTGGTTCTGGTCAAGATAATCACGTCCCCCTTGATGGTATGAGTGACCGTCGCCACGACCGTTGTATCATCCACACTCTCGAACTGGGTGTCGAGAGTCTTGCCGGTGACCCTTCGCCCCCACGCGATGGGAGTAATGGGGCTTGCCGTCTTCCCCATCGAGGAGCCGAAGGAAACGACATCCCCGTCATCCAATGTGTAGGGATCGCTTGTGAACAGCGGATCTTCAAGGATCATGTTTCTCATTGTTGCGACGTCTCTGTCATCGAGCGATCTCTCCGGTCCCGTAACTGACTTTGAGCAACCGGAAAGAAGCATACCTGTCATCAAAAGAGACATCGCACCTGCTGCCAACACATCCCTCCTCATGATGCCCTCCATACATTGATTGTGAGAAATTGATCTCCCGCATGCCTTTGACTCAGGTGACTCCAACCGGTTTAACGGCTCTTTCGAGTCGCGCTGCGACTTCACAAAAGGCATCTGGGTTCAGCAGATGACTGAGCTCCATACGCCCGACGGAGCACGGCGATATGAGGTGAAGTTGCATAATTGAGAACGCCGCAGGCTGATTGTGCTCCCTATCGCCGAATGAAGGATTGAAAGGATGAAAGGACTGCCTCTTTTGTGAGCTTTTCAGAAATTTTTGCGATGAGATGTGGTCGTACTCACAGCCATGTTTCACCTTGACTTTCATCACATCAGCCGATATATTAATCGCCCAGCGGGTGTGGCACAAGGCAGTGGGTCACTCCGTTTATCCAATCTCGCACATTCCAGCTCTCTACACTCACCATTTCCATGGCAGAGGAATTCAGCTTCCTGCAGAATGTCCCCATTTTTGCTGATCTTGAGAGGGATGAGCTCATAAAGATCGAGAAGCTCGGTGTCCGCAAGAAATACAAGAAAGGGAACATCGTCGTTCTCGAGCAGGAGATGGGCGCTGCCCTCTTCGTGATCGTTTCGGGCAAGGTCAAGATTGTCCGGACCGACGAGGACGGTCGCGAAGTCATCTTATCCATTTTCGGGCCTGGTGAGTTCTTTGGAGAGATGTCGCTGCTTGACGGTCTTGCGCGCTCAGCGAGCGTCGTGGCTCTCTCCAAGACCGAGCTCTTCATGATTCATCGGCGGGATTTCCTAAAACTATTGCACGAACATCCCCAAGTCGCTATCTCTCTCCTCGGCGAGCTCACCATGCGACTCCGCAAGGCGGACGGCCAAATCAAGAGCCTCTCATTGAAGGATGCTGCCGGTCGTGTTGCCAATGTGATTCTGATGCTGGCGGATGACATTGGCGTGTTCAGGAAGGGGAAAGTTGAGATTGATGAGTTGCCGTTGCAGCAAGACATGGCCAACATGGCTGGAACCTCGCGAGAAACGGTCTCGCGCATGATTCATCAATTTATTCGGGAAGGACACCTGCAGCTGAACGGAAATAAATTGACGATCAACGACTACGAAGAGTTCCGCAAACAGTATCTGTAGTCCACCCCATCGCTCCACGACACTCCGTGGGGGACTCCTCCGCTCCGGGTTGGTACCAATCGGGCGCTTCCAGGCGAAATCCCTTATGTCAAACCTACAACATACGAACGCATGGCACAGACGGTGGAGTCTGGGGACACGGGAGGCTCTCTTCATGCAGAGCGATCAGGTTTCCCCTCCTCAGCAGGGCGTGCTGATCTCCACACGCATACGACGCATTCGGATGGTGCGCTATCGCCTTATGAGCTGATACGACGAGCACATGAACTAGGACTTGCCGCGGTATCGATCACCGATCATGATAATGTCGGTGGCCTCGATGAAGCGATCGAATGGGGGACGAGCCTGGGTGTTGAAGTGATCACGGGTCTTGAGCTGAGCGTGACCCTGGGCGAGAAAGATGTTCACCTCCTCGCTTACTTCATTGACCACAAGAACCAGGACTTGCTCGACTATCTGACCTTCTTTCGGCGAGAACGTCTCAAGCGTGCTGAACGCATCGTGCAGAAGCTGAACAAGCTCAATGTCCCGCTCAGGATTGAGTCGGTGCTCGATCAGGCGGGAGTTGGCTCGGTGGGCCGCCCGCACATTGCGAACGCTCTCCTCGATGAAGGGTTAATTGAGACGTACCATCAGGCGTTTGAAAGGTATATTGGATCTGGTGGGCCCGCGTTTGAGAAGAAATACCAGCTTACACCGGCCGATGCTTTCAAGCTTATCAACTCGGCGGGTGGGCTCTCATTCCTCGCTCATCCCGGAAAGTACACAAACGAGCTTGAGCTTTCGACGCTGATCAAGAACGGTCTCGACGGCATTGAGGTGGTCCATCCATCGCACGATGAGAAGCTGCAGGGGTACTACAAAGGGCTTGTGAATCAGTACTTCCTGCTCGAGAGCGGAGGTTCCGACTTCCACGGCGGAAAGAAGAACGACGACCACACGTTTGGTACCTACACGATCCCGATGCAGATTGTTGAGATCATGCGCAGCAGGCTTTTCTCCTGAAACACCGTGAACATCGGGCGGACAGTGCAGCAGACGAGAACGAGCGGCAAAGGGTATCGATTTGCAATTGTCGTGAGCCGCTTCAACCTCTCGATCACGAAAAAGCTCCTTGACGGAGCGGTCGATTGCCTGAAAAGGCACGGCGTGAAGAAGGAGGATATGAGAATTTTCCCCTGCCCGGGCGCGTTTGAGCTGCCGCAGGTTGCGAATGTGCTGTGTGCCTCGGGAAGTTGGGATGCAGTGATCTGTCTGGGTGCCGTTATCCGAGGAGAGACCCCTCATTTCGAGTACGTCTCCTCTGAAGCTGCCCGAGGAATCCAGAAGGTTTCGTTGTGGCGTTCGCTCCCCGTGACGTTCGGGGTTTTGACGACGGATACGAAGCAGCAGGCGCTCGCGAGGGCGGGGGGCAAACACGGGAACAAAGGGTGGGATGCGGCTCTTGCTGCGCTGGAGATGGCGCACCTGTTTGAAGGATTGAGGAAACGACGGAGGTCTGCCTCGAAGAAGTAAAGTGGGGATGAGAAGGATCGATGAGTAGATCAGTAGTGTTGGTCTGTCTGGGTTTGGTGGTTGCACCCTCGACGATGGTGAGCCAGCAGAGTTCTCTCGACTTCGGTCGGTGGAAGAATTTTACCGACATGAAAGCAGCGCGCGGGGTCGTAGCGACACGAGAAAGCGTGTGGGTCGCGACCGCCGGCGGCCTGTTCCTCTACACTCCCTCCGCTGGTCAGTACACCAAGTTTACCATTTCCGAGGGCCTCAGCTCAAACGACCTCACCGCCGTGACCGTTGACGCTTCGAATCGAGTCTGGGTCGGCGCGTCCGATGGATCGATGAACGTGTACGATCCCGCGAATCGCCAGTGGAAGGAGATTCGTGCAATCAAGGAAGCAGAGCGAATTCAAAAAGGGATTCGGACCTTCTTCGTCCGCGGGGATTCGCTCTTTATCGGGACCGAATTCGGGATCACCGTTTTCCTTTTGTCGCGCTTCGAATTCCGCGATACGTATGCCACGTTCGGGTTCCCAACTCAAGCCAAGATCAATGAGCTCCTCCTCCACAAGAACCGCATCTGGGCTGCCACCGATCTCGGTGTGGTCTCCGCTCCTCTTAGCGCAACGAATCTTTCCTCGCCTACAGCTTGGTCCAGGTACGAAACAACGGAAGGTCTTCCGGCCAAGAACGCGACCTCGATCATAGCTTTCCGGGATACGATCATTGTTGGAACAACAAATGGCCTCGCGGCTTTCGATGGCAACGTATTCCAGCCGTTGGGCCCCACAAGCGGCAAAGCGATTGTGGATATCGTCAGTCGCGCCAACGATATGCTCATGGTATGGAACGAGGCGCCGGGCTATTCTGTTGCGACCCTCTCTCGCACCTTTGCATCGCCGACTGTCCTTGCAACAAACTCACAGACATCCGCGACAGGTGTTGCCCTTGAGCCGTCATCATCTGGTTTCTGGGTCGGCACGACGACGAGCGGACTCGCTCGATGGACAGGAACAAAATGGGAATACAGCGCGCCGAATGGACCACAATCGAATTTCTTCAGCAGTCTCGTGGTGGACGACAACGGGGTTCTCTGGGCTGCATCGGGGATCAGCGGTCGAGGTCAGGGATTCTATCGCTACGATCCTGCTGCGCCCGACGGACAGCAATGGAAGAACTACACCGTCGCAGGCTACCCGATTATGCAGATGAACGATTACTACAAGGTCTCGCTCGGGGTCAGCGGCTCACTCTGGGTCAGCTCGTGGGGGCGCGGTGCTCTCGAGGTGGTCGGAGATTCGATCACGCGAAGGTTGGATCAGAGCACGCAGCCGTCACTCGCGGGCTCTGTCCCTCAAGATCCGAGCTACGTTGTCATCGGCGGCATCGGGGTTGATTCGAAAGGGAGCACGTGGATTGTCAACCGCTCGGCAATCAATGGAAACCATCTCGCGCAAGTCTTTGGCAAGGACTCGGCCCGATATCGTACATCTCCCTCCGAAGGCGTTTTCACCAACATCGTCGTTGACCACAACAACACGAAGTGGCTTGCGAACGCCGAACCGAATAACAAGCCCGCCACGGGTCTGTTCTATTTCAATGAAGACACACTTGTCAGCGGAACCCGGATCACGGGTGGCTGGGGCTGGATGATGCAGGGCGACGGATTGCCGAACAACAGCATCCTCTCGCTTGCCGTGGACCTCGATGGCGATGTATGTGTGGGAACGGACATTGGAATGATCATCATCACGGAGCCGAGCAACCCGAAGGCGGCCAGTAAACTGAGCTCGTTCCCGCTGCGCGGCCAGAGCGTCCAAGCCATTGCCGTTGATGCAGTCGGTAACAAATGGGTTGGCACAAAAGAGGGGGTCATCGTCGTCACACCAGACGCCATACAGCTGCTGACGCAATACAGCGTCCTCTCAACTGCCGGTAAGCTTGTTGATGACGATGTCCGCTCCATCGCAATCGATCAGAGACGCGGCATCATCTATTTCGGTACGGAAAAAGGCCTTTCGAGTCTGGAGATAACGCCTGTCCAGACAGCCAGGAGTTTTTCGTCGTTAGAGATTGGTCCAAATCCGTATGTGATTCCCGGCAGTCAGCCATTGACCATTCGTAATCTTGTACCCGAGAGCTCGGTTAAAATTGTCTCGGTCAACGGGACGCTCATTTCTGAGTTCCAGGCGCAGGGGGGCGGCCGGGCATTCTGGAATGGAAAGGACGTCACAGGCCAGTTGGTACCATCAGGGGTGTATTTTGTCGTAGCATTTGCAGAAAACGGAAATCAGATCATCACGGGCAAAGTTGCCGTTGTAAGGAGGTGAGTGCGAGGAAGAAGCGAAGGAGAATCGCGCCCGCCTGATCGCCAAAGGCAGGCAGGGATTGCGGAATGCAGATTGCGGATCGATGAGTCGGGACTTCGGAGTGTGAAGTATTTCGAACACCGGCCTCTGAACTGTAAACTCTAAACTGTCAACTTTTTCGGAAGGGAGGGTGTAACGCCTTGGAAAACACGTACAAAGACGAAATCTTCACGAAGCGGGTGCGGGCCGGTAAGCGCACGTATTTCTTTGACGTGAAATCGACGAAGTCAGAGAAGGACTTTTACATTACGATTACCGAAAGCAAGCGCGTAGGAGAGGAGGAATACGAAAAGCACAAGATCTTCCTTTACAAAGAAGATTTCGAGAAATTCCGGGATGCACTGGATGAGACCGTAGACTACGTCCAAGGTAAGCTGCTCGTGCACGTCGAGCAGACCGGCGGAGAGGCAGTGGCAGAGAAGCCGATATAGTTGCTACCAGGTTCTTCCCTGCAGAAAACGAAAGAGCCCGCGTACCGTAGTGCGAGGGCTTTTTTGTTTACAGGACGAAGTCCGACATTTTTCCTTGACTCTCTACAACCTTCTGGCTATATTTCAACGCTTTTTTTTGTCAAAACCGGTCTTTTTTCAGAAAAAAGTGGATTTTTCCGGTATCTAAGCGTCTCGTTCTTTACAGTCCGATGCCGGAGATTTCGGGGGAAACTGGTGAGCGTGCTGCGAATCAACATCTCTAACCTCTCTGAGGGTACCCATCACCGTTCCCTCGAGGCAAGCCCGGAGGAGATTGGTCTCGATAACCGGTTCACGAAGACAATTCATCTTGAAGCCACGCTAGAAAAGACCAGCCGCCAGTTGTTCCTGCAGGTCGAGCTCAAGACAGGTGGCGTCTTTGCCTGTGATCGTTGTCTGGATGAAGTCGAAAAAGAGATCGTCACAACTTATCATATGATGTACTTGACCGACGATCAAGGAGCGATCGGCAGGGACGTAGAGGAAGTCCAGGTCATTTCGCCGGATGCGAATCATATCGACCTCCATGAAGATGTTCGGCAATTTGCGATTCTCGCACTCCCGCAGAAAATGCTCTGCAGGGAAAACTGCGCAGGCCTGTGCCCGAATTGCGGCACGAATCTGAATCGAGCGACGTGCGACTGCCATTAAGGAGGAGGTCGATGCCCGCTGGGCTGGGTTGAAGGGTTTTTTGGAGAATTAGAGAACGAAATACTTGAAGAGTACTGTCAGCTAGAGGTCTTTTTCCATGCCAAATCCAAAACGTCGCCACTCAAAAGCACGCGGGCGAAAGCGCCGCACGCATTATAAGGCAACTGCACCGGCAACTGGCGAATGCCGCAACTGCCACGAGCAGAAGCTTCTGCATAGAGCTTGTCCAAACTGCGGCTACTATAACGGTCGTTCCATCATCATTCCAAAAGAAGCGTAGACCTCCCGACTGGTATCATTATCCCGCTTTGTCCCCGACGAGGCGGGATTTTGTCTCTGATACCGGGAGCTTCAAACCGATCATCTTAAGAGCAGCGGTATCAGCGTTGAATTTCTACACTTCAACACGAGAACAAATCCCTTGGGCCCAAGACTAAGAGTTGTGCTCGACGCGATGGGGGGAGACCACGCGCCGGTGAATGAGGTTGCAGGAGCCGTCCAGTCCCTGCGCCAGGGAAAAAACGAGTTTGAGGTGATCCTCGTTGGCAAAGAGCGGGAGATCCGAAAGGAGCTGGGGGCTCAGGGTGGTCAAGGGCTCTCCTGTTCCGTCGTCAACGCTGATGAGGTTATAACGATGGACGACGCACCCACGGCTGCCCTCAAGCAGAAGAAGAACTCCTCGCTTGCCGTCGGAATGCAGCTGCACAAAGAAGGCAAGGCCGACGCATTTGCGAGCGTTGGAAATACAGGCGCGGTCCTTTCTGCTTCGACACTCATCCTCGGACGCATCAGGGGGGTGAGTAGACCCACCATTGGAGCGTTTTTCCCCTCAGAGACAGGTGTTTGCCTGCTCGTCGACGCAGGGACCAATGTCGACTGTCGCGCTCAGCACCTCTACGAGTTTGCCATCATGGGGAGCATTTACGCAAAGAGGGTATTCAAGTATGAGAATCCCAAGGTGGCACTCCTCAACGTCGGCGAGGAGAAATCCAAGGGGACGGAGGTTGTCCAGGAAGCCTACAAGCTTCTTGAAGCGAGTAATTTGAACTTCATCGGAAATGTTGAGGGCCGGGATATCCTGAAGGGCAGGGCTCAAGTTGTTGTGTGCGACGGTTTTGTGGGCAATGTGGTGCTCAAATTCGGGGAGAGTATTCCCGCGTTTCTCAAATCCCAGCTCAAACAGTACGCGGGAGGCAGCGTGCTGCGCAAGTTTTTGATAGGGATGGCACGGGGATCGCTCCGAGCTTCGCTTCGTGGTATGGACTATGAGGAATTCGGTGGCGTGCCCGTCCTCGGGGTGAACGGAGTGTCGATCATCGGTCACGGCAGCTCGAGTCCTAAGGCAATCAAGAACATGATCCTGAAGGCTGTGGAGGTGGCAAAGTCGCAACTCAACAAGTACATCGAGGAGGCAATGCAGGGCGCGCCAAAACCCGCTACGGGTAACGCAGCATTGGCGCCTGCACAGTGAATGACAACAATGGCAAAACGCACAGCGACAATTACCGCAGTCGGGCACTACGTCCCGGAGAAGGTGTTGACCAATTTTGATTTGGAGAAGATGGTTGACACCAACGATGAGTGGATACGGACTCGGACAGGCATCCGCGAGCGTCGCATCTTGGAGCAAGGTGCATCATCGGACCTGGCGGCTGGTGCGATAGAAGCTCTGCTGGCCCGGCGGAAGATGCAGCCAACGGAAATCGAGATTATCATCGTCGCTACGGTGACCCCCGACATGTTTTTCCCCCCAACGGCTTGTGTCGTTCAGGATAAGATCGGCGCGAGTAACGCATGGGGATTTGATCTTTCCGCGGCGTGTTCCGGCTTCTTGTATGCCATCGTTGTGGGAGCTCAGTTTGTCGAAACCGGTGCCGCGTCGAAAGTGGTCGTGGTCGGTGCCGACAAGATGAGCAGTATCACGGATTACACCGATCGCAACAACTGCATTCTCTTTGGTGATGCCGGTGCGGCAGTGCTGCTTGAGCCGTCTGATGATCCGCAGTTCGGACTGCTCGACCACAAATTTTACTGTGACGGATCAGGCGGAGCGTTTCTCTATATGAAGGGTGGAGGGAGCTTGAATCCGCCGACGCACGAGACCGTAGACAAGCGCATGCACTTCATCTACCAAGACGGAAAAGCGGTCTTCAAAGTCGCGGTGAAGGGGATGGCGGATGTCTCCACAGAAATCATGCAGCGCAACAACTTGACAGACGACGATGTCGCTTGGCTCGTACCGCATCAGGCAAACCTGCGGATCATCGACGCGACGGCCGATCGTATGGGGCTCGACCGCTCGAAGGTCATGATCAACATTGAAAAGTACGGCAACACCACAGCGGCGACGATTCCTCTTTGTCTTTCCGAGTGGTGGGAGGAGGGTAAGCTGAGGAGGGGACATAAGATTGTCCTCTCGAGTTTCGGCGCGGGATATACGTGGGGGGCGGTGCTCATAAACTGGTCACTGGAGAACCCAACGAAGACGTGAGTTCTGCATGACCAAGATCGCGTTCGTCTTTCCGGGTCAAGGCTCACAGTACGTGGGGATGGGAAAGGATCTCTACGAGCAGAATCACGCAGCGAGAGAAATCTTCAGGCAAGCTGATTCGATTGTCGGATTTCCGCTGAGCGAGATTTGCTTCGGGGGTCCGGAAGAGGAGTTGAAGCAGACCAAGAACACACAACCGGCGATATTCCTTCACAGCATCGTTCTTTCAAAACTCTACCGCGGTCAACCTGCTGCCATGGCTGCGGGCCATTCACTCGGTGAGTATTCAGCCCTGGTGTATGCTGGCGCGCTTGGCTTCGAGGATGCTCTGAGACTCGTACGGCTCCGCGGGGAGCTGATGCAGCAGGCGGGAATCGAACAGCCCGGAACGATGGCAGCTGTGGTTGGTCTCGAGCCGAATGTTGTCGGCGATGTCTGTTGTGAGGCATGGCCGACCGGGATCGTCCAGGCGGCAAACTTCAATTCTCCTGGTCAAGTTGTGATCTCCGGTTCTGTCGAAGGAGTGCGCAAGGCAATGGAACTTGCGAAAGCGCGCGGTGCGAAGATGGTGAAAGAGCTTCCCGTCAGCGGGGCATTTCATTCGCCATTGATGGGATCGGCGCAAACCGGACTGAAGGTGGCGCTGGACAAGGCAAGCATTCGTGATGCATCAATTCCCGTGTACGCAAACGTGACAGCACAGCCCGTGCAGAAAGCTGGGGAGATTCGAAACCTGCTTTTTCAGCAGTTGACAAGTGCGGTCCGCTGGGAAGAAACGGTGAACAACATGAGCACGGACGGCGCGACCACATTTGTGGAAATCGGTCCCGGCAAGGTGCTGCAGGGCCTTGTCAGACGGACCCGGAATGATGTCGAGACGCGCGGGATCGAAAAGTTGGCTGATCTTGCCGGCTAGCGCGTCAAAAAGGCACATGGTGTTCTTGAGATAAGGTATCGCTGGACAGTATGGGTTGGTTGACGGACAGGAAGGCGCTGGTTACCGGTGCGTCTCGCGGGATCGGCAAAGCGATTGCGCTCTTGATGGCCGAAGAGGGAGCAGATATCGCCTTCACGTACAGGAGTGACTCCGCCGCTGCCGAGGAATCACTTAAGGCGATTCAGGCG
>Ga0315281_10010627_pt1 | contig 12677 bp, 4 predicted proteins | sample YL17G07_0_MG_FD_204540 | JGI IMG/M metagenome (GOLD analysis project Ga0315281, IMG submission 204540) | Sediment microbial communities from Yellowstone Lake, YNP, Wyoming, USA - YL17G07_0 | ecosystem: Environmental > Aquatic > Freshwater > Lake > Sediment | place: USA: Wyoming | collected... | reverse complement strand
TTATTATTGATCAAGGACCTGACGCCTAACAGCCAACCCGAAGGTGAGCTCCTGCCTGCGGGATATATTTCTGCGTAAGTTCTTCGAGTTATAGCCCACCATTCTTTCCGGCTTGAAACGTTGTGGCCAGGTTGTGTCCACCCCGAAGGTCGAATCCCTCAAGTTGTTTTAGTAGAAAGAATATACGATCCCCAGTTGCAACCAGTGACCTTATTGTGACCATAAGACAATGACTTTTTAGTTAATCCCTTGAAAAGTTGTTTTAAAATGAGGATCAGGTCAGGAACATCATTTCCTTGACAGGGTGGCAAATAATTTGTTGTCATGATGAGTAATAAGGACCGATCGTCACCAACAACGTCCAACATGTAACTCCAGCAACCCATAACCGACACGGCCAAATCATTGTTCGTAAACCTTTCAGCCAACCATTAACCGTCTCTCCGTGGGGTGGGCTGGGATATGTATCTTCCTACCCAAAACGGTATTCCATTCCGTTCAATTGATCATCATCCTGTGGGCCTAGCTTCGGAAGGCGCGAGAGCTGGAATTACCTAACCAGCAAGAGCGCACGTGGGTCTTGGCGTAGACGAAACTGTTCCGCGTCTCTCCTGAAGTTGGTAGAGGTTAGCCGAATGGGGACTACCGAAGAGAGGTCGAGCAACTTCGACGGGGTCGGTCTTCAGTTTCAGGAGACCATGGCTGGCTTTCTGGGAGTTGGAGAGGCCGACCCACGGCAGGGAGCGGTACTTGGCCGGAGCCGGAGCACAACCCTTCGTTTCGACGTTCAGATCCATATCAGAGACCTCGGACGTTTCCTGAGGGTTCCCGAGCACGACGCTGAGCTTTCGGGCACGGTGACGTTCGTCCCACTCGGAGGGACGTTTCCCATCCGGGAGGGAAGGTTCAACCTTTTTACGGTAGACCCCCGAACTGGCATCCGCCAGATGACGTACGCCTTCTGCTTCACGGCAGGGGATGGGCGGACCTACTTTCTTCGCGGTCACAAGGAGATTCACGATGACCCGGGCATGCTTGACGTAATCCCGGACATGACCACGCTATTCACTGCCCTCCACTGCGGTGGGAAAGAAGGGGCGCCCGTGTACGGTGCGGGCGAGCTCAGCTTCGACCTTAAGAATGCATCGGCCCTGGTAAAGTCGATGAAAGTGGAAGGAACGAGCTCCTTGGCGAAAAAAGTGGCAGCGTACATCGCCTTCGCCTCTTTCGCCTATGGTGCTCTCCGGAGCGAGTACCTAAAAGGTGTCGGGCTCCTCTACGACACACGGTATGAGAACCTCGTTCTCTCTGGTCAGGTGCAGGGGATGAATGGGGCGGATGTTCCGTTCTTTCTCGTTTCCGGCGTTCATGATCGAGGTTTTCCTTGGGGCGATGATGAGCTCTTCTGGGATGTCTTGCTCGTCGTCGGCGATGGGCAGGGCGGGTACCAGCGGTACTGCATAACCGATCGCGTGCTCGAAGGGCTCGAACTGGATGTCGTCGGCGGAGTGTATCGCTATCGGGGACCGCTCTTTTCGCTTGCGAACGGATACGCCGCTTCCTTCTCCCGGATGCGGGCGGGGTCCCCGGATCTCACCGCGGTGCAGGCGGAGTTCGAAATCGGATTCGATGCGAAACCCTTCGACGCCGTGGCGGTGTCCTTTCCGCTGGTGCCGAAGCTGGTCCAGCGACTCTCATCGGCAATGGCCAAACAGCTTCGCGATCTCCTTCCAGGCGAGAATCCCCTTGGGATCTACATTACACCGCATGCAGTAACGGTCCGCTTCGGAAGCCTCCGCCTGCGCAAGGAAGGCGCTCAGGCCGGGGGGACCACCCAGGACCTGAAGATCGTCGTCGCACAAACGTTCGGGGAAGCTGAGCGGGGGACCATGCGGAACATAAAGGCTCCGACGATGCTCTACGGCTACCTCTGCGCGATCCGCCCGGGGGAGCGGGCAACGCGGGTGCAGATCCATTCGGGCACACTCCTCCAGGAACGGGAAAAATGGGTCAAGGATCAGCTCGAAGCCCATCTTGGATCTGTCGTCTCGCGGATGAGCTCTTGTGAAATATCGATGGAGGGCGGAAAGCTGCGCGTTCGTCCCATCGCTCCGGCGGGAACCCCGGACGATCGTGCACCGCTCCTGCGCAAGACCGGCGAGCCGCTGGTCGAAGTGAACAACGACCATTTCCCCACCGCGGTGTTCCAGCGCCGGATCGTGGAGGTGCTTGATCCCACGGGGCTGCGCTGCCTGGCGCTCGAGGAGGACATGTCACTCATGCGCCTCGAGGCGGCAGGGACGGATCGGAAAGTGACGGTTGCCAGCATCTGCGGCGAGGACAAGTTTACGACATTGGACCGGGTTTTAGAGGATACGTCCTTCGATTCGCTGCTGGAGACAAAGCTGAAAAGCTCCGGGAAAGCCCGGGCCGGTTTCGCCATCGTGATCAAGCCGAACTTCATGTTTGCCTACGACAAGCGCGATCGCTCCACCTTTACAGACCCCGAGCTGGTCCATCACCTCGTAAAGCGGCTGCGGCGAAGCGGCTTCGAAAACATCAAGGTCGTCGAAGCGCAATCGACGTATGGGGAGTATTTCGACAAGCGAAGCGTGCGGGAGATGGCCGAGTACCTCGGGTACGACGAAAGCGCGGGGTATGAAGTCGTGGACATGACACTGGATGTCGATGAGAAGCGGAACCTTGGGCCGAACCTTGGCGAACACCCGGGGTCGCGCAGATGGCGGGAAGCCGACTTCCGCATATCGTTCGCGAAGAACAAGACGCATGCATACGCCTACTACACGCTGACACTGAAAAACATCTACGGCGCCCTTCCCCTGGCGAACAAGTTCAAGGAGTACCACTGCAACCGGGGCATCTACGGGACCACCATCGAATACCTTGCGGCGTTCCCGGTGGACTACGGGCTGGTGGACGGCATCCTCAGCGCCGACGGACCTTTCGGCATTTTCGCCGACCCCTTGCCGAACGAGACGAACACCATCATCGGGGGGGCGGATCTGGTAGCCGTGGACTGGGTCGCGGCAAGCAAGATGGGCATCGATCCGATGATCAGCCCGTACATGCAGCTAGCGGTCAAGGCCTTCGGCAAGCCGGAGATTCGCCTGCACGGAAATTCCAACCTTTACCGCCCGTGGTTGAACGTGCCGCTCGCCTTGGCCATCTTCACGAACAAGGGTGTCGATGCGGACTATCACTTCGGGAACCTGATGTATTCGGCGGCGGCCCAGATGGACGAGACTCACTTCAAGCACAAGAACCGGGCATTGTATATGCGGCTTCTCCGCGAGGCGACCGATCCATTGCGCCGGACGTTCTTCGTCCGCACCGGCGAGGACCCATCGGCGTTTAACCGGCTGTTCAGCCGGATATTTTACAAGATGGGGTTATGACTCGATTCGCACCGAACGGAAATATGGGGGGACTCCGATGAGAGGACTGAAATATCTTCCGGCTGTATTTCTGATGCTTGTCTCGTTGGATGGCAGCGCCCTTGCCCAATTCTTCGGACAGTGTCGAACCGGCTCTCAAGAGGAACTATCCCTGAACATCAAGGCTCACGCCGAACACACGTACCGGATGGAAGCGAAGTTCTTGCACGAGTATTACCTGCAAGGTCCACTGCCTTCCGATTTACAGGCACCGACCATCGACGATGTCCAGAAATACCTGCACAATCTTGGCGAAAGGCGGGCCGCCGTTCTCTTCTATGCATACGATCAGCAGAATGAAAACCTTTGCACCTGGCTCATATCGAAGCAGGAGATCACTTCCCACCGGGCAAAAGTAAACAAAGCGGTCATTCAAAACTTGCAGCCGAGGTTATTGAATGGACTTGGCGTTACTTCCCGTGCGCGTTCGAGGATTCCGACGAGAAAAGGCGGCAAGGGCCCTGGTCTTTCCTCTCAAAAAGCGAAGGTCACATCGGAAAATCTTGTCGGACAGGCGACCGGGGTGCTTCTTCCGCCGCCCATCGCGGGGATTCTGCCGCAAAAATCCATCGACACCATCATTGTCGTCCCGATCTTCCAATTCGGGACAATTCCATTTTCTGTCCTGAACATCGGGGGCAAACCCCTTATTGAAACCACCTCCGTCCTGATCGCGCCGGGTTTTGATGTTTTCAAGGACGGGCAACAGGCGACTCCGGCTGATTTCTCCCAGTCCGTCATCGTGGGCGATCCGGCATATGACGACCCGCAGTGGAATTTAAAACCGCTTCCTGGTGCTCGAGCGGAAGCCGAGGAGGTCGGGAGGATCGTCGGGTCGAGTCCATTAATCGGGGAAGACGCCAATATTGGGACGATCAAGAGGCTGATTGAAACGGACAGGAAAAACCCCGGCCTCATCTACCTTGCGACGCACGGGAGGGCGGACACCGAAAACCCGCTCGACGGGAGCTGGATATGGCTCAGCCCGGAAGACAATCGGTACGGTCGTTGGGCCCCGCGGGAGATCCAGAACCTGCCATTGAAGAAAGGGCGCCCGCTCGTGGTATTGAGTGCCTGTCAAACCGGGCTGGGGAAGAATTTCGGCGTCGGGACCATCGGCATGGCCCGCGCGTGGCATCGCGCCGGGGCATCGAGCGTTGCCATGAGTTTATGGAGTGTATCGGACAACGCGACGCGAAGCCTAATGACGCGGTTCGTTCGGCTGGCGACCGAAATACCGCCGGACAAGGCGCTTCGAGAAGCCATGCTGGAGACCCGGAAGGAGTTTCCAGAACCCTTCAACTGGGCCGGTTTCACGGTATTCGGGTTACCGTCGCACCCCCCCGAACTGCTGACTTTGGGCCCGTCAAAGGGGGCTCCCCCGTCGACGGGGACTCCCCCCGGAATACCGGTAATAGACGATCCCACGAGGACACCGGAACCAGCTTCTCCCCCGACTGCCGGGGAGAGTGAAAAGCCACCGCCTAACCTCTTCTGGAATACGTGGGCGGAGGACGACGAGGGCCAGCGGTTAGACCCCGTTCCCCGCTTGAAAACGGACACCCTCTACCGGCTCTCCCTCGACCTGGCGGCAATCCGATACCGGGTGGCCGGCGTAGTCGCTGCCGAAACAGGCCAGGTAATCAAAAAGCAGGTTGAGAAATGGCTCAAGACCGCTATGCCGCCTCAAACCCTGAGTGTACTGTTGCTGCCGGACCCCGGGATGTTCGTCAATCCGCCCACTCCGGCGGCCGTCGATAACTTCGTTGTGAACGTTGATCGTCTCCGTGCGATCAGGGATAGCGGGGTCGCAAGTACGGATAACGCCAGTTTCCAGATACAGAGGGACTCCTCGAAAGTGGGAGAAACGGTTTTCAAGGTGAGGACAAAAGGCCACCAAGGCCCGGCGGCAGTGGCCTTTTCCATTTGGTACCGGGATCGGCCGATCGATGAAGTATCGGTCCGGTTTTGCATCGCGGATACCCCGGAAACGGAGAAAGCGAAATGCGGCGATATGAAACCCCCGGTTGCTCCCCAAGGGCTGGCCTTGATTCGCGTTGCTGACGACAGCGCTCCATCCCCCAAGGCGGCGATCCACTACGTCTCGTTTGGCGAGGATTTGCCGGTCACCGGAGTCTTCCATGATAACTCATGGGAAAAAGACCGGTTTATCGTATGGCAGCACAATCAGACCGCAAAAGATTTTAGCAAGTTCATCTCCGAGAATTTCATGAAGAACATCGCATCGGGAGCTACTGACAATAACCTCCTGGTTCGCGGCGAAGACCTGTTCCTGTTTCTTTTCCCGAAGGATGTGACGAGCATCGACGGAACCAAAACGAAGATCCACAAGCACGTCCGGGACTTCCTCCTGCCGTACTTGCAGGCGAAACCGCCCCCGGTAGACAATGTGCCCTCATTATTCGTTCGCATGATCCGGGTTGCCCCCTCGCCATCTCTTCCCATACCGCTGGGGCTTATTGCCATGAGACTGGACGAGGCCAAGGGAATAAAAACGAAGGACAACGGGCGGTTCCTGGGAGACTACTTCCGGATCGAATCTCCCCTCGAGGTCCAGACGTACGCGTCTTTCGACAACTGTCTGTCCCGCTGGGTCATGGTATTGCCTCCAGGAAACACGGATGACGACGCGATCAACCAGGCATTAACGCAGCTTGGCGATACGATCGAAAATTGGCGAGACATGAAGGAGGCGCTTCCTTTCGACCGGATGACTCCGTTTGCGGACTGGATAAATCGGACTGCGGTCTTCGATGGGGAAGATTTGCCGACCACTCTTATTACACTTAGCCATCACAACCAGAACAGCCTTTACTTCTACAAGAATGATTTCGAAGACGACGATCCCCTTCAAAAATCGAAGATCAACCGGAAGTTCGCACAGCCCTCCGTGGCGATCCTTGACGGATGCGGCACGGGCGGGGAAGGGGCCCTGGAACTCATTCGCGAATTGAATTACAGGGGGTTTTCGACCATTGTTGCCGCTCCCGCAGAAATCAAAGGGTATATGGCCGGTTCCTTCCTGAAGGTGTTTGCGGATGAAATCGCCGCAAGTGATCCGGCGAAGGGGGAAACCATCGGGAAGGTCTTCTGGAAGTCCATCCAGCAATTAAAAAAAGCAAAGCCGGAGGGGGTCCCTCTCGCCGTGGATTACGGGGCCAAGGCGCACCTCTTTTCCCTCCTCGGAAACGGGGAGGTGCCGATCTGTGCACCCAGGAAGGAAAATCGGCCAAAGGACGACCTTTAAGGAGGCTCTCGATGAAGAGGATACCGTTGCTCGTCATTCTCATGTTGGCTTTCCTGCCTGTTGCGTGCGAGGCGCAAAACAAACTGGTCACAGCTCCTCACGCCGCGGTAAAACCTTCCGTGCCCGTAACCGGCCCCCGGCAGATCATCGTCATCAGCGACCTCCACATGGGAGTGGGAAAGGATGTGGCGGCTAAAGGTTGGGATAACACGGAGGATTTCCGATGGCCCCTTCAGTTCGGCCGATTTCTAGAAAAAATCGACCGGGACGGTAACGGCAGCACCGATCTCATCATCGCCGGCGACCTGTTCGAGCTTTGGCAGTCGCGGGAAAAGGACTGCCAGGTTGGGCGGGAGGAGGATTTTGGCTGCACGGAGGACGAGTCCCTGGACCGTCTCAACCGAGTCATCGTGGCTCATAAAAGCGAACTGGCGGCTCTGGGTGTATTTGCCAGAAATAAAAATAACCGCCTTATCATCCTCCCCGGGAATCATGATGCCGCCCTGTTATTTCCCAAGGTGAGAGACGCAGCGTTCCGAGCCATCGGCGGGGGGGCGAAGGTCGTCTTTATTCCGAATGGGTACTGGCTGTCGGAGGACGGTTTCATCTACGTGGAGCACGGTCACCAGATCGGGCGGGAAGTCAATAAGTGGAAAAACTGGCCGACACCCTTTCTCGAAAAGGAGGGTAAGCGTTACCTGCAACGTCCGTGGGGGGAGAAGTTCGTCCAGGACTACTACAACCGGTTCGAGATCGATTATCCAATCATCGACAATTTTACCGACGAACGGGTAAGCATTAAATATGCAAGGGCGGCGGAGGGATCGGGCAAGACGGTCCAGGACGTGATCGGCTTCCTGAAGTTCTATTTCTTCCAGGTTTCGTGGGAACAGTTAACAGCCAGCTTGGGAAAGGAGAAGGAAGGGTTTCCACCGGAATGGGACAACAATGCCATAAGGAGCCAGGGGCCCGGCTTCCTTGCGGAGTCTTTGCCGTCCGACCACCCGCTTGCCTCCGTTGTCCGGGAACCGGCTGGCGATCGGGAGAAGGAGCAACTCGCCGAACTGTTCAAGAGCCTAACCGATGATGAAATAAATACGATCTGCAACCAGAGGGCATTCATCCTGGCGAAGAACAAGGAGGATAAAGTCGCTGCCACCGTCACCTCCTGCCCGAGGACGGCGGGAAGCCTCGGCGCCGTAATGCAGTCCATCACCAAGACCAACAAGAAGGTCCTCGGAGACCACATGGAAAAGGACCTGTGCCCGGTCCTCCCGGGATGCATGAAAAACCCGTTCCGCGTCTTCATCTACGGTCATACACATTTGAGGATCCATCCAGGGCGACTGTCGCTCAGCAACGGCAACTGGAAGCCGACGTTCGTAAACTCGGGAGCCTGGCAGCGGGTCGCGACCCCCGATCAAGTGAAGGTCATCCGGGAACGGAAAAGTCTGCCCAAGGCGGATGTGCTTACCGGCCTTTTCCCCGAAGATCTCCCCGCTTGCTATACCTACCTGCTGATCAAGCCGTACGAGACAAAGGAGGAGCTTGTACCGATTCTCCGTTACTGGGAGGGAGAAGAAGGCAAGGAAGGGGTGACGAAAGAACATTGCAAATAGGAGAGAGACATGCGTTCCTTGTTCGGTTCCATAAGGAGTGCGGTTTCCCGGATTTCCTTGGCGCCGCGTAAGCGGCGCCCTCTCCTTTTTCATTGCGTAATCCTGGGTCTTTGCGTCACCGGTTTTTGCGGGTGCGCCGCGAAGCCGTTGATTCCCCATTCCGCCGAAACGCCGCCGCTGATCCTTGCCCCCGCATCCGCGGCCGGTGTCGTCGATGCCCGTTCCCGTTTCCGCGAGATCTATTGCGCTATCACAGAGGAACGCGGCAAGGGGATGCCGGATTATCGACCTTGCGAGGAGGCATTGGCTAGGCTGGAGAACGAGGCGCCGCCTACGGGAGCTTCGGTGGACCTGGGGGTCAGCCAATCACTGTTAAGGATCCTGATCGTTCTGGGGGTCGGGACGAAGTGTTTCGATAACATCATTGATTTGCGGATGACCGCTATCGATCACCTCGCCCGGTTCGGCCACGAGGCCAGCGTCCTGGAGGTCGAACCTCTCTCCAGCGGTTCCCGCAATGCCCGCATCATTCGGGATGCAGTCATGGCCACTCCGGAGGAAGGACGGCGCCTGGTTCTCCTGGGGTACTCGAAAGGCGCCCCGGACATCCTTGAAGCGGTCGCCGCCTACCCTGAATTGCAGCAACGGGTTTCCGCGGTGGTGAGTCTTGCCGGTGCGGTCGGGGGATCGCCTTTGGTCAATCCCTACGACCCATCCGTCCTGAAACTACTGCAAAAAATGACGGGCTCCCAATGTAAACCGGGAGACGAAGGCGCGCTCGAAAGCCTCAACTCCGGTGTGCGGAAAAGGTGGTACGCGAATCATGCGTTGCCCCGGACGATCCGGTACTACTCGGTCGTCGCCTACCCCGATCCCGACCGAATCTCTTCCCTGTTGAAATCGAGTTACGATCAACTGAGCCAGGTCGATTCCCGCAACGACAGCCAGTTGATATTTTACGATCAACTGATTCCGGGCAGCGTTCTGCTGGGGTACCTGAACGCGGACCACTGGGCCGTGGTTATCCCGATCAATAGGAACCATCCCTTGCTCGCATTACATTACGTCGATAAAAACGCTTTTCCGCGGGAAGTCTTGTGGGAGGCCATCGTCAGGTTTATCGAGGAGGATTTGAGCCGGAGATAACTGGTGTTACCACCGTGACCTGCCCAACTTGACTGGGAAAAGGGGGCACAGGTGAAGAAGTCCCTCTTCCGCATAAGCATATTGCCCTGCGACGCGTTCGCGCTGTTTCTTACTTTGATATCTCATCCCTCGTAGGTCAGTCCGTTGTACACCTCATCCGCGATCAGGGGGATCGGAAGGGAAGCAAGTTCTTCGAGCCAGGTGGAAGGAAGGACGGAGCCGGCGTGCTCGTCTGGAGTTGCTGGGTCTTCTGCAGGGCGTGGAGACGGTATTGCCATCCCGGGGCGCTGGCTATTCGGGAGACGAAGGGAGAGATGGGCAGTTCAGTTCGCTGGAGGCGAGGGGCAGATAAAAATGATGAGGGCGAATTTTGTCCTGGCTGCGGCGCTGGTCTGTGTTCTTTCCGCCGGCAATGGGCTGTGTGCGGATGACAACGTTGCGATCCGCGATCCGCGGGTCTTCCTGGAACAGTTCGACAACGCCTACCGGACCGGCGACTGGGCGGGGATGGAGGGTATTGTCCGGCGAGGTTTTCCGATGGTGTCCGAGGTCGTCCTTCAGCTTGCGGGTGAGGGAATGAGGCGAATCGCAAGGGGCGAAGATGGGAGCGCCCACCTGCCATGGGCGGAGGCGGCCGCTGAGGTGTACGGAAAAGTATACGGTAGGAAAGGTCTTGCCGCGTTGGTGCAGCGGTACAAGACCTACAACAAAGAGATGATCGTGAACTGGGAGAAGGGCCAAAGATTCACGAGTGAAGGTATCAATTCCGCCAAGTCCGGCAGATATGATGAGGCACTGGCCGCGTGCTTGGAAGCGCTGAAGATCTTTCGTGACCTCGGCGACCTCTCCGGGGAGGCCGCTGTCCTCGGAAACATCGGCACTGTCCACTATGCCAAAGGACGTTACGCCGAGGCGGTCTTCCATTATGACCAGTCGTGGAAGATCTTTCGTGACCTCGGCGCCCTCTCCGGGATAGCCAATGCCCTCACCAACATCGGCACTATCCACATGGCCCTCCAGGACCGCTACGCCGAGGCGGCGGTCTCCCATTACGAACAAGCGCTGAAGATCTATCGTATCCTCGATGACCTCTCCGGGGAGGCCATACCTCTTGCCAACCTCGGCAACATCTACTCCCTCCAGGGCCGGCACGCCATGGCGCTGTCCAATTACGACCAGTTGCTGAAGATCGGCGAGGCTCTCGACGACCCCTACCTGAAGGCCACCGCTCTTCACAACATCGGCAATGTGTACAAAGCCCAGAGCCGTTACGCCGAGGCGCTGTCTAATTACGAACAGTCGCGGAAGATCTATCATGACCTCGACAGACTCTCTGGGGAGGCCGGTGCCCTTTTCAACATCGGCGGTGTCCACTATGCCCAGGGCCGTCCGGAGGAATCCCTTCGATTTTTCCAGGAATCGATCGTCCTATCGGAGAAGATCGGCGACCTGGAGGTTGTGTGGAAGTCCCATAAGGGTGAGGGCAAGTCGCTGTGGTTTTTAGGCCGCGGGGAGGAAGCGGTTCCCCACTACCGCAAGTCGGTAGAGGCGATCGAGGATATGTACCGGAACACGGAGGGTTTCCGGGAGGAGGAGCGCTCCTCGATGATGGAGGGGAAGGCTATCGTCTACCGAGAGTTTCTCGAACTGCTGCTGGAGCTTCACAAAAAGTCTCCCGGGAAGGGGTACGACCGGGATGCGTTTGTGGTGTCGGAGCGCGGCAAGTCACGGGTGTACCAGGAGATGCTGGCGAAGACGGGTGCGCGCCTGTCCTTGTCGGGGGACGCTGCGTTCCGGGCGGCGGTTGCTCGGGAGCAGTCGCTGGTGCGGGAGTCAGGGAGCCTTCGACAGGCTCTTTCCAAGGAGTACGGCAAACCTCCGCAGGCACGAAGCGAAGAAGGGATTGCTTCCATCAAGAAGCGCCTTGAGGAGGTGGAGGCGGAGCTTCGTGCGCACGAGAAGCGGATGGAAGAGGCATATCCTCGGTACGCGGACCTGAAGCGTCCGAAGCCAATGACGGTGGAGGAGTTACAGGGGCTTCTGCAGGGTGGGGAGACGGTGTTGTCGTACGGGGTTGGGGAGACCTGGACGGCGGCGTTCGTGGTGGACAAGGAGAAATTCGTCCTTGTGCCGCTCGAGGTGGGCCGGAAAGAGCTGGGCTCTTTGGTGGAGAAGTTCCGTCAAGGCCTGACGGGGATCCGGGAAAAAGAATGGATTCAGGACCTGAGGAAGTTTCTCCCTGAGTCGTCGCATGCGCTGTACGCGAAGGTGTTTGCCTCCGTGGAGGGCGCATTGGGAACACCGGGCGTGTTGTACATCTCCGGGGACGACGTGCTGCACACGGTTCCGTTCGAGGCTCTGGTGGATCGGAAGGTGGAGGAGAAGGTGTTTCTGAAAAAGCGCAGTTTAGGTCAGTCTGGGGAAGGTCCTTTCCTGGGGGAGTACGGGACGGTGCACTACCTGGTGGACCGATACTCGATGTCGTATCTTCCGTCGGCGTCGGTATTGCGCTCGTTGCGGAAGTTCGGGAAGGAAGGATACGGGAAGTGGGATCGGCCGTTGGTGGCGTTTGCGGACCCGGTGTTCGGGCCGGAGGCCGGTCCCGTTCCTGGAGGAGAATCGAAGGGCCCGACCCGTGGCATGAGCAGGGAGACGGCGATGTCTCTGGAGATTCTGACGCGTTCGACGGGCGGCGAAGGTTCGCTGCGGCGGTTGGTAGATAGTGGCGAGGAGGCCAGCACGATCGCGAAGGCGGTGGGGGGGAAGGCGGAGGATTTGTATCTTCGGGAGAATGCGACGGAGGCGAACGCGTTTCTTCCGAAGTTGAAGGGATCGCGGTACGTGCTGTTTTCTACGCACGGGCTTTTGGGGGGTCAATTCAAAGGGGTATCGGAGCCGTCGCTGGTGCTGACGCTTGTGGGCAATCCTCCGGGGCGAGATGGGTTTTTATCGATGAGCGAGGTGCTTGGTCTGGATCTTCATGCGGAGCTGGTGATCCTATCGGCGTGCAACACGTCGGGTCGTGGGGATCAAGCCGGTGCCGGGGAGGGATTTGCGGGTCTGACGCGTTCGTTCATGTATGCGGGGGGGAAGTCTCTGCTGGTGACGCACTGGGAGGTGGATAGCGAGGCGGCGCGGAACCTGATGACAAAGACGATGGGTCTGATGGAGAAGGCGGGGAAGGCGTCG
>Ga0315281_10010626_pt1 | contig 12677 bp, 13 predicted proteins | sample YL17G07_0_MG_FD_204540 | JGI IMG/M metagenome (GOLD analysis project Ga0315281, IMG submission 204540) | Sediment microbial communities from Yellowstone Lake, YNP, Wyoming, USA - YL17G07_0 | ecosystem: Environmental > Aquatic > Freshwater > Lake > Sediment | place: USA: Wyoming | collected... | reverse complement strand
GAATTGGACCAGTAGGGAATTTTGCCGGTTTCCCCAGAAAGTCCAGTTTCACACCCGCACCGTCATTTCCCAGCCCCCGATCGGCCAGGATGCCGATGTATTCTCCATTCTGTAGCACCTGATCCACTTTTAGCATGGAATCAATTTTACCAAGGCCGATCACGCGCTGCGCCATTTTTGGATTAATTGCGTTGAGTACCGCATTCAGTTTTCGCGCATTGTCTTCATACATGACCACGCTGACAGGCGGCCCATCCGCTTCATGGGCATAGGCACGCATGATTTCAAAGCTGCCAAGGTGCGCGCCCAACAGGATGCAGCCTTGTTTACTGGCGATGAGCGCCTGAGTCGCCTCATCCAGATGGACGTTTATGCTGAATTTGTCGAAGCGGCCATTGAGCAGGAAAACCCTGTCCAGTATGGTGGAGGCAAAGGTATGGATATGCAGAAAACTGTCCCTGATACCGGGCTCGCGCCCAAGTACTTTGCGCAGATATTTTTTTGAGGCGGCGCGAGCATTCCCGGCAAACAGCAGGAAATAGATGCAGATGGGATACAGAAACAGGCGGGCAGCGCTTCGGCCCAGTGTCAGCGCAACCCAGACGATAAAGCGGATCGCGAGCGCGTTGCTGCGTTCAGGTTGTTCTGCCCAGGTGGAAGATGCCTGTTCGCTGCTCTTGTTATGCGTTGACTGTTGCACTGGCGGCTCCGGATAGTACTTTTGTGTCTGCAACGGTGCAGTTGAATTCTATGTGCTCCTGTGCTGAGTATGTGTACTCTATTTCAACACAATCTCCGGGTCTCACCGGATGTTGAAATTTGGCGGATTTGATGGTGTAGGAGGTGACATCCAGATTGTTTGCTTCCGAGATGGTACGCAGTGTTTCCGCCAGCAGCAGGGCGCCGGGAATAATGGGATTGCCGGGGAAATGCCCGGCACCTGTGGGATGATCCGGTGAAAATTTCAAGGTAAGCCTGGTTACTGTGCGCACTGTGTCACCAGTTGCATCAGCGCATCGCGCGTTAATTTCCCGGTGGAATTCCGTGCCAGAGTTTCCACAAAATAAATGGGGCGGGGAAGAAAAGTTGCATCTACGGTTTTGCGCAAGGCGTTCAGGATGTCTTCGGTACGCAGTCCGGGTGCGACCACGAAGGCCATGGGCCGCCTTAATTCACCATCGCTGTCATCAGGTATCAGGAATGCGCCATCAATCACGCCGGGAATTTCGTTAAGATGATGATTGAGGCTGGCTAGTGAGGTACGTTTCCCTGCAATGTTGACCAGGTCTGCCGTGCGCCCATGCAGGGTAAAGGTGCCATCCGGATTGCGTTCGACCAGGTCGCTCATGGGCGCTTCTATTTCAATATGACCTCCGCGCATGCGGCTGCCCCGTTCGTCCTGCAGCAATTCGACACCTGGCATTAATGACCAGTGGGCACTATGTGTTGTGCGCCGGCTGGCAACCTGTCCCGCCTCCGTAAAGCCGTAGATTTCATACAACGGTGCGGCAAATCGCGTTTCAGCCTTAGTGGCCAGTCGCGGAGCAAGATGTGCGGTGGCGCACAGCACAAATTCCAGACCTGGCAAATCCATTTCATCTGCCAGCAGGGTGCGCAGATGTACCGGCGTTGTTACCAGGCAACGCGGCTGCGGCAGCAGGGAAAGTTGACCGCAGATATCGGCGGGATAAAATGGTTTTTCTGCGACAAGCGTTAACCCGTTTTGCATGGGCAATAAAACGCAAGATTCGAGGCCGTACATGTGTTGTGAAGGCACTGTGCCCAAAATGGCCAGGCCGGAGTTTTGTTGAATGCCCAAGCTAGACGCTTCTGCCAGCGCACCCTTGCACAGGCTGCCCCAGGTCTTTGGGTGGGGTACCGGTTGGCCGGTTGAGCCTGAGGTAAAGACCAATGCCGCCAATTGAGAAGTTGGAATAAGGGGGATGGACTGCTCTGTTTCTGCTGTGCTGGTGGTAAAGGGGTAATTCATTACCTCTATCCCGTTCAGATTCACCTCGCCATCCGCCAGGCAATACATATCGGGATACGTCTTCAACAGTTGAGCGACAAAGCTGGGCGTGTAATTCGGCGGTAATAAATTTATTTGTTGGCGCAATAAGGCCGCAGCAAAACCCACCGCGAAACGATAACGATCTGTACAAAGATTTAATACTTTCCCCTTGTTGGGAAGGTGACGGGCCAGATAGGCAACGTCACGCAGAAATTGACTGCTCGGAATAGGCTGCCCTGCACGGCAGGCAAAAACGCTGTCAGGATGAGTGTGACTAATGAGTGGGATGGCGGACATGGCTTAAAATATTAATTTTTGCAATTGGCCCTGCCGGATTCAGTAAAGTCCCTGCTGTAAACCTCGATGACTTTCATCATGGAAGTCCGTGTGTGATTGGGGAAGCATACTCTCCTGTAGGCATGTTCGGCGACAAACATCAGCATCAGCATGGGGAGATCAAGTACGTTGATGAAGAAGGACCAGAAGGAAAGTGGCGCGAAAAAATATAATATCAGGGATGTGCACACCTGAAGGGTAAAGAAGAGGCACCAGGCGATCGTCGCTTGACGCGTGTACACCGTAATTTCAGGTTCCAGGGGGCCGTTAATATGGTTGGCAATTTGCGTGATCAGGGGTTCTTTGCCCTTGAGCAGGGTACGTCCAAAAAACCACAGCAAAAACAGGTTGAGCGAGGCATGCATCAGTCCGTTGAAAGTCAGTAAACCGACCCGTCCGTAATCCCCATTGACGATGAAATAAACCAGCATCGCCAGGGAGAAGATCAGGAGAGGCTGCCAAGGGCGAGCGGCCAGGCGCAACAGTACCCAGGTAGCAACGGCCAGCATGGGCGCAAAGACCAGCACGAGCTGCCACATTTTCACCTGTTCCTCGACGACAAAGGTATGCAGTAAAACTTGATAGGAGATGAAGATCACCACCAGCATTACTTTAGCCAGATTTCCCATGGTTATGCGCTCATATTAATAGCGGGTATATCGGCAATAAATTGAAAAAACATATGTCTATACGGCGTATGAAATGATGTGTGTAAGTGTTCGCTCAGAAAAATTTTGATGCGATAAATATATGAACCAGGCAATTTTGAGATTTTACCTTGATTTAAAAGTAAGTACCCGACTTGTTGTTGATCTTAAGCAAGTACTTGCCTCAATAAAATAAGTTACTATGCGCAAGTTCTTAATCACCAAATATATTCAATCATGTCCGCAAACGTCAACAATACCCAGTCCAATATCGTGCACGCCCCCCATCCACCCCTCACCGAATACTATGAGCGCGAGGAGGACAGGCGAGGCTGGGTAGGCGAGCAGTTCGATAAAACGGCTTCGGATTATGACCGTATGGAGACAATACTGGGCCTGGGCACAGGCTCATCCTACCGCCGCAGCAGCCTGGTGCTGGCCGGACTGAAGCCGGGTATGAGTATTCTGGATGTGGGTATGGGCACTGGCCTGGTGGCGCGCCAGGCTGCTGATATTGTGGGTGACCCCACGCTTGTTACCGGCGTTGACCCCAGTCCCGGCATGATCCAAAGCGCCAAATTGCCCGAAGGTGTGAAAGTGGTTGAGGGCAGGGCAGAGGCAATACCCTTGCCGGATAACGATTTCGATTTCCTCAGTATGGGTTATGCCTTGCGACACATTTCCGATCTTTCGGTTGCTTTTGTTGAGTTTAACCGCGTGCTCAAACCGGGCGGTATTGTGTGTATTCTGGAAATTACGCCACCCAAGGGAAAGATCGCGTTTGCCATCACCAAGTGGTATATCAAATATCTAGTGCCGGTGTTGGCGAGGCTGTTCGCAAAGGATAATAAAACTTCATTGCTGTGGCGCTATTACTGGGACACCATCGAAGCCTGCGCGCCCCCTGAAAGCGTAATGCAGACATTGACTGCAGCCGGATTTGTTAATGTCAGGCGCCATGTGGATCTTGGCATTTTCTCGGTGTATTTGGGGAATAAAGCGCCCGAGCTTTAGTTTGACATCGTTAAAGTGATTTTAAAATATCACTTCTTTTGACTGAGTACTCAGATTCAGATATTAACCCTGCATCTTTCAGTTTTAATAATTCACTAAGTTTTTCCTGTGGACTTTTTTCTTTCTTGTCACAGTCAATTACTGCAATATTTGTTACTTTGGCGGTTGCTAATTGTGTGGCTTTTTCGACCGCACCTGCGTAAATTTTCAGGAGCTCTGGATAAACTCTAGTAGTTAATTCCAACACTTGTGGATACTGTGCATGAGATGAATTTTTAGCATACATATATACAGCAAGATCTTCGGCGGTGTTGAATGAAATATCAGAAGTCGAAATTACAACATCCATAGCAGGTAACTGAGGTGTTATATTCTTTCTCGTTACTGCGCGTGCAGCAGTTTCACCTGTTTTTTCTCCAATTAATTCACCTAACCCGTAGGGTACAAATTTTAATGAGTTTTTAGCAGTGTTTCGCCCTACGGCACCTGCTGTTTTGGCAGCAAGTTCAGAGCCATTGTCTTTTTCTAAGACAGCATCTTGGGCCCAGTATGCAATTGTCCCAGAAGCAGTAAATGGACACATAAATTTACCGCTGTTGCCCGTAATGGGTGTGGGGGCAAGGATCGCACTTGATAACTCAACAGGCAAGGTCGGTTTTCCTGAAATGTTGATTTTAGATTGATTGCTCCTGGACTGAACAAGGGAAGTTAAAGCATCAAGGTAGCGTTGCGCTTCATTAATCTGAGCAGATTTAAATGCCACAAGCCAGTCGTTTTTTCTAAAAGTGTCGCCTTTGAAATTAATTTGGACCAAGTAGTATCCAAATTTTTTCAATAGTTCCGTAGATTTGACATTATCGAAAATGATTAAATCTTTTTCCCATAATATACCGTACTCAAATACTTCAACACTCGAAGGCCTTACGCTGGAATATCTTTGAGATAATGACAAGTCAGTAACCAGTTTCGCAGCTTCCCTGGCACTTACATTGCTTGTAGTTTGGTAAGCGATTTTTGAAGCACAACCGGTTAAAAGCCAAGCCAAGATAAAAATAAGTTTTAATGATGAGTGAGTGCTCATATCCTATCTTCCTGATCAATTAATCCAAATAATGGAGTCCACCTATTTTAGATAGGTTTGTTATTTTGTGCGATGTTTCTGAATGTGCTGGTTCAGGCTGCTTAGCGAACTGAAAATCTTGCTGTTGTCTGCATCATCCGACTTGAGTTGTAGGCCATAGGTTTTCGAGATTGCAAGTGACAATTCCAGAAAGTCAATTGAATCGAGCCCAAGTCCTTCCCCGTACAATGGTTCTTCGGGGTTAATTTCCTCCGCTGTAATCTCCAGGTTAAGGGAGGTTACAATTAATTGAGCCAGCTCTTTTTCCTGTTCATTCACTGCCATGTTGCATCCTATTCTTTCAATCTTCCGCGCGCATTCTACCCTATCGGACGAATTGAATCTAAATCATCGCGCCGTTGATAGAAATAATCTGCCCCGAGATATAAGCGGCATGATCTGAAACAAGAAAAGCGACCAGTTCGGCCACTTCCTCAGGCTTGCCAGCGCGGCCAACAGGAACCAACCGCTTGATGGTGTCTTTATCGAACTCCTTTTCGCTCATTGCTGTTTCAATAATGCCGGGAGCGACTGCATTGACGGTAATGCCACGGCTGGCCAGCTCCAGCGCCAGGGACTTGGTTGCGCCATGCAGGCCGGCCTTGGCCGCCGCATAGTTGGTCTGCCCGCGATTGCCGGTGATGGCAGCGACCGAAGAAATATTGACGATACGTCCCCAGCGTGTGCCCAGCATCGGCAGTAATAAGGGTTGAGTCACATTAAAAAATCCGTTAAGTGAAACATTAATGACGCTATTCCACTGCTGTGCATTCATGCCCGGCATTACCGCATCGTCGTGTATCCCGGCGTTATTGACCAGTACCTGAATGACGCCTTGAGCAAGAATCGATTGCAGCGCGACCTGCGTCTGCTCCTCATTGGACACATCAAAGGCAATCGCCTCGGCGCTGCCGCCCGCGGAAGTGATTTCCTTGACTACTTCTTCCGCCCTGGGGAGGGAATGGTTTGCTTGCACGTAGACGTGAAATTGTTCCGCGGCGAGCTTGCGACAGATCGCTGCACCAATCCCGCCGCTACCGCCAGTGACCAGTGCGCGCTTCATGCTGCCACCTTGTCTGCGTCCAATACCACGGTGGCGCGCCCGCTCAGAATTTCTTCGTTCCCGGCGGATAAAACAAATTGATAAATGACTCGCGCGTCATCCCCCATCAGCTTTTCTGCTTCAACAATTAGATCATCCTGCAGCGTATCCAGACGCATGGTGCTGCACTTTACATCGCGCAGGCTGATCAGATATCCGGAGCGGGGCTTGCTGTTTATCTGACCGCCCAGCACACCATGCACCGCCATGGCCTGTGCGGCATATTCGATACCGCATAAGGCGGACAATTCATTGTCGGCGCGCATCGGATTTTCCGCATCTCGATGCGTGCTGCTGGTGCAGCGTATACCCTGCGTATCACATTCCAGTACGCTATCCAGCAGGCACATGTTGCCAGTGTGGGGGATAACTTTGGCGATGGCGGCTTTGTCGGCTAGTAACATGAATTAAACCCTGATAATTCCTTGGTGAGTTTTTGAATATTATTGGTGATTAGATAAAGCCCCCCCATCCCAACCTTCCCCCGCGAGGGGGGGAAGGAGCCAGTTCCCTCCCCCCCTCGCGGGGGAGGGCTAGGGTGGGGGGTGAGCGTTGAAAGCAGCCGCCCATGTTTTAAGGAGCGCATGGTGCCACCCGAATATCCAAATGATTGTTGTCGAAGTAAGCGAGGGTAAGAAGCGCGCTTTTCCTGCTTGCGAGTGCAGCAAGTAGCGGTAGGCCGCGGGCGGCGGGAATGCCCTGCCGCAGGGCTTCCACAGCGACATTACTAAGTGTGCTGTCGGCCTTCTTGCCTGATTTGAATTCTATTTCAACAGATGCCATCGATTTTTCGCTTTCCTGATGAGACAAAATCAGTGCCATCCCAAATGCACCAGTGATAGGTCGCAGAGTATTCAGCGGCTCAGGATAAGGGTGGTCATACGCGATCAGGGCAACAAGTGACTTATCCACGGTTACCTGAGTGGCCGCTTCCAGCAAGCCCGCCGCAAAACTTGCATCGTGTGCGCAGATGCTGGTGGAAGGTTCGTGAGACTCGGTCGCAATACACCAGTATCCCGCTGCTGCGTTATGTACCGAATTATGAAACCGGGTCGGCGATATTTCATGCGGTGCGGTTGCCAGGATGGTGTTGATGGCGTGCACGTTATCGTTGTCACCGCCAGACGAAGTAAACACCGTGGCCGCAGTTTTGAAATCGCGGCCGGACTGCATAAATGCCTCCTGCCCAACCGCAAGCGCCAGTTTGATCGGCACACCCGAACGACGTCGCTCGGCAGCGGGCAGCATATCGCTGGCACGCAAATTGGTCGGCGCGTCGAGGTGGTTTGCTTCTCCAGAAAAGATAGGACGGCTGGCAGCCCATCCATCCAGGCCCGGGCCCAGCAGCCCGACACCCTCGATAAAAAATTGCATCATTCTACTCCGCCCAATCCACGACGGTTTGCAATGGCAGAATAATAGATAGTTAAGTGCGGCAAGTTTGGTTTTGACTCTAAATTAACTGTGTACGTATGGATGGGATTGCTCAGATTTTAGCATAGGCTGTATCCGGGAAAATATAATCAACCCAATTGTTAGAGTTCAGCCGTGCTTAATTACCAACTGCCAGGGTAGGGCGTTGCTATAGTCGATTTTGTAATTTTTAGAAACTGAAGCTGCGACCAAACTCAAGAAACATTAAATCAATATATGGGTAGAGTAATCCGTATGTAGATTTGCTGGATAATGGGGCTGGGTTGGTATCGAGAGTTATAAATCTGAGACGAGCAAACCACTGACTTTTCATAAACTCAAAAGCAAGTGATCGGGAACGCCCCGATCGCGCTTCATTAATATTTATAATTTCAGTACCGTTTCTATCTGAGTACATATTTCCATTCAATGTGTAATAACTATAACCTATTAAGGTGTAACTCAGCGTAAACGCAAATCTGTCGTTTTCTTCATCGGGATATCTTTCACCGGCTCTAAAAAATATCGCAAGACCTGTATGGGAATAATTGGCTGTTACCTGAGTGCCACGATTTTCGGGTTTAGAAAATTCAGCGGGCTGTTGTAAGTTGAAGTTTGATTGCCCAGCAATGGAATATACATTCCATCCGAATTTGTTTAATACACTTTTTTCATCTTCTAAGTCAAAAAAATAGTTTTCCCTAGTTCTAATTGCAAGGGCTGGACGGAACGAAGGACTTGATGAAATGTAATTGAGTACGCCGCGACCACTACCATCGCTAGCATCTACTCTGAGATCTAGTCCGCCGACCGTAGATACAGCAGAAATGTCAAAGCTGGCAGCAAAACATATGCCGTAAAATTGAAATGAGAAAAATAATACAATATATTTCATCATAAGAATAAAAATCCCTTTTAAAGGCACTTGTCCACAAGGTGCTATGCTTTATATTGTAGACAAATATTTTAGCCAGGATAAGTCTTTTAATATATTGCGAATTATGCTAGTTAGTATCACGCGCGCCTCCCCAGTATCAGGCTGCAATTGCTGCCGCCAAAGCCAAAGGAATTGCTCAGTACCCGATTGATCTTTGCTTCCCGGTTGTCGAGCTGATAATTGATCATCAAGGCGGGGTCGAGTGTTTGCGTGTTTATGCTGCCCGGCATAAAGCCGTGTTTAACAGACAGCATGGAGAAGATCGCTTCAGTGATGCCTGCCGCGCCGAGCAGATGTCCTATCCACCCCTTGGTTGAGCTGCACGGCACATCCTTGCCGAACAGATCGGCAACGGCCCTGCCTTCACTGGCATCGTTGGATTTGGTGGCGGTGCCATGCAGATTGATGTAGTCGATTTCGTTGGCTTTCATCCCGGCAGAATCCAGCGCGCGCTGCATCGCCAGCTTTGCTCCCAAGCCTTCTGGATGAGGCGTAGACATGTGATAAGCATCGGCGCTTTCTCCCACCCCAAGTAAAAACATTGCGTCAGCAGAATTTGCGGTACTCGTCTTTTCGATCAGAACGAAACCCGCCCCTTCACCGATGGAGATACCATCCCGCTTCGCATCGTAAGGGCGGCAAGGAAAGCGCGATATCAGCCCCAAAGAATTAAAACCGTAAAGCGTGCTCAGGCACAGGCTGTCGACACCGCCCACCACTGCCGCATCGCATATTCCTGCAGCGATCATCCGCACCGCATTGGCGAATACTTTTGCACTGGAAGAACACGCAGACGATACCACCAGAGAGGGGCCTTCCAGCCCCAGATAGCGTGTGACAAATCCGGCAAGAGAATAAGAGTTTTGTGTTTCAGCGTAATGAAAATCGGGTGGTAGTTTTCCAGTCTGCGGATCAAGGTGTCGGTAAGCAAGCTCTGTCTGCAAGATTCCAGAGGTGCTGGTGCCGAGAAATACACCGATGCGCCCGCCACCATATTTATTTTTGGCGGCAGCGACTGCCTCGGGAAAGCCATCCTGCTCCAGACAAAGTTGTGCGAGGCGGTTGTTGCGACAATCGTAGGCAGCCAGGTCAGCCTTTACTTTGAAGGTGTCCAAAGCATCAACCTTGGCGATGTAGGTATCCAGATCGACATCCTCGAACGAGCAGGGGCGCAGCCCTGAGTGCCTGCTACGCAGCGCGTCCATGCTGGCCGCAGCACCCAGACCCAGGCTATTGGCAATGGCGAGATGGCTGATGACTAAAGGTTGCAAGTTTGGATAACCGACAAATTAAGCATGTGCAAGTGAGTGTACATCGTTAAGTAATTTACCAAGACTGGCCTCGGCAACTTTTAAATCATAGGTGGCTTGCAGATTGAGCCAGAATTGAGGCGATTGATTAAAGGCTCTACCAAATAACAAAGCCAACTCTGCCGTGACGGGGCGAGTTCCCTTGATTATATGCGAGATGCGCATCGGTGAAACGCCGATGGCGCGGGCGAACCCGGCTTGAGAAATATGTAGCTCGTCCAGGGTTTCACTTAAATATTCACCGGGATGTATCGCTGGCAGCCCTTTTTTGGTCATGATATATCTCCTTAATGGTAATCGACGATCTCTACATCAAATGCGTCGCTGTTTTTATAACGGAAGCATATTCGCCACTGGTCGTTTATACGAATACTCCATTGACCAGCGCGGTCGCGTTTTAATGTTTCCAGTCTGTTTGATGGAGGCATGCGTAAATCGTCTATTTGTGTTGCCGCATCCAGTTGGGTTAGGCGCATTGCTATTCGTTTATGAATATCTGGCGGAAACCGGCGCGATTTCCCCATGATATAAAATTGTTCCGTTTCAGCGGTAGCAAAACTTCGTATCATGATGCAACAGTAAACAATTTGTTTATGATTGTCAAGCAGGTTTGATGCTCTTCCAGGCAGTTTTGTTATGTATCTGTCCTGAAAAGGGGCGGAGCGTGTAAATTGAGAATTTAAAAGAGCGGGGCAATGACGCGAACTTATTAAAAGGAGCGCCTTGGTTCTACCCTGATTAACAAAAATCCAACAAACAGAAATTATCGGTTGACAGCAGGTGTGCCGGAACTATAAATTCCCCCTGTTGGTAAAAGCCTCCAACTTTGATCTACGGGTAAATCGCAGTATTTCTTTAAAGTAATATAACGCTTGGAGATATTAGAGATGACTAAAATGAAATTAGTGTTAACTACCGCAGCCATGATTGCAGTCTTGCCAATGGCCGCCATGGCTGCAGGCGAGAATAACGTGGGTTCATGCGGATGGGGATCAAAAGTATTTGCAGGAAAAAGCGGGCTGGGTCCGCAGGTGATGGCTGCCACAACCAACGGCACATCTGGCAATCAGACCTTTGGTATTTCCTCGGGCACCTCGGGTTGCACACAGGACGGCGCAGTTACCTCCACCTGGAAAACAGCGATGTATATCGATGGCAACAAGACCAAACTGGCCATGGATATGTCCAAGGGCAGCGGCGAGTCACTGGAGTCACTGGCACAGCTGATCGGTGTGAAGGATGCTGACAAGGTAGCTTTCTACCGTGTAACCAAAGAAAACTTTGCCAAGATTTTTGTGGGCGAGCAGGCTTCTTCAGAGCAGATCGCTTTGGGTCTGAAGCAGGTATTGGCAGCCGACAGCACGCTGGCTCAATATACCGCTGCAATCTAATGCAGTGATCAGTAAAAAACACCCAGTGGTTCGCCACTGGGTGTTTTTTTTCGAGGTGCAGTCTTGGTGGAGAGAGAGATGTCGTTTAGAAAGATGCTGGGATTTTGTTTGCTGCTTTGTTCCCTGCCGACACTTGCCGAGGATAATCTTTATTTGCGCCAGCTCCAGCTTCAAGCCCGTGAACTGCGTCTTGCCGGGGAACAGGAATGGCTGAATTTGCTGCACTACAAACCCTATGTGTTCTGGCCGGGCTCGCGCAGCCTGGCAGATGATCCCTCGTTTTTTAATGCGCCTGCAGGCAAGACAGATGAGGCTGCCGAGCTGGATGCCACGCTGGCTGCTTTTTTTTCAACGCTGGAAGAAACGGACAAGCAGCAAAACCCGCAGTGTCGTTTTGCAGCGCGTTACCAGTGGTTAAATAAACATTTAAAATTTGATTCGACCCGGTTGCAGCCACAGGTTTGCAAGCGACTGAATGCGTGGATACATGCAATTAATCCACATGAAATGACGCTGGTGTTTCCCTCAGCTCACATCAATAGCCCGGCTTCCATGTACGGGCACACCTTGTTGCGAATTGATGCGAAGGACCAGAATGAGCGCACCCGTTTGCTTGCCTACACCATCAGTTATGCCGCCTCCACCAACGAATCCAACGGTTTGCTATTTGCCTGGCTGGGCCTGACTGGCGGCTATCCGGGCGTATTCCAGGTGGCGCCTTACTACCTTAAAGTGAGGGAGTACAGCGATATGGAGAATCGTGACATTTGGGAATTTCGGCTGAACCTGACACCGGAAGAAATTGAACGGGCGATGCTGCACATCTGGGAGCTGGGTCCGACCTATTTTGAATATTATTTTCTGGATGAAAACTGTGCCTATCATCTGCTGTCGGTACTGGAAGTTGCGCGGCCCGGTCTGAAACTGACCGATGATTTTCGCTGGTGGGCCATACCTTCGGACACGGTGAGGACGGTGACCGAAAAAACAGATTTGCTCAGGCAGGCGATTTACCGGCCTGCCAACGCCACTGTCATCATGCAGAGATTGCGCGGCATGTCGCCTTCGCTGCGCAACTTATCACTGGCGTTAAGCCAGGGAAGCATGCAGACGGATGCGCCCGAAATTCGCCAGCTTGTACCGCAGCAGCAGGCGCAGGTGCTGGAGTTGAGCCAGGATTACGTGACTTATCTGCGCGCCAGCAAGGGTGACACACACGCGACGGCCAAAATATCCCAGGCGCTATTGCTGGCCAGAAGCAGCCTCGATACGCCTTCTGCCACGCCGGCTGTGGAAGTACCGGCTGTCAGGCCGGATCAGGGGCACCGCTCGTTAAGGGTGGGGCTGGCAGGGGGTAATCGCGACAGTGTTGCCTATCAGGAGATTAATATACGTC
>Ga0315281_10010625_pt1 | contig 12678 bp, 8 predicted proteins | sample YL17G07_0_MG_FD_204540 | JGI IMG/M metagenome (GOLD analysis project Ga0315281, IMG submission 204540) | Sediment microbial communities from Yellowstone Lake, YNP, Wyoming, USA - YL17G07_0 | ecosystem: Environmental > Aquatic > Freshwater > Lake > Sediment | place: USA: Wyoming | collected... | reverse complement strand
CCTCCGGATCCAAAGGTCGGAGGTTCGAATCCTCTCAGGCACGCCATGTTTTCCCCATATGGTCGCGAAAATCAGATTATTACGGAGCGTCCCTGATACGCTCCTCCTTCGCCTGCGCTTGCCCTATTTTGCCTGCGGATATTCGCTAACGCGTCGCCCAGTTCCTGCACCTGCTCCCGTAACGTAAAGTTGGGCACAGCCCGGTTGGCTAGGGTCCTGGGCGAAATAGATTAGGATCGTAGAGACTATTAATACAACGAGGTTGTTGACCGTATGCTGCGGAACACGCCGCCACCAGAAGTGCCGGTAAAAATAAAACCCTTTGAGTCCAATACGAGAGACAAAATGGAAGTGTTCGTTAATCCTGTGTTGATAGGCGTCCAACGTTCAGAGTTCCCTACCATACGAAATATACCACCGCCATCCGTGCCAGCAAAAATATCGCCGCTTGAATTGAAGGCAAGAGCGAACACGATAGAGTTGGTAAGCCCTGCGTTGATCTCAGTCCAGGTAGCGCCATAATCAGTTGAGCGATACATCCCATTTGTGCCGGCAAAAATATGACCTCGCGAATTGATGACGAGAGATCGAATATCAGAGTCCGAGAATGCGCTACTGACACGTATCCAACGATCTCCTTCGTCCGCCAGACGGAAAATACCGCCGCGGTTGGTGCCGGCAAAAACATGGCCGAGAGAATCTGCGGCAAGCGAGAAGACAAGCTTGTCGATTAGGCCGCTGTTCATCTGCGTCCAGGTTTCACCATTATCGGCTGAGCGGAACATACCTCCATTAGTTCCGGCGAAGACGTTATCATCTGAGGTGATTATTAGGGATAAAACAATCTTGGCCGTCATCCCACGATTGATTTGACGCCAGCTTGCACCATTATCCGTAGAACGGAAAACTCCGCTGCCCCAGGTCCCCGCGAACAAATGGTCTTTCGAATTGACACCCAAAGACCAGACAGTGCCATTCGTTAAATCCGCGCTAGCTTCTGCCCAGTTTTTCCCCCCGTCCATCGACTTGAAAATGCCGTTGCCTCGAGTGCCTGCAAAGACGTGTCCGCTATGGCTGATTACCAAGGACAGGACAATAGCATAGGGGGCGCCTGTATGCACTCGCGACCAATGCCTGCCGTTATCCATAGACCGGAGAATTCCGCTCCCCCACGTACCTGCGAAGATGTGACCGCTCGGATTGACGGCAACAAAGACTACGTCAGAATCCGTCGAGCTCGAATAGACTTCTGACCAGTTGTCCCCATCATTTGTTGAGGAAAAAACCTTGCCTCCATAAGTCCCGGCAAATATCAGCCCAGTCGGACTAACAGCAAGCGATTCAACCGAAACACCACTCAAACCAGAGTTGAGTTGCTTCCATCCTAACCCGTTATCAACGGAGCGGAAGACTTTGCCTTCATTGGCCGTAAAAACATGGCCACGTGAATTCACAGCGAGAGACGTTACATAAGAACCGGTCAAGCCCATGTCTGCTTTCGTCCAATTTTTGCCATCATCTGTTGACCTATAGACACTATCGGAACCTACGAAGATGGGACCTGTCGCGCTTACGGCCAGACATTGAATATCCGCACTTGTTAAGCCCGAACTTAGTCCTATACGGGTCCAGCTCCTCCCGTGATCTGAAGAGCGGAAGAGCCCACTCCCATTCGGGCTGAGGAAGTGGCCGGCCTCTGTGCCGGCAAGAATTGTTCCGCTGAGACTGATAGCCAATGAACAAACGTTTCTAACAGTCAAGCCCGAATTGATTGGCCTCCAATGGGCACCGCCATCGTTCGACCGAAAAACGCCATGGCCGTGCGTACCGGCAAAAACATGACCGCTTGCGTCGACGGCAAGGGATCCAATACCTTGATTCGCCAAGCCGCTATTGACGAGCGTCCAGCTCATGCCACTATCTGATGATCGCAAAACCCCGCCGCCTGTACCGGCATAAATGGTGCTATTGAGTGAATCGACCGCTAGAGCAGAAATCGCACCACCATTAAATCCCTCGCTGCTTTGTTGCCAGAAGTTAACATGAGAACGGGAAATGGAAGCTACACAGAAGACAAGGATTGGGAATATGAAACAGAGGCAGAACTTTATGGAGTGACGGACTATTAGAAGGCATTTTCGGCTATTGAGCATACGGGTTGAATTATTAAGAAATTCTCTTCTCTCGTGCCGGGCGGGTGAGTTTTTTTGCGTCAATTTTGCCTCGTCCCCCTACTAAGTATGATAAGTCGCGGCGCAATTAGATGTCAAATTGAGCTCAGGATAGCGGAAGAAAGGATCTCATCCCTTTAAAATGGTATCTCCGCAATGGGGAATTACTTATGGATGGCTGAGCAAAGATTGACACAATTCCGCTATAGCCAGCCAACCAGCCTCGCTTAATTATATTGTAATCTGCTACATCAAGAAGAAGACCTTCGCCCTCCGGATCCAAAGGTCGGAGGTTCGAATCCTTTCAGGCACGCCATGTTTTCCCCAATATGTGATGTTTTGGCGGGGCATTTAGACCAAACCAGGGGGCGAGTCCCTAAGCTTTAGGTTTCTTCTCACAATCCCAGCTGAGTTTTTGACCAAGCGCTTATGGATGGGGCCCGCTCCTGGCGAGGGCGAGGACAACGTGACGTGCAATGATGCTCGCATCTTCGCCCACTCCGAGCAACAAGGATGACTTGCGTGTGCGCAGGAAGTGGACGCCTGCGAAATACAGCCCAGGGAGGACTTTGCTTGCGCCATCTTTTTGGAGCGGGAAGCCGAGGTCATCGAATGCGTTAGGCCACGGGAGCCACGAGCGGTAGTCCGGACGGAAGCCGGTCGCGAAGAGAACGACACCAAAGCGGGAGAGGTCCACCGATTCGGGCGCCTCAGCGTCGAAGGTTTCGGGCTCCTCGATCTGCAGGGAGATCCCCAATTCTACTGCGCGTCCCCCGACAAGTCTCATCAGCTCTCGATAGCGCTGATCTCCCCAAGCGACGCTCTCGCCCAGGTCCGGCGCGAACCGGGCAATCCCGTCCTGCGCCCCCAAGAAACGACCGGTCAGAGTGACTCCCATGGCCCGAAGTGTGCGAAGGTTCAAGTCTCTGCCCCCGCCGTGGCCGGTGACCAAAGGGTTGGCGCCGAGCCGTGCTGCCGGGGTAGGGAGAGCCTCGACCGACTGGTCGAAGAAGCCCGTCTCAGCGAGCCACCAGACAATATCGCGGTCGCCGAGGCGACGTGGCACCCATGGGGCCTTGCCGCAGGAGAGGACCACCTCGCGCCCCGCCTCGCGCAGCTCCTCGCTGATCTGGGCTCCGGATTGACCGCTACCAATAATGAACACGCCCCCGGCCGGGAGGGCTCGCTCATTCCGGTAGGCATAAAGGTCCATTTGCGGCAGGCCGGGGGGGAGCGTGTCAGCGACCGTTGGCCGGTGGGCGCGCTGGTAAGCACCTGTGGCCAGGACCAGGATACGGCTATGAAGCTCGCCTGACGACGTCTTAAGGATGAAGCCTCCTGCAGACGGCGATTCCACAGTGGCGACCGTAACATCCTCGCGTACAGGCGCCCCGAAATTTCTTGCGTATTTCTCCAGGATTCCGACGATTTCGTCGCGCGGCATGAAGCCGTCGGGGTCCGATCCTTTGTAAGGGTACCCGGGCGGCCGCACTGTCCAGTTGGGCGTGACCAGGCAGAAGCTATCCCAGCGTTGTCGCCACGTCTGTCCTATTCGGCCACGCTCGAGTACGACGTGTTGTATCCCCGCTGCGCTGAGTTCATGGCTGACAGCAAGGCCCGCCTGTCCGGCTCCTACAATGATGACGTCGACGTGTTCCATCGCGCTACCCCCGTTCGGACATGCCTTCTGACCCTCACTGTGCCGCTCATCCGAAAGTGAGCATCATGGGGAGCGGTGAAATGAGGCCGAAAACGATTGTATTCCTTTCGCCAGCCCTCGACAAGGACCTTCGCTTCCCCCCATGTATCTATAACCTTGCCATTGAGAGGGCTATCATTGGCACAAGAAGGGCAAAAGCGAATAATCGTACTGCCGCATAGTCAAGCCTATCAATTAGATAGCGCAGGATACCCTTTGACTCCGGATCCAATGGGGGTCTTGACCCGCCGCATGCCCAGCCTTATCAGCGGCTTGGCGGTTGACTCCCTCGGACGAGGTGTCCAACGGTCTAGGACCGAATCCTCAAGGTTAAGCAGCCTAAAGTTTATAGAAAAGAAAGTCTTTGTAATAATAGAAACCCTCCTTTATAATAAAGGCAGGCTTTATTATAAGTAGCCTGATTTCGGCATAGGAAAGGCAGATTGTCATGACAAATTCAGGGGCAAAACCCGGTCCTCCGGCCCGTGCAGGCAGGCTGATACGGCAGGGAAGCGGGTACTCCGCCTTCATTCCATCTCCCTTGCCGCCAAAGCCTCCCGTTGCGCTCACGGGAGCGCTTCAAGCGCTCCTGTCCAAAGCCGACCGAGAGCTCGGGCGTCTGGATGGATCGATTCAAACACTCCCCAATTCTGACCTCTTCGTCCTGATGTATGTTCGCAAGGAGGCGGTGTTATCCAGCCAGATCGAGGGAACGCAGAGCTCGTTGCAGGACCTGTTGGCCGCAGAGGCGAAGGTTTTCGCGAGAGAGGGTCCGCGCGATGTGGCTGAAGTCGTCAATTACGTCAAGGCCATGAATTACGGTCTTGGGCGTTTAGCTAAGCTCCCGGTCTCAGTACGCCTGTTCCGCGAGATCCACGAAAAACTCCTTACGGGCGTGCGCGGTTCGACCCTTGCACCCGGTGAACTAAGGCGCAGCCAGAATTGGATCGGCCCTGCCGGCTGCACGCTGGCTGAAGCGGCCTTTGTCCCTCCGCCACCCGAGGATGTGCCAGAAGCCCTGGGAGCCTTGGAAAAATTCCTGCATCAGGATGACGACATTCCGCTCCTTGTCAAGATCGGCTTGGCCCATGTCCAGTTTGAGACCATCCATCCTTTCCTGGACGGTAATGGCCGAGTCGGCCGTCTGCTCATTACATTTCTATTATGCGAGCGAGGGGCCTTACAAAAGCCGGTTCTCTACCTCTCATACTATTTCAAGCGCCATCGGCAAGCTTATTATGACCACCTTCAGGCCGTTCGTGATACTGGCGATTGGGAAAGATGGCTGGCCTTCTTCCTCCGCGGGGTCGCCGAGGTAAGCGCTCAGGCCACCGAAACTGCGCGGCGCATTCTCGAGCTCCGGGAAAGTCACCGGACTCTGATCACCGAGCACCTGGGCAGGGCGGCCGGAAACGGCCATCGGGTACTGGAGCATCTTTATAAGCGTCCGATCATATCGGTAAAAGAAGTCCGGACTATCACTGGTACAAGCAACCCGGCGGCTAATCAGCTAGTTCAGAAGCTGGCCGAACATGGCATTCTTAATGAGATCACCGGGCAGAAGAGAAATCGTCGATTCCGTTATGAAGCATATATTCGGCTTTTTGAAGAGCCGGAACCGACGCCTGCCGGACTCGCCTAAGAGAGCCAAAAACTTCTGCCAGCCAGAAAAATGAGCTAAATCAGCATAGTATGTCGACAAAATGTCGACATACAGGGCTGAATTGTGATATTTCGGCCGGTCGACCAGTTCAGTCGTCTTGCCTTTCGCGTGATGGAACGAACCGGTCTCCGCTCGTTCTCAAAAGACCAAGGGTTGGCAAACGGGACTCCCGCGCCCTCCGGATCCAAAGGTCGGAGGTTCGAATCCTCTCAGGCACGCTATGTTTCCCCCTGATTTTCAGACATTTAGACTTTCCCGGTTTTCAGCCTGAGTGACTAAAACTGAGCCTTTTTCAGCGGTTTTGTCCCGTGCCCTCACACCCTGGTTTTGCCAGTTTTTACGGAATGAGGTCCATTGAGGCCTCGCATTGACTTTATCCCTCAGCCGCATTATCCTCTCCTCAAATACTGAGGAGGGGGAACATGACCAGCAAGTGTCCCAAATGCCATTCTGATATCTTGGACGATTCACGTTTCTGCAGCAAATGCGGGACGCCGATCCATGCCACCGAAGAAGAGATGGAAGCTTTTACCCGGACCCTCGCAACTCCGAGTGTAGGAGCTTCCCTCGGCAGCTTGTTGGCCGGAAAATATCGCGTCCTGGAAGAGGTCGGCCACGGCGGTATGGGCGTCGTCTATAAAGCCGAAGATATGAAGCTGAAGCGGATAGTCGCTATCAAATTTCTTCCTCGGGAATTAAGTATGAATCCGGAGGCCAGGGAACGCTTTATTCAGGAGGCACGTACGGCCGCAGCGCTTTCCCATCCGAATATCTGCACGATTCATGAAGTCGACGAAAGCGTAGATAAACCCTTCATCGTTATGGAATACGTCGAGGGAGAAAATCTCAGGGAAAAGATCAAAAAGGGCCCCCTGCCTATCGGAGAAGCTCTAGATATCACAATCCAGGCGGCAGACGGCTTGGAAAAGGCTCATCAGAGAGGGGTCGTTCACCGGGACGTCAAGAGCGCCAACATCATGGTGACCGGGAGCGGCCAGGCCAAGATCATGGACTTCGGGCTGGCCAAACTGCGCGGAGGATCGGCCTTTACTAAGGAAGGGACGACGTTGGGAACGATCGCCTATATGTCGCCCGAGCAAGCTCGGGGCGACAAGGTTGATGCGCGAACCGATATTTGGTCCTTGGGCATCGTGCTCTATGAACTTGCGAGCGGGAATCTCCCGTTCAGAGGGGACCTGGAGTCGGCCGTCATCCATAATATTATCCACGAGGAGCCGAAGCCACTCAGGGCGATCATGTCCAAAGTGCCCGAAGAATTCGAGCGAATTATCCGTCGGGCGCTGAGGAAGAAGGTGGAAGACCGTTATGGCTCAGCTGCTGATATGCTGGCCGACCTCAGGAAGCTCCTTGCGGCTCTCGAAAAAGAGAAGGCCGGAGTCCTCAACCTTCGTTCCTTCCTCCGCATCATCCGCAAGCCTCTTGTCGGCGTTCCTGCCGCTCTTATCCTTATCACCCTGGGTTTCTTGACCTATTCCACCCTGAGCCGCCAAGCCAAGGTCCGCTGGGCGAATAATGTGGCGCTTCCAGAAATAACACGTCTGGCTTATGAAGGAGACTATCTCGCCGCTTTTGAACTCGCACGCAAAGCTGAAAAGTATATTTCGAAGGATCCAAGGCTCACCAAGGCTTGGCCCACATTTGCTAGGACCATATCCATTCACACAACTCCGCCGGGCGCTCTGATCAATCTGAACCGATATCTCCCAACAGATCGCACTTGGGAATATCGAGGGCAGACGCCTATCGATGGTCTCAGGCTGCCGATCGGAAGATACAGGATGAGCATCAAGATGGATGGATATGTCGACCTGGAGTCGGCTTTTTCTGCCGCGGATAATACTTTTGATATCCCTCTCTCTCGAACCGGCCAATTTCCTGCGGGAATGGTCAGGCGGCCGGGCGGAGAATACTTTCTATACAGTCCAGGGCTTGACTATCTCAAAGCCGCCAAGCTCGATGATTATCTCATTGATAAATTCGAAGTCACAAATAACGATTACGCTGAGTTTATCAAGAGCGGAGGATATGAAAAACGGGAGTATTGGACCATCCCCTTCGCGAAGGATGGCCGGGTCGTGCCTTGGGATCAGGCGATGAGCGAGTTCAAGGATCAAACGGGCCGCCCCGGGCCGGCCATTTGGGAGGGGGGAGATTATCAGAAAGGAAAAGAGAACTATCCGGTAGGAGGAATCAGCTGGTATGAAGCCGCGGCTTACGCCCGATACGCAGGCAAGAGCCTTCCGACGGTATTTCATTGGAACGTCGCCGCTTCACCCACATGGTCTGCGGATATCATACCTCTGAGCAATTATCACGGCGCAGGCCCAGTGCCGGTCGGCCAGCAGCAAGGAATGAGTGCCTGCGGCGCCTTTGATATGGCCGGGAATGTCCGGGAATGGTGCTGGAATGATGCGGGGGAAGGAAAATACATACTCGGCGGCGGATGGAATGACGCCGAATATTCCTTCATTGATGCCTATGCTCAATCTGCATGGGACCGTTCACCGACCAACGGCTTCCGATGCATAAAATACTTGAAGGAAGAGAACAATCTTGCCGATCTTCAGCGTCCTCTTGTCCGTGCCAAGCGAGATTACTATAAAGAAACACCCGTCTCGGATGAGATCTTTAAGGTTTATAAGAGATTGTATGCTTATGACAAAACGGAGCTGAATCCAAAGATAGAGTCTGAGGACCGTAGCAATCCCGATTGGATAAGGCAACGGATATCTTTTGATGCGGCTTACGGGAATGAGAGAATTATCGCCGTACTGTACCTGCCCAAAGGCTTCACTCCTCCGTTCCAGGTAAACGTCTTGTTCCCGGGTTCCACTGCCATTCAGTTGACCACAAAGGGGGCCATAGAGAATTATGGGACAAGTTTATTTGACTTTGTCTTAAAGAATGGACGGGCCGTTCTCCTTCCGATGTATAAGGGGACCTTTGAAAGGGGTGACGCGCTCGATTCCGACTATCCGATCGAGACCGCCTTCTATAGGGACCATGTCATCATGTGGGCCAAAGACCTGGGCAGGTCGATCGATTATTTGGAAACGCGAAAGGATATCCTCACAGATAAGCTGGCATATTTTGGCTTCAGTTGGGGAGGCGCCATGGGAGCGATCATGCCTGCCATAGAAGATAGGATCAAAGTCGCGATATTATATGTGGCGGGACTGGATCAAACCAAAGCTTTTCCTGAAGCCGATCAGGTCAATTTCCTGCCGCGGGTTACTGTGCCCGTCTTGATGCTGAACGGTCAGTATGATTTCTATTTCCCCGTCGAGGCATCCCAAAAGCCCATGTTCGATTTTCTAGGAACACCTTCTGAGCACAAACGGCAAGTCATTTATCCTTCCTCGCATTTTGCGCCCCGGACCGAACTGATCAAGGAAACGCTGGCTTGGCTCGATAAATACCTTGGGCCGGTGAATAAGTGAGATTGAATCAAAAAAGTAATGCTGTATTCTTTGAAAGGACGATGACCCCGGTATTCCCGAGGTTGAGGATGCCAGAAAGTTGACCAGACAAAATCACCGGCTTGCAGTTCAGTGCTATGAGAATCGGTAGTAAGTCCGTGTAGGTCATTTTAAGCCCTTTTTAGCCCCCGCACGTCAGGAATCTTGACAGTCCTATAGCCTCCCCTTCAAAGCGCGGCGGGAGGATGAAGGTTGTTGTCTTCCTGACGGAACACGCCGTCGTCGACCGAATCATCCGTCACCTGGAGTTGACGTTCGCGGCCGATAAGCCGCGGCCCGGTCCGTGGTTTGACTCCCGAAGGGGAAAGGACTATCTTTGGGTCATTGGAGGAGGGTTTCAGATGGCCATGAGGTGCCCTCATTGCCGGGCCGATAATCCGGATAGCTCGCTTTTTTGCGCCGCTTGCGGGACAGGACTCGGGATGGCGCCGGACGCCGCCGTTCTTCAAACACTCACCCTGGAAACCCCTCCTCGGAGTCCTCTCATCGGGACCCTTTTCGCCGGCAAATATAAGGTCCTGAAAGAGTTGGGCCGAGGCGGCATGGGGGAGGTCTATCTGGCCGAGGACACCGCTCTGGCCAGGACGGTGGCCCTCAAGCTCCTGCCCGAAGAAAAATATCGGGACCCCAAATCCCGCGAGCGCCTTGTCCGTGAGGCCAAGGCGGCGGCCGCACTGGATCACCCTTACGTCTGCAGTATCCACGAAATCGGCGAGGCCGATGGACGGCTCTTCTTTGCCATGGAATATGTCGAAGGCCGGACGCTGCGCGAGCGGATCGCCCAGGGTCCGATTCCGGTAAGACAAGCTCTCGACATCGCCGTCGAAGTCGCCGAGGCGCTGCAATGCGCACACGAGAAAGGGCTGGTCCACAGGGATATCAAACCGGCCAATATCATGCTGATGGAGAAAGGCCACGCCAAAGTGATGGACTTCGGCCTGGCCAAGGCGGTCACCAGAGTGCGTCCGCCCGGGGTACAGGAAGAGGTTTTAACGTCCCTCACCAGGGACGGCCTCTCGCCCGGGACGCCGGCCTATATGTCGCCCGAGCAGTTGCGGGGGGAGGAGCTTGACCAACGGTCGGATATCTTCTCCTTCGGCATGGTTCTTTACGAAATGCTCAGCGGTCGCCATCCGTTCAAGGGAGAAACGGGCTTTACGACCGCCAGCGCCATTCTCAAAGAGCCGCCGCGGCCGCTGGCGGATTTCGACCAGACAATCCCCGAAGCCCTCCAGCAGCTCCTGGATAAGCTGCTGGCCAAAGACCCCCGAAACCGCCCTCCGTCCCTGCAATCCGTCCTCGAGGACCTTAGAGGCGTCCAGTCGGGTCTGCCGGCGGAGGGGAAAATCCTGAAGTTGCTCAAGCCGGTGCATCTGGCCGTAACGGCCGGCGTCCTTGTCGTCGCTGTACTCGCGGCCGCCTGGCTGGCCAAAACGATCTTTTTCAAGTCCGCCGCGGAGGCCCTGGCCTTCCAGGAGCGCGACTGGATCCTCATCACCGATGTTGAGAACCTGACCGGCGAGGCGGTCTTTGATGGTTCCTTAGAGACCGCTCTGACGGTGGGCCTGCAGCAGTCTCAGTATGTCAATGTTTTTCCCCGGCTCCGTGTCCAGGAGACCCTCAAGCGCATGCTCCGGGAGGACGTCAAGAAGGTCGACGAGGCCGTCGGACGGGAGGTGGCCCTGCGGGAGGGCATCAAAGGATTGTTGGTCTGCCAGATCAGCAAGATCGGCGAGGAGTACTTGCTGACCGGACGCCTCGTGGACCCAAACACGCAGGCGGCCGTTTTCTCGTATGCCGCGCAGGCCAAGGGAAAGGATGCGGTCCTGGGCTCCCTGGATGAATTGGCCGACCGGATCCGCCGTCAACTGGGCGAGTCCTTGAGCCGGATCTCCCGCCAGAAACTGTTTCTGCCCGCCGCGACGACCTCCTCACTCGAAGCGCTCAAATATTTCACCGAAGCCCGATCGACGACGGGGATGACAGCCATTAAGCTCCTCGAACAAGCCATCGAACTGGACGCGGATTTTGCCCTGGCCCAAGCCGAGCTCGGTTTCCAATTCTATATCTATGGCGACCGGGTTAAGGGAGAGGAGCATTTTCAAAAAGCGCTCACTCTCCTCGAACGATTGACGACGCGGGAACAGCTTTTCATTCGGGCTGTGGTCGAGGACTCGCGAGGGAACCGCGACCAAGGGATCGAGAACTACAAGGCCTATCTGGTCCGATATCCGGACGACAGCGGCGTCTGGCAGCGTCTGGGGTACGCCTACCAGCTCACATCGCGCTTTGAACTGGGCATCGAAGCCTTTCAAAAAGTCCTCGCGATCGACGCGCACGCCTGGGGAACTCTTATTAATATCGCTACCTGCTATAAGAACATTCCCGGGAAGAAGGCCGAGGCCCTGGAGAGTTATCAAAAGGCCTTCGCGCGGAGGCCCAAGGCAGCCTACGGCACCATCGTCAACAGCGAATATGGCTTTCTGCTGGTGGCCATGGGCAAGATCCCGGAGGCGTTCCAGACGTTCGAGACGATGACCCAGCAGGCCGATTCCAGTCAAAAGGCGAGGGGCTATCGCTCGCTCGGATTGCTGAACATGTATTTGGGAAAATATGCCGCCGCCCAGCCGTTCTTTGAGGAGGCCGTCATCCTCAACCGAACGCTCCGCTACGGGCTCAGCGAGCTGCGCGACAAGCTTTATCTCGCTTCCATCTCGAGTCGGAAAGGGGACCGGGCAGGCTTTGAGCGAGGGATGAACGCCGTCCGCGCCGTCCAGAAAACAATCAAGATCGATCCTTTTTTTGTCTATCTTGTTGGGAGGGCCTACGCGAGGGCAGGACGGATCCCCGAGGCCCGCCAGCAGTTACGGGAGCTGGAATCGCGACTGGGAGACGTCCTGGCGATGTCCGCCCTTGACAGAAGCAACCAGAACGACCAGGCATCTTTTTATCGGCTTAAGGGAGAACTCGAGCTGGCCGGAAAGAAATATGAGGAGGCGGTCAACTCTTTCGCGATGGCCGCCCGCCTCGGGGCCGACGATATCGAAGAGAACCAGGCTCTCGCCTTCCGGCTCAAGGGCGACGGAGAAAAAGCGGTCGAGAAATACCGGCAACTGGTCCTGCGAGAGCGCCTCGGCTATGAAATCCAGGAGTCGTGGATCCTGGCGCATTATGAGGTGGGGAAGCTTTATGAGCAGAAGGGCGAGCTCGGGGAAGCCGTTAAATATTATGAGCGCTTTCTTGAGATCTGGAAGGACGCCGACAAGGACTTGGTGGACGTCACCGACGCCAGGAGGCGCTTGGCCCGGTTGAAAAGCGGTAGGGGATAACGACCCGCCCTCCTCCCCCGGCTCAAACCTTAACCGAGGAGCAGGCCGCTTCACCTGGTTGTGTCGCCCGAGGATTGGTGCTATTCTTTGGAGCAAATTGGGGAAAGCCCTGGGAATTCCGATTCTTGAAGGAGGAAGGGAATGAACTGGAAACGCTTTCTTGTGGCCAGCGCGGTGACCTATGTGGTCGTCCAAGCCATGGAGTTGGTCATCAACAACGTCCTCATGAAGAGCGCCAACGAATCGCTGATGAGCCTGTGGCGGCCGAACATGATGTCCAGGATGTGGGTGATGTATGCGGTCGGAGTGCTCGTGG